>Ga0302046_10000021_pt1 | contig 150029 bp, 136 predicted proteins | sample RVTome_11_FD_200261 | JGI IMG/M metagenome (GOLD analysis project Ga0302046, IMG submission 200261) | Soil microbial communities from uranium-contaminated site in the Upper Colorado River Basin, Wyoming, United States - RVT147D111 (version 2) ... | reverse complement strand
AAGGGGGAGAACCACCATGGCCGAGCACCGTTCTCACGCGCGCACGCGCACCCGGCGGGCCCGAACCGCCTACGTAGTCGCAGGACACTGCGCGATGCTCGTGCTGCTGTTCGGCCAGGGCCAGGCGCGCGCCGCGCAGGCACCGGTCACGATGACCCAGAACTGGGACGTGCTCCCCGAGGCCCGCACCGGCATCCTCACCGACACCACGATCCCGATCGAGCGCGGCATCCTTCCCGGCGCCACGGCCGCGATGGACCCCGCGCCGCAGGCCACCTTCGAGGTCGTCGCGCGGATGACCAACGCCACGCCGGGCACGATCTGGGACGTGTGGCTCGCCGACGCCGCGGGGAATGCCATCGCCTCGGTCTCGATCCCTACGACGCCGGCGTTCTCCCTGCGGTCGGCGACCTTCCCGTGGCCCTCGGCCGACACCGAGTTGGCAGCGATCAACGTCGTACGCTTCACCGGCGCCGGCGGCATCATCGACATCAAGAAAGCGACCCTTCGCCTCGTCCAGTCCGGCACGATCGCAAAGACGCAAGCGCGCTTTCCCCTCGGGGCCCGAACCGAGGCCATCACCTCCTCCTCCTGGACCGACCTTTCAGACGGGGCCAGCTACCTCTACCCGGCCGACTATCAGGAGGACGGAACGGGTCCCTATCACGCGGCATTCGACCCGGCCCCTTCGGTCAAGCTCCGCGCATCGGGCACCCCCTGCGGGCTGCAGGTGCGCCTGGTCAAGGCGATCATCGACGCCAACGGCGAAGAGACCGGGATCGCCGCGGTGGCGAACTCCGAGATCGAGCTGACGAACACCGGCGGCTCGGTCACCTCCTCCGCGTTCTCGCTCGTCAAGGGAGGCGTCTACCGCCCGCAGGTCAGAAAGGTCTCCTGCTCCGGAGCCGCCCCCACCGGCACCATCACCTCGATCGACCTTGAGCTGTCACAGTCCAGCAGCCATCCCGACGGGATCGCCCGCACCGTCGGCTACTACCCCTCGCTCTCTGACGGCGTGGACGTCGACCTCACGAACCAGAACGTCCCGCTGAACTTCCGCTTCCGCGCCCCGGAGCGAAACGTGCCGAAGGCAACCGGGGCCTGGGCCGTCTCGGCCAAGCGCGTCACCGGCACCGGAAGCTATTCGGTCGGCCTCTACAACCACACGCGGGCTTCCCAGGTCGCGCTGTCCGCCCCGATCCTTGACTACACCATCGGGGGATCTGCCCCGTTCGACTTCGAGGTCGCCGAGGTCGATTCGCTCCCGGCCGCGGGCGACGAGCTGGACACCGTGGTCAGCCCCGCCGCCGGCACGACCGTCCATGCGTGGAGCTCTTACCTGCAGGTGAACTATCGCCTGGCCGACCTCGACGCCCCGGTCCTGACGGTGCCCTTCTCGGCCACGCAAACCCATATCTCCCCGGGCGTGAGCCCGGGGGCGCAGGACTCGGTCACCTTCTCCGCGACCCTGTGGGACTTCTCGGCCTTCGACTGGGACGTCGAGGTCCGCAGCGCCTCCGGCTCGCTCGTCGCGACGGGCTCCGGCACCGCGGCTGCGCAGACCGCCGCGGCGATCTCCTGGACCTGGGACGGCAAGGACGGCTCGGGCGCCGTCGTCCCCGACGCCACCTACACCGCGCGTCTTATCGCGACCGATCTGCCGGGCAACGTCAACGACGCCGCGACCAAGACCGTCGTGGTCGACACCGTCGCGCCGGTCGTGACGGGCTTCGCCTCCAATGTCGCCCGCTTCGGGCCGAACTCTTCTCCGAACGCCGCGACGTTCTCCGCCAGCGTGAACGAACAGGTCGCCTGGTCCCTTTCGATCGCCAAGGGCGCCTGGTCGAGCACCTTCACCGGCTCGGCGAACGCCACGAGCCCGGTCTCCAAGGTCTGGAACGCAAGTCCGAACGGCGGCGACGGCACCTACACCGCGACGCTGACCTCGACCGACCTCGCGGGCAACCCGACGATCAAGACCGCGAGCGTGATCTACGACGCCACCGGACCGACGATTGTCGGTTTCCAGGCATACAACAACCCCGCCTTCAGCCCCAACGGCGACGGGGTGAAGGACACAACGAGCATCGGCGGCTCGGTCAGCGATCCGTGGACGCCGATCTCTTGGAGCCTCGCCATCAAGCAAGGCACCACGACGATCAGGACCGCGACGGGAACCGGCAACGCCGATTTCGTTTGGGACGGGACGAACGCGCTCGGCTCCGTCGTCGCCGACGGCTCCTACACCGCGATCCTGACGGCGGTGGACGCCGGCAACAACGCGACCGTCTCGGCGCCCGTGACGATCATCGTCGATACGCTCGCCCCTTCGATCGAGCCGGCATCGATCTGGCCCCCGGCGGGTCTGAACACCGTTTACACATCGCAGTTGCTCAGCGCGGCGGTCGCCGACGAGCGCTCCGGACTCTCGTCGGTCCTGACCTTCAACCTCGGCGACGTCACCGACCAGGCGAGCGCCTCGACCACCGCCTACAATGCGACCCTCTCCGGCGGGCTCATGCGGCGGGCAGGGGTCCCGCTCACACTCGGCCACCAGTACGTGCTTGAGGCTGTCGCGAGAGACAACGCAGGCAACGAAACGGCCGTGGAGCAGCCGGGCCCATTCCTTGCGATCACGCATACGCCGACCGCCCCAACCGCCGAGATCCCCGTCACGGCCTGCACGGTGTCCTCGCAAATCAACGTCGCCACACAGACCCGGGACGTGACCTGCCCCGACGTGCCGATCGCTGTCGCCTCGACCGCCGTCGGCGCCTCGGGAACGATCCACGGCGAGGCGCCCTCCTACCTGAGCCTCGACGTGCCGCTCGCGCCCGCGGTGCTTTTCACCTCGATCGCAGGGATCGAGCAGACCAAGCCCGCCTACCCGGCCGGGACAGTGAGCGTCACGTCCCTTCGCTACGACTTGCCGGAGCCGACCGTATCGAGTTTCGTCGCCCCGGTCGACGGCAAGACCTACGTCTACGGCACATTGCAATCGACTGTCCCAGCAACGTGGAGCACCGCGAGCATCCGCATGGCACCGAGCGCCACGACGGCTCGTACGATCACCTGCACCACTCCCTCGGCTTCGGTGCCATGCTCGCCCGACGCGCTGCACCACCGTTACCTCGTCACGCTCGACGAGGGCGTCAACCTCGACGCGACCATTGCCGAGCACGAGGCGACCTACGCGGTAGAAGTGCTGGACCCCTCGGAGTCGCTGCCCGGTTACGTCGGGGCGGTGCCGCCAGAAGTGAAGACGCCGTTGTCCGGCGACGAAGACGCCGCCGATCTCGCGCTCGATTTTGACTTCGCTCCGGACCACGACGACATGGTTCCTTACTGGGCGATCTACGATGATCTCATCCCAAAGTCCGCCTACATGGAGCCGGACATACTCCCTGAGTCGCCAGCCGGAATCCAATGCCGGTGGGCAGATCGCAAGAAGACGGACTTTGCTGGCGCAGGCAAGAACCTTGTGCTCGTCTACCTGCAGCCTAGCGATGGCATCGATGAACACTGGGACCAGCCGAGGGAGTGCAGCGATGGCACGTTCCGAGCGTCGGTGCTGCACCGCATGTATCAGAACTTCGGAACCTGGCACCGCCACGCTCTCCCCGAGGCGGGCCTCGCGAACCAACGATGGAAGGTGAAAGAGCGAACGTTCACGAACACGTACACGAACTCAGACTCAAAGACCTTCACCGGTGCGGTGTTCATCAGAACCGATGCGAACATGGATCGAGAATGGTGGGATTGCCAGGATGGCCGCGAGAAGTGGTACAGCGTTCGTCGCGTGCTGCGCGACCACGGTCTCGGCACACGCCAGTTCAACTACCTCGTCATCCTAAACTCGCAGATGGGCCGGTATCCGTCCTCAGACGTTTGCGACGAGGATGTCAGGAGCGAGGCGGGCGGAAGAGCCGGCTTCAACACTGCGAACAAGCCTCCGGACTCACGAGGGCCGCGGGCTGTCGGGTACGTCCTGCAACGTGTATGGCATCCGGTGGAAGGGACAGAGGGAACCTACACGAATATCGCCTTCCCCTGTGCGAACGTCCATGGCGGCGCTGGAGCCGCGCATGAGATTGCTCACATTCTGGGCGCCGTTCCGGAGCACAACGACGGCTACACAGAAACTGATCCGACATCGGCGCCATTCCGTTTCCACATGCCCGAAGATGTGGTGGACGACCTGCTCTCAGCATGGATCGCGCGGGCCTTCACGAACAAGACGAGCGCTTCAAGCGCGGGCGAGTATGCTTACCTAAATCACGACCTCGGAAGCAACAACTACCGGAGAAGGATTGTGACCAGCAAAGACCGGGCGGCCTACTGGACCGATGGATACGGGGGCAATCATTACTGGTATTGCTGAGAGATCGTCCGAACGAGGTCCGCTTGGTCGATGCTTCTTGCTGACCGCGCTCACCGGCATGCTTTCGTTGCTTGCCACAACGCCAGCCGAGGCGCGCCAAGATCCGCAACCCGAAGCCCGCATGCGTACCGAGTCCTCAGGACAGCTTGACAACGATCCGCTGGGCTGCTGGCCATACATCGCTGGCGAAGACTCGATCTGCGCCGATGCCTTTACGTGGTCCCCGCCGATCGAGTTTGCGGCAGTCAGGCAAGGGGACGTTCTTCGCTTCCGAATCCTCTATGAGGAGGCGCCTAAGCTCGTCAGTCTCCGGATCAACCAGATCGTCAAGAGAGACGACTTCGACCGTTCGGAGTGCTTCGCAAAGGGCTTCGGCCCTCAGCCGTGCTACAAGGTCGAGCCGCGTCGACTTGACCCGATCGAACGCCTCGATCCCTCAACTCGAACCACCTGGAGAGTCGACCTGCCGCCAGGCAAGTACGAGCTGGTGCTTGGAGCGAGCTGGGAGTACTTCCAGACGAACGACGGCAAGCCCGTTCGGGCGCCAAAGGAAGCGGTTTGGGAGTTCGGGATCGAAGTCGGCGCCGCGTTGCCTACGACAGGTCTCGGCGACCGCTCCTTGCTCGGGGCCGGCCTCCTGCTCGTAGCGGCCCTCAGCGTTCTGGCGCTCAGGCGCGCGAAGCTCTCAGTTTGAGGCTGTTACATTGACTCTCGCGGCGAGCAAGCGGCGGCTGAAAATCGCATGCCTCCTCCTTGCGTGCTTGACGGAGTTCGAGTCCTGCTGTCCGGCGAGGGCACGGCCTACATGGGACGGCCGACCGGCGGGGGAACTCCCACCGAGGGAGCGGATCCCCAGACCTACCCTGTGGCACCGCGGGGCTGGGGATCTGGACTAAAGATCCACGCCAGGTGGACCGGGACAGATAACTAGAGCGTCTACCGCTAGCGGCTCGCGCGGAGCCGTTCGGCGACGCTCGCCACGACCAGGCCCGGCCCGGCCTCCGCGCAGATCGCTTCGATTCGCCCGAGCTGCTCGGGCCCGAAGCGGTCCCCGCCGGCGACGACGAAGGCCCACAGCCGGCCCTCCATCGCCACCGGGGCGACGACGAGCGCCGCGCTGCGCGAGCCGGCGACGCCGCCCAGCATCGATCGGGCGGCGTCGGTTGAGTCGAACAGGGTCACCTCCGTACGGTCCCGCAGTCCGCGCACGAGCGGGTGGTCGTCGTGGACCGTCATGCCCCGTTCGGTCGGGCTGAGGTCGCTCGAGCCGGCGACGAAGAACTCCTCGCCCGACCGCACGTAAACCGCGACGACGCGCACGCCCGGGACCTGCTGGACCTCCTCCACGACGGCCGACGACATCCGAGCGGCGTCGCCGAGCGACGGGATCTCGTCGAGCAGCTCGTCGACGACGGCGACCGCGCGCGCCGCTCGCTGGAGACGGTCCAGCAACGGCGGCGGGCCGGGCTCCTCGGCCACGATCGCCGGAGGTTCGTCGGCCTGGCGCCGCCGCCGCCATCGGGGGGACGGCGCGTCGGGATCCGCGTACGGGTCGACCGGGATGGCGGGCGGCTCCGGCGCCCGAACGGCGCGCGCCGGCTGCGTCGCGGGCGCGACGGCGGCGGGCGACTCGGGCGAGGTCGCCTCCGCGCGCTCGGCCGGCGCGGCCCGGTGCGCCCCCGGCGCGGCCGGCTCCGCGGGCGCGGGGGGTTGCGGGAGCGACGCGCGCGCGAGGTCGATGGCGTCGCGGATGTCCCCCAGCGAGAAAGGGCGCTCGACGAAGGGACACGGTGGGTCCTCGGGACCGGGCCCGTCGCCGACCACGACGAGCGCAAGCGTCAGACCGCGCTCGCGCAGCTCGCGGACGGTCCGGACGCCCTCCCCCACGGTTCCCAGGCCGACGATGCCCGCGTTCGCGCCCTCGGCGCGCTCGAACAGGGCCTCGGGGCCGTCGACGTCGACGATGTCCCAGTCGCCGATCATGCCGAGCGCGACCGAGAGCGACGGGTCCGTGGTGAGGGCGACGACGCGCACGTCTAGCGGGGGGTGGTGAACGCGCGGAAGATCTGGATGGCCGAGGGACCCAGCAGGACCACGAACAGCGACGGGAAGATGCAGAACAGCAGCGGGAAGACGATCTTGACCGGCACCTTCTGCGCCGCCTCCTCCGCGCGCTGCCGGCGCTTGATGCGCATCTCCGCGGCCTGCACGTGGAGCACCTTGGCGATCGAGATACCGAAGATGTCCGCCTGGATCATCGCCAGGACGAAGGACTTCAGCTCGGTCACCGTCGAGCGCTCGCCGAGGTCGCGCAGCGCCTCGGACCGGTTCTTGCCGATCTGCATCTCCTGCAGGACCCGGTACAGCTCCTCGCCGAGCGGGCCGCCCGCCTGGCGCGAGACGCGCGTCACGGCGGCGTCGAAGCCGAGGCCCGCCTCGACGGTGATCGAGAGCAGGTCGAGCGCGTCCGGCAGGGCCTTCTGGATGGCCTTCTGGCGCCTGCCCGAACGCGAGCGCAGGATCCATTCCGGGATGTAGTAGCCGACGAACGTTCCGATGACGATGATGAGCAACGACTGCACCGCGCTCACGTCGATCAGCAGCGACCAGACGAGGGAGGCCACGCCGAGCACCACGGCCACCAGGAACTTCATCGCGAGCACGCGCTCGGCGTCCCAGCCCGGGGGGCTTCCCGCGTAGACCAGTTCCTTCTGGAGCCGTTCCACGACGCTGGCCGGCGTGAAGCGGCCCGCCATGCGACCGGCGCGCAGCATGCCCGGGACAAGGACGCGGCGCAGGAACGGGACGGCCAGCTCGCGCTGCCGGATGTCTCGCGGGTGCAGCTCGATCGTGCGCACCGATCGCAGCGACTTGAAGACGGCCTGGCGCTCCAGCACGAAGTCGCCGAGGACGAAGGCGACGAGGAACACCGCCAGGAACAGACCCAAGACGCCGAGCAAAGCCATTGCCTACACCTCGATCTTGATGATCTTGCGCATCCAGAACGCTCCCACGACGATCAGCGCGAGCGCGAAGACGATCATGATGCGTCCGACGGTTCCTTCGTACAGCGTGGTCAACCAGCCCGGGTTGACGACCGACAGGTACCCCACCAGGACGAACGGCAGCGCGGTCAGGATGACCGCCGAGAGCCGTCCTTCGGCGGACAGCACCTTGATCTGCCGGCGGACCATCTCGCGCTCGCGAAGCGTCGCGGCGACCGTCGTGAGGAGCTGCGCGAGGTTGCCGCCGACCTGTCGCTGGATGTTGATCGCAAGGACGACCCAGCGGAAGTCCTCGCCGCCGACGCGGTCTGCCATCGTCTCCAACGCTTCCTCGATCGGCATGCCGAGCCGCGCCTCCGCGAGCACCCGCTGGAACTCGCTCGAGGTCGGCGGGATGGCTTCCTTGGCGACGGTGTCGAGCGCCTGAACGAACCCGTACCCCGCTTGCATGGACCCCGCCAGCAGTTGCAGCGTGTCGGGGAGCTGCGACAGGAACAGCGACTGCCGCTTGGTGAGCCTCGCGACGAGGACGACTCGCGGGCCGGCAAGCCCGACGACCGCGAGCATCAGCGCGAGGATCCAGCTTCGCAGCAGCACGCCGCCGATCAGCGCGCCGAGGACGGTGCCGCCCACTTGGAACAGCAGGAACTCCGTCGAGCGCAGCGGCCAGCCGGCCTGGTCGAGCTTGCGCTGCATCTCCTCGTCGAACTGCTTGGAGCGGGGTAGATGCTCGGCGAACTCCACGGCGCGGCGCCCGAGCGCCGAGGAACCGAAGAACGCGGAGCGTGCGGACTCCCGGCGCTTCTCCTTGTCCTTGCCCGAGCGCGTGTACAGGCGCAGGCCTCGCTGGAGCAACTGCTCGGCCTGCTTGCCGGCGGGTCGCCAGATGATCATGCCGAGGAACAGCGCGACCGCCAGGAAGGTCCCGAGGATGCCGACGAGCAGCCCCACCCGGTTCCCGAACACGCCGGCAAAGGGCGTCGACGGCTTCTCGTCGACCGGCGCCGACACGTCGGCACGGCGGTTCGACACGGCGCTCGCGTCGCTGCCCGTGATGCCCCCGACGGTCACCTCGACGGCGATGCTGAGGTCGGCCGGCTCGGTCGCGGTCGCGTTGTAGCTCAGCAGGTACTGCGACGAGATCGACTGCGCGACGCCCCGGAAGGCGGTCCGCAACGCAGCCGTGTCGTCGACGGGCACGAACGTGCCGCCCTCCTCCACCTCGGCGAGCGCCTGCAACTGCGCTTCGCTGACGTTGATGCCCCGCAGGAGCACGGTCGTCGTCGCGGCGTTCGCCGCATCGATCGCCTGCTCGGCCTCCAGGAGCGTCGCGGTCGAGCCTGAGTCGGAGCCGTCGCTGAACACGACGATGTTGTGCTGCGAGTCACGCTGGAGTTGCAAGTCCTCGGTCGCCTGGATCACCGCGTCGTGCAGACGGGTTCCCTGCGCGTTTGCCGGCTGCAGCGCGAGGATCGCTTGCCGCAGGGCCGCCCGCGTCGAGCTGGTGGACCCACCGAGCGTCGTGAACCCCGACACGCGAGCGACGCCGTCGGCGAAGGTGAGGACTTCCACGCGAACGGCCGGCGGCAGGGCCGCGAGGAACTCGACGGCCGCGTTCCTGGCGCTGCCGAGCACCTCGCGCGTGCTGCGGCTCACGTCGACGAGCAGCGACACCGCGACTTGGAACGTGGTGTCGAACAACGGCTCCACGCTCAGGTCGGAGACCTCGACGCCCTGCTCGGTGACGCGGAACGCGCTCGCGGGGAGGTTCTCCGTGACCGGCGTGCCCGACACCGAGGCCACGATGCTGGTCTGGCCGCCCGACCGGAAGGAGATCTCGCGGATGCGCACGTCGACGTCGCCGGGCGTCTGCGCGAACGCCACGCCCATCGTCCCGAGACCCAGCGTCCCGAACACGAGCGGGAACGCGAGGACGCTCGCGAGAGCGCTGATGCGGCGCATCAGACCCGGATTCCCGCTTCGCGCGCGAACGGCTCGGGTTCGAACAGCTCCGGGTCGAGCTTGATGCCGGCGTCCTCGAGCTTCTCCAGGAAGCCGGGACGGATCCCGACGGCCTTGATGTGCCCGCGCGACCGGCCGGCCTCGTCGACGCCCATGCCGAAGTCATAGAGGTACAAGTCCTGGAGAGTGATCACGTCGCCCTCCATGCCGACGACCTCGGTCACGTGCGTGAAGCGCCGGGTCCCGTCCTTCAGGCGCGACTGGTGGACGATCAACTGGATGGCGCTCGCGATCTGCTCGCGAATCGCGCGCACCGGCAGGTCCATCCCGGCCATCAAGCACATCGTCTCCACGCGGGAGAGCACGTCGCGCGGCTGGTTGGCGTGGACGGTCGAGATGCTCCCGTCGTGGCCGGTGTTCATGGCCTGGAGCATGTCCAGCGCCTCGCCGCCACGGACCTCACCGACGACGATCCGGTCGGGCCGCATGCGCAACGCGTTGCGCACGAGGTCCCGGATCGTCACCTGCCCGCGCCCCTCGATGTTGGGCGGCCGCGACTCCAGGCGGAGCACGTGCGGCTGCAGCAGGCGCAGCTCGGCGGAGTCTTCGATGGTGATGATGCGCTCGTCCTCCGGGATGAAGGACGACAGCACGTTCAGCGTCGTCGTCTTGCCGGCGCCGGTTCCTCCCGAGACCAGGATGTTGATCCGGCCGCGCACGCACCCTTCGAGGAACCGCGCGACCTTGCTGGACAGCGTCCCGAAGGAGATCAAGTCCTCGGCCCGGTACGGGTCGCGGGCGAACTTTCGAACCGTCAGGCACGCGCCGTCGATCGCGATCGGCGGAATGGCCGCGTTGACGCGCGAGCCGTCGGGCAGGCGCGCGTCCACGTAGGGCGAGGACTCGTCCACGCGCCGGCCGACCTGCCCGACGATCTTGTCGATCGTGCGGCGCAGGTGCCCGTCGTCCAGGAAGCGAGCCGGCGTCCGGAGGATCTTGCCCTCGCGCTCGATGTAGACGACGTTGTAGCTGTTGACCATGATCTCGGTCACGGACTCGTCCTGAAGGTAGGGCTCCAGCGGTCCGTAGCCGAGGATGTCGTCGGTCGTCTCGGAGATCAGCCGCTGGCGGTCCGCCGCGGACAGCGGCGTCTCCTCCTCGGCGAGCACCTCGGTCAGCTTGGCCCGCACCCGCTGCTCGAGCTGGTCCGCGGTCATGTTCAGGTCGTAGAGCTTCGGTCCGAGCGCCTGGACCAGGCTCTGGTGGATCTTCCGCTTCAGCGGTTCGAGCGGGTCCTCGACGAAGGCGGGGGGCGCTTCGACCTTGGCTTCGTCGGCCGCCGGTTCGGCGGGCGCGGGCTCGGAGCCGCGCGCCTTCGAGAGACGTTCGTACAGACTCATGCCTCAGACCTCCCGGGCTTTGCTCTGCGTTTGAACAGTCCCCCCTTGGCCGCCTCCGTGACCCGTTGAGGCTCCCCGTCGGCGGCCACGCCGCTCTTGACGCCGGCGAACTCCATCATGCGCAGGATCGAGGCCACCACGGGCGACTTCGGGTTGTCAATGATCAGCGGGCTGCCGCGGTTGATGCTGACCGACACGTCCCGGCTCGACGGGACGGAGACGTCGACGTTCGTGCCGAGCGTCTTCTCGACCGCCTGCACGGTCAGGCCCACGCGCGAATCGGCTCGGTTCAGGACGAGCCGGATGCGGTCGCGCCCGAAACCGAGCAGTTGGAGCGTCTGCAGCGACAGCTTCATGTTCTTGATGCTCGGCACGTCCATGCTGGTCATCAGGATGCACTCGTCGCTGACGTCCAGCGCCGCCAGGACGTGGTCGGTGAACGAGGGTGGGCAGTCGATCACCACGTACCGGAAGACGTTTCGCGCCAGCCCGACGATGCGCGTGACCGCGTCGGCGGAGATCGTCTCCTCGATCCCCGGCTCAAGCGGAGCCGCGAGGAGCATCACGTTGGAGCGGTGCGGGGTCATGTAGCCCTGCAACGCCTCCTCGTCGAGCCGGTCCAGGTTCTGCGCGGCGTCGAAGATGGTGCGCGCCGGGAAGAGCTGGAGCATGATCGCCAGGTCCCCGAACTGCAGGTCGAGGTCGATCATCGCGACCTTCTCGCCCGTCTTCTGCGCGAGCGCGACGGCCAGGTTGGATGCGACGAAGCTCTTGCCGCACCCGCCCTTGCTGCTGAAGACCGTGATGACCTTGCTGTCCGACTTCTCCGGCGGCTTGGACCTGATCGTCTCGGCGGCGCCCCGGATTTGGGTCGTGAGCGCCTCCGCGCGGCCGATGGCTTCCAAAAGCTGCGCGCCGGTGAAGGTCGCCGGGAGCACGTCGCGAATGCCGCTGCGCAGGGCCTGCTGCAACACCTCCGCCGTCACGGCCGAGGCGATCAGCAGGACGCTGATGTCCTGCGTCGTCGCCTGGATCTGTCGCGCGATCCGGAAGGCGTCCTCCAGCCCGAAGTTGGGGCCGAGGAGCACGACGTCGATCCGGCCCGCCTTGTCCTGGAGCACCTTCTCCAGCTCGGGTCCGCCGTCGACCACCAGCAGTTCGCTTCGCCTGCCGATGTGCTCGGCGACGCGCGTCTGGAAACGCGGGTCCGAATCGGCCAGAACTATCATCTGCGCACGTACCCTATCTCCCCTAGAAGACGTTCCGCGAGGTTCTGCCCGGCGTGCTCGAGCGGCCGCCGCCCTCGGGAAGCAGCGTCAGGTAGAGCTGCCCGCTGAAGATGCCGAACGCGAGCCGCTCGGCGTCGCGGGGCGTCACCGCGAGCGTCAGCTCGACCTTGTCGGTGGGCTGGACGGTGCCGGGTCCCTGCTCGCCGAATGCGCGGTGCCCGCGGAAGATCACCTCGACGTCTTGGACCAAGAACTGCACCCGCGTCTCCTGCGCAGCCCCGGGACCTCCCGCCACCGTCAACTGCGCGAGCACGGAGACGTGGTCGCCGACGTTGGGCAAGTTGGCGACGCCGGCGGGGATGTCGACTTCGACGGTCATCGCATGCCGCCCTTGCGGCACGCTCAACGTCGTTCCGGCCGTGCCGCGCTCGACGAAGAACGAGATCGTGAGCGGCGTGTTGGCCGGGATGTTCACCGCGGCGATGCGGCCGGAAATCTGCTCGAGCGAGGTGACGTACCCCTCCGGGAGCGCGCCCTGCGCGATGTCGGCCAGCTCGAACAGCCCGCGGCCTTCGGCGTCGGCCACCGAAGTGTTCGCGGGGATGAACTCCTTCGTTCGGTAGGCCTGGACGGTGACGAAGTCCTCCGCCGCGCGCTCGTCGGCGTTCTGCACGTAGGTATAGATCGCGATCGCGGCGACGGCCGCGAGGATGATCGAGACGATGAGCGCGATGGTTCGTTTGCTCATGGAGATTGCAGCCACTGCGTTTCCTCCCCACTCTCATTCGAGACGTCCGGGACGGTTCCCGGTGACGCGCGTCGTGGTGCGTTCACGAGCGGGCCTAGGGTACCCGTCGAGGGTCGAGATATTCCACAACCAGGGTTTCCCTACGAGATCTTGCCCTCGTAGCGAGCATCGGCCTGGCTTTCCAGGGTTAGGTTCAGGAAGAAGAGCACGGCGTTGATCGACCCGGGGCGCTCGACGCTGACCTGGACCCGGGCCTGCCCGTCGGCGCCTCCGTCGTCGAAGCAGCGCCCGGCCCCGCCCCCGGTCTCATATCGGTAGGGGCTGCCGGTGATCGACACGACAGCGCCGGGGTCGCCGCTGACGAGCGCGACGCAGATGCTGTGGCCGGTCTTGGACTCGTCGATGTCGCCGGCCGCGTTGTCGACCAGCCGGTCCTTGATGCTCGCCGCCCAGGACGGTCCCGGCGTTCCGGGGAACTGGTCGACCGGCAGCGTCGCGCCGTAGCGCGCGGCCTCGCGGGCCGCGTGCGTCAGGTTGTTCTTCGTGTTGTAGGCGAGCCCGCCGGTCAGCATGCCGAACGTGATCATCAGGAACACCGGCAGGATGATGGCGAACTCCACGGCGGACGCGCCGCGCTCGCTCCGCGTCCGCGACGACACGCGGAACAGAAGCGCCTCGCTTCGGATCGGCTTCATCTGATCAGCTCCCACCCTTGTTGCGGGATCAACAGCGTGAAGTCGGGATCGGGTTCCATCCGCAGTGTCGCCTGACCCGAGATGTTCATTCGGAAGGTGAGGAACTGCGCCCGGTTGAGGAACTGGTCGGCTTGGCCGTCGTAGTTGAACAGCGCGTAGGGCGTGAAGAAGACCCCCTCGACGGTCAGCGTCCCACTCGCCTTCAGGTTGTGCTGGAGGTTCGACTCCCCCGACCACAGGGCTAGTTTGTCGAACGGGTGGCCGGCGTCGCCCGGCGCCGGCGAGTCGGCCTGGTGTGGCGCCGTCCAGTTGAGGTTCCCCTGGCCCTGCAAGTTGACGGTCCCGCCGTCGTCGAGGATCACGGCGGTGTGGTTGATCTGCAGCAGCACCGATGCGGCGTTGGCGGTGTCGATCACGCCGTCGTTTCGCAGGACCATCCATGCGGCCTTCTCGCTGGACTCCAGCGCGCACGCGATCGTCAGCTCGTTCGGCCGCCGGCACCCCGCCGAGATGTCGGTGACGGAGTTGCTCTGGTTGATCCGCAGGGTGCCGCCCTGCACGCCCACGTTCCCCCGGAACACGAGGTTCCCGCCCGCGAACGTGAAGTGCTCGCCGGCGCCGAAGTTGATCGAGAACCCGTTCGGGCCCCCGCAGTCGACGTACCAGCCCGCGGCGGGCAGGTTGAGCGAGGCGTCGGTGATGAGCCTCGGGTCCGGCACTGTCGTGTTGGCCGGTTGGTTGGTGCAGGCGTTGCCTCCGAACCCCTGCGCGGCGTACCAGGCGTTGTAGCTCGCGAACCCGCCGCCGACCCCGAACGGCATCGAGTTGCCGGTCATGCCGACCATGGCCTTCAGGTCGTCGATGTAGTTGGGCACTCCGGTCTCGCAGTCCCTGACGGGAATCGCAGGATCCGAGTACGGCTTGTAGCCGGGGTAGTTCGTCTGGCAGTTCCATTCGTGGTCCACCGGCGCGCGGGTGGCGCGGTTCGTCGCCCGCGTCGGCGTCGGATCCAGCCTGCCGGCCGACTCGTCGGCCGGGTCGCAGGCATGGTTGGTCAGGCCGTTCACGCACCCGACCTGACCCGCCGCCATCGCGAACATGCTGATGATGCCGTTCCCGTCGCACGAGCTGGGATTCAGCAGGTCGAACGCGTTCGAGCACGCCCAGATCCTCGCGCTGGCGTTGTCGTTGGCGTTCACGGTGAAGTGGTTGTTGTTCGTGCACTGGTTGGGGTTGCCCGGCTTCGTCCCGGAGGAGTCCACCGCGATGCGACCGGGGTTGTCCGCGTCGTGGGCGAAGACGATCGCGGCCGCCTGGCCGCTCGTGACCAGCACTTCGCACCCGTAGGGGTCGAGCAGCAGCAACGCCACGGCGTCGCTCTCCTGCGTGCCCTCGAACCCGCGCACGACGGCGTCCGCAGGCGCGGTGAGCCCGGACGACCCGACGACGCCGCCGAAGAGCGCGTCCCGGTGCGTCAGCACGCGAATGCCGAATCGCTCGCACCGTTCCCCGTCGTTGCTCGACGTCCGGCCCTCCAGCAGCACGTCGCCGTCGTCGACCGGATAGGTGAAGGTGATCTCGAAGGGCTCCTCGCCGAGCGCCTGGTAGGCGCGGGACGGCGTCGCGGCGTCGCACCCGATCACGAACGCGGCGGGAACCCCGCTGTCGCACGGGCTGGTCGCGCCGGCCGGGAGGTCGGAAAGGTTGGCTTCCAGGTAGGTCCATGCGGCCTCGCACGCCGCGAGCGGGTCTCCGGGCAGGTGCGCGCCGGCCGCGAACGCGGCGAAATCGGCGATGGTCTGGTTGCCGCGCACCGAGGTGCGCGCGTCGCTGAGGTCGATCGCCAGCGCGACGACGGACATCAGCGCCAGGATCATGACGGCGAACAGGACCGCGTAGCTTCCCCGTTCCGCCCTCGGGCCACGCATGAAGGCGCGCCGATGCTCTCTCATCGCTCTCCTCTGAATCCCGTCCCCACGGCAGCCCCACATCGTAGCGGGCGCTCACCGGCGTGGGAACCCTCCCGACGGACTGGTTCCGGCCGGTTTAGCAGGTCGTTCCGACCGGAGCGTTGTCGAGCGCCTCCCCGGTGCACTGGAAGGTCGAACTGACTTCGCGTCCCAGGAACACGACTGCCAGGATGATCACGACGGCGATCAGAGCAACCATGATGCCGTACTCGACGGCGGTTGCGCCGCGCTCGCTCCGCAGGTGGAGACGAGCGGTGAGCACAGAGCTGAGATGCGCCAACACGGCGAGGTTCATCGATCCCTCCTCTGGGGCGGGGAGCTGGACCCGTCCCGGGAAATGCACCGGGCGGGCTCGACGCCCGCCCGGTCGACTACTGATCCATCAACAGGTCGTGACGCCCTGGTCGTCGATTGCTTCGCCCGTGCACTGGAACGTCGAGCTGACTTCGCGTCCCAGGAACACGACTGCCAGGATGATCACGACTGCGATCAGAGCAACCATGATGCCGTACTCGACGGCGGTTGCGCCGCGCTCGCTCTTGATGGCAAGGCGGGCCGTTACCAGGCTCGCCCACAGCCGGAGCGTGCTCACGATGTTCACGATCTCGGTCACCTCCTCGTTCGATGGCGTGTTCGGCGCCGCCATCGTCACGCCTCCGAGCGATGCTATCCACGCCACCCCGCTCTCTGTTGGAGCCGGGAGACCGCACCGCCTGTCTCCTCTCCTAGCCAACCGTTGCCGGTTGCGATTCGTTTATCGGCGGACAGCATCGTAACCGTTAGCCCACTCAGCGTGAATGAGGCGGGTGTTCAAGCTTTCAGGAACGGCGTCATGTCTAGTTCTGGGACTTGAGTCCTAAAGGTGTCCGGGATGTCCCGACTGCTCCCGCAAACATGAAGGGAGGCGGCGGGATGTGCTATCAGTGAGTGCCCTGCAACGAACCGCTTTCGCGTAAGGAGCCCTTCCTCATGGCCGAACCGTCGACGGGACCCGTTCGCAACCGGGTCCAGATGAGGACCGTTCAAACGGTCCTCGATCAGCTCGACAAGGAGATCAAAGAAGGCGCGGCACAGGACCTCGTGCCCGTCCCGACGCACTTCCAGGCGCTCGACTCCGTGCTCGGGGGCGGCGTGCGCGCGGGCGACCTGTTGCTGATCGGCGGCATGCCCGGCGTCGGCAAGACCATCGTGACGCTGCAGTGGGCCCGGAACATGGCGCTGAGCGGATACCAGTCGCTCTACGTCTGCTACGAGCACGAGGAGTCCTCGCTCCTGGGGCGCCTGCTGGCGCTGGAGCTGGGCGATCTGCCGCACGCGACCGACGACTCCGAGATGGAGAAGCTCCGGATCGGGATCCAGGAAGTCGCGATGGGCGGCGGGCGCGGGCTTCGCGACGTGCTCGGCAGCGAGGAGACCATCAAGCTGGCCTACGATCACGTGGAGTCCTATTCCGACCGGCTCTGGCTGATGAAGGCCTCCGGCGCGACGACCGGCGTCGGCGAGATGGAAGACTTGGTCAAGAAGCATTTGAAGACGGGACCGGTGGTGCTGTTCGTCGACTACCTGCAGAAGGTGTCGGTCCGGCCCGAGCCGCCCGACGAGGCGGAGAAGGTGACGCGCATCACCGAGGCGCTGAAGGACTTGGCGCTCACGTACAAGATCCCCATCGTCGCCGTGGTCGCCGCCGACCGCGAAGGGCTGAAGTCGCGCCGGCTCCGTCTGCACCACCTTCGCGGCTCGTCGGCGCTGGCCTACGAGGCGGACATCGCGTTGATCCTGAACGACAAGTTCAACTGCGTCTCGAAGGTGCACCTGGCCTACGACCCGGTGAAGGCCTCGACCTACCACGACTACACGATCTTCACCCTCGAGAAGAACCGCGGCGGCCCGAACCTGATCGACCTGCAGTTCAAGAAGGACTTCCTCTACTACCGCTTCAACCCGATCGGCGGCGTCGTTTCCGAGCAGCTCATCGACGAGCGCATCCACACCGAGTAACTACGGCTCCTCTCCCGCGGGACCCCATTCGGTCGCCGCCAGCGCGAGCGTCCCGTAGGCGGGCAGCGCGAGCGTCGTGAGCGCATCGACCACGCTCGCGTCGCCGATGGCGCGCGGGGCCCAGCGAGGCTCGCCGAGCGCCACGAGCGCGGCGGCCACGATGCACGCCAGCGTCCAGGGGCCCGAGTGGCGAAGCCGCGTGCGCAGCGCGAGCGTCGCCGCCGGGATCAGCAGGACCATGTAGTGGTCCCAGAACAGCGGCGCGGCCAAGAGCATCCACGGGACCGCCGCCCAGAACCCCTCGCCCGAGGAGCGCGCGGGCGTTCGGGATGCGGCCAGGACGCACGCCGCCGCCGCCGCCGCGACGAGCGTCAGGGCAAGCACCGGCGCGTCCACGACGCCGAAGCCCCATCGATCGCCGGTGAGCCACCGCACCGGGAGCGCGAGCAACGAGGCGTTGCCGGGCGAGCCGCGCCAGAACGCGACGTTGGCCGACGCGCCCTCCAGGAACGAGCCGGCGCTTCCGAACCCCGCCGCTGCGAAGCCGGTCGCCGTCCCGAGCGCCGCCACTCCGACGGCGATCGCGGCCGGGCGCAGCGCGCGACGGCGAAGCAGCGGGATCACGAGGAACAGCGGGAACAGCCGAAGCGCCGCCGCCAGCCCGAGCGCGATGCCCGCGCGCGCGCCCTTCCCCGACCGAAGCGCGCGCCACGCGAGCACCAGCAGGAGCAGGATCACCGCGTTCGACTGCCCGAGCCACAGGTGCCGCGCGGCCACCGGCAGCGCGAGGACCGCGATCCCTCCCAGCGCGGCCTCGGCGCGGGACGCGCCGAGCGCGCGGACGAACAGGCCCATGCTCGTCGCGAGCAGCATCGCGTTCAGCACGAGCCACACGACGCGCGCGGTCTGGTAGGACGCCCAAGCGAGCGGCAGCGCGGTCAGCACCTGCGCGGGCGGGTGCGGGTTGGTCTGGCCATCGGGCACCGAATGAAACCGCTCCCAGCCTTCGCCGACGTAGCGGTCCATCAGCGCGTCGGTGGCGCCGTAGGGATCGTCGCGGTCGGCGATCGCGCGCGCCGAAACGTAGTCCTGCACGAAGTCGTCGGTCCACGATCCGTGCAACACCGGCCGCCCCTCGGCCGGCGGCACGGGGTCGGTGAGCCGCTCCCAGGCGATCCCGGCAACCTGCAACGCGCCGACCGCGGCGAGGACGCCCAGCACGGCAAGCCGCGCCCGCCCCGTCATCGCCCCCACGGCGGCAGGATAGCGGCGCGCCACCGCGCTTCCCGGAGCGACCCGTACCATGCGGCGTGATGCGCGCTCGATTCGTCGCGCCGATCGCCGCCGGCGCGCTGGCCGCGGTGCTGATCGTCGCGACGTCGGGCGGCTCGATCGACCGCATGACCTTCGGCGACGGCTCGATCCATCGCTACGTGGCCTCGCACCTCGACGCGTCCGCTCCCGAGGTTCCGGCCGAAGTCGCCGAGGTCGGTGCGTCGCTGCGCTACGGACGGATCGGCCTGCCGGCGCTGCTGTTCCTGGCGAGCGGCGGCTCGCCTCGGGCGATGCGCGTCGCGCAACCGCTGCTGATGGTCCTGGCCGCGGCGGCCGCGGCGGCGGCCGTCGCGCGCCTGTTCCCCGGGCGATCCTGGAGCGGCCTGCTGGCGTTCCTCGTCCCGGGGTTCGTCGTGTCGCTGCTCGGCGGCTATGCCGAGCCGGTCGCGCTCGCGTTCGCCCTCTGGGGGATCGAGCGCGCGCTCGGGGGCCGGTGGATCGCGGCCGCGAGCCTCTTCGCGGCGGCGATCCTGACCAAGGAGACCGCGGGCGCGTTCCTGATCGGCTCCGTGGCCTGGGCGGTGGGGCGCAAGGAGGGGCGCCGCGCAGCGGCGCCCCTCCTTGCGCTCGTCCCCGTCGCGGGATGGTACGCGGTGGTGCGATCGCGGTTCGGGTCCTTCCCCCCGCTCGACCCCTACCTCACCGGCCCGACCGCGCTGGGCACGCCGCTGCTCGGCCCCTACCGGAGCATCGTCGAGGCGTTCTCGACGCCGGCGATGCTCGCCGCGGCGCTTCACCTCGCGGCGGGCCTCGCTCTGATCGCGATCGCGCGCCGCTCGGTCTTCGCGGCGTCCGGCGCCGTCGCCTCGCTCCAGCTCGTCACGACCTCGCCGTGGCTCTGGCGGTTCGTCGGCGACGGCTTCCGCACCTCGACCTTCATCCACGCGGGCGCCGCGCTGGGCGTGGTCGCGCTCGTGCGGCCGGGCTGGGCGCTGCCGGCCGCCGTGCGGACGGGCTCGCTCAGCTCTCCATCGGCAGGGACACGAGGCCGCGACGGTAGGCCTCCGCGACCGCCTGCGCGCCGGTCTGCACCCCGAGCTTCGCGTAGACGCTCGTCAGGTGGTTCTTCACCGTCTTGATCGACACGAACAACGAGGACGCGATCTGCGCCGGGCGCGCGCCGGTCGAGAGCAGGCGCAGGATCTCCAGCTCGCGCTCGGTCAGGGTCGCGCCGGGCGCCTTGCCGCCGGCGAAGTCCAGCACGCGGCGCGCGACGGCCGGGCTGAGGTAGGAGCCCCCGTCCGCGACGGCGTGCAGCGCGGTCAGCAGCTCGTCGGTCGAGGCGGTCTTGAGCACGTAGCCATCGGCGCCGAGCGAGATCGCCTTGGAGATCGTGGCGTCGTCGTCGTGCATAGTGAGGAACAGGAAGCGGGTATCCGGCGCGGCGGTGCGCATCTGCGCGGCCACGTCCAGCCCCGTCCCGCCGGGCATCGTGATGTCGAGCACCACGACGTCGGGCTTCTCGCGCTTGATGACCTCGATGCCTTCGTCCCCTCGACCGGCCTGACCGGCGACCTCGAAGCCGGCCTCGGACTCGACCGTCTTCACCAGGCTCTGCCGGACCAGCGTGTGGTCCTCGACGATCACCACTCGTGTCATGGTTCCCCCCCGACATCGTATTCCAGGAGCACGCGCGTTCCGTGTGGCCGGCGCGGCTCGACCCGGAAGCGCGCGCCGATCTTGTCCGCGCGCTCGCGCATCGCCTGCATGCCGACACCGCCGAGGATCTCCGAGGTGCTCGCGCGCTCGCCGCCGGCCGCGATCCCCACGCCGTCGTCCTCAACCAGGAGCCGGACCTGGGCCGACCCGAGCGTCAGCCGGACCGTGATCGCCGTCGGAGTCGCGTGTCGCAAGGCGTTGGAGACCGCCTCCTGCGCGACACGGAACACCTCCCCCTCGACGTCGGGCGAGGTGCGGTAGTCCCCGTGCGTGATGAACTCGATCCGCGGTCCGCCGAGCCGCCGCAGGTCGCCCAGGTAGGACCCCAGCGCCCCGACGATGCCCTCGTCGGCCACCGACGAGCGCAGGCCCAGGATCATCGACCGCACGTCGCCCGCCGTTCGCTCGACCACCCGGACGAGCCGTTCGACCTCCTCGCGTTCCTCGGAGTCCTTCTCTTGCTGGCGCGCCAGGAAGTCGAGTTCGAGGCGCAGGTGCGTGAGCGACTGCGCGACGCCGTCGTGCAGCTCGCGGGCGAGGCGGCGGCGTTCCTCGTCGATCGAGATCTCGCGCACGCGCGAGAACAGCCGCGCGTTCTCCACCGCGAGCGAGGACTCGTCGGCCAGCCGCTGCAGCACGGCTGCCGCCCGGCCGGCGTCCGGCACCGCCGCGATCAGCAGCCCGATGGTGCCGGTGTCCGAGCGCATCGGCGCCGAGAGCCACGTCGGCTCGTCGCCGAGCGCTCGCGCGGTGATCGGGTGCAGATCCGCGGTCGAGACGGCGGTCACCTGCCCGGTGACCAAGCCGCCCGCCGAGTCGTCGACGACGACCGTGCCCGGGTCCTCCAGGCCGAACGATCCGGCCACCACGTAGGAGCCCGCCTCCGCCAGCAGCATCGCGCCGCCGCGCGCGCCGAGGACGTCGGCGATCTCCTGCATCGTCGCGTCGGCGACGCCGCCGATCTCCAGACCGCCGGGCAGGGTGCGCGCGATTCGGTACAGCGACGACAGCACGCGGTTGGCCTCGACCAGCAGGTTCAAGCCCTCCACGCTCGGGTCGCGCCACACGCGCGCCATGAACCCGCCGAGGACGCCGAGCAGCGGGAACAGCGCCGCCCACGCGGCGAGCGACGTGGCCGAGACCGACTGCAGGTCCTCGAACAGGATGCCGAACGTCCCCGCCACGATCGCCGCGCCCGCCCCCGCCCCCCAGCGCGGGCCTCGCATGAACCCGACCGCAAGACACACGACGAGCGCGTAGGGCGCGTAGGGGCTCGAAATGCCGTCGGTCGACACGACGAGCGCGAGCGCGATCGCGACGTCGGAGGAGTCCAGCACCATGCTGTCGCGCCGGAACAGCCAGCGCATCGCGACGTACACGAACGCGATGGCGAGGATGGCCGCGCGACCGGAGCCGACGCTGCCTCCCGCGACCTCCATCACCGCGCCGGCGGCGATCCCCGCAAGGCGCGCGGGCCCGAGCAACGTGCGAACGCGGTTCAACAGCGGCCGGGACAGGCCGCTTCCGCCGTGGACCGGCAGGCCGAGCGCCTCGCGAACCGCAGTGGCCACCTCGCCCGGGACGAAGGGACGGGCGATCACACCGCCGACGGCGGAGGGCACGATGCTGCGGCCCGCTCGGGACCGGTCGACGACGGCCAGGATCGTAGGAAGCCGGCCGCCGAACGGAACCGCCTCCAGCAGCGAAGCCGCGCGGTCGAGCGGCGCGACGATGAGCGCCGCGTCTTCGGTCCGTGAAGCCTCGTCGGTGGACGTCGCCTCGACGACGGTTGCCTCCGGCACGTGAAGCCGGATCAGGAAAGCGAGGTAGGGATCCGGATCGATCAGCAGGACCACCGGAACGGCATGCTCACGCTCGTTCCGATCGTCGAGCCGTGAGGAAGGCACGTCGCCGTCCTGGGTGCGCACGTCCACGCGGGAACGATAGCGCGCGGCCCCTTCGGCAACCGTGAACCGGCGCGAAAGGCGAGGATGCGGCGCCTCAGGCGCTCTTGCGATCCTGCATGACGAGCTGGACAAGCCGCCGCTCGAGCGCGCGCGCCTCGGGGCCCGGCACGTTCTTGATGCGGTCCAGATACCGCTCCCGGAGGCCGGGAGTGCTCATCGCGAGCACCTTCTCGATGCGATCCAGCATGTCTTCACCACCTCGTCGGTTTGTCCTGTCCTGTGTATCGGCGGTCGCGCCGGCAGCCGCATGACCAACCCGAGACATCTCTCGATCCTCCCGACGGGCTATAGAGGACGCCCGAGTCGTCGTAGTTCGTCCGTCGATGCCACCGCTTGCTGCTGGTCTTGCCGGTGCATGCGACGCCGCGCCCGTACCCTCGGGAGCATGAGAACCTCGGTCCGCGCGGGCGCCTCGACGATTCCCCTCGACGAGCTGCGCATCCGGTTCGTGCGCTCGCCGGGACCCGGCGGCCAGAACGTGAACCGCCGCGCGACCAAGGCCGAGGTCGTGCTGGACGTCGACGCCTCGCCGAGCCTGCCGGCGACCGCCAAAGCCAGGATCCGCCGCGCGCTCGGCACGCGCGTCGATTCCCGCGGGCGCATCCGCGTCACCGCGTCGGCCGAGCGCACGCAGGCGCAGAACCGCGAGCGGGCGCTCGCCCGGCTCGAGGAGCTGCTCTCCGGCGCGCTTCGCCCGCCGCCGCCGCCACGGAAACCCAGCGCGCCGACTCGCGGCGCGATCGAGCGCCGGCTGGAAGAGAAGCGGCGCCGGCGAGCGCGCAAGCAACTCCGCCGGAGGCCGGGCCCGGACGACTAGGGCTGCAGCGCGGCGCGGACGAAGCGGATCAGCTCTTCCTCGCGGCGGCGCAGGGCGGCGCGGCTGCCCGCCTTCCCGCCGACCGCGCGGAGCACGCCCGCTTCGGTGATCGAGCCGACGACGGCGGTGTAGATCGTGAACAGCAGCAGGACGGGGTCCTGCCGGCGGAAGCGGCCCTCGGCCATCCCGCGCTCGAGGTAGCCCAGCGCGCGCTTGCGCAGCGGCTCGAGCACCGAGGAGAATCGCTGCACGACCTCAGAGCCCCGCCACGACGCCTCGCGCACGAAGCCCGGGAACTCCGGCCATTCCTCGGCCAGGCGAAAGATCGCGCGGATCACGCGCTCGGGGTGGTCGCCTGCGTCCTCGTCCACGCCCTCGAGCGCCTCGGCGAGCGCCTCGGCGACGCGCGCGCTCATCTCGTCCACGCACGCCTGGAACAAGTCGTCCTTGGAGCCGAAGTAATAGAGCAGCGACTGCTTGCGCACGCCGACCGCCGCGGCCACCTCGTCGAGCGACGTCGCCTCGTATCCCTTGGACCCGAACGCGCGCGTCGCCTCGGCCAGCAGGCGTCGCCGCGTCTCGTCACCTCCGGTGCGGGGCACGGCTCAGGTCCTGAATGCGCGGGGCTTCACGGGCATGGGACGCGAGGACTCCCAGCGTCTGCGCCATCCCGCCGCGTCCGGACCGCCGGCGTCGGGCGTGTCGCCGCGCGCGGCGCGTCGCCGCGCGTCCCACCACGTCGTGCGGTCCTCGTCCAGCGCCGCGGCGAGCGCGGTCCGGATGCGATCGTTGAACGCCGTGACGTCCTCACCCGGCGCGGGCCGGACCGCGTGGGCGAACCGCACCGAAACCGGCAGCCGCCCCTTCGCCGGCCAGCCCTTCCCGCGCGGCATCGACTGGTAGGAGCCGCGGATCGCGATCGGCACGACCGGCAGGTCGTGCTCGATCGCGAGCCGCGCCGCGCCGGGCTTGAACGGGCGCACCCAGCCGTCGCGCGAGCGCGTGCCCTCCGGGAACATCAGGATGCTCCAGCCCTCGGCGATCAGCTCGCGCGCGAGCGCGGTCGCGCGCGAAGACCCGTTCGCGCGAGACCCGTTCGCGCGAGACCCGTTCGCGCGAGACCCGTTGGATCGCTTGCGGCTCGACCGCTCGACCGGGAAGGCGTTGAAGACGAGCGCCGTCGCCGCGGCTCGCCACCACACGTCGAAGAAGTAGTCGGCCGCGGCGCCGGTCGCCGTGCGGCGCGCCCACTCGCGCGGCAGCGAGGTCAGCACGAACGGCGCGTCGAGGTGGCTCGAATGGTTGGCCACGAAGATCGCGGGGCCGCGCAGGTGCTCGAACACGTCGAGCCCGTGCACCTTCGGACGGGTTTCCGCCGCGAGCAGCGGCGCGAGCGCGAAGCGCTGCAGGGCCTCGCGCGCGAGCTTGCCGGTCTCGGTGCGGGCCCACGCGGTCGGGAAGTCGCGGTGCTCGGCCGCGGGCGGCTCGACCGATCGCGGCACGAGCGGGCGGTGGCCCCAGCGCCAGGCGCGGGCGACCGTCTTGACGTCGGCCCGCAGACGCGTGCGTCCCGCCGGCTTCATCGCACGTCCGCCAGCAGCAGGGGCGGGCACTTCATCGCGGTGACGCGCGGCGAGGTTCCGACCGTTTCCGCGGCCATGTCCAGCGCGTCGCCGAGCGTCGAGGCCGCGCGGAACCCGAGCCGCGACACGGTGGCGCGATCTGCGCCGACGAAGATCACGTCGCCGAGGTGATCCATCGCGTGGGCCGCCCAGTACCACATGTAGAACGGGTGAACGCCGTGGTAGGCGTAGGAGTTGCGGTACAGGTGCACGTACCAGGGGTCGGTCGCGTACTGCTGCTCGAACTTGCTCTCGATCGCCGCCGGGTCGCGCGTCTCGGACAGGACCTCCTCGAAGAAGTCGACGTACGAGGGATGGTGGACCTGGTGGAACTCGTTGGCGACCGGGTGGAACATGATCATCACGCCGCCCTCGCGCACGAGCGGCTTGCCCCGGTACATGTTGAAGAAGTAGCCGAGCCCTTCGCACGTGACCAGGATCGGGTTCATGATCGAGTTCACGTTGTAGGGCCCGATGGACGGCAGCCCCGCGACGAGCACGTCGGCCTGCCCGTCGATCTCGACGAGCTGCTGGCGGTGCACGTTGGCGATCGTCTTGGCGTGCACGGCCTCGGTCTCGCCCGCGTGGACGCCGGTGAGCCCGTAGGGCGCCGCGAACCGCGAGAACACCTTGCGCTTCACGTGGGCAGGCGCGGCGTCGGTAAAGCGCTTCGTCGCCAGGTACGACGCCTGGTCCTTGATCGACCACTCCCACTCGCGCTTCTGCAGCCACGCGATCGAGCCGCCGAAGGCGTCGTTGTTGAGCGTCGTCTCGATCGTGAAGATCTTCACGCCCGACTCCGCCAGCAGCCGGCCCATCCGGTCGCACGAGGAGTGCAGCGCCGAGGACGGCGGGTCCATGTACGAGCGCGAGTGCATCATCGTGCGCACGTTGTGATGGTGCTTGACGCTGCGGTACGAGCCGAGCCCGACCGACACGCTCTTGTGCCCGCCGTCCATCGCGACCAGGTTGATGTTGACGTAGACGATCAGGTCGCTGTCGGCCGCGCGCGTGCTCAGCTCGACCTCCTCCCCGTGCTCGGTCGTGCCGATGAGGGTCAAGTTGTCGCGGTCCTCGGCGTCGTGGTTGTAGAGGCTGTCGGGATAGAACGAGCGGAAGACGCGCTCGCCGACCGCGCGGCGCAGCTCGGCCGGCGTCATGCGCCGGTGCAGCGACAGCGCCGCGACGAGGTGAACGTCGTCCACGCCCGCGCGCGCGGCGGCTTCCAGCACGTGCTCCATGACGCGCCCGCGGATGTCGGGAGTGCGCATCTGGGGCAGCGGCAACGAGATGTCGTCGAAGGCGATCGTGAGCTTCATGCCCGGCTTGAGCAGCGCGCGCAGCGGCTCCGACCCTTCCGGGTGCTCCAGCGCGTGCTCGATTGCCGCGTCGACGTCTGCGATCCCGGGGAATGGCTCGGACGGGTACAGCACCCGGCTGCCGATCGGGAGGCGCTCCAGCCGGACGCCCTCGCCGAAGTGGAACAGCAGCGGCGGCGTGCGCTCGTCGACCTCCAGCACGAATCCTGGACGTGGCATCTCAGTCCTCTCTCTCCGGACGGAACGCGACCTTCACGGTGCCGAGCCGGCCGGCCGACAGCGCGTGATCGACCGCCTCGCGCCAGCGGTCGAGCGGGTAGGACGCCCCGACGAGCGCGCCGAGGTCCATCTCGCCCGCGATGCGAACGGCGTCGGGGAAGGCGCCCGCGCCCGAGTAGGCGCCGACGATCTCCAGCTCGCGGAACCAGGCCGGCGTGAGGTCCGCGCGCTCGGGCATCCCGCTCAGCACGACGCGGCCCCGCGCGCGCGTCGCGCGCAGCGCGAGGTCCAGGCCGTCCTTCGACCCGACGCATTCGAACGCCACGTCCACGCCGCCGAGCAGGAACGGGCTGCTCCGCTCCGGGTGCAGGCGGAACGCGCGCGTCGCGCGGCGCACGGACCCGAGCGCCTCGGTGGGCGTGACGACCTCGCTCGCGCCGAAGCGCCGCGCCAGATCGGCTTGGTGTGCGTGCTTGGCGACGACGATGATCTCGCCCGCCTCGCTGGACTCGCGGAGCGCGATCGTGGTCAGCAGGCCGACGGTTCCCGCGCCGACGACCAGCACGCTCGCGTCGCGCGGCACGGCGGCGCGGCGGACGGCGTGCAGCGCGCACGCCAGCGGCTCGATCATCACCGCCGTCTCGTCGGACATCTCCTCGGGAACGGCGTGCATCTGGCGGCGGTGCGCGACCATCGCCTCGCTCCAGCCGCCGCCGGTGTCGTGGCAGTAGCCCGTCTGCAACCCCACGCTGACGTGGCCGCCGGTCACTCGCTCGCACAGCCCGTGCTCGCCGGTCGAGCAGGGCGCGCACGCCGGCTCCACCCCGCGCGCGCCGCAGGAAAGGACCGGGTCGATCACGACGCGCTGGCCCGCCGGCAGCCCGTCCACGTCGTCGGCCAGACTGCCGACGACCTCGTGGCCCGGCGTGAACGGCATCGAGACCAGGGCGGTGAAGTAGAAGCTCGACCGGCCTGCGATCGTCGTCAGGTCCGAGCCGCAGATGCCCGACAGCGTGGGGCGGATGCGGCCCCACCCGTCCGCCGGCGGCACCGGGTCTTCCCGGTCCACCAAGCGCAGCGAGGCGACCGGACCGGCGAGCAAGCCGGGCAGCTTCGGGCCGATGGCGCGCGCGGCCAGGTACTTCGGCACCGAGCGGTACAGCTCCAGCGCGACGCTCACGAGCGCACCGCCTCCGGCAGCAGCACCTTCGGCGCGCCCCGCCCGGCGGGCCAGTCCTCGATCGGCCACTTCTGCTTTCGCGCGATGCGGGTGAGCGCGATGTCCGGGTTCACCGCGACCGGGTTGCCCACGACCTCCAGCATCGGCAGGTCGCTCATCGAGTCCGCGTACGCATAGCATGCCGCGAGGTCCGCCCCGATCTCCTTCGCGTAGGCGCGAATCCACGAGGCGCGCGCCTCGCCCACCAGCGGCGGGCGGTCCATGTCGCCGGTGAAGCGCCCGGCGCGCTCTTGCAGGTGCGCGGTCACCAGCACGTCGGCAAGGTCGGCGAGCGGCTCGACCACGAAGTCGAGCGACCCGGTGATGAACACGACCGTGTGGCCCGCGTCGCGATGCGCGCGGATCCGGCGCACGGCGGCCGCCGACAGCCGCCGCAGGACGAGGCCGCCCATCTCCCGCCGGGCGAGCGCGCGCACGGCCGCCGCGTCGGCGCCCTCGTACTGCCGGTAGAACATCCGAAGGAACTCGCCGCGGTCGCGCCGCTCGGCCTGGAGGAAGGCGGGCACACGGCGCGCGAGCCCGGCGATGCCGCCGGCGCGATCGGTGCCGTCGGCCATGCGCAGCCACAGGAACGCCTCCAGCACGTTCGAGGCTACGATCGTTCCCTCGAGGTCGAAGATCGCGATGACCGCCTCGTCGCCGTTGGTCGTCGCCGGCCGCAGGACGACCGCGGGCGCCGCGCGCTTCGGCGTCGCGGCGAGCCACCGCATCGGCGCGCTGACCGCCGGCAGGTGGCGCTCCCGGTAGTACTCCTCCCAGGTGAAGTCGGTCGGGTCGAAGCAGAAGTCGCGGCGGTCGGCCTCGGGCAGCGACTCGTAGAGCGCGCGCGCGCGCTCGTCGGTGTAGATCACCTCGACCTCGACGTAGGCGCCGTAGAGGTTCGCGTAGCGCTTGACGAAGTCGAGCTGCGCGCGGGTGCGGTCGACCTTGCGCGCGGCCTCGCGCGCGGGCCCGGTGCGCGGCAGCCGCGTCACGACCCGCTCGGCCGCCTCGATCGCGCGCTCGGCGAAGCGGATGCGCTTCTCGACCGCGCGCTTGCCGGGGAAGGACCACGTCGGCACCTTGTACGCGCCGCGCCCGCGCTCCGGCAGGGGGTCGGCCTGGAAGTACTCCCGCGTCAGCTCGTAGAGGCGCCGGAACCGGAAGGGGTTCCGGCTGCCGGTCGAGCAGTGGTAGACGGCGCGCCGCTCGGGCGGCTTCGCCGCGACCGCAAGGATGCAGTTGACGACGTGGTCGACCGGGACGATGTCGAGCACGCCCTCGGGGATGCCGGGGAACTCCGGGAGCGCGCCGCGGCCGTAGGCGATGATGACCGGCTCGGCCACGCGGAAGCCCTCGATCCAGCCGGGGAACGGGTGGCGGTGCGCGCTCTCGATGATCGAGGGCCGCACGATCGTGAGCGGGTTCTCGCCGGCCAGCTCGTCGAGCGCCTTCTCCGTCAGGGCCTTGGTGAAGGCGTAGACGTCGGGCCAGCCGAGACTGCGGGCGCGGGCGCGTCCCGCGCGCACGAGCCGCTTCGTCACCCACTCGCGCCGCAGCTCCTCGGCCTTGCGCGCGATGCTCTGCGGACCCGCGCGCCCGACCGTCGCGCGCGCGCGGCCCTCGAAGCGCTCCAGCGCCTCCGGCGCGCGCGAGGACTCGTCGACCTCGGCCCGCATCCGCGTCGCGTAGTCCGCTTCGGCGCGCCAATCGACCTCGCGGTCGAGCAGCTCCTCCGGCTGCGTGCCGCGCGTGATCCCGGCGACGTAGGCGGTCGAGACGTGGATGAACGGCTTGCCGGCCGCGGCCTCGTACAGCCGGATCGAACCGAGCAGGTTCGTCTGGAACGCCTCGTCGATGGGCGGGTCGAAGGAGACCGTCGCCGCGCTGTGGATCACCAGGTCGACGTCGCCGGCGATCGCCGGGGACTCGTGCATGAGGTCGGCGCGGATCGCGCGCACCTTACGCTTCAGAAGCGCGCGCAGGCCCTCCTCGCCGAGGCGCTCGCGCGCCGGTCCGAACGCCGCCCCGGTAACGAGCCCTTCGACGCGCGCCTGCGCGTCGCCGCGGGCGATGCAGTCGATGCGCTCGACCTCGGTGTCGGTCAGGAGCCGCTCGAGCAGCGCCGTGCCCAGGAACCCGGTCACCCCGGACAGCGCGATGCGTTTGCCGGCCAGACCCTCGCGGATCACTCGGTCCCTCCCCCAGGCGCGCGTCTACCGCGCGGTAGGTTATTGACTCGAACGCGGGAAGTCCAGGGCGCGGCTCAGGACAGGACCAGCACCGGGGGCGCCTCGCCCTCGATGCGCGCGTCGCCCGCGACGACCGTCAGCGGATCGGCGGTGAAGGCCACCGTCCGCCCGTCGAGCGCCAGCTCGTGCGAGCCGCGAAGGAGCAGGAACGTGTACCCGTCCTCGATCGCGGGCGAGGCCGCCGGCGTCGTCTCGACCCCGTCGATCAGCACGCTCTCGGCGCCGCCGGGGATCCGGACGAAGACCGAGGCCGGGTCGAGCTGGACGACCGGCAGCACCTCCCCCTCGACGGTCACCGTCTCGGTCTGAGCGCGGTCGCCGAAGCGCAGCTCGATCTCGACGTCGTAGAAGGCCGAGCCGCGCTCGGTCGGCGCGTCCGAGGTCCGCAGCTCGAGCCGCGTCACGCGCGTGATCGCATAGGACGTCACCGGGTTCGCCCGGTAGAAGGCTTCGAAGTGCTCGAAGGACAGCGACGCGCCGGCGCCGACCATGATCTGCTCGAGCTGCGTGCGGTCGTAGGCCTCACGCAGGTTTCCCGCCGTCAGGTCGTCCAGGTAGGCGACGAGCGCCTTCGGCGGCGGGTCGCTCCCCAGCCGCGAGCACCCCGCCGCGAGCAGCACCAGGGCAACGACCACGAGGCGGCGCACGAGAGCCGCGGAGCCGTTCAGCTCGCGTACAGGTCGTCGATCAGGTCGGCGTACTTGTCGATGATCGCGGCGCGACGGACCTTCAGCGTCGGCGTCAGCTCCTCGGCCGCCATGTCGAAGTCGCGATCGAACACGTGCCGCTTCTTGATCTGCTCGGGCTTGGCCAGGTCGGCGTTCACCTCCGCGACGGCGTTCTCGACGAGCTGCTGGACGTCGGGGTGCCCGACGAGGCTCGCGAAGTCCTCGTGCGGGATCGACTTCTGCTCGGCGAACTCGGTCACCTTCTCCTGGTCCAGCGTCAGCAGCGCGATCAGGTACGGGCGCTTGTCGCCGACGACGACCGACTGGCTGATCCAGGGCGAGTACTTCAGCATGTTCTCGATCACCTGCGGCGCGACGTTCTTGCCGGCAGCGGTGATGATCAAGTCCTTCTTGCGGTCGGTGATCGTGAGGTAGCCCTCGCCGTCGAGCACGCCGATGTCGCCGGAGTGCATCCAGCCGTCGGCGTCGATCAGCTCCTCGGTGGCCAGCGGGTCCTTGAAGTAGCCGAGCCCGACATTGCCGCCCTTGACCAGGATCTCGCCGTCTTCGGCGATCCTCACCTCGGTGCCGGGGATGGCCGGCCCCACCGTGCCGATCTTGATCCCGTCGACGCGGTTGATCGTGCTGGGGCCGCAGTCCTCGGTCTGGCCGTAGACCTCGGCGACCGGCAGGCCGATCGCGTGGAAGAAACGGAGCACCTCCGGGTTGATCGGCGCCGCGCCGGAGATCATCGCCCGCGCCTCGTTCAGGCCGAGCGCCGCGCGCGCGAGCGCGAACAGCGACGCGTCGGCCTCCTGGTACTTCTCCTCCAGCTCGGGCGGAAGGCTCGTCCCGGCCTGCTGCGCCTCGACGCGCTTGAGGCCGAGCGCCACGGCTTGCTCGGCCTTGTCGCGCTGCTCGTCGGGCAGGCCGGCGATGAGCGCGGTGATCCCGGCGTAGAACTTCTCCCAGACGCGAGGCACGCCGAAGAAGACCGTCGGCTTGCACGCGACGAGGTCCTCGCGGAGCGTGTCGAGCGACTCGGCGAACCACACCTCGAAGCCCTGATAGATCCCCAAGAAGTGCGAGGTCATGCGCTCGGCGATGTGCGACAGCGGCAGGTAGGACAGCCTGCGATCGCCCGGCTCGCCGGCGAGCACGGTGTCCAGCGACCCGCACGTCCACACGACGTTGGCGTGCGAGAGCATCGCGCCCTTCGGAGGGCCGGTCGTGCCGCTGGTGTAGACGAGCGTCGCGAGGTCGCCCGGCTCGATCGCGGCGACGCGGTCGTCGAAGTCGGTCGGGTTGGCGGCGATGAACTCCTCGCCGCGCGCCAGGAGCTGATCGAAGGAGATGGCGAAGTCGTCGAGCGTCACGCCCGCGGGGTCGAAGACGATCGCCGCCGTCAGCGCCGGCAGGTCGGCGCGCTTCTCCAGCACCTTGGCGAGCTGCGGGCCGTTCTCCACGAAGATCGCCTTGGCCTCGCAATGGCCCGCGATGTAGACGACTTGCGACGGCGAGTTGGTCGGGTAGATGGGGGCCGTCGCCCCGCCGGTCGCCTGCGTCGCGATGTCGGCGACGTGCCACTCGTACCGGTTCCCCGACAGGATCGCGGCCTTGTCGCCCGCGCCGAGCCCGAGCGAGCGAAGCCCCTGCGACGCGCGCTGGACGAGGCTGCCGTACTCGCTCCAGGAGATCGGCGTCCACTGTCCGTCGACCTTGCGCCGAAACGCGGTCGCGTCCGGCTGCGAGGTGGTGCGGTCAAGAAACGTGCTGACGACTGTCGCGCTCATCGAAGCCCCTCCCGGTGCGTGTGCGGACCTTAGGTATAGCCCCCCGTCGCGCGCGAGCGCAATGCTCACATCGCGCGCAGCATCGCCGCGTAGTCGCGGGCGATCACGTTCCAATCGTGATGCGCCTCGACGAACGCGCGGCCGGCTTTGCCCATGGCGCGCGCGCGGGGGGGGTCGGCCAGCAGCGAAGTCAGCGCGCGCGCAAGAGCGGCGCGGTTGCGCCCCGGGACGACCAGGCCGGTCTCGCCGTCGACCACCGCCTCGGGCGCTCCCCCGGAGTCGCCGGCGATCGCGGGCCGTCCGCAGGCCTGCGCCTCCAGGTAGACGATCCCGAGCCCCTCGACCTCCAGGTTGGCCAGCCGGCTCCGGCACGGCATCGCGAAGACGTCGCCCGCCGCGTAGACCGACGGCAGCTCGTCGTGCCCGGCCCGGCCGGTGAAGATCACGCCCTCGCCTGCCGTGCGGCGAAGGCGCTCGCGATCGGGTCCGTCCCCGGCGACGAGCAGCGTCGCGCCGGGCACGGCTCGGCGAACGATCCGCCACGCGTCGATCAACGCGTCGGCGCCCTTGCGGCGAACGAGCCTGCTGAGGAACACCGCGACCGGCGCGCGCGGGTCGACGCCGTGGCGATCGCGGAACGCCGCGCCGCCGGCGTCCGGCGTGAAGCGCTCGAGGTCGACGCCGGTCGGGACCTTGCGCACGAGCGCGCGATCGCCGAGCGCGCGCTGCACCGCGCCGATGGCGTAGTCGCTGATCCCGGTGACGAGGCTTGCGAAGCCCGCGATGCGACGCAGGATCTGTCGCGGGCCGGGCAGCCGCGCCCAGGCAACCTCGAAGCCGTACGTGTGTACGACGACCGGGCGGTCGAGGGCGCGCGCGGCCAGGTTCATCGGCAGCACCGCGCCCAGCGCGACGGCGTCCGCGTCGCGCGCGTGGTCACGGATCCGTGCGGTCAGCGCGCGCGAGGACCACCACGTCGACGAGCCGCGAACGACCTCCAAGCCGCTCGCCGCGTCGAACGGTTCGGCGCCGTCGAAGCGCGGCGCCAGCACGCGAACCTCTATCCCCTGCGCCGGCAGCCGCCGGTAGATCTCCCACAGGTAGGTCTGGATCCCGCCCGCGCGCGGCGGAAAGTCGTTCGTGACGAGCAGCACCCTCATCGCGCGGTCTCCGCCGCGGCGATGCGCTCGATCGTGCTCGGATGGGAGAAGAACATCCAACGGACGAACGCGTTGGGGCGAAGGTCCGACAGGTTCCGCACGGCCAGGCGCACCTCCAGCGCGATCGCCGCATCCGGGTCGCCGGTCAGCTCGATCGCCGTCCGGTCGGCGCGCGCCTCGATCGAGCGCGAGTATGCATTCGCGACCGGCAGCGTCAGGATCGAGCCGGCGGCGAGCAGGAACGCGAGGAACGGCACCACGAGCGGGTCGGCCGGACCCGCGACGCCCGCGGCCCGCCGCACCCGGGCGCTCCGAAGCAGCGCCCACAGCACGACCACGCCCAGGGTCGATCCGGCGATGCCGAGCAGCGTCCCGCCGATCACGTCGCCGTGGGCCTCGTGGCTCAGCTCGTGCGCGACGACGAAGTCGGTCTCGTCCGCCGGGGTCGCGGTGACGAGCGTGTCGTAGAGGACCACGCGCTTCGTCGCGCCGAAGCCCGAGACGTAGGCGTTGGCCGCCGAGGTGCGCCGGCTCGCATCGGCGATCAGCACGTCGCCGACGCCGACGCCCGCGCGACCGGCCAGCGCGAGCACCCGCGCGCGCACCTCGGCCGGCGCGGGCGTGAAGCGGTTGAACACCGGCTCGTAGAGCAGCGGGTAGAGAAAGACGCCGGCGAGCGTGAGCGCCGCGGCGCCGCTCGCGACGGCGGCGGGCCACGCGCGCGGCAGGCGGCGCGCGGCGAGCAAGAAGAGCAAGACGCCGAGCGCGGTGAGCACCAGACTGATGCCGGTCGCGCGCGCGACGTCGAGCAGGAACGCGCCGGCCGAGTTGGTGGCGATCCCAAACTCGGCGGCGTGATCGTGCAGCGCGAGGCGGAGCCCGAGGCTCGCCAGCACGGGGGTCAGCACGACCACCACGACCAGGACAAGGGGGCGCGCCGCCCGCCCCCGAACGCGCGCTTCCACCCATGCGCGCAGGCGGCGCGCCCCCGGCCCGAACGCCAGCAGCGCGAGCGCCCCTAGCTCCAGCGCCAGGCGCGAGAAGGACAGGACGTAGGCGGTGCCCCGGTAGTCGGCCGCCCGTGCGATCTGCTCGGGCGTGAAGTAGTCCTCGATCCGCGGCGACGGCGTCTGCGCGTACGCGGCGAGGGCGAGCGGCAAGCTCGCGGCAAGCGCGACGAGCGCGATGGTCGGGATGCGTCGCACGACCGCGCCATCCTAGGAGAGCGCGTAGCATCCCGAGCAGTGCCTGCCGACCACGACACCGGTGGCCCGTCGCGCGCGGGCCGGCCGCCGCCCGAATGCCCGTCCTGCGGGACGACGATGCGCTTCGACGAAGGGCGGCAGATCCACGACGTGTGGGCCGAGCGTTTCGAGTGCCCGAGCTGCGGGCACGAGGCCTTCCGCTCGTACGGGCGCGGCTCGGTCTGAGCCTACCGGCGCCGCTTCGCGGCCTTGCGCTTCACGGGCTTGCGCCGGGCCGCAGGCTTGCGCTTCACGGGCTTGCGCTTGGCCGCGGGCTTGCGCCTCGCCGTGCCCTTCTTCTTCGCCGCGGCCTTGCGCTTCGGGGCGGGCTTGGACGCTCGCTTTGCCTTGGCGCGGGGCTTGCGGCTCGCGGCCGCGGCGCGCGCCGGGGCGACCCAGCCGATGTCCAGCGCGAGCTTGTTGAGCGGCGTGACCTCCCTCGTGCGCGGGTCGAACTCCCAGCGGGCGACGTGCGACCGGCCGCGGAAGGGGAACTTGAAGGACAGCACCCACGGCTCGCCTTCCTCGCGAGTCGCGTTCCAGGCGGCGGCGAACGCGTCGTCGTCCAGGACCACCCGGCGCGCGCGCAGGTTCATCTCGACCGAGTCGCCCAGCGACAACGCCGACATGCCGAGCCGCTGCTTCTCGACGAACAGCGCCTGGGCGTCGTTGATGATCTCGACGCGCTCGTACAGCACCGGTTGATAGAAGCGCTCGACGTAGTCGACGTCGACGCCGGCCGCGGTCGCGACCTGGTCCGGCGGGAGCCCGGCGCGCAACTGACGCTGGATCTCCGGAGGCGAGAACTTCGACCGGCTCCGGACGGGCAGCTCGACGAGATCCTTGCGGGCCTTCCGGCGTTCGTCGAAGACGTCTTCGAGTACGCCGACAAGCCTGCGGTCGATGGCGAGCACATGACTGCCGTGCTTGCCGCGCGGCTTGTTGCTGAGGATGAGCTTCTCGTTGTCCGCCGAAGCCCCGACGACGCGAAGCTTGATCACCGGATCCCTTTGGTCACGGGGGCATTCTTGCCGAGCACCCCCGACCGGGCAAGCATCCTCGCACGTCAGGCCTCGTACGGGCTCAGCCGGAGCGGCGCAGCTTCACCTCCGGGATCAGCCCGCCGTCGGCGAGCGCGCGTATCGCCCGCTCCTCGGCCACGTCGAACACGACCGCACCCGCGGGCTTGTCGACGAGGTACGCCACGATGCAGTCCTCGCACTCCCGCTCGTCCGTCCGCTTCGGGCACCGCTCGCAGTCGATCACGTAGGTCGCCGTCATCGCTCCACCTCCTTCGACCACGACGATAGAGGGTGGGTGGGACAGCCTCCCCGACCAGCGGGAACGGCGTCAGAGGATGCCTGCGGCTCGCATCCGGGCGATCGCGCCGGCGTCGTAGCCCCCGGCCGCGAGCACCTGGTCGGTGTGCTCGCCGAACCCCGGCGGGGGCGCCCCGCGCGCGGGCGGCTCGCCGGCGAAGCGGACCGGGTTGCCGATCGTGGCGACCAGGCCGCTCGGCAGCGGCGTCTCGACGATCATGCCCCGCGCGCGGAGCTGCGGGTCCTGGTAGGCCTCGGCCACGGTCTTGACCGGCCCCACGCAGGCCTCGAGGTGCTCCAGCTCCGCCATCCATTCGTCGCGCGTGCGCGTGCGGAAGATCTCCTTCAAGCGCTCGATCATCGCGCACTGCTCGTCGCCCTCCACGAACTGCCGCTCTGCGAACTCCGGCACGCCGAGCACCTCGCACAGCGCGATGAAGAACTGCGGCTCGAGCGCGCCGACGGTGATCCACCTCCCGTCGGCCGCCTCGTAGGGGTGATAGCAGGCGTAGGCGCCCGACAGGCGCATGGCGCCGCGCCTGGGAATTTCGCCGGTGAGGGCGTACGCGGCGCCGTGGATGCTGAGCCAGGAGAACGCGCCGTCCATCATCGAGATGTCCACGAAGCGGCCTCGGCCGGTGCGCTCGCGCTCGGCCAGCGCGGCGAGGATCCCGGTCGAGGCCATCAGTCCCCCGCCGCCGACGTCGGCGATCTGCACCCCGGGGACGACCGGCGGCCCGTCCAGCTCGCCGATCACGTCCAGCACGCCCGCGTAGCCGAGGTAGTTCTGGTCGTGCCCCGCGCGGTCGCGATAGGGCCCGTCCTGCCCGTAGCCGGTGATCGCGCAATAGACGAGCCGCTCGTTCTCCTCGGTCAGCGTCTCGAAGCCGACGCCGAGCCGCTCCATCACGCCCGGCCGGAACGACTCGACCAGCACGTCGGCCTCGCGAACCAGCCGCTTCAGCACGCCCGGCCCCTCGGCGTGCTTCAGGTTCAGCGTGATCGATCGCTTGCCCCGGTTGAGCGCGAGGTGCCCGGCCGAGACCTCGTCGCGCTCGGGCGGCATCCAGCGGATGTAGTCGCCGCCGCCCGGCTGCTCGACCTTGATCACGTCGGCGCCGAGGTCGGCCAGCAGCAGCGTGCAGTAGCCGCCGGGAAGCAGGCGCGTCAGGTCGAGCACCCGAAGGTGCGAAAGCGGACGCTCATCGGTCACGTGTTCCCCTCCTCGGTCGGCTGGGGACCCGAGCGTAACCGGCCCGCCCGCGGCTCGTTCATCCGTTCGATGCGCCGGACCTGCACGGCTCTGCTGATCGCGCTCGCGGCATCGAGCGCGCCGGCGCTCGCCGCCGCCGAACCCCTCCCGTTCCTGTGGGTGAAGGAGCGGACCGTCATCGAGCGCGACTCGGGCGTCAGGAGGACGTGGATACCGGTGTCGGTGGATGCGTCCCCGCGACCCGTCACCGTTTCCTACCGAACCGTCAAGGACACGGCGCGCCCCGGACGGGACTATCGCAGCACGACCGGGCGCCTGCGTTTCGATCCATATCAGACCCGCCGCTCGATTCCCGTCGAGATCCTCGGGGACCTGAAGGACGAGCGAGAGTTCGAGTGGTTCTGGATCGAGCTGTTCGACCCAACGGGTGCACGGGTGACCTACCCGACGCGCGTCCTGATCCAGGACAACGAGCAAGCCGTCGTGGACCTGGAGTCGAAGTCGGTCGTGGAAGGATCGGCCTCGCAGACGGTCACGATGAGCCTGCGGCGGTACGGACCCGCGGAACGCCGCGCGCGGTTTGCGATCCGCAGCGGGCGGTACCCCTGGCCCACGGGTCAGACGGCGGTTCCCGGATGGGATTACGAACCCGTGCTCGCCGTCGTCGCCATGGCGCCGGGAGTCCGCGTCGCAACCTTCGAAGTGACGGTGCTCGGCGACGACTTGGGCGAGCGCGACGAAGATATCGCCTTCGACGTGCTCGCGATGGACGACGCGCGCATGCGCACGGTCGGGATGCTCACGATCCAGAACGACGACGGCGAGCGGCCCGCGCTCAACCCGATCGGGTTGATTCGGTACCCATCTGGTCTGGCGGAAGGACTCGTCTACCCGAACCAGGTCGCAGGCTTCGAGGTCTGGCTCGACGAGCCCGCCGCCGAGCCGATCGAGGTCCGGTACCAGACCGAAGACGAAACTGCGGCAGGCGGACTGGACTACCGCCCGCGGACGGGGACCTACAGCACGGACCCCTACGGCGGGACGCAGGAGGACCTGGTCGTCTTCGAGCCGGGTGAGCAGATGAAGACCATCGGGGTCTACACCTCGGAACGACCCTGCCCCGTGCTCGAGGGCCGCATCCGGACCTTCCTGCTCCACCTCGTCCTGCCGTCGAACGCCTCCGTCGGGCTTGGAACGCAACAGGTCCAGATGGCCACGTACTGCTGAGTCCCTACGACTCCTCGGCGCCGACTCGGGCGACGACTTCGATCTGATCCGCGCTGCCGCACCAGCGGCAGGCGACTCGCTCGACCTGCTCCTCCAGGACTTCCTCTTCCTCGACGTGCGGCTCCCCGTCGAGGGAGTAGTGAACGAACTGGCGGGTGCGCCGGCGAGCCTCGACGTCGAAGCGGGTGAGGTTGCCGCACGCGGCGCAGCGGTAACGAGTCCGATCGTCGTTCGGCATCGGCGGCGAGTATAGGCCCTCCGACCTGCGACTTCACCCGCATGTCCCCGGCGGATGACATCGTGCGCCCGTCATGCTTGCCACCGAACGTATGTTCGAGTACGATGCGGCCGGCATGGTGGTCGCCGCGCCGGAGTCTCCCCCAGGAACTCAACCGGCGCGGACCCCACCGGCCGCTCGAGCGGCTGTGTCGGCGCTTCCGTGGGCGGCGGCGCCGATGCAGCGCTCGTTCGACGACCTGGGGACCGCGCTCGTCGACACCACCTTCTGCGTCTTCGACCTGGAGACGACCGGCGGATCCCCCGAGTCCTGCCGCATCACCGAGGTGGGCGCGGTGAAGGTGCGCGGCGGCGCGGTGCTCGGCGAGTTCCAGTCGCTGGTCGACCCGGGCGTGCCGATCCCCCCGGCCATCACGATGCTGACCGGGATCACCGATCTCATGGTCGCCGGAGCCGAGCCGGTCGGGACCGTGCTCCCCGCGTTCCTGGAGTTCGCCGGCGGCGCGACCCTGGTGGCGCACAACGCGTCCTTCGACACGCGCTTCGTCGCGGCGAACCTCGTGCGCCACGGGTACGCGGCGATGGAGAACCCGGTCGTGTGCACCGTCCGGCTCGCGCGCCGGCTCGTCCGCGACGAGGTCCGCAACCTCAAGCTCGACACGCTCGCGCACGCGCTGCGCGCCCGCACGGCGCCTTCGCACCGCGCTCTGGCCGACGCGCGAGCCACCACCGACGTGTTCCACGCGCTGCTCGAACGGTGCGGCGGCTACGGCGTGACGCACCTCGACGACCTGCTGTGGTTCCAGAGCGCGCGCGGCCATCCGTCCTACGCGAAGGTGACGCTGGCCCAGAGCCTGCCGCGCGCGCGGGGCGTGTACCTGTTTCGCGGCGACGGCGGCCGCGTGCTCTACGTCGGCAAGGCGGCCGACCTGCGCGCTCGCGTCCGTTCCTACTTCGGCGGCGACCAGCGCAAACGAGTGGACGACTTGCTGCGCGAGGTCCGCCGGGTCGACCACGTCGTGTGCGCATCCGACCTGGAGGCGGCCGTGGTGGAGGCTCGTCTCATCCGCGCGCACGCGCCGCGCTACAACCGCGCACAGCGCGGCACGCGCGCGCGCTGGTTCCTGCGGCTCACCGGCGAACGCTTCCCGCGCCTCACGATCGCGCGTGCCGGGCCCGGGCTCGGCCCGATGTCCCGAAGCGCCGCAGTCGCGGTGAAGGAGGCGCTGGAAGCCGCGACCGAGCTGCGCACGTGTACCGCGCGGCTGGGTGCGCGGCCCGCCGGCGGCGCGTGCGTTCGCGGCCAGATCGGCCGCTGCCCGGCGCCCTGCGAACGCGCGATCGATCCGAAGGCATATGGGGCGATCGCCGATCCGGTCGCGCGAGCGCTCGACGGCGACCCGTCGGGGATCGTGGCGAGCCTCGCGCGCCGCATGGCCGTACTCGCGCGCGAGGACCGGTTCGAGGAGGCGGCCGAGACGCGCGCACGCCTGGAGGCGGTGATCGAGGCGGCGCGGTGGCGGCGCGAGACCGACGGCCTGCTTCGAGCGCGACGGCTCGTGCTGGGGATCGGCGGCTCCCGCGTCGAGATCGCGGGCGGCTTCGTCGCCACGGTCGACGATCGCCCGCCGGCGGCCGCACCCGACGACCATCCCGACGAGCCCCGCCTCGTCGCGGGATGGCTCGCCCGCAACCGCGCGCGCGTGCGCGTGCTCGCCTGCGACGAGGGATACGCGATGCCGCTCGCGGCGGGCTCGCTGATCGCACGCTGGCGCGAGCGTCTGAAACGCGCGCGCGACGCCTGATACCGTTCCCGCTCCGAGGGAGGGAACCGGATGCGGCCGTGGTCGATCCAGCACGCGGGGCGATTCGTCCAGGACGTGATCGTCAGCGAGGCCCTGCGCGCGAACCCGCTCGGCGACCCGAACGTGCGCCCGATCCACGTCTACCTCCCGCCTGGCTACGACGAGGACCCGGGCCGCCGCTACCCCACCATCTACGAGATCCAGGGCCTGACCGGCCAGGTCGACATGTGGTTCAACCGCGACGCCTTCCGCCCGACGTTCCCCGAGATGCTCGACGAGCTGTTCGCGAGCGGCAGGGCGCCGGCGACGATCGTCGTCTTCCCCGACTGCTGGACCTCGATCGGCGGCTCGCAGTTCATCGACTCGCCGGGGACCGGCAGGTATCACACCTACCTGTGCGACGAGGTCGTCCCGTGGGTGGACGCGCACTTCCGCACGCTCGCCTTGCCCGAACATCGCGGGATCGCCGGGAAGTCCAGCGGCGGCTACGGCGCGATGGTGACGCCGATGCTCCGCCCGGACGTGTTCGGCGGGCTCGCGACGCACGCGGGCGACGCGCTGTTCGAAGTCTGCTACCTGCCCGAGTTCCGTGAAAGCGCGCGAGCGCTCCGCGACGACTACGCGGGTTCCTACGACAACTTCTGGGCCGACTTCCGGTCGCGACCGGCGATGACGAAGAAGACCGACGGCGTGCTGCTGAACTGCTGGTGCATGGCGGCGTGTTATTCCGCCGACCCCGACGGCACGGTGAACCTGCCGTTCGACACCGCGACCGGCGCGCTGATCCCCGACGTCTGGGAGCGCTGGCTCGCCTGGGACCCGGTCCGGATGGTTCCCGGCCACGCCGACGCGCTGCGGGACATGCGAGCGATCTTCGTCGACGGCGGCACGAAGGACGAGTGGTTCCTCGAGCTGGGGGCCGAGGCGTTCCGGCGCGCGCTCGCCGCGATCGGCGTGACCGACGTTCGCTTCGAGCTGTTCGACGCGGGCCACATGGGCATCAACTATCGCTACCCGATCAGCCTGCGCTACCTCGCGGAAAGGCTCACCCCGTGAGCGACTTGTTCTCCGTGGACGGCAAGAACGTCGTCGTGACCGGCGGCTCGCGCGGCATCGGGCTGATGATCGCGCGCGGCTTCGTCGAGGGCGGCGCGAACGTGGTCATCTCCTCGCGCAAGGCCGAGGTGTGCGACGCGGTCGCCGCCGAGCTGGGCTGCCTGTCCGTCCCCGCCGACCTGTCCGCCATGGCGGGCGTGGAGCGGCTCGTGGAAGGCGTGACCGAGCGCTGGGACCGCCTCGACGTGCTCGTCAACAACGCGGGCGCCGCGTGGGGCGCGCCGCTGGAGGACTTCCCCGAAGCGGGCTTCGACAAAGTCTGGACGCTCAACGTCAAGGGCCTCTTCTACACGACGGTCAAGTTCCTGCCCCTGCTGCGAAAGGCGGCCGGCGCCGACGACCCCGCGCGCGTGATCAACATCGGCTCGATCGACGGCATCCGCGTGCCGTGGTTCCCGAACTATCCGTACTCGGCCGCGAAGGCCGGCGTGCACATGCTGACCCGGCACCTGGCGCACACGCTCGTCGGCGAGCACATCACCGTGAACGCGATCGCGCCCGGTCTGTTCCCGAGCCAGATGACCAAGGCGATCTACGCCGACGAGGCGATGGCGGCGGTCGCCCGCGAGGGGATCCCGATGGGCCGTGACGGCCGGCCGGACGACATGGCCGGCGCGGCGATCTACCTGTCCTCGCGCGCGGGCTCCTACCTGACCGGCGCGGTCATCCCGGTCGACGGCGGCGTCTCGACCCGCGGCTGACCCGGGGCACGTCCGAGCGGCGGCTTGCGTCCCGGCCGCTCAGCCCGCAACCCGCGCCGAAACCTCGCGCAGCGTTTCGAGCGCCCGCAGGGCCGCGCCCGAGTCGATCGCCTGGCGCGCGCGCGCCACGCCCTCGTCCATGTCGGCCGCGGCCCCGACGACGTAGAGCGCCGCGCCCGCGTTCAGCGCGACCGCCTCGCGCACGGGTCCCGTCTGCCCCTCCATCACGACGACCGCGATCGTGGCGTTGTCGGCGGGGCTTCCTCCGGCCAGGTCGCCCGCTGCCGACGTCGGGATGCCGAGCGCGCCCGGGTCGAGCGTCCACGGGCGCACGCCGCCGTCGATCTCCCACACCTTCGACGACGAGCCCGTGCTCAGCTCGTCGAGCCCGTCGTGCGACCGGAAGACCATCGCGTGCTTGGCCCCCAGGCGCAGCAGCGCCTCGGCGATGCGCGGCGCCATGTCCGCGTCGCTGCAGCCCACGGTTTGATACTCCGCGCCCGCGGGGTTCGTCAGCGGCCCGAGGAAGTTGAATACCGTCGGCACGCCGAGCTCGCGGCGGACCGGTCCCGCGTGCTTCATGGCCGGGTGGAAGGCGGGCGCGAAGCAGAAGCCGATGCCGGCCTCCTCGATGCACGCGGCGACGCCGTCCGGCCCGACCTCCAGCGTCACGCCGAGCGCCTCCAGCAGGTCGGCCGACCCGCACGTGGACGACGCGGCGCGGTTCCCGTGCTTGGCGACCTTCACGCCGGCTCCTGCCACGACGAGCGCGGCCATCGTCGAGATGTTGACCGTTCCGGCGCCGTCGCCGCCCGTCCCGCAGGTGTCGACGACCGGCCCGTCGTAGGGGACCTTCAGCGAGAACTCCCGCATCACCCGCGCGAGGCCGGTGATCTCGTCCACCGTCTCGCCCTTGGCTCGCAGCGCCACCAGGAACCCGCCGATCTGCCCCGCCGTCGCCTCCCCCGACATGATCGAGCGCATCGCCGCGCCCGCCCGCTCCTCGTCGAGGTTCTCGCCTCTCACGAGCATTGCAAGCGTTTCGGGCCACGTGAACGAAGACATGAGCAACGCAGTATAGGCGCGGCCCTCCGGGGCTATCCTGCGAATCATGAAGCTCGCCGTGGGGGGTGACGCGCGCAACGCGGTGACCGACTTCGTGCTGGGCGAGCTTCGCGCGCGCGGCCACGACGTCGTGCTCGCGATCGGCCCGGCCGGCGGTCGCGACGAGGAATGGGCGGACGTCGGGCGCGGCGTCGCGGAGGCCGTCGCCGCGGGCGAGGCCGATCAGGGAGTCGTGTTCTGCTGGACCGGCACCGGGGTGACGATGGCCGCCAACAAGGTGCGCGGCGCGCGGGCGGCGCTGTGCACCGACGCCGGCCAGGCCCGCGGCGCGCGCATGTACAACGACGCGAACGTCCTCGGCATGAGCCTGCGGCTCACCAGCGAGCAGCTCGCGCGCGAGATCCTGGACGCGTGGTTCGACCAGACCGAAATCGACCCCGCCGAGGCCGCCAACATCGACAAGGTCAAGCAGACGGATCGCTGAAGCCGAGCATCAGGGCGAGCTGCGCCGCGTTGCGCACGCCCTTGTCCTGGTAGCAGTTGTTGAACAGCACGTGCGTGCGCTTCACCTCGCCGGCAAGCTCCAGCAGCCGCGGCTGCCACGCGCGCAGCTCGTCCTCGGCGTAGAGGTAGTCGAAGCGCTCGGCGACGCTGATCCCTTTCTTCTTCCACGTCTGGACGTTGCGACCGTGGAAGCGCACGACCGCGAGGTCCGGGGCGGTGGAGGCGACGACGTCCGGCACGCTCGACGCGAACCCCTGCGGCATGTCGAGGCACACGTAGACCGCGCCGATCGAGCGCAGCCATTCGAGCGTCCGCTCGGCCGGGTCCTCGCCGGTCATCCACGTGCCGCGCCGGAACTCGACGGCGATGCGGTAGTCGGGCAGGCGCGCGAGGCAGGACTCGACGTAGGCCTTGTTGTCGCGCGAGGGAACGAACCACTCGGGGAACTGGAACAGCACGCACCCGAGCTTGCCGGCGGAGTGCAGCGGCATCAGCGCGCTCCGGAACATCTCGAAGACCTCGTCGACGGCTTCGAGCGGCAGGTCCTTCTGGTAGGCGGACCGCTTATCCCCCGCGTGCGCACGAAGCGCCTTGGGCAGCGAGGCGACCTTCGTCGGGTGCTGCGTGAGCAGCGAGTACGCCTTGACGTTGAAGGTGAAGTGCGCCGGGGTGCGCTCGACCCAGAGCGCGGCGTTGCGCGCCGACGGCGGCGCGTAGTAGGTGGCGTCCACCTCGACCAGCGGGAACTGCGAGGCGTAGAAGGCGAGCCGCGCCTCGGCCGACTTCGCCTCCGGCGGGTACCAGCCCGAGGCCAGCAGCGTCGGGTCGGTCCAGGACGACGTGCCGACCAGGATCTCGCCGCTCACGAGCCGAAGTACCTCCGCGCGAGGTGCCCGGCCGTGCGCGTTGCGATCGCCTGCGCGGTCAGGGTCGGGTTCGGTCCGCCGATCCCGTTGACGAACACGCTCGTGTCGGCGATGAACAGCCGCTCGACCGCGTGCGCCTCACCCTCCGGGTCGACGACCGAGGTCGCGGGGTCGAAGCCCATCCGCATCGTGCCGTGCATGTGGATCGTCGAGGGGAGCGCGTCCGCCCGGTGGATCGACGCGGGGTCCGCGCCCGCGCCCACGAGCACCTCGGCCGCACGTCGCGCCAGCCAGTCGCGGCGCGCGATCGTCGCGGGCGTCGCGTGGTAGCGCACGACCGGGACGGGCCCGTGCTCGTCGGCGCGATCGGACAGCGTGACCCCGTTGGACGGGTCGTTCTCGTCGTCCACGCACACCGCGATCGTGAGCGTTCGCCGGTACGCCTCCATCCGCCGCTTGAGCGTCGCGCCCCACGTGCGCCCTCGGTGCGCCCACGGCCCGTCGGGGGCGCCGGGGGCGTCCGTCGCGGGGCCCATCGACGTCGCGAGCGCGAACGTCAGCGGGCCGAACCCTTGCACCTCGATGAAGCCGTAGCCCGGCAGGTCGGCGCGCGCCATCGAGGTCTGTCCCTGGTTCATCTCGACGTCGCCGGGCATGACCCCGCTGACGTAGTCGAACCAGTGCGTGGTCAGGTTCGACCCTACGGCGGGACTCGCGGGCAGGCCGCTCGACAGCCACAGGCGCGGCGTCTCGATCGCGCCGCACGCGAGGACGACGGCCTTGGCCTCCACCTCGTTGCGCTCGCCCGCTTCGGTCCGGTAGCGCACCGCCTTGATCCGAACGCGCTCGCCCGCGTCTTCGGTGACCAGTCCGGTGACGAAGCAGCCCGTGCGGAACTCGCAGCGTCCGGTCGCGCGGGCGAGCGGCGCGTAGGACGCGTTCGTTCCGCGCTTGGCCGTTTGCTCGACCGGCGCGCCGTCCGGGTTGCGGCAGCCGATCAGGCACTCGCCGCATTGCGTGCAGCCCCGCGCCGCCGGGAACGCGATCGGGTCCGCCGCGCGCGCGACCGAGGCGATCGCGTTCGGCTGCATGCGCCATCCTCCCGAGCGCACGTCGGGCCCGTGGGCGTGCTCGAACCCGATCGCCTCGCACCCGCGGATGAACAGCTCCTCCTTGCGAGCGACCAGCTCGGCCGTGCCGACCGGCAGCGTCGCCTCGACCCGCCGGTAGTAGGGCACGAGCTCGCCGTAGCGGATCGGCCAGGCGTCGTCGACGGAGGCCGGATAGGCGCGCGGGCAGTTCCCGCCGAAGTGGAGCGTGTTGCCCCCGACGCCCGCGGTTTGGAACAGCAGCCCGATCCCGTCGCGCACGCGCGGCCACGCCCGCTTGGACCGGTCCGAGGGCCCCCAGCGAAGCAGCCCGTCGAAGGGGTTCAGCATGTCCCACTCGAGCCCGGTGAAGTCCCGTCCCGGGTCGTGCCAGCGCCCCGCTTCCAGCACCAGGACGTACAGGCCGGTCTCGGCGAGTTCTTTCGCGACGACCGCCCCGGTGCCGCCAGCGCCGATCACGATCACGTCCGGCCTGACGATCGGCTCCCCGAGACCGGTCATGGCTCGCCCAGCAAGTGCCGGAACCCGCGTCCCGGCCCGCCGAAGCCGGTGAGGTCCCAGCCCAGCGGCCTGCGCACCACGCGCCCGCGCTCGTCCTGGCCCGTCCACTCCCCGTAGACCGCCGCGATCGCCAGGAAGCCCAGCACCGACGGCAGCTCGCGAAGTTGCTCGACGTCGTGGTGCTCGATCGAGTCCAGCACCTGCACGCGCTCCGCGACCTCCAGCGAGGCGAACGCGCGGCCCTGAAATCGCGCGCGGGCCACCTCGTCGAGCAGCGCCGCGGCGCCCTCGCCGAGACCGGGCTGGATCAGGTCGAGGTAGTGAGCCAGGAACCGGTCCGCCTCGACGTCCGCCGCGCCCGGCGAGGCGTCGTGCGGCGCGCCCGGGACGAACACGGCCGCCGCCGCGCGCAAGGTTCGGGCCGCGTCCGTCGGCAAGGCTCGGACCTCCCGGCCGTCAGTCGGCCTGCGTGGCGGCCTCGACGCTTTCGTCGAGCGCCCTCGCGATCGCGTTCGCGGCTTCGCCAAGCTCGAACGCATCGACCGGTTGCACGAGCCATCGATCCGCGCCCGACCACTTCGCGAGCCAGGCGTCCTGCGCGCGGTGCAACAGCACGATGACGCCGGGCGGGTACGGCAAGACCTTCAGCTCGTGCGCGAGGCCGAAGGCGCCGTACGGCACGGTCGTCTCGTCGGCGATCACCAGGATGATCTCGTCGTCGGTGGCGACCGTGCGCAGCGCCTCGATGCCGTCGGCCGCGACCTCGATCTCCCACGCGGGACCGAGGGCGCCGCGCGTCCGCGCGCGCGCCGCGTCGGATCCCGAAACCAGAAGAGCCTTCACGGCGCCGAATCCTATCGCCGCGACGCGGCGCGAGCGCGGCGAGGGAGGCTGCCTTCGAATCCCGCCGTCCCCGGCCGTCCTTGACTCCCGCCGCCGCCGTGCTATCGAACGGGGAACAACCCCCAGACGAGAGGGCACGGAATGGAACGCACAACGATCCAGAAGCTGCTGGCCGAGTTCGTCGGCACGTTCGCGCTCATCTTCATCGGCGTCGGCTCGATCGTCGCCGCCAACTTCGCGCCCGGCGCGGGCCTGGTCACGGTCGCGATCGCGCACGGGCTCGCCATCGCCACGATGGTCACCGCGGTCGGTCACGTCTCGGGCGCCCACTTCAACCCGGCCGTCACGATCGGCGCTTGGGTCACCGGCAAGATCAAGTCGGCCGACGCGGGGCTCTACATCGGGACGCAGCTCCTCGGTGGGATCGTGGGCGCGCTCGCCATCCGCGCCGCCATCCCGCGCGAGGCCTGGCTCGGCGTGAACCTGGGCACGCCGCTGGTCTCCGGCTCCATCAGGAGCGGCTCGGCCGTGCTCATAGAAGCGATCCTGACCTTCTTCCTGGTGTGGGTCGTATTCGCCACCGCCATCGACGAGGACGGCGCGTTCAACAAGGTCGCCGGCCTGGCGATCGGCTTCGTCATCCTGATGGACATCATGATGGGCGGACCCTTCACCGGCGCCGCCATGAACCCCGCGCGGTCCTTCGGCCCGGCGCTCGTCGGCGGCTTCTGGGACGGCTGGTGGGTCTACTGGGTCGGCCCGATCGCCGGCGGCATCATCGCCGCGGTGCTCTACGACTCGATCATCCTGGCTCGCCGCGAGCCGGCGGCGGCGCTGGAGGCGGCTCCGGGCGAGTAGGGCGAGCAGGCCGAGCAGGCGCGGCCGGCGGTCCGGCTCAGGCGACTTCCCACGTGTCGCCCGAGTGCAGCAGCGCGGCGAGGTCGCCGTCGCCGAGCTTCTCGCGGGCCACGTCGAGCTGCTGGGCCATCTGCTGCCCGTAGACCGGGCGCGACACCTGCCGGAAGACGCCGATCGGCGTCGGCATCGTCGGGCCGGTCGCAAGGTGCGCGAGCTGGAAGGCCAGCGCCGGGTCCTCGCGATGCGCGTCGTGGACCAGGAGGTTCTCCTCGCCCACCTTGACCACGTCCACGATCTCGAGCTGCCCCTGTGGCGTCATGCGCACGCCGCGCTCGTCCTCGCCGCCGAAGCGAATCGGCTTGCCGTGCTCGAGCCGGATCTGGTTCGCGGCCTTGAACTCCCGGCCGGTGACCATCTCGAAGGCGCCGTCGTTGAAGATGTTGCAGTTCTGGTAGATCTCGACGAACGCCGATCCCTGGTGCGCGGCCGCCTCCTTCAAGATCGTCGTCAAGTGCGCCCGGTCGACGTCCAGCGAGCGCGCGACGAAGGTCGCCTCCGCACCGAGCGCGAGCGCCACGGGGTTGAAGGGCTGGTCGAGCGAGCCGAACGGCGTCGACTTCGTCACCTTGCCGATCTCCGACGTCGGCGAGTACTGACCCTTCGTGAGCCCGTAGATCTGGTTGTTGAACAGCAGGATGACGAGGTTGGTGTTGCGGCGCATCGCGTGGATGAGGTGGTTGCCGCCGATGGAGAGCCCGTCGCCGTCGCCGGTGACGACCCAGACGGTGAGGTCCTGGCGCGCGGTGGCGAGCCCGGTCGCGATCGCCGGCGCGCGTCCGTGGATCCCGTGCACGCCGTAGGTGTCGACGTAGTAGGGGAAGCGGCTCGAGCAGCCGATGCCGCTGACGATCACCATGTTCTCGCGCTTGACGCCGATCTCGGGAAGGACGCTCTGCACCACGCTCAGGATCGCGTAGTCCCCGCACCCGGGGCACCAGCGCACCTCCTGGTCGCTCGTGAAGTCCTTCTTGGTCAGCTCGACCGGTTCTGCTGCCATCCGTCTCACAACCTCTTCAGGATCTCGGTTTCGATCTCGGCCGCCCGGAACGGCAGCCCCTGCACCTTCGAGTAGGTCTTCGCGTCCACGAGGAACTCGGCGCGGATCAAGCGCGCGAGCTGCCCGAGGTTGTTCTCCGGGATCAGCACGCGGCGGTAGCGCTTGACGACGTCGCCGGTTCCCTTCGGGAACGGGTTCAGGTACGTCAGGTGCGCGTGCGCGACCTTCTTGCCGGCCGCGCGAACCTTCGCGCACGCCGCCGCGATCGAGCCGTACGTCGAGCCCCAGCCCAGGACCAGCAGGTCCGCGTCGCCCGTCGGGTCGTCCACCTCAAGCGGCGGGATCGAGTCGGCGATCTTGGCCACCTTGGCGGCGCGGATCCGCGTCATGTACTCGTGGTTCTGCGGGTCGTACGAGACGTTCCCGGTGCGGTCCTCCTTCTCCAGGCCGCCGACGCGGTGCTCCAGACCGGGCGTTCCCGGGATCGCCCACGGGCGCGCGAGGTTGTCGTCGCGCAGGTAGGGCAGGAAGCCGTCCTCGGAGTTCGGCTCGGTCGTGAAGGCCGGGTCCAGGATCGGCAGGTCCTCGACGTTCGGCAGGCGCCACGGCTCCGAGGAGTTGGCCAGGAACGTGTCGGACAGGATGATCACCGGCGTGCGGTAGGTCAACGCGATGCGCGCGGCCTCGATCGCGACCATGAAGCAGTCGGCCGGCGTGCGCGGCGCGACGATCGGGATGTGCGAGTCGCCGTGGCGGCCGTACATCGCGAGCAGCAGGTCGGCCGCCTCTTGCTTGGTGGGAAGCCCGGTGCTCGTCCCGCCCCGCTGCACGTCCACGACGATCATCGGCAGCTCGAGCACGATCGCCAGGCTGATCGTCTCGGCCTTGAGGTCCAGGCCCGGGCCACTGGTCGCCGTCACGCCGAGGTGGCCGCCGAACGCGGCGCCGAGCGCCGCGCACGCGGCGGCGATCTCGTCCTCCGCCTGGAACGACCGCAGGCCGAAGTTCTTGTGCTTGCTCAGCTCGTGCAGGATCTCCGAGGCCGGCGTGATCGGGTACGAGGCGTAGTAGAGCGGGATGCCGGCGCGCACCGACGACGCGACCAGGCCCCACGACAGCGCGGTGCTTCCCGTGATGTTGCGGTAGATGCCCGGCTTGGACACCGCCGGCTTGATCTCGTACTGGTGCGCGATCAGCTCGGCGGTCTCGCCGAAGGCGTGGCCCGCCTTGAACGCCCGGACGTTCGCCTCCAGGATCGGCGGGTTCGACCCGAAGCGCTTCTCCAGCCACGCCAGCGTCACGTCGGTCGGCCGCGAGTACATCCACGACAGCATCCCGAGCGCGAACATGTTCTTCGCGCGCTCGGCCTGCTTCTTGTTGATGCCCTCGATGTCGCTCGTCGCTTCGAGCGTCATCGAGGTCATCGGCACCTCGTAGACCTGGAACGACGACAGCGTGCCGTCCTCCAGCGGGTTGGTCGCGTACCCGGCGCGCTCGAGGTTCTTCTGGATGAAGGCGTCCTTGTTGACGATGAGGATGCCGCTCGTCGCGAGGTCGCTGACGTTGGCGCGCAAGCCGGCGGGGTTCATCGCGACGAGCACGTTGGGCTCGTCACCCGGGGTCAGGATGTCGGTGTCGGAGAAGTGGATCTGGAACCCGGAGACGCCGGCGATCGAGCCTGCGGGAGCGCGGATCTCGGCCGGGAAGTCTGGGAGCGTCGCGAGGTCGTTGCCGAGGACCGCCGTTGCGTTGGTGAACCGTTCCCCTGTGAGCTGCATACCGTCACCCGAGTCCCCGGCGAATCGGATGACGACGCGGTGAAGTTCCTCAACCGCCTTCGCCATTGTCGTGTGCGTCTCCCTTGCGTTTCCCCAGCGCGCCTCCCGCGCGCACCCCTTCATCATACGCACGCGACGCCTTCGCGCGAGGTCCCGAGACCTATACTCGCCGGCGTGGCGCATTACCTCGATCACGCATCGACCACGCCGCTGCACCCGGCCGCGGCCGAGGCGATGGCCGGGGCAACGGCCGAGGCCTGGGCGGACCCGTCCCGGCTCTACGGCGAGGCTCGCCGGGCGCGGATCGCGCTGGACGAGGCGCGCGCCGGTGTCGCCGCCGCCGTCGGCGCCCGGGCCGAGGAGATCGTGTTCACCGGCGGCGGGACCGAGTCGTGCAACCTGGCGATCGCGGCCGGCGCGCGGGCGGCGGCGGCTGCCCGCAAGCCGCGCAGAATCGTCGTCTCCGCCGTCGAGCACACCGCCGTCCTGGAGGCGGCTCGCGCGCTCGGGGACTTCGACTTGGTGGAGGCGCCGGTCGACGCGACCGGCCGCGTCGACCTCGATGCGCTGCGCGTGGCGTGCGCGGGGGGCGCGGGGCTCGTGTCGGTCCAGACCGCCAACCACGAAGTCGGCACCCGGCAGCCGCTCGCGGAGGCCGTCGCGATCGCCCGCGAGGCCGGCGCGATCGTGCACACCGACGCCTGCATCACCGCCGGAAACGAGCCCACCGACGTCGCCTCGCTCGGCGTCGACCTCCTCTCCGCCTCGGCGCACAAGGCATACGGGCCCAAGGGCGCCGGGCTCTTGTGGGTCCGCCGAGGCACCCGCGTCCGGCCGGTGCAGGTCGGCGACGATCGGGAGCGTGGCAGGCGCGCCGGGATCGAGAACCTGCCGGCGATCGCCGGCTACGCGGCCGCGCTGGCCGCGCGCTCGTCCGAGTGGGCAGAGGAAGCCGAGCGGCTCGGGCGGCTGACCGAGCGCCTGCGGACCGAACTGCCGGCGGCCGTCCCCGACCTCGTCGTGCACGGCCACCCGGCCGAGCGGCTCCCCGGGCTCGTCGCCTTCAGCGTGCTCTACGTCGAGGGGGAGGCGCTTCTGCTCGGCCTCGACCGCGCGGGCATCGCCGTGCACTCGGGCTCGTCGTGTACGGCCGCGACCGGCGAGCCGAGCCACGTCCTTGCCGCGATGGGCGCGCTCACGCAGGGGTCGATCCGGGTCTCGCTGGGTCGCGGCTCGAACGAGGAAGACGTCGAGGCGCTGCTCGGCGCGCTCCCCGACGTCGTCGCCCGCGCGCGCGCCACAGCCGGACCTGCTACACGTGGACGGTGATGAGCGAGCGCGCGGTCGTCCTGGACACCCTCGGCGAGGCGTGCCCGATGCCGTTGATCAAGCTGAAGGCGCTCGCCGACGAGCAGCCGCCCGGCACGCTGATCGAAGTCCTGTCCGACGACGAAGGATCGAAGGTCGACATCCCCGTCTGGTGCCGGATGAAGGGCCAGGACTTCCTGGGCCGCGAGGATCGCGAGCGCGGCTGGTCGTTCCTGGTGCGAACGGCCTGACGGGACCCGGGCGACGGCCCCTACGTCTCGCAGCGGCGCTTCACGTCCGAGCCCGCCCCGCCCCGGCACCGGTCCCGTCCCGTGCCCCCGACGAGCAGGTCGCCGCCGTCGCCGCCGGAGAGCACGTCGTTGCCGGCCTGGCCCTTGAGCGTGTCGGCTCCGGCGTTGCCGTACAGCCGGTCGGGGCCGCCGCCCCCGCGCAGCACGTCCTTTCCTCCGCCGCCGCCGACCAGGTCGGCGCCCCGGCCGCCGTCGATGACGTCGTTGCCCGCTCCGCCCTTGAGGACGTTCGCGCCGTCGTCGCCGATGATGCGGTCGTTGCCGGGTCCGCCCAGGACCCGCTCGATCGAAGCCAGCGAAAGGTCGCCGAACCCCGTGGCGGTGAGGGCGACGAGGTCGACCGTGAGCGCGCCGGACGCGGCGCTGAGGTCGAGCGTGTCGATGCCGTTCCCGCCGCCGATCGAATCGTCGCCGCCGCCGGGCCTGATCACGTCGTTCCCGTCCCCGGCCAGGATGATGTCGTTGCCGGAGCTGCCGCAGATCACGTCGTTGCCCGACGTGCCGATCGCCGGCACCCCGGCGATCGCGTTGATCGTGCACGCGGCGAGCCCGTCGGCGCGAGGCGCCACCACGAACAGGCACAGGCCGGCAGCCACCGCGGCCCTCAACGTCGTCGATCGCTTCACGTCGTCACACCCCTCCGCTTCCGGGCGCGCCCGAAACGCGCCTCGCGTCATGCCGTCATGGGAGATATCGGCCGGGCGCGCGCAACCTTTCGGGTCCGGGAGGACCATCTTGGATAGCCAAACCGGCGCACGAGGCCCGTACGCACGAAGAGCGGCCCGCGGGCCGCCCTTCGCCATGTGATGCTCGCTTAGTTGAACGAGTCGCCGCACGCGCAGGACGACTGCGCGTTCGGGTTGTCGACGGTGAAGCCGGACCGCTCGAGCGTGTCCACGTAATCCACCTTTGCGCCCTTGAGGTAGGGAGCGCTCATCTTGTCCACGACGAGCTTCACGCCGCCGAACTCCCCGACGATGTCGGTGTCCTTCAGCTCGTCGTCGAAGTACAGGGCGTAGCGCAGGCCCGAGCACCCGCCGGGCTGGACCGCGACGCGCAGGGCGAGCGGCGTCTCCGTTTGCTCGCGCGAGAGCAGCTCCTTCACCTTCACGGCCGCGGAATCGGTCAGCGCCAGCGGCGCGGTCGTCGTCGTCGTGGCTTCCATTTGGGATTCTCCTCGTCGCCTAGAGGGGCGGAACCGCCCCAGTATACCCGGGCGCCGGGCCGGTTTCAGCCCTCCGGTAGACTGGCCGCTCGCTTCGCCAGACCAAGGAGTCCTTCCATGAGTCTTCGCACGGTGCTCGTCAGCGACCCGTTCGCCTACGCCTTCCTGGACCGGCGGCCCTACCCGGCCTGGGAGCCGTTCTGGAAGGGCTACCGGGACCGGGCGATCATCACGCCCGAGTACGGGCTGCTCTACATCGCGGCCATGCTGCGTGAAGCGGGCGTGCCGTTCGAGCTGCACAACGTGGTCGCGGACCACTGGACGGACATGCGCTGGTTCGACGTCAGCGACGAGCACCAGGTCGACGAGGCGGCGCGCACGGAGTTCGAGGCGCTGCTCGCGCGGATGAGGGACGACCTGATGGCGCGCGTGGCCGGGGCGGACGTGGTGATGGTGCCTCTCTCGTACTACTACATGGTGCGCGGCGTGAAGCGCCTGATCGAGCAGATGCGCGCCGCCGCCCCCGACGCGCTGTTCGTGGTCGGCGGCAACTACGCCACCATGCACGCCTTCGAGCTGATCCTGGACGGCCACGCCGACGTCGTGGTGCGCGGCGAGGGAGAGGACACGATCCTGGCGCTCATGGCCGAGCTGGAGGCGGGCGCCTGGCGCTCGACCGGGACGCTGGAGACGCTCGGCGTGTCCTACCGGCTCCCCGGCGGGGAGCCGGGGCACACGATGGACATGCCGCGGATCAACGACCTGGACCGGCTGCCGCACATGTACTCGGCCGGCGACGCGTTCCGCGTCGCCGACCGGCACCTGTTCCTGAAGACCCTGCAACCGGACGGCGACTACTTCATCGGGTCCAGCTACGTCACCTCGCGCGGCTGCCCGGAAAAGTGCACGTTCTGCATGGACCCGACGATCTGGAACCGCAAGGTGCGCTTCCACTCCCCCGCCTACGTCGAGAACGTCGTGCGGTTCTGCTACGAGAACTACCACCGCGTCGGCGAGCCGAAGTACTACTTCGGCGACGCCACCTACACGCTTCGCAAGCCGCGCCTGTACGAGATGTGCGAGCGCATCGCCGGCGTCGGCTGGACCTACAACGTGCAGACGCGCGCCGACATGGTCGACGAGGAGACGCTCCGGCGCATGAAGGCGGCCAACTTCCGCAACCTGTCCTTCGGCTCGGAGTCTTTCAACGACGAGATCCTCGAGAACGTCGTGCTGAAGCGCCAGACGTCCAAGCAGGTGCTCGACGGCGCGAACCTCGCGCGGGACTTGGGCATGGACCCGATCCTCACCTTCATCGCGGGGCTTCCCGGCGAGACGAAGGAGTCGCACCTCCGGACCGTACGCATCCTGCGCGAGCACGGCTACACCGAGGCCACCTTCTTCCCCCTCGTCGTCTTCCGCGGGACGCCGCTCTACGACCAGTTCGTCGCCGGCAAGACGCCCGAGGACATCGAGGCGGCGCGCTTCGACGCCGACTCCGAGGAGTTCGTCTACCTCAGCGAGGAGTTCCCGACGAAAGAGGCGCTGATCACGTGGGCGGGCCACCTCAACGCCGAGATCCGCACGGGCGCCCCCGAGGGTGAGGACGTCACCGGCTCCGAAGTCGGCCACCTGCTGGCCGGCTGACGCCGCCGGCAAACAGGCGAAAGCGCCACAGGTCGGGCCGCGGCGCGTCGCGCTCCCCCGGGCCGGCCGGTATCGTCGGTGCATGCCTGAGAACGTCGTCGAGCTGACGTCGGTCTCGCGATCGTTCGGCAGGGTGCGGGCGCTCGTCGACTTCAGCCTCGCCGTACCGCGCGGGACGATCACGGCGCTGCTCGGGCCGAACGGCGCCGGCAAGACCACGACCGTTCGCGTCATCACCGGGGGCCTCCGGCCCGACGGCGGGACCGTGCGCGCGTTCGGCGCCGACCCCGAGATCGACGGCGAGATGATCCGCGGACGCTGCGGCGTCGTCTCGGCGAAGCCGGCGCTCTACGATCGCCTGAGCGGCTGGGACAACCTGCTCTACTCGGCTCGCCTCTACGGCGTGGAGGACACCGCCGACATCCGGGGCGCAGCGGCCCGGTTCGGGATCGACCACGCGCTCGACCTGAACGTGGGCACGTACTCGACCGGGATGAAGACGCGCCTTGCCCTGGCGCGATCGATCCTTCACGACCCAGAGTTGATGCTGCTGGACGAGCCGACCGCGGGCCTGGACCCGGAGTCGGCGCGCGCGGTGCTCGAGCTGATCCGCGCGCTCGCCCACGACGGCAAGACCGTGCTGCTCTGTACGCACCTGCTGCTGGAGGCGGAGGGGCTCGCCGATCAGATCGCGATCATGGAGCTGGGACGCAGCGTCCTGCAAGGCGCGCCGGGCGAGCTGGCCAAGCGATTCTGGCCGCACCAGTTGCTCGTCCTGGACGCGGAGGATCGCGAGACGCTGGCCGAGGCGAAGAACTTCGACGGCGTCGTGTCGTTCGAGCGCAACGGCCACGCGCTAGTGCAGATGGACGACCTCGCGCGCGTGCCCGACCTGGTCGCGTTCCTCACCGCCCGGGGCGTTCGCCTGACGCGGGTCGAGCCTCGCGTGCCGACCCTGGAAGAGCTGTACTTCCACTCGCGAGGACGGGACCGGTGAACCTGCGTCGCACCTACACGGTGCTGCGGACGGATCTGCGCCAGCTTCGGCTCGCCAAGGACTTCTGGATCCCGATGGCGATCCTGGCCGCGCTGTTCTTCGTGGTCCTGCCGGCGGTGTTGCTGCTCGCGCTCGGCGCGGCGGAGCGCATCGACCTCGTCCGTCAGATCGGCGACACCATCGACCTGCTCCCCGACACGGTCAAGCGGCAGATCACCGACCGCGTGCAGGGACCGCAACCCAGCGGCCTGGGCAGGGCGCAGTTCGCGATGGCGGTGTACATGTTCGCGCCGCTGGCGATCGTGGTGCCGCTGACGATCTCCACCGCCATCGGCGCAAACACCATCGTCGGCGAGCGCGAGAAGGCCACCGGCGAGTTCCTCGCCCACTCGCCCGCGTCCGAAGCCGAGATCTACCTCGGCAAGCTGGCCGCGAGCATCCTTCCCGGTTACCTCGCCACCTACGTCGGCTTCGGGATCTACGCGGTGCTGGTCAACCTGATCGTCGGTCCGAAGGTCGGCGGCTGGTTCTTCCCGACGACGGAGTGGTGGATCCTCATGTTCTGGGTCGTGCCGCCGTTCATCATGCTGGCGATCTCGGTCGTGCTGCGGATCAGCGCCCGCGTCCGCTCGGCCACGGCTTCGCAGCAGGCATCCGGTCTGGTGACGCTCCCGCTCATCCTGCTGAGCTACGCCCAGTCGAGCGGCTCGCTCTTCGGCGGGGCGCGCTTCGGCTGGATCGTCGGGGCGATCGCGTGGCCATTGGCGATCCTCGGCTTGATCCGCGGTTCGAAGGCCGTTACCCGCGAGCGCCTCCTCGGGGCCGACGTCCAGGCCTGACCGCGGGCACCGCCACCGGCTGGAAGCCCTTCACCTCCTTCCCGGCCACGAAGACGCGAGCGGCCAGGTTCACGCCGTAGTGGTAGGCGAGGTCCAGCTCGCTCCGCGCGTCGAGCACGACGAGGTCCGCCCGGGCGCCGGGTTGCAGGCTTCCCACCGTCCCGTCGAGGCCGAGCGCCGCCGCCGCGACGCTCGTGATGCCCAGGATCGCTTCCTCCGGCGTCATCTTGAGGTGCACGCACGCGAGGGGAACCATGAGCTGGAGGTTCTCGGTGTAGCTCGTGCCGGGGTTGAAGTCGGTCGAGAGCGCGACGCGCACGCCTCGCTCGAGCAGCAGCCGGGCGGGCGCGAACGGCCCGCCGGTCATCAGCGACGCCCCGGGCAGCGCGACGGCGACGGTGCCCGCGCGCGCGAGCGCCACGGCGTCGTCCCAGGTGACGTGCTCGAGGTGGTCGGCGGAGACCGCCCCGACCGCGGCGGCCATCCTCGCCGCGCCGGTGTGAGCGAGCTGCTCGGCATGAACCTTCGGCTTCAAGCCGCGGTCGATCGCGGCGCGGAGGATCCGGCGTCCCTGGTCGGCCGTGAACGCGCCGGGGTCGCACCACACGTCGGCGAACGTCGCCAGCGGCGCGCAGGCGTCCAGCATGGTCGTCGTGACGAGGTTCACGTACTCGTCCACGTCGTCCTCGAACTGCTCGGGCACGACGTGCGCCCCCATGAAGGTCGGCACGACGCGCACCGGATGATCGAGCGTCGAGGCAACCTCCAGCAGCCGCCGCTCGTTGTCGGGCGTCAGGCCGTAGCCGCTCTTCGCCTCGACGGTCGTCACGCCGAAGGAGGCGAAGCGGTCCAGGCGCGCCCGAGCCAGCGCGCGCAGCTCGGCGGTCGTCGCGGCGCGCGTAGCGGCGACCGTCGTTCGCACGCCCCCCGACGTGTACCGCTCGCCCCGCAGGCGCGCGGCGAACTCCGCCGACCGGTCGCCGGCGAACACCAGGTGCGTGTGGCAGTCGACGAAGCCGGGCAGCACCGCTCGCCCGTCCGCGTCCACGAGCGTCGCGCCGGGTTCGAGCGCGACCGCCTCGCCGGCCGCCGAGCGCGAGCCGACCCACACGATCTCGCCCGCGCGCGCCGCGAGCGCGCCGTCCTCGATCACGCCGAGCCGTCCGCCGCCGAGCGTGCCCGTACAGGTCACGAGCCGCCCCGCGTTCGTCAGCAGGAAGTCGGCATCCGCCGGCTCGAGCGGCTCGACGGGCTGGGTCGTGTCCTCAGGACTCATGCATCGGAAGGCGGATGCCGCGTTCGCGCGCCACGGCGATCGCCTCGTCGTAGCCCGCGTCCGCGTGCCGCATCACGCCGGTGCCGGGGTCGTTGGTCAGGACGCGCTCCAGGCGCGCGGCGCCGTCGTCGGTGCCGTCGGCGACGACCACGACGCCGGCGTGGATGCTCTTGCCCATCCCCACGCCGCCCCCATGGTGCACGCTCACCCAGGACGCGCCGCTCGCGGTGTTGAGCAGGGCGTTGAGCACCGGCCAGTCGGCGATCGCGTCCGACCCGTCCAGCATCGCCTCGGTTTCGCGGTAGGGCGAGGCGACGCTGCCGGCGTCGAGGTGGTCGCGCCCGATCACGATCGGCGCGCCGACCGCGCCGCGCGCCACCAGGTCGTTGAACGCGAGCCCCGCCCGGTCGCGCTCGCCGTAGCCGAGCCAGCAGATGCGCGCCGGCAGTCCCTGGAAGCGCACCTTGTCGCGGGCGAGCCGCAGCCAGCGCTGGAGGCCGTCGTCGTCGGGGAACAGCGAGGCGACGGCCGCGTCGGTCGCCGCGATGTCGGCCCGGTCTCCGGAGAGCGCGACCCATCGGAAGGGCCCCTTCCCCTGCGCGAACAGCGGCCGGATGTACGCGGGAACGAACCCGGGATAGGCGAAGGCATCGGCGAAGCCGCCCGCCCGCGCCTCGCCGCGCAGGTTGTTGCCGTAGTCGAAGACCTCCGCGCCGTTGCGCAGCATCGTCACCATCGCCTCGCAGTGAACCGCCATCGACGCGCGCGCTTGCTTCACGTAGCCGTTCGGGTCCCGTGCGCGGAGGTCGGCGGCGGCGTCCAGGTCGTAGCCGGCGGGGACGTACCCGTTGAGGGGGTCGTGCGCGCTCGTCTGGTCGGTGACGACGTCGACCGGGTGCGCGCGACGCGCCAGCTCGGGAAGGACCTCGGCCGCGTTGCCGTGTACGCCGATGCTGACCGCCTCGCCGTCCGCTCGCGCCTGCTCGGCCCGCCGCAGCGCCTCGCCGAGCGATGCGGCCCGCTCGTCGAGGTAGCCGGTTTCCAGGCGCCGCTCGATCCGCGACGGGTCGACCTCCACGCAGATCGCGATGCCCTCGTTCATCGTGACGGCGAGTGGCTGCGCGCCGCCCATCCCGCCGAGCCCGGCCGTCAGGACGACCCGCCCGCGGAGCGAGCCCCCGAAGCGCGCGCGCGCCACGGCGCCGAAGGTTTCGTAGGTCCCTTGCAGGATCCCCTGCGTGCCGATGTAGATCCACGAGCCGGCCGTCATCTGGCCGTACATCGTGAGCCCGGCGGCCTCCAGCTCCCAGAAATGCTCCCAGTCGGCCCAGTCCGGCACGAGCAGCGAGTTTGCGATCAGCACGCGCGGCGCCCACGGGTGCGTGCGGAACACGCCGACCGGCTTTCCCGACTGGACGAGCAGCGTCTCGTCGCCGGCGAGCGTTCGCAACGTGCGCACGATGGCATGAAAAGCGTCCCACGATCGCGCCGCCTTGCCACGCCCGCCGTAGACGACCAGATCCTCCGGTCGCTCGGCGACCTCGGGATCGAGGTTGTTGCAGAGCATCCGCAGCGCCGCTTCCTGGTGCCAGCCCTTGCAGCTCGGCTCGGGACCGCGCGGCGCTCGGACGACCTCGCTCATACCCGCAAAGCCTACGCCGGGACCGACAGCTCGAAGACCTCCACGCCGGGGAACGCGATGCCGCCGATCAGCTCGCCGTGGTCCAGGATCCACTCGAGGATCTCCGCGTCGGGATCGATCTCCCACGGGCGGGCGCGAAGCACCCACAGCCGCCCGGGATCGAGGCCATCGGTTTGCAGCGCGTCCCACGCCGCCTCGTCCAGGGCTCCGTCCTTGTAGAGCGTCCGGAACGGCACGGCGTCGTCGGTGTAGTAGCGGAAGGGATCCTGATAGGTCAGCAGCAGGACGCGGTCGCCGGCCCGATGCCCCTCCATCACGTAGGCGACCGCGCTCCGATGGTCGTCCTTGGCGTAGGCGGGGTCGTTCCACCAGTTCCAGAGCGACACCGCCATCAAGCCGCCGACCGTGAACGCGGCCAGCACGCGCGCGATCCTCCATCGCCACGCGAGGAGGCCGTCCGCGATCGCAATCGCCACGAGCGGCATCGCGGCGATCACGTACCGGACGTTGAAGGCGACCGGCGTGAGCGCGGTGACGAGCAATGCGCCCCCGACGAGCGCCCCGACGTAGCTCGCGATCAGTCCGCGCGCGCTCCCCCGGCGCACCCACACGATGGCCGGCCCGGCGAGCGCAAGCGCCGCGAGCGCGATCACCGCCGCGTGGGCTCCGAGGTCGACGTCGCCGTGCAGCTCGGCGAGGCTCGGCCCGAGCGAGAAGCCGAACAGGAAGGAAAAGAACGTGTAGCCGATCGCCAGCGGCGAGGTGCTCTCCGCGAAGCCGGCGCCGGCGCTGCTCAGACGGAGGAGCACGATCAGCCAGGGCGCGTAGAGCACCCCCTGCGCAACGGCCGAGGCGAGGAACGGCCGGCGCGCCTTCGCGCGTCGCAGCGCCACGACCAGCTCCGGCACGCCGAGCAGCAACGCGTACGGATGCGTGTAGGCGGCGAGCAGCCGCAGGATCGCGTAGACGACCCAGCGGCCCTTGCGTCCGGGCGCGTCCAGCGCCCACAGGAAGGCCGCGACCGACCACGCGCCGAGCGCGCCGGCGAAGGCGTACATCCGCGCTTCCTGGCCGTAGTAGATCGCGAACGGGCTCACCGCGACGATGATCGCCGCGCCGAGCGCGGCCTTCGGGGCGAGACGCCGCGCGATCGCCCACGCCGCCGGGATCATCGCCGTCGACGCCAGGACCGAAGGCGCCCGCAGCCACGCCTCCGTATCGGGAACGACGCGCACCCACAGCCACATGACGAGGTGGTACAGCGGCGGGTTCTTGTCCAGGCCGTCCGCGATCCGGCGCACCATCTCCACCGGGGAGTCGATCGTCACGATGAAGTACTCGAGCGCCTCGTCCATCCAGAAGCTCTGCCGGTCGAGCAGCACCGCACGCACCATCAAGCCCGCGAGAGTCGCCAGCGCGAGCATCGCCGGCACCCGGCTTCGCGAAACGGGCGCGGCTGCCTCGGGTTCGGTGCTCGGGACGTCTTCCATGCAGACTCGGCCATCATAGGTGCGACGCACCGCCTCCCCGGGAGCGTGCGCCGATAGCATGAACGCGCTCCCATGACCGCGACCGACACCCCGCCCGAGACCGCCGAAACGCCGCGCCGGCCTCGCTCGACGCTGCGCGCGCTCCTCGTTACGGCTCGCCCGAAGCAGTGGGCGAAGAACGTGTTGGTGGGAGCCGCGCCCGGCGCGGCCGGCGTGGCCACCGATCCCGACGTCGTGGCCACGACTGCGCTCGCGTTCGTCGCGTTCTCGCTGATGTCCAGCGGCGCCTACTTCGTCAACGACGCGCGAGACGCGGAGGCCGACGCGCGCCACCCGCGCAAGCGCTTCCGTCCGGTCGCCGCGGGCGAGCTGAGCGTGACGAGTGCGGCGGCGACGGGCGTGGCGCTGATGCTCGCGTCCCTCGGCGTGGCGCTCGGCGCCGGCGAGGCCTCCTTCGTCGCGCTCCTGGCGGGGTACGGGCTGATGACGCTCGGCTACTCGGTCTGGCTCAAGCACGTGCCGGTCGTCGACATGGTCGTGGTCGCGGCGGGCTTCGTGCTGCGCGCGATCGGCGGCGCCTTCGCCACCGACCTGCCGATCTCGGACTGGTTCCTGATCGTGACGTCCTTCGGCGCGCTGTTCGTCGTGACCGGCAAGCGCCATGCCGAGCACCTCGACCTCGGCGAGGACGCCGCCGGTCATCGCGAGTCGCTCGCCACGACGACGATCCTGTACCACCAGCACCTGCTCTCGATCTCCTCGGCGGTGACGATCGTGGCCTACGGGCTGTGGGCGCGCGAGACGCAGATGGAGCAGGGCGGGGCGCCGTGGCTGCTGCTCTCGACGCTGCCGTTTGTGATGACGTTCCTTCGCTACGTGCTGCTGGTGCTGTCGGGCAAGGGCGGCGAGCCGGAGGAGATCCTGCTGCACGACCGCGAGATCCAGATCCTCGTCGTGGCGTGGGCCGCGCTGCTCGGCATCGGGATCTATGTCGCCTGAGCCGGCCGAGACCCTTCTGTCGGGCTGGGGCGGCACGCCGCGATCGCGCGCCACCGTGCACGCGGGCGACCCGGCCGCTTTCGCCGAGCTGGCGAAGGGCGACCGCGGACTGCTCGCGCGGGGTCTGGGCCGCAGCTACGGCGACGCCGCGCTGAACGCGGGCGGCGCGGTCCTGGACATGACCGCCTTCGCCGGCATCGAGTCCTTCGATACCGAGCGCGGCCTGCTGCGCGCGCGTGCCGGCACGAGCATCGCCGACGTCGTCGACGCCGCGGTCCCGCAAGGCTGGTTCCCCGCCGTCGTCCCCGGCACGCGCTTCGTCACCGTCGGCGGCGCGATCGCCAGCGACATCCACGGCAAGAACCACCACCGCGACGGCTCGTTCTGCTCGCACGTCGAGTCGATGACCCTCTGGACGCCGGGCGGCGGCGAGCGCGACCTCGCCGAGGGCGACGCGTTCTGGGCGACGGCCGGCGGGATGGGCCTGACCGGCGTCGTCACGCACGCGACGCTGCGCCTGCACCCGATCTCCTCGGCGTGGATGCGCGTCGACACCGAGCGCGCGAGCGACCTCGACGACCTGATGGCGCGGATGGTCGAACGGGACGATGAGTACCGCTACTCGGTGGCCTGGGTCGACCTGCTGGCAACGGGGGCCTCGATGGGGCGCTCGATCCTGATGCGCGGCGACCACGCCGCGGGCACCGACGTCGGAGCGCGCGATCCGTTCGCCTTCCGCACGCGCCGCCGCGTCGGCGCGCCGCCGTGGGCGCCGCCGGGCTTGCTCAACCGCTGGACCGGCCGCGCGTTCAACGAGGTGTGGTACCGCAAGGCGCCGCGCTCGCGCGTCGGCGGCATCGAATCGATCGAGGCGTTCTTCTGGCCGCTGGACTTCGTCCACGGCTGGAACCGGCTCTACGGCCGGCACGGGTTCATGCAGTACCAGTTCGTCGTCCCGCGAGGCGCGGAGGACGTGTTGCGCCGCGTGGTCGAGCGGCTGAGCGGCGCGGGTCTCCCCTCGTTCCTTGCGGTCCTGAAGCAGTTCGGCGAGCAGCCGGGCTTCCTGTCCTTCCCGCTGCCGGGATGGACGCTCGCGCTCGACATCCCGGCGGGTCCGCGCACGCCCGCCGCGATCTTCCGAGATCTCGACCGGGACGTCGCCGATGCCGGCGGGCGCATCTACTTCGCCAAGGACGCGCGGATGGATCCGGGGCTCGTACGCGCCATGTACCCTGCGCTCGAGCGATGGCGGAACGTGCAGGCGGACCTCGACCCGGCGGGCGCGATGCGCTCGGACCTCGCCCGGCGACTCCGGCTCCTGGACTGAGATGAGCCCGCTGAACGCCGTCGGCGCGCCCGGATCGGTGCTGGTCCTCGGCGGCACCTCCGACATCGGACTCGCGTACGCCAGGCGAGCGCTCGCCGACGGCGCCGGCCGGATCGTCCTCGCCGGACGCGACCCGGCCGCGATGCGGCGGCTCGCCGAGGACCTGGGCGGCGCAGACGTGGTCGAGTTCGATCTCACCGCGACCGCCAAGCACGAGCCCGCCCTCGACGAAGCGTGGGCGGGCGGGGACGTCGACATCGTCGTGCTCGCGGCGGGCGTGCTGCCCGACCAGGAGCTTGCGGCGAACGACCCCGGCGTCGCGGTCGCCGCGGCGGAAGTGAACTACGTCGGCGCGATGTCGATGGCCCTGCGGTGCGCCGCGCGCTTGCGGGCCCAAGGGCACGGCGTCCTGGTCGTGCTGTCCTCGGTCGCGGCCGAGCGGGCGCGCCGCTCGAACTTCGTCTACGGCTCGACGAAAGCGGGCCTCGACGCGCTCGCGCAAGGGCTCGGAGACTCGCTCCACGGGTCCGGCGTGCGCGTCCTGGTGGTTCGGCCCGGCTTCGTCCGGACCAAGATGACGGCGGACCGCAAGGAGGCGCCCTTCGCGGCGAGCGCGGACGAGGTGGCCGATGCGATCGCGCGCGGCATCCGATCCGGCGCGCACACGATCTGGGTCCCGTCCGTCCTTCGGTGGGTGATGGTGGTCGTGCGTCACCTTCCCCGCGCGATCTTTCGCAGGATCCCGCTGTGAGCACCGGCACGGTCGAACGCCTCCTGGTCGCCGTCCTCGGACTCGCGCTCGGCGTCACCTTGCTCGTGATCGGCCCGCCGCCGCCGAACGTGCCGCAGGAGCCCTCGTTCGGCACGCCCATCGGCCTCGCCACCTATCGCGTGTCGCGCTCGATCGGACGACGCGAGCGGCTCGTCGTCTTCGACGCCGAAGGGCGCAGCCGCGTGTGCGCCGCCGGGCGATGGCTCACCGTCGAGCTGGCGACCCCTTCCCGCATCGTCTTCCAGGACTTCGCGGACGCGCGCGGCGACCTCTACGAGGTCGACGGCGCGTGCGCGACGGAACCGCGCCTCGTCGTGTCGCTCCCGGCGCTGACGGGCATCCGGCGACCCTACGTCGCCTGCGTCACCGAAAGCCCGGACGGGATCCTCGCCGTCACCTACGAGGACCGCGACGACGACCCGGTCGGGCTCGCGCTCGTCGACGACCGCTGGGAGCCGATCGCCACGCACGGCTCGTGCGCGTGGCTCGACGGCTCGCACCTGCTCGTCCACCCGGACGACCCGTATGGGCGCGCCAACAGCGGTCCCTACGCGGTGAACGCCTGGACCGGGGAGATCGCGTTCCTGCCGGACCCGGTCCTCTTGGCGGGCCTGGCGTCTCCCGACGGGCGACGGATCTACGCGAGCCGTCCCCAGCGCATCATCGACCTTCAGACCGGCGAGACCCTGCCGATCGACGAGACGCTGTGGGCGTTCAAGCCCGAGTGGTCCCCCGACGGGACGCGGCTCCTGTCGGACGGCGAGGGCGACGGCCCGACGCACGTCGTCGACGTGCGCGACGGCGTGATCTACCAAGCCCCCTCGAGCTTCTGGCGGAGCGTTCGCATCCTGACCAGGAGCACAATCGCGATCGGGTCGGCGCGCGGGTTGCGACTGCTCGACTTCGAGACCGGGCGATCCCGTGCGGCCGTGCTGCCCGACGCCCACCTGGATCGGTTCCATTCGCCCACGGCGTACGCGCTGGTCGCACCCGGGGTGCCCTCGATCGCCCTCGTGCCGGCTCGGGATCTCCCGGCCCGCCGCGTCGGCGTCGCCGGCGTGCGCGCGCCGATCCCGCCGGGCTGGCGCGTCCAGGACTGCCGCTCGACCTCGGACCCCGCGCTTCGCCTCATCGTGGGACCGGGCTGCGAGCTGAACGGCTACACGTTCGACCGGATGCTCGTGCCGCCGATCGAGGTCTTCACCGAGGGAGAGCCGTACGTCGCCTTCGGCGTGACCGCCGATCCCGTCGACACCGTCGTCGCGCAGCTCTCGATCGGCGCCGACTCAGAATGCTCCGGCGACGTCGACTGCTACGTGGTAGAGGTGCGCCGCCACCGCATCGCGCGAAGACCCTTCACGGTCGTGCGAAGGATTTTCTACGAGTGGCTTGACACGATTTGCCTCACGAGAAGCGGGAACCGAACGGTGATGATCGCGGGTGGATGCACCTCCGACTTCAACCCGACCCTTCGCTTCATCTTCGACCGACTGCGGATCCCGGCCTGACTCACAGGGCGTCGAAGTCGAGCACGCGGACGCCTCCCGCCGCCCGCGCGAGCCGTTCGAGGTCCGAGCGATCGGTGGTGACGACATCGTCGCCCGACCCCAGAGCGGCGACGACGACGGAGGCGTCCACGACGTCGGACGTTCCCGCGCGCGCGCAAAGCAGTCCAGCCGCCTTTGCCAACGGCTCGTCGAGGTCGACGATGGACACCTCGCGCAGAAACCGAACCAGGCGCACGTTCGAAGGTCCTCGCCATGCTTGGGCGAGCACGGCGGCCGGAACCTTCATCGGGAGCTGCCGGCGAAGAGCGAACTTCCGCAGATTCGCCGCGCGCCCATCGCTGCGATCGACGGCGATCAGGACGCCGGCGTCGAGTGTCAGCCCTCCTCGTACCACCGGCGCACCCGCTCCAGATCCTCTTCGGTGATCTCACCGTGTTCGGCCTCGTAGTCCTCGATCGCTTCACGCTGGGCGGCGAAGCGAGCCTCCTGCTCGACCGCGCGCGCAACCCACGCCGATGCCGTCATGCCGGCGCGCTTCGCCTCGCGCCGGATCGTGCGCGCGAGCGATTTCGGAAATGAAAGCGACATCTTCTCGACGGCCATGATCCCATACTACCGCGGTAGGAACGGCGCTCGACGACCGGATCGAGCACTTCGGGTCCCGCAATCTCGCTCGACCCGACGTCGAGGCCTTCAGGGGATCTGCCAGGGCAGGGGGCCCAGCACCGACTCGGCCGCGCGGAGCAGCTCGCCGCTCGTGACCAAAGCCCCGACGGCCTCGATGTCGGGCGAGAGCGGCCGGTCGGCCCCGAGGAAGGCCACTCGCGCGCGGATCGCCTCGCACACCGCTCGCGCGGCCGGGCTCGGCGACAGCTCCGACGCGTCCCCGTGACCCAGGCGCCGGCGCAGGTCGAGCGCCTGCGCGGCGCACAGCGCCTCGATCGCGATCACCTGCGCCGCATGCTCCAGCGAGATGCGCAGCTTCGTCCCCGCATCCCATCCCATCGAGACGTGGTCCTCGGTCGTGCCGCTCGTCGGGATCGAGTCGACACTCGCCGGCACCGCCCGACGCTTGCACTCGCTCACCAGCGACGCCTGCGTGTACTGGGCGAGCATGAAGCCCGAGTTCACGCCCGGGTCCTCGACGAGGAATGCCGGCAGCCCGTGGGAGTGCGCGGGGTCGAGCATGCGGTCGGTCCGCCGCTCGCTGATCGAGGCAAGCTCGCTCGCCGCGATCGCCAGGAAGTCCAGCGCGAAGGCGAGCGGCTCGCCGTGGAAGTTGCCGGCCGACTCGATGCGCCCCGACTCGTGCAGCACGACCGGGTTGTCGACCTCGCTCGCAAGCTCGGCCTCGGCCACGCGCATCGCGTGCAACGCGGTCGAGCGGCACGCGCCGTGCACCTGCGGCGCGCAGCGCAGCGAGTAGGCGTCCTGGACCGCGTGCGGCTCGGTCCGGTGCGAGGCGATGATCGGCGAGCCCTGGCACACGTCGCGGATGAGCCGTGCGCTGCGGATCTGACCCGGCTGCTGGCGCAGCATGTGCAAGTCCTCGGCGAAGGGCCGATCGGTGGCGAGCAGCGCCTGCACGCTCAGCGCGCACACGACGTCGGCGGTGCTCAGCAGCGAGGCGAGGTCGCGCAGGGTCAGGCACAGCATGCCGAGCATCCCGTCGGTCCCGTTCACCAGAGCAAGGCCCTCCTTCGCCGCGAGCCGCAGCGGCGCGAGACCCGCGCGCGCGAGCGCGTCGCGCGCAAGCAGCCGCTCGCCCGCGACGAGCACCTCGCCCTCGCCGGTCAGCGCGAGCGCGCAGTGCGCCAGCGGCGCCAGATCGCCCGATGCCCCAACCGAGCCGTGCGCCGGCACGACCGGGGTGATGCTCGCGTTCAGCAGCCCGGCGATCGCGCCGACGACCACGGGTCGCACGCCCGCGTGCCCCGCGGCGAGGGTCCGCGCGCGCAAGAGCATCATCGCCCGCACCACGTCCTCGGGCATCGGCTCGCCGGCTCCGGCCGCGTGCGAGCGCACGATCGCGTGCTGCAGCTCCTCGACGCGGTCCGGGGCGATGTGCACGTTCGCGAGCGCGCCGAACCCGGTCGTGACGCCGTAGACGGGCTCCTCCCGCGCGATCACGTCTTCGACGAGGCGGCGGCCGGGCTCCATCCGCGCGGCGACGTGCTCGGACACCGCAACCTCGAGGCGATCGCGCGCGACGCCGACGACCTGGTCGATGCCGAGCGGCTCGCCCGAGATCGTGACCGTCATCGGGACGCGACCCCCGCGAGGAACGCGAGCAGGATGCTGCACGCGGCGCGAACGGTGACCGCTCCGACGTCCGCGGCCGGATCGACCTCCGCGATGTCGATGCCGACGATGCGCGGGTTCTTGCCCAGCGTGAACGCCGCCCGCTCGAGGTTCGCCGGCAGCAGCCCGCCGGGAAGCGCCGCCGCCGCTCCCGGCGCGAACGCGCGGTCGAGCACGTCCAGGTCGAAGTCCACCCAGATGCGCTCGGCATGACCGAGGAAACGAAGCGCGCCTTCCAGCGCCCGGTCGATCCCGCCGCCGTGCACCTGGTCGGCGGTGACCCAGTGGATCCTGTGGTCCATCGCCCAGCGCGCGTGCGGCTCGGCGTTGGCGAAGCCGTGGATGCCGATCTGCGCTACCGCGGTGAGACCGCCTTCGACGAGCTGGCGGACGGGCGAGCCGTTGGTCGCTCCCCGCGCGGGGTCCCGGCAGTCGTGGTGCGCGTCGAAGGTCAGCAACGCGCCGGCTTGCGCGCCGCGCGTCGCGCCGACGGTCACGGAGTTGTCTCCGCCGATCAGGACGAGCGGCACGTCCGACTGCGCGAGCAGCGCTCGCACGACGTTCTCGACGCGCAACTGCATTTCCTCCACGCCGTCCGCGGCTTCCACGTCGCCCGCGTCGCGAACCCCGAGCGGCTCCAGACTGAGCCCGTGATCGCTCGACCAGACGGTATAGCGCGCCAGCTCGACGCGAACGGCCGCCGGCGCCAGGTCGCACTGCGCGCGCGAGATGGAGCCGCCCGCGAACGGGACGCCGAGCACGAACGCGCCGGGCACGTCGGGCGAGCGGGCGAGCCATTCCGCCGCGCGCACGACGTCGGGGTCGTGCGCGGTGAGCGCCGCCACCGGGGGCGCCGGCCGCAGGAAGTCGATCGAAGCCAGGTCCATGGGTCGGGATTATCCCCCATCTCCGCGCTCGGGCGGCAGGCGCGCGAAGGTCGGTCGCACCCCGTGCCTTCGCAACCTAGAATCACCGTGAGGTCTCGCGATGGCTGAGTTCACCCCCGTAACGATCCTGGACCGCGCCCCCGCTCCTCGCGCCAGCGAGCGGGGCACGATCTGCGTCGACCTGCCGCCGGCCGCGGACCCGGACCTGGTCGCGCGCGCCGCGGCCGCCAAGCAGGCGCTGGAGGACCGGCTCGTCGTCCTCGGCCACCACTACCAGAAGCAAGAAGTCATCCAGTTCGCCGACGCGCGCGGCGACTCCTACAAGCTGGCGCGCTTCGCGGCGGAAACCGGCGCGCCGTACGTCGTCTTCCTGGGCGTGCACTTCATGGCCGAGAGCGCCGACATCCTCACCGCCGACGACGTGCAGGTGATCCTTCCCGACATGGCCGCGGGCTGCTCGATGGCGGACATGGCCGACATCGGACAGGTGCAGGAGTGCTGGGACGCGCTGCAGGCCGTCGTCCCGGGGCGCACGGTGCCGGTCACGTACATGAACTCCAGCGCCGCCATCAAGTCCCTCACCGGCCACGAGGGCGGCACGATCTGCACCTCTTCCAACGCCGGGCCCGCGATGCGATGGGCGTTCGACCGGCGCGACAAGGTCCTGTTCCTGCCCGACCAGCACCTCGGACGGAACACGGCGTTGCGGATGGGCCTGCGCGACGACGACCTCGCGATCTGGGACCCGCACAAGGACCTCGGCGGGCTCACCGAGGAGCGCATCGGCGCCGCGAAGGTGCTGCTGTGGAAGGGGCACTGCTCGGTTCACCAGCGTTTCCGGCCGGAGATGGTCGACGCCGTTCGAGATCGCGTGCCCGGGGTGCGCGTGATCGTGCACCCGGAATGCCGGCACGAGGTCATCGCGAAGGCGGACGAGGTCGGCTCGACCGAAGGCATCATCCGCGCGATCGAGGCCTCGCCGCCGGGGTCCGCGTGGGCCGTCGGCACGGAGCTGAACCTGGTGACGCGGCTCGGCATCGAGAACCCGGACAAGACCGTGGTCTTCCTGGACCGAACGGTCTGCTTCTGCGCGACGATGAACCGCATCGACTTGCCGCACCTCGTCTGGACGATGGAGAACTTGATCGCCGGGACGGTCGTGAACCGGATCTCGGTCGACGCAGAGACCGCGCGGTGGGCCCGGGTGGCGCTCGAGCGGATGCTCGACATCAACTAGAGCCGCCCTGCGGCTCGGCAATCAGGGCCCGGCTTGCGGCTCGGCATCGCCCGGCGCGTCGAACTCGCGGGCGAATCGGCTCGTGACCCGTTCGACGAGCGGCGCGAGGTCGCGCACCTGCTCGTCCCACCCCGCGATCGCCAGGTCGGTGATCCCGGCGCCGGCGCGGACGCCCGTGCGCAGCACCTCCAGCGGCATCGAGCGGTGCGCATACCACTCGAATCCGCGCTCCTCGCCGGCGAGCGCCAGGACGGCGTCGCGCCGGCGGAAGCCCTGGGCCCGGAATGGCGACCGTCCGCGGCGCATGAAGCGACGGACGTGTCCGTGCTCGAAGCGCGTCGCGAACTCCAGCACGTGCGCCTCCAGCGGATCGCGGCTCGGGCGGCGCGCCGGGTCCGCGCGGACGTTGCTCACCGCGACGCCGCTCGCGCCGCCGGCCGACAGGTACACGAGCGCGACCGCGTCCACACCGCCGGCGCCCGCGGCGCCGCGCAGGACCGAGCCGACGAACGCGGGCCCGGACCAGTGGCGCGGATGGATCGCGAAGAGCGGAAAGGTTGCCGCGGGCAGGACCTCGCTGAGCAGCGGCACGCGCTACCGCCTTCGCTTCTTGGGCGGCGGGCGGTATTTGCGGCCGGCCGCCTTCTTCCTCATCTCCTCGCGCTTTCTCGCGCGCGTTCGAAGCGCGTAGAAGGCCGTCCCGCCGATCGCCGCGAGCGCGCCGAGCGCGATCGCCACGATGTCGCCGGTGCGCGAGACGCCGAACGGCGGCGCGCCCGCCACGACGAAGGTGCCCAGCAGCGGGGTATCCGCGGCCGCCGCGTTCACGCCGGGCGTCGTCTCGAGCCGCTCCCAGGACCCGTCGCCGGCAAGCCGGTACATGAACGCGGTCTGCGTGCCCTGCAAGTCGACGACCTGGTGCGGCGAGGCGAGGTTCACGGTGACGCAGGTCGAGATCACGCCCACGCCGCAGGTCCCGCCGGCGGGCTGGACCACCTCTCCCCCCGGCCGGTAGCTCGCCGTGACCTCGTAGGCGTTGCCGTGATAGACGGCGCCGGAGGGGGGCGCGCCGACCGTCTCCGGGTCGAGCGGCGTGATCTGCACGATGATCTCGTCTGCGCCGCGCTTGGCGGGGAACGCCCCGCGCGGGACCGTGACCGCGACCTGGCCGTCGCCGGTTCGGATCTGGCTCTCCTGCGAGCCTCCCTTCAGCAGCAGGACCGCGCCGGTCCCCGGCTCGGCCGGCGCGGTCGTCGTCGCGGTCGGCGGCGGGTTGACCCACCGATACTCCTGCGGCGGCAGGTTCCCCTCGAACAGAGGCCGGACGCCGACGCCGAGCGGCCCGAACGTCAGGGCCGAGGCCGCGGCGTAGAGTGCGCCCGCCGCGAGGCCCCAGCGAATCGCGCGGCGGGTCATATCGGCAGGGCGACGACCTCGTGGGTCGCGAAGGCCTTCGGCCACACGACCTCGCGGCGGCCGGGCTCGACCCACTCCCAGATGACGCTCAGCGCCCGGTGGTTGTCCACGCTCGAGCCGAACTCCAGTCCCGCGCCGTTGGGCAGGGAGCCCAGCGGCACCGAGACCGAACGCGCGGCTTCGGCGATCGCGTCCGCGGACAGGTCGCGCGCCGCGGGCATGACGTGGGTGAAGAGGGCGAGCGCACCGGCGAAGCCGGTGAGCGCGCCCGCGGTCAGCTCGTGGTCGTAGCGCGCGCGGAAGCGCGCGCGGGCCCACTCGAACGCCGCCGCCGCCGCGGGATCGAGGCTGGATGGGTCGAGCACCTCCCCGTCGGGCTTGTCCGAGGCGAAGAGCCCGACGGCGTCCTCGCCGAGCGCTTGCCCGAACAGGTGCATGCAGTAGGACGACGACGTGCCGACGCTGGCAACGAGGGGCAGCCCTTGGCGCACCTGCTCGCGCCGCAACGCGATCCCGTCCTCCAAGTACGCAGAGACGAAGAGCACGTCGGTGTCCGCCGCCTTGATCCGAGCCGCGACGCCGGCGTAGTCGGCGCCGACCGGCGGATAAGGGAACGCGCCCGACAGCGGAAGGCCCGCGTCGGCGATCTCCGCCAGCGCGCCCCGGCCGACCGACTCGCCGTAGGCGTCGTCGACGTAGGTCACCGCGTAGCGCAGCGCGTCCGGGTCGCGCCCGAGCTTCGGCAGCAGGACCTCGCGCGCGAAGCGCACCGCCGAGCGCCCGAGCGTGTCCCCCGTCGGGGCGAACCGGAAGACGCGCTCGCCTTCCATCGCCCGCATCCCGAGGTCGCCGACCGCGCCGGTCTCCCAGAAGACGCGCCCGAGCGACTCCGCCGTCTCCGCGGCCGGTCGCGACATCGTGCTCCCGTGGCTTCCGAGGATCGCCTGGATGCCGCGCGCGGCGAGGCGCTGCACCGCGGCCGGCGCGTGGTCGGCGGCGTCGGCCGGCTCGAGCCGCACGGCGACCGGGCGCCCGCCGATCCCGCCGTGCAGGTTGGTCCATTCGGCAGCGAGCGCCACCCCGCGGAACTCGTCGAGCCCGCCCGGCCCCTGCCCGCCGCGCGTCGGGTACACGGCCCCGACCTCGATCGGCCGGACGACGTCGGCCGGGGCCCCCGTGACGCTCAGCGCCACGACGGCGACGAGCCCGATCAGCTTCCTCATGACCACCACCCCAGGTGAACGAGATTGACGGCGACGTGCGTGACGAGCGGCGCCGTCCACCCGCCGCTCGCCCAGCGCTGCCACCCGAAGACGAACCCCGCCGCGAGATCCAGCGGCAGCACCGCCACGCCGTACATCGGCACGTGCACGATCGCGAAGAGCGCCGCGGTGACCACAACCGCGTGCGCGGCTCCCCACCGGCCCTCGACCCAGCCGAACGTCAAGCGGCGGAAGAACAGCTCCTCGGACACCGCGGCGAGCGTGACCGCGGCGACGCCCAGCGCCGTGGCCGGCGCCTCCGCGAGCGGCCCGAAGGCAAGCGAGAGGGCGAACGCCGCCATGCCCGCGCTCGTGACCACGATCCAGCGCAGCGGCCGGCGCTCCACGCGGGCGCGCGGCCACGCGACCAACCCGGCGACGCCGACCGCGGCCGTCGCGACCATCGAGCCGGCGGTGAGCTGCCGCGCGAGAAGCGCCAGGCACCCCAGCACGGCGATCGCCGCGGGACCCCAAGAACGGATCGCGGGGCGAACGACGAATCGGATCGCGGGCGCCGTCATGTGGTGCGGAAGTTGACCGTCGTGATCACGCGCGGGTTGAACGGGACGTGGTCGGCGGCCGCGAACTCCGCTTGCAGCGTGTGCAGGCGCGGCTCGACGTCGTCGATCGTGTAGGTCTTGCCGGCGGCGAGCGTGATCGTCCTGCCGTCGAGCGTGATGTGGACATGGCCCGTGTCGGGACGGACGAGCTGTTGCGCTTGCCCGAGGATGCACGCCTCCTTCAGCGACACCTCGACCGTGACGGTCGTGCCGTCGATGATCTCGCCCTGCTCGGGCGCCACGATGGTCAGCTCGGCGGTCGAGGCCGGGTAGGCGTCCCCCGGCTGGTAGTCCACGCCGTCGGTCGGGCAGTTCGGATCGGCGTTCGGGATCGACCCTTGTGGCGTGGGCGACGGCAAGCCCGCGGGCGAGCCGTCGCACGCGGCCAGCGCCAGCACCGCCAGCGCCGTCACAAGCCCTCGTCTCATTCCTCGATCACCTCGTTGAAGCAGAGTCGCAACAGGTCCCCCTCCGGCCCCTCGACGCCGACGTCGAACCGCCACGCGCCCGGCGTGAGCTGCGCGTCGCCGATGAAGTGCCCGTCGGAGAGGCGCCGCACGACCAGGTCGTCAAGGCTATCGCCTTCGCTCGGCGTCGCCGACATGACCGGGGTGTCCTCGACCGATAGCTCGATCCCGTCGGGCCCGAAGTAGGTGACGTGGACCTCGTTGAAGCCGGTCTCGGCAGGATCGACGTATCCCTGCCCGCTCACGCCGCCGGGCAGCGCGACGTCGAACAGCGTCGGCCCGCCTTCGACCGGCAGCGCCTGCGCGCCGCACCGCGTCGCGATCTCCAGCCGGACCTCGGCCGAGCCCGTCACGCCCTGCACGAGCACCGTCGCGCTCCACCGGCCGGCCAGCGACAGCGCGGGCGCCGTCGTCTCCCACCGGTCGGAGCCCGCGACGCGTTCCAGCGTCAGCGGGACCTCGGCGACACCCGGGGCGTCGAGGTAGCGCAACAGGATCGACACGCGCTGTGCGTCGACCGGCTCGCCCGTGTCGTAGTCCTCCACGCGCACGCTGAAGCCGTTCGCGCCGACGCGTCCGGGCGAGACCTCCAGCGCGACCCGGACCGTCGTGCCGAAGTCCGTGCCTTCCACCGTGATCGGCCCCTCCGCCGCCGCGGCGGCGGCCTCCGCGGCCGACAGCGGCGGCGAGGAACTCGCCAGGACGCCGGCGGCAGCGAGCACGACCGCGGCAATCGCAACCTCCGCCCGCCCGACGCGCAGCAAGCCGGTCGCGCTCTCGCCCACCTTCGGGAGCATTCGATACCGGTTCACCGCGCCGAGCACGGCCAGCACGCCGAGCAGCCCCGCCTTGATCGCGATCGCGATCCCGTACGTCGAGGTCCACAGCGCGCGCCACTCGGGCAGCTCGCTGAACGAGCGCGCCGTCCCCGTCGCCAGGACGACGAACAGGGCGACGCCGGCGGCGATCGAGAACCTGCTCGCCGCCCGGGCACGCGCCGCCGGCGTCGCGCCTCGGAGGCGCCGGACGAGCACCGCCAGGCCGCCGAGCCAGACGCTCGCCGCCATCACGTGTACCCACTGCGCCACGGTCTTCAGCCAGTGGTCCGATCCCGTTCCCGCGTGGCCGGCCGAGACGTGGACCCACAGCGTCGCGGCGGCTCCCGCCCCGGCGAGCAACGCGCCGCGCCTGCCCCCGATCGCGGCTCCGACCCCCACGGCCGCGAGACCGATCGCCCGCAGCACAAGCGCGCGTCCGATCACCGTGCCGAGCAGCGTCCCGAGCCCGACGTCCGCCGCGCTCCGCTGCGCAACCGCGAGCGCGATCAGGCCGGCGACGGCGAGCGCCGCCCCGAACGCCGTCGGTCCGCGCCCGCCGAACCCCTCGGGGGCGATCAGCCCGAGCCACACCGCTCCGAGCACGATCCCGAGCCCGGCGAACAGGCCCCACCGGCCGGCGACCTCGACCGGCCCGGCCCGGGGCACCTCGTCCTTCACCTCCGCTGCGGGAACGGTCGAGGGGTCGACGCGGATCCCGAACGCGATCACGCCGCCGGTGGCGTGCCCGTCCACGCGCGAGACAACGCGCCACACGATCGAGTACACGCCCTCGGGGAGATCGCGCACCGGCGCCCGGAGCGTGAGCGCGTCGCCCGGGACCGCCGTCGCCTCGCCCGACTCGAAGGACGCGCCGCTCGCGTCGAGCACGCGGAGGCTCGACAGCGAGACCTCCGGCTCCTCGGTGAACGTCACGCTCACCACGCCCGGCGCCTCGGCCAGCTCGGCGCCGTCGGCCGGCGCCGAGGATCGCTTGAGGGCGTGGGCGCTCGCCGCGGGGGCGGTGAGAATCACCGCCCCCGCGGCGAGCATCAAGACCGTGAGCGCGCGACGCATCTATGCGGCGCGCGCCTTTCCCCGCGCGAGCAGCGAGCCGAGCCCGGCGAGGAGCCCGAGCGCTCCGACCACGATCCCCACGATCGCGAGCGTGCCCGCGCTGGAGGCGTCGTCCGATGCCGCGACGAGCCGGTCGTCGGTGCGCTGGATGCGATCGGCAAGCTCGCCGTTGTCCGGCTCGGTGTTCGGGAACTGGACGGCGGCGGTGTCGGAGACGTCGTTGTACTGCGTGCCCCCCACGGCGCCGGCCTCGCCGGAGGTGTAGCTCTGCTCGAAGTCCTCTCCGGCCACGGTTCCGAAGATCCGGAACGTGTAGGTGCCGGGGTCGGTCGGAACGACCGTCGCGTGGTAGGTGTCCTCGCTCCCGAAGACCGGCGTCAGGTCGAGCGGTCCGAGCTTCTCGCCGCTCGCCTCGGCGCCGAAGAAGACCTCGACTTGGAGCTTCACACGCTTGGCGGGCGCCCCGGCCGCGTGCTCGTCCCCCCCGGCGTGCTCCTCCTCGGCGGCCTGCCGGATCGCGAACGAGACCGCGTTCTGATAGCCGATGTAGGCGGGCTCGACCTCCCAGCCGACGGTCGTGTCGTAGCCGTCTACATGCTGGTGAAGGTGCGCCGACGCCGGGGCGGCGCTCCCGAGGACGGCGAGGGTCGCCCCGCCGAGGACGGCGAGGCAACGTCGAAGAACGTTCGACATGAGCTTCCTCCTGATGGTGTCGTGTGGACGGCTCACGTCCGCGCGAGCCGTGCGTCAGCCCACGACGAGGGGAGGACCGCGGATGCCCCAAGCCCAGACCGCCCCGCGCGGGACGAGCGCGGGCACCCGGGGCGCCGCGTGCCGCACGGCGCGCGACCTCGGCGGCGTCCAGCGCAGGCGCGCGACGGCCCCGCCGGCGCGCTCGAGCGCGCGGATCAAGAGCGCGCCGAGGAACCCGACGACGACCTGCACGGCGACGCCGACCGCCGTCACCGCGAACAGCCGGTCGTTCGGCGGCGAGCCGACGATCAGGCGCTCGGCGGCCTCCAGCAGGACGAAGGAACCCGCCTGAACGATCGCCAGCGGGAGCGCCGTCCCGCGCAGTCGCGTGCCCGTGCGCGCGCCCACGAAGCCGAGCGCCACCGACGCGATGCTCGCCATCAGGAACGCCGCGAGCAGGATGAACGCCAGGTGCGACAGGTAGCCGTGGCCCGAGCGCATGAGCAAGTCGTGACGGTGAAGCGGATCGGGGACGACCAGGCGGTAGTCCAGCTCGTGCGCGACGAGTACACCGCCGATCGCGGTGGCGACCAGCGAGACGCTCCGCAGCAACCGGTTCCGCACGGACATGGAGACCGGGAGTCTACCGCCCCGCCCCCGGAGGCGGCTCGCCCCCGCGCCGCTCGCGCCGGGCGCGCATCTTCGCGCTGATCCACAGAATGCTCGCCCACAGCGCGGGGACGGCGGCGAACAGGAGCAGCTCGTCCCACAACCCGCCGCTGTGGGCGAGCGGGCTCACGGCGCCGCTTTGGCCAGGGCGCGCAGGTCGGTCGACGGGTCGGCGAGCGCGGCCCCGTCGACCCGGGCGCCGATCAGCGGCCGGACGGCTCGGGCGTCCTTCGCCGCGTTCAACGCGAAGCTCGCCAGCAGCCGGCCGCCGCCCAAGAAGTAGGCGGCGAACTGCTCGTCCTCCAGATCGCCCCGGACGACAAGCTCGTCGAAGCCTTCGGGCAAGCCGAACATCTGAATCACCGCGTCGTACTGGTCCGACCAGAACCAGGGCACGTCGGTGTAGGGCTCGGTCGCGCCGAGCATCGCCTTGGCCGCGGCGGCCGCCTGGCTCTGCGCGTTCTGCCAGTGCTCGATGCGGATGCGGCGGTCGAAGACCGCGTTGGGGTGGTTCGCCACGTCGCCCGCGGCGAAGACGCCGGGCGCGCTCGTCGCGCAACGCTCGTCCACCAGCACGCCGTTGTCGCAGCCGATCCCGGCCGCGCGCGCCAGGTCGTCGTTCGGCGTGATTCCCACGCCCAGCACGACGACGCCGGCCTCGATCCGCTCGCCGCCTTCCAGGCGCACGGCTCGCACGCGGCCGTCGCCCTCGAATGCTTCGATCCTCACGCCCGTGCGAAGGTCCACGCCGCGGTCGCGGTGAAGCCGTCCGAGCCGCTCGCCCAGCCGCTCGCCCAGCACGTGGCCGAGCGGCACCGGCGCAACCTCCAGCAGCGTGACCTCGGCGCCGTTGGAACGCAGGCTCGCCGCGACCTCGGAGCCGATGAAGCCCGCGCCGACCACGACCGCGCGCGCGCCCTCGCGCGCGAACGCGCCGATCGCCTCGGCGTCGGCGAACGTGCGAAGCGTGTGGACGCCCTCGAGGTCCGCGCCCGGCAGGTCGAGCCGCCGCGGCCGCCCGCCCGTGCACAGCAGCAGGCGGTCGAACGCGATCCGCTCGCCCCCGCTCGCTTCCACGGACCCGCCCGGGTCGATCGAGGCCACGCGCGTGCCGAGGCGCAGCTCGATGCGGTTCTCGACGTACCAGGACTCCTCGCGCAGGAACGCCTTCTCGCGCGGCCACTCGCCGCGCAGGATCTGCTTGGACAGCGGCGGGCGCTCGTAGGGACGGTCGGGCTCGTCGCCGGCGAGCACGACGTCGCCGTCGAAGCCCGCGCTTCGCAGCGCCTCGGCCGCGCGGCCTCCCGCGAGGTTCGCGCCGACGATGACGACGCGGTCGATGGGGGCGCCGCTCACCCTAGGACGGCTGCGCCGCCGTCACGCCCTCCTGAAGGGCGTCCCACGCGAGCACGGCGCACTTGATGCGCACGGGGTACTTCACGACGCCCTTCAGCGCGACGAGGTCCCCCAGCTCTTCCTCGCCCGGGTCGTCCTCTCCCGCCATCATCCGGCGGAACGTCAGGACGAGCGCCTCGATGTCCTCCAGCCGCTTTCCCTTGATCGCCTCGGTCAGCATCGAAGCGCTGGCTTGGGAGATCGAGCAGCCCTGCCCCTCGAACGCCGCCTCCGCGGCCACGCCGTCTCGTATCGCGACGTGCAAGGTGATGTCGTCCCCGCACAGCGGGTTGTTGCGGTGGACGTCGATCGCCGGCAGGTCCAGCGCCCGCTTGTTTCGCGGCGAGCGGTAGTGGTCGAGGATGACTTCGCGATACAGGTCGTCGAGGGACATGGGGTGAGGATATCGCAGCCGCCGAGGGTCTATTGTCGGCTGGGCGGCGCGGCGCTAGCGTTGGGAGTCCTGATGAGCGCCGTTCCCACCCTGGAGGCCGGGCGCGAGGCCATCGGCCGGCACGCGTGGCGCGAAGCCTACGACCTGCTGGTCGAGGCCGAGCGCGACACGCCCCTGTCCGCCGCCGACCTCGACGCGCTGGCCGACGCCGCCTGGTGGGGCGGGCGGATGCGCGACTGCATCGCCGCGCGAGAGCGCGCCTTCCAGGCATACCAAGCGGAAGGCAACCTCCCGAGGTTGATGCGCGCGGCCGCGATGATCGCCGAGCACTACCACGACACGCACGAACCGACGATCGCCGGCGCGTGGATGCAGCGCGCGACGAAGCTGGCCGAACAGCACCCCGACTGCGCCGAAGCCGGCTACGTGCGCTGCACGCACGCGTACGCCGTCGCGAAGGAGGGCGACCTGGAGGGCTGCATCCGGCTCAGCCGCGAGGCGATGGAGATCGGGACGCGCTACGGCGACCGCGACGTGATGGCCTTCGCGCTGTGCGGGATGGGCTACGCCAAGGTCATGGGCGGAGAGCCCGAGGAAGGGCTCGCGCTGCTCGACGAAGCGACGATCGCCGCGGTGTCGGGCGAGCTGGGCCCGCTGGCGACCGGCGTGACCTACTGCATCATGATCTCCGCCTGCTCGACGCTCGCCGACTACCAGCGCGCGGGCCAGTGGAGCGAGGCCGCGCGTCGCTGGTGCGAGCGCCAGTCGATCGCCGGGTTCCCCGGCGTGTGCCGGGTGCACCACGCCGAAGTCCTGCGTCTCCGCGGCTCGCTCGCCGACGCCGAGACCGAGGCGCGCTCGGCCACGCTGGAGCTGGCGGACTTCAACATCTCCTTCGCGGCCGAGGGCTTCCACGAGCTGGGCGAGATCCGCTTGCGCATGGGTGAGGACGACGGCGCGCTCGACGCGTTCAAGCAGGCGCTGGAGCTGGGCGAGGACCCGCAGCCGGGCTTCGCGCTGCTCCAACTGCGCCAGGGCAAGACCGCCGCGGCCGCCTCCTCGATCCGCCGCTCGATCGAGCAGTTCCCGCCCGGCCTGCCGATGCGGCTCAAGCTCCTGCCGGCCCAGGTCGAGATCGCGCTGGCCGCCGGCGACCGTGTGGCAGCCGCGGCCGCGGCCGCCGAGCTGGCCGAGACCGTCGGCGAGACCTCGAGCGTCGCCCTGCGCGCGCACGCCGAGCAGGCCGGCGCCGCGGTCGCCCTGGACGCCGGCGAGGTCGATGCCGCGGTCGCGGGCGCGACGCGCGCCCTGACGCTTTGGCGCGAGGCCGACATGCCCTACGAGGTCGCGCAGGCCCGCATGCTGCTCGCCGCCGCCTACGCGGCCGAAGGCGACGCCGACGCGGCGACGCTCGAGCTGGAGAACGCGCGCGCCGCGTTCGAAAGGCTCGGCGCGATCCCGGCCGCGACGGTGGCCACGCAGCGCCTGGACGCGCTGACCAGGACCGCGCCCGCCGTGCGCGCCGTCAAGACGTTCATGTTCACCGACATCGTGAACTCGACCAAGATGCTGGAGGCGCTCGGCGACGCGATGTGGGCCAACGTCATCGGGTTCCACGACCGCACGCTGCGATCGCTGTTCGCCGATCACCGCGGCGAGGAGATCAAGCACACCGGCGACGGGTTCTTCGTCGCCTTCGACGGCCCGCGCCCAGCGCTTGACTGCGCGATCGCGATCCAGCGCGCGCTCGACGATCACCGCACGAACGCGGGCTTCGCTCCGCAGGTTCGCATCGGCCTGCACGCGACCGAGGCCGAGCAGGTCGCGGACGACTACCGCGGGCGCGGCGTGCACGAGTCGGCGCGCATCGGGGCCGAGGCGGGCGCCGACGAGATCCTCGCTTCTGTCGTCACCGTCGCGGGCTGCGACGTCGCCGTCGCCACCTCCGACGCGCGCACCGTCGAGCTGAAAGGCTTCGCCGAGCCGATCGAGGTCGTCTCGGTCCTCTGGCGCGAGGCCTGGTCTCCGGGGACTTAGTCGGGCCCGGGCCCGAGCCCGAGCTGGCCGTGCGTGCTCGCCATGCAGATACCGCTCACCACGATCAGGCCCGCGTCCGCCGCGATCGACTCGCCGTCCCCCGGCTCGATCCCCGGCTGCACCCACAACACCTTCGCGCCGAGCGCGACCGCCTCGCGCGCGATCCCCGGCACCTCATCCGACGGCCGGAAGACGTTCACCACGTCGACCGGCTCGGCGATCTCGCCCAGCGTGCCCACCACCGGCTCGCCGAACAGCTCGCCGCCGCGCGGGCTCACCGGGATGATCCGGTAGCCCTGCGACTGCAAATAGGCCGGCCGCGAGTGCGAGGGCTTGTCGGGATCGCCCGACGCCCCCACCACCGCGATCGTCTTGGTGTCCTCGTAGATCTTCACAACCGTCTCGACGTCGGGAATGCTCATGCGATTCCTCCTGAAATCAGCAACGGAGCGAGCTTGGACGCGATCATTGTGCGGTGCTCGCGGGTGTCGAAGCGAAGCAGCGGGTCGCCGGGGAGCAGGTGCTCGTTCACGGTCCCGGTGCGGCGGACGTAGAGCGCGGGGTGGATGTCGCCGGCGTCGTCGGTCTCGACCGCGATCGCGACGGCGTCGGGCCCGCCCGCGTCCACGAAGTGCGCGAGCGGCTGGATGCCCGCGTCCTCGATCCCGCGCTCGGGCTCGAACGTCACCACGCGCGCGAGGTAGGACATCTGGTTCCACAGCTCCGGCGCGCGCGTCGCCTCGGCGGCCAGGTAGGCGACGACGTCCTCGGGCGGGACGCTCGGACGGGCGAGCGGGACGCCGAAGCGCGTCGCCGCCAGGTGCTCGGCAAGGACGCGCGCGTTGTAGCGGAAGCCGTGCACCGCGGCGGAGTTCGACGGGATGCCGTACTTCTTCAGCCCGATCGAGCCCTGTGTGATCGAGCCGGCGAAGTAGAGGCCTGGCACGGTGGCGCTCTCCCAGAAGTGGGACTGGGCGGGGAGGCGGCCCTGCGAGAAGGTCGCCACACCCATCTGCGGCAGGTCGCGCAACGGGGCGGTGAAGCCGGTCGCGGCGATCACCTCGTCCACCTCGAACAGGTGGCTGCCGGGGATCGTGGTGCCGCTCGCGTGGACGCGATAGCCCTCGGCCGTGCGCTCGATTCGATCGATGGTCGCATCGAGCACGACGTTGCCGCCCCCGAGCACGTGATCCTCGTAGGGCTGCAAGTAGGGCGCGCGGGCGGCTGCGGTCGTGTGCGCCACGATCGAGATGCGCGCCGGCCGGGGCGAGCCGAGCACGATGCTGCTCGCCCACGGGAGCAAGCCGTTGGCGACTTCGAAGCCCGAGTTGCGCTTGCCGACCACGAACACGCGCTTGCCCGCGTACTCCTTCGCCGGTTTGGTGTCCACGTAGTGCGGGACCGTCTCCATGCCGGGGATCGTCGGCGGCGTCCACGGCGTCGTCATCCCGACCGCGACGACGAGCGCCTTCGCCCGATACTCCCCGTCGCTCGTCGTCACCGTGAAACCGTTCTCGGTGCGCGCGGTCGACTCCCACATGCAGCCGTAGCGGACTTCAAGGCCCGCCTGCTCGGTGAAGGCGGCCAGACCCGCCTCCATCTCCGGCCGCGACGGGAAGTAGGAGACGCCGTCCATCAGCCCGGCGACGAGCGCGCGCTCGTTCGGCTTCTCGCCCAGCAGGCTGTTCCAGTCGTAGCGCTCGTAGTCGCGCGAGCCGCGCTCGGCCGGCGCGTGGACCTTGGTCCAGGTGATCAGCCGCTCGAAGATCGGGAAGCGCCGGAACATCCCGCCCGGCGCGTCGTCGGAGGACACGATCGCGTGGCGGATGCCGAGCTGCCGCAGCGAGTAGGACATCTGCAGCCCGCCCGGACCGCTTCCGACGATCAGGACCGGGTAGTCGCCGGGCGGGAAGGGACCGTTCACACCTCGTCGCGTCTCGCCGGTCACCGGGCCCGTCACTGGCGCTGCATCGCTCCGCGGAGCCGGTGCGCCTCGGTCTGCAGCATCCGGTACATCACCGACGGGTGCGCGGTCAGGAAGCCTTGCACGTCGGGCCCGCCCAGCAGCAGGCAGTGCAGCGGGCCGAGCGTGATCACGTCGGCGCTCGGCGCCTCACCCAGCAGGATCGAGATCTCGCCGAAGTAGTCGCCCCGGCCGAGCCGCGCCCGCTCCTCCCCGTCGATCGACACCGCGGCGTCGCCCTCCAGGATCACGTAGAAGCCCGTCCCGGTCAGCCCGCGGCGCAGGACGCGATCGCCCTCGGCGAACCACACCTCCTCGAAGGTGTGCGCGACGGCTTCGAGCTGCGGACGCGAGAGGTCGGCGAACAGGCTGAGGCCCGCAAGCCGCTCGACGATCAGGTCGGTCGCCATGGTGCGCGGGAGCCTACCGCGCACGGGCGGGCGAGCGGTAGGCTACGCGCCTCATGGCAGAGACAGAGACCGACGCGGCGCGCGTGCGCGCCCTGAAGGCCGTCCCCCTGTTCGCGGGGCTGCCCGAGGACTCGCTGCGCTCGATCCTGGATCACGCGACCGAGTTCGAAGTGCCGGCCGGCCAGGTCCTGGTCGAGGCGAACCACCCCGGGGCCGGGCTGTTCGTCATCGAGGAGGGGACGGTCTCGGTCGGGGCGGGCCCGAAGAAGATCGAGCTGGGCCCCGGCGAGTTCTTCGGCGAGCTGGCCCTGCTGACCACCGAGGCCACACACGCCACCCGCGTCGCCGCTCACACGCCGGTCAAGGCGCTCGCCATCGCGCGAGCCGACTTCCAAACGCTCCTGACCTCAGAGCCGAAGATTGCCCTGGCGATGCTCAGCGTCGTCGCCGAACGCCTCCACTCGGCGATGCACCAGTAGCATCACCGGTTGCGAACGTCACGCTGGGAACGTCGGACATGAAAGCATCCGACGATGACTACGGTGTCATCGATCACCCGATAGAGAAGCTGATACGGAAATCGATGCATGAGATATCTACGCGTCTCCCTGTGCACGGCCCTGTTCGCCATCGGCGCACGGACCAGGGCCTCCTCAGCTTCTCCCAACTCCCGCAGGAAGTCCCTTCCGAGGCCTGCGCGGCGGCGCTCATACCACTCGAAAGCCTCCTGGACGTCAGCCGAAGCGTCGGGCCGATAGAGCAACTCCGTCACGAAGGGGGTTCGAGCCGCGCGCGAACCTCATCCGGCGTGAGCCCGCTCACACCCTCTCGTTCGAGGTCGTCAAGCCTCCGATCGAGTTCCTTGACCTGATCGGGAGTGAGCGCGACCGAGTCTCGCTGCTCGTCGTCCAAGCTTTCCCACAGCTCCTCGATCAGATCGAGCCGCTCCTCGCTCGTGAGCCGTTGGAGATCAATCGCGGGTTTCATGGCTTCTCAGTATCACACATCGCCACGACCCAGCCGCCGGACGCCGTACACGCTGGCGGCGTTACGGCCGAACTTCGTCCGATGTAAGTCTGGTTCCATCCTCCCGGTCCGTCGACGCTCCAACCAGCGAACGTACGGGTCCCACGTCTCAGCCCGTGTGCGAGTGCGAGCGCCGTGTCTCCTCGTCAAGCCGATCGGCAAGGAACATTTTGAGCAGCGACTGATACGGCACGTCGCGCTTGTTCGCGAGCCGCTTGAGTTCGGCGAGCATCATGGCCGGGAGCCGCAAGGAGATCGTCTTTTGCGACGGCTTCAGTCGAGGCAACACGACCTCTTCGGCACGATCCCAATCGACGTATTCCGTGGAATCGTGATCACGCCAGAAGCGGCGCTCCTCGGCCTCGTCCTTGAACTTCGGCATCTTCTTCACCTGCCGCTATCTGCGATCGAGCACCAGGAACGAAGCCTCCTGATCCGCTCCGAACTCCTCGAGGGTGCCCCGCTGTTCGCGGAGTGCGCGTTCGATGTCGTCTGTTGAGCAGTTGCCGAGCCGCACCCAGACGAACTTCGGAGGCGGGCCGGTGAGGAGCGCCATCTGGTGAAAGTCCTCATCCTTCGAGACGATCACCAACCCGTTCTCAAGCGCGTGACTCCAGACCGTTTCGTCGCTCGCACGCTCCAGCCCGGCAAGCCTCACGTGCGAGGACTCAGGAAAGAGATCGGCAAGCCGCTCGACGAGCTTCGAGGAGATGTTCGCGTCGAAGAGGAGCTTCAAGCGCCCGAGACGAGCTTTCGCTCCCGGTCCGCGGCGAAAGCCAGGCACGCGCGGATGTCCTCAGGCTCCAACTCCGGAAAATCGTTGAGGATCTGCTGCTCGCTCATGCCCGACGCAAGGTAGTCCAGCACGTCATACACCGTGATCCGCAGCCCGCGGATCGACGGCTTCCCGCCCCGCTTGCCGGGCTCGATCGTGATTCGATCCTCGTAGTCCATATCCGGCGCTAGTCTACCGTTCCCGTCTCGGAAGCTCGTGGATGCCCGGGACTACTACCCATGCGGGCTTGGCTTGGGTCCTTCTCCATTCCACCGGCGGACGGCAGCGACGCAGGCCTTCATCCGAACATCCCAATCCAACGCTGTCCTCATGTCGTCCAAAGTAAGATGCGGCAGCAGGCGTTCGGCAAGGAGCGACTTGTTCTTGGCGAAGCGCGTCGCCTCACGCGCGTTGGCCCGAAGTAGATAGTCCGAGAACCTTTCATAGCGACCCAAAGGCTCATCTACCCGACCAAGCACTACCTTCAGCGCTTTCGTCGGGAGGTAGTTTTCGATTTCTCGGCCGGCCGTCACCCAAGCGATGCCACCAGCTTTCGTGACCTCATCTCTGATCCGGCGCTTCGTGGCATTGATCCGTCCGCTGCTCGAGCTTCGATCGCTGTCGATCACTACAAGCGCGTTTCTATTGACAGTAAGGATGTGCAGGTATCGTGCCACATCCTCTGCCTCTGCGTCAGCGCTCAGGTGAGCTAGGAGTCGTCCACCATAGAACACTGTCTGGTAATGTGTGCCCTCCTTCAGCTCCTCGCTACTGAAGAGAGCAATCCAACGCTGGACATAGAGTCTATCCGATGGCCCCTCCACCCATATAATGCCGTTGGATTGCAGGAGGTCACTAGCTCGGACGTCGAGATCGTCAAGGATGCCGCGGTGGTCTACATAGGTTCGCACCAGTTCTGCACGGGCTACGTTACCGTCGTGAGTCACATGAACAACCGATGTTCTACGATCATTAGCGAACTGATCGATCAGCACGTTAGAGTGCGTCGTGAGGAACACCTTACATTCCTCGCGCTCGCACAGTTCACGCAGGTAACTACCTAGTCTTCGCTGAAGTGCTGGATGCAGGTTATTCTCGAGTTCCTCGAATGCGAAGATATACTGCGCCAACTTCTTGGCTTCGATATGTGGGATGAGATGCACACAGGCAAGGACCAAGAGAATCGTCTTTAGGCCGCTGCCAGATCGGGACAAGGGAATCCTTCCCTTCTGCGGCTCGCCAAGATAGATTTCCCACTCTTGGTTCTCAAGGCGCTGGACTTGAATATCTGAGAACGAGGCATCTGGCTCGTATATGGAGTTGAGGTCCTTCACTAGATCCTTCTCCACCAAATCTGAAGGTAGAGATGCTCTCGTGAGAAAGTTGGTGAGTAGTCGCGTAAGCCCTCTTCCATCTTCGAAGAGAACCATCGATTCTGAATCAGCCTCCGGAGAGACGTTTCGATCAGAACGGAGACGGCGGTACACGACGCCATTGAAGGGATGGTCAAGGCCCAACATCGCGCTCTCGAACAGAGACTCGACTTTCTGTCCACACGCCGGATCTACTGACACAAACACGCGCTTGTTGCCTTCGTAACGCCACGTCACAGGACGACCAATCCACTCCTTGCCGAACTCCCAATGATTCCCTCGTATCGGGCCGCCCGAAGCCGATGACCGAAATGCTTGCCGCAGGGCAGGTTCGGTTAATGGCTGCGTGATCAACAGCTCAGGCGCTAGACGTCCGTGTCCAGCTGCCGCAAAGTTATCGTGCTCTTCCTTTGGATTAATCGCATAAGCCAGCGCATCTAGAAAGCTGGACTTTCCCGCATTATTGCGTCCAATGAGGACCGTGATCGAGTTGAACCTCGAAAGGGTTACAGGGGTTTCACCAAAGCACTTGTAACCCGACACCGCAATGCTGAGTCCGCTAGACAAAGTCATGATGGCCTAGCATAAGCTCAAAAGGAGACCCCGCTCGTCGTGGGAGTGGTCTCCTGCGGGCAGTGCTCCATGTCACACTCTTTAAAACGGCAGCCCGCCCGCAGCCATCCTTTCGCGCGCGTCCGCAACGGCTTCGAGCAAGAGGTGGACGTCCTCTCTCGTGTTGTAGACGCCGAAGCTCGCGCGCGTGGTGGCCGGGACGCCCAGCCTGCGCATCAATGGTTGCGCGCAGTGGTGGCCGGCTCTAACGCAAACGCCGTGGGTGTCGACGATGGTGGCCAGGTCGTGGGGGTGGACGTCCTCCATCCAGAAGGAGACCACTCCCCCGCGCTCGGCTGGATCGGCCGGGCCGAAAATGCGGATGCCCTCGATGGCGCTCAGGCCCTGCATCGCGGCATGCACCAAGTCGACCTCGTGCGCGTGCACGGCCTCCATGCCGAGCGACTCCAGGTAGTCGATCGCCGCGCCCAGGCCCACGGCCTGCGCGAACGGCTGCGTGCCGGCCTCGAACTTGTACGGAACCTCGTTGTAGGTCGCGTGGTCCATCCAGACCTCGAGGATCATCTCGCCACCGCCCAGGAACGGCGGCATGGCCTCCAGCAGCTCGGCCCGCGCCCACAGGCCGCCACTCCCGGTCGGGCCGAGCATCTTGTGCCCGCTGAAGGCGTAGAAGTCGGTGCCGAGCGCCCGGACGTCGGTCGGCAGGTGGGGCGCGCCCTGCGCACCGTCCACCAGCACGAGCGCGCCGGCCTGATGCGCCTCCGCCGCGATCGAGGCGACGTCGTTGATCGTCCCGAGCACGTTCGACATCTGCGTGATGCACACGATCCTCGTGCGCTCGGTGATCGGCGACTCGGGCACGAGGTGACCGTCCTCGGCGACCTCCCACGGCACGATCCGCGCGCCGGTCGCCGCGGCCGCCTGCTGCCACGGGATCAGGTCCGAATGGTGCTCCATCTCGGTCACGACGATCTCGTCGCCCTCGCGCAGGTTCGTCCAGCCCCACGCGCGCGCGACGAGGTTCAGCGCCTCGGTGCAGGACTTGGTGAACACGACCTCGCGCGCGCCGCCGGGCGCGCCGATGAACGCCGCCGCCTTCGCGCGCGCGCCTTCGTACGCGGCCGTCGCCTCCTCGGCGATCTGGTACACCCCGCGATGCACGTTGGCGTTGCTCGTCTCGTAGAAGGACTGCACCGCCTCGAGCACCTGCCGCGGCTTCTGCGCCGTGGCCGCCGCGTCCAGGTAGACCAGCGGCTTGTCCCCGTGGACCCGCCGATCCAGGATCGGGAAGTCCTTGCGGATCACGGCCGGGTCGAACATCGTCTTCACGGGAGCGGTCCTTTGTCCTCGTCCGCTCCATGCTCCTTGAAGGCATCGTAACCCGAGCGCTCCAGCTCGGCGGCGAGTTCCGGCCCGCCCGACCGCACCAGGCGTCCGCCGATCATCACGTGCACGACGTCGGGCGTGATGTAGTTGAGGATGCGCTGGTAATGCGTGATGAGCAGCACGCCGGTGCGCTCGTCGGCGACCGCGTTGATGCCCTCGGACACCGCCTTCAGCGCGTCGATGTCGAGGCCGGAGTCGGTTTCGTCCAGAATCGCAAGCTCGGGCTCGAGCACCGCCATCTGCAGGATCTCGTTGCGCTTCTTCTCGCCGCCCGAGAAGCCTTCGTTGACGTAGCGTTTGACCATCGCCTCGTCCATGCCAAGCAGCGCCATCTTCTCGCGCAGCTCCTTGAGGAACGCCATCGGGCTCACCTCGCTGCCGGTGACGGCGTTCTTGGCGGCGCGCAGGAAGTTCATCACCGACACGCCGGCGATCTCTTGCGGGTACTGGAAGGCCAGGAACATGCCCATGCGCGCGCGCGCGTCGGCCGCGAGACCGAGGATGTCCTCACCCTTGAAGCGGATCGATCCTGCCGTGACCGCGTAGCCGGGGCGGCCGCTCAGCACGTAGGACAGCGTGGACTTGCCCGAGCCGTTCGGGCCCATGACGGCGTGCACCTCGCCGCGGCGGATGGTGAGCGACACGCCCTGCAGGATGTCGGGGCGCTCTTCGACGCCGGCGCGGAGATCCTCGATCTCCAGCAGGACCTCGCCGGTCGTCGCGGCGTCCTTCGCGGGAAGCGTTTGAGTCTCGGTCATCATTCCTCCACGTACAAGTCGTCACCCTCGACCGTGGTGCGGAAGGTCCGCAGCGATCGGGTCGCCGGCAGCGACCGCACCTCGCCGGTCGGGATGTGAAACATCGCGCCGTGCTTGGCGCATTCCACGATGTCGTCCTCGATGTAGCCGTCGGCGAGAGAGGACTCCTCGTGCGTGCACGTGTCGCTCACCGCGTAGAACGAGCCGTCGACGTTGAACACCGCGACCGCGTGGCCGTCCAGCACGACACGCGCAACGCCGCCCGGCTTCAGGTCGGCGGCCGCGCCCACGCGCTCACGCACCATCGCGCGCCTCCAGCTCCTCGACCACGGCCGCTTCCAGCCGCTCCCTGATCTCCGGCACGTGGACGCGATCGATCAGCTCCTGGAAGAAGCCGGTGACGAACACGCGCTCGGCCTCGGCAGGGTCGAGCCCCCGCGAAGCCAGGTAGAACAGCGTCTCGGCGTTGGGCCGGCCGACCGAGACGCCGTGCGTGGCGCGCACGACCTCGGAGGTCTTGATCTCCAGGAACGGGTTCGCGTCGGCGCTCGCTCCTTCGCTCAACAGGATGTTGCGGTTGAGTTGGCGCGCGTCGGCGCCGACCCCCTCTTTCTCCAAGTCGACCAGACCCGAGTAGACGGCGCGCGAGTGGTCCTTCAGCGCGCCCTTGTAGTAGACCTCGCTGGAGGTGTCCGGCCCGCGGTGCAGTTGCAGCGTGCGGTTGTCGATGTGCTGGTCGCCGTCGCCGAAGTAGATGCCGAGCAGCTCAGCGTGCGCGCCCCGGCCTTCGAGGACCGCCTGCGCGACCGAGCGCGACAGTCCCCCGCCGAAGGTCGCAGCGAGCGTGCGAACGGTGGCGTCGCGCTCGACGACGGCTCGCAGGGAGCCCAGGTGCGTGACCTGCGCGGGCCAGTCCTGGATGCCGAGGTAGTTCACCGTCGCGGCCTGCTCGGCATAGATCTCCACGACCGGCGCCACGAAGCTCGGGCCGGGAAGCTCGGCGCCGGCGAAGTGGTCGACGTAGGTGACTGAGGAGCCCTCGCCGGCGACGAGCACCAGGTGCGGGAAGATCGCGATGCCGGGCCGGTCGATCCAACGCACGACGTCGAGCGGAAGGGCCACCTCGACCCCGGGCGGCACGTAGCAGAACGTGCGGCCGGTCGAGAACGCGCCGTTCATCGCCACGAGCTTGGCCTCGTAGTCGCTGTAGCCCGCGCGTCCGAGGTAGGACTCGACCAGGTCGCGGTGCTCCGCCGCGACGCGGTGGGCCTGGTCGAGGATCACTCCCTTGTCGGCGAGGCTCTTCGCCGCACGAAGGTGGACCAGGTAGTTGTCCACGCGGACGCCGAGCGCCGACCGGTCGCCCTTGTCGCCGATCGCCACGTGCCGGACGGCGTCGGGGAGCGCTTCGAGCGCGTCCACCGCGGCGAGCGGCTCGGGGAAGGGATCGAAGGCTTCGATGTCCAGCGACCGCAGGTCGGTGTGCCGCCATTCCTCGATCGACTGGTCGGGCCACGGCAGCGCGGTGAAGCGCTCGAGCGCCTCGTGGCGGCGCTCGGCCATCCAGTCGGGCTCGCCGGTGTAGGCGGCGATGCGCGCGACGGTATCCGCCGTGTATCTGCCCATCGTCTCCGGTGCGGCCGTCAGCCGACCGCGCCCTCCATCTGCAGTTGGATGAGCCGCGTCAGCTCGACGGCGTACTCCATGGGCAGCTCCTTGGTGATCGGCTCGATGAAGCCGTTCACGATCATGCCCATCGCGTCGTTCTCGCTGATGCCCCGGCTCATCAAGTAGAAGAGCTGCTCGTCGCCGACCTTGGAAACCGTCGCCTCGTGCCCCATGTCCGCGGTCTGGTTTTCGATGTCCATGTACGGGTAGGTGTCCGAGCGCGAGTTCTCGTCCAGGATCAGCGCGTCGCAGCGCACGAAGGACTTGCAGTTCTCCGCGTCGGGTTCGATCTTGACGTGGCCGCGATAGCCGGTGCGGCCGCCGTAGGCGCTGACGGACTTGGAGATGATCTGGCCGGTCGTGTTCGGCGCGTGGTGCATGATCTTGCCGCCCGCGTCCTGGTGCTGCCCTTCGCCCGCGAACGCGACCGAGAGCACCTCGCCCCGCGCCCGCTCGCCCATCAGATAAATGGACGGGTACTTCATCGTGATCTTCGAGTTGTGCACGATGAAACCCTCGGAGACGAAGTTGCCGGTGCCCTCGACCTCGATGTCCCAGGTGGGCACGACCTCGCCCGGCTCGCCGACGTCCACCGTCCGGACCTCGACGGATTCGGGAAGCTCGATGTTCGAGCGCCCGATCGTGCGGAAGTGTCGCTTCTCCAGCGGCGCCTGCGCCCGCGCGGCGGCGGCCAGCCTCGGCGAGACCAGCCCGACGAGGCGGGCATCGCACGCGAACTCGAGGCGATGGCTTCCGCGCGAGCGGCTCGCGTAGCCGAGGATCTCGACCTCGCGCTCGCCGTCGTGCTCGGTGTAGATGCGGCACGAGATGCCGAGCGAGGTCAGCACGTGCGCGGTGTCGGACAGAAGCTCGCGATTCGCCGACTTGATCGAGAACCCTCGCCGTCCGGCCGCCGCGGTGCCGTCGGAGTCCAGGTACCCCGCGACGAGCTGCAGTCGCTGCGCTTCGGGAAGGCCCAGGACCCAGCCGGGCAACCGCTTGGCGAGCGCGCCGGTGACGAAGCCGTTCTCCGTGAAGAAGTCGGCAAGCTCGACGCTGTTCCAGGTAACGGCGATGCCGTCGGCTCGCCGGGTCGGCCGCACGCCCTCCATGACGCCGCCCATCACGCGCATCAGACGTGCGCGCGCGCGGTCCTCGGCCGGCACCGAGAAGACGACCTTCGCCCAGCGCGTGCCGCCGCCGGACGCGGGGCTGCACTCGATCGAGCCGTCGCCGGTGAAGACGCCGAACAGCCACATGAGGTCGTCGGTCGACTCCTCGTAGGCGGTCACGCGACGCGGGCGCTCACGCGTCGCGCGGTAGCCCGAGGCGTACTGGTTGGACCCGCTGAACTCGCGCGCCACGTCGGGCATGACCAGCTTGTGCGGCGCGCCGTAGTCGATGCTCGTCGCCGGGACGATCGCCTTCTCCAGATGGTCGGCGCGCACGTAGGCGAGCGAATACCGGCCGCGCTTCTTCGCCGCGTCCGCGTCGTAGCCGAAGGAGAAGAAGGGGTGGTTGTCGGTCACCAGCAGACGGCGTTCGCCGGTGCGAACCTCGCGGACGCGCTGCTCGCCGGAGAAGCGCTTCGCGCGCACGGTGCGCCAGACCAGCTCGCCGGCGCCCTCGTCGTAGGAGAGCACGTCCTCGCCCGGCGTCAGCTCTTCGATCGGCTTCGGGCCGCTTCGCGTCGTGACGCGCGAGCCTTCCGCGAGGCAGCCGATGTTCCCGTCGACCCATTCCATGACGGCGTCTTCATGGGCGACGGCGCGCTTGGTGACGAGGTTGTAGACGTTGTTCGACCAGTTCTGGATGGTCGTGTACCGGCAGCGCCCGCGCGCGTTGACGATGATCTCGACGACCGCCGAGTGCAGCGAGTCGGTCGTGTAGATCGGGGCCGAGCAGCCCTCGACGTAGTGAACGTAGGCGTCCTCGTCCACGATGATCAGCGTCCGCTCGAACTGGCCCATGTTCTCCTTGTTGATGCGGAAGTAGGCCTGCAACGGGATCTCGACGTTCACGCCCGGCGGCACGTAGATGAACGAGCCGCCCGACCAGACTGCGGTGTTGAGCGCGGCGAACTTGTTGTCGTTTGCGGGGATGACCGTCCCGAAGTGGCGCTTGACGATGTCCTCGTGCTCCTTCAGCGCGGTGTCCATGTCGGAGAAGAACACGCCCATCTTCTCCAGGTCCTCGCGCACGTTGTGGTAGACGGACTCGCTCTCGTACTGGAACGTGACGCCGCCGAGCAGCTCGCGCTCGGCTTCCGGGATGCCGAGCTTCACGTAGGTGTTCTTGATGTCCTCGGGCAGGTCTTCCCACGACTTGGGCGCCTGCTCGAGCGGCTTGACGTAGTAGTAGATGTTGTCGAAGTCGATGTCGGAAAGGTCCGCCCCCCAGGCCGGCATCGGCCTCGCCTTGAAGTGGTCGAGCGCCTTGAGGCGCCGGCGCGTCATCCACTCCGGCTCGCCCTTCGAGCGCGAAATGTCCTCGACGACCTCGCGGCTGAGGCCCTTCTTGGGCACGTTGATGCTGACCGACTCGTCGTGCCAGCCGTAGCGGTACCCCTTGCCGAGGTCGAGGTCTTTCGGCTTGGTCACCATGATGCATTTCCCCTGGTCGTTGGGTGTTTCCCGAATTCCTAGTCTAGTACTCGGAATTACCCGTGCAAGTCGTTCTCGCAGGGAATTGCCGAGGGCGGGCGCGTTGGCGCCCGCCCTTGCAGACTTGCGCGTCGGCCCTTATCGCTCGATCGGCGCGCCGACGAGCGAGCCCCACTCGGTCCAAGACCCGTCGTAGTTGCGGACGCCCTCGAAGCCGAGCAGCTCGTAGAGCACGAACCAGGCCAGCGCCGACCGCTCGCCGATCCGGCAGTACGCCACGACGTTGGAGTCCTTCGTGATGCCCTCGTCGGCGTAGAGCTTTTCCAGCTCGCCCTTCGGCAGGAACTGTCCGGTGTCTGCGTTGACGTTCTTGCCCCACGGGATGTTCGCCGCGCCCGGGATGTGCCCCGGCTTCTGCGACTGTTCCTGCGGCAGGTGCGCCGGCGCGAGCAGCTCGCCCCGGTACTCCTCGGGCGAGCGCACGTCGACCAGGCCCCAGCCCGGCTTGCCGATCACGTCCGCGGCGATGAAGTCGCGCAGCGCCCGGATGTCGGCGTTGGCGGCGGCGGTCGCGTAGCCGTCGCTCGGCACGATCTTGGGCGGGTCCTTCGTCAGCTCGCGCCCTTCCAGCTCCCACTTCTTGCGGCCGCCGTCGAGCAGCTTGACGTCCGGGTGGCCGTAGTAGCGGTAGTACCAGTACGCGTAGCACGCGAACCAGTTGTTGTTGCCGCCGTAGAGCACGACCTGGGTGTCGTTGGTCACGCCGATCCGGTCGTTCAGCACGGCGAACTGCCCGGCGTCGACGAAGTCGCGCCGCAGCTCGTCCTGCAGGTCGTTGCGCCAGTGCAGGCCGATGGCGTTGCGGATGTGTCCACGCTCGTAGGCCTCGGTGTCCTCGTCGACGTCGACGAGCCTGATGTCCGGGTTGTCCAGGTTCTCGGCCACCCAGTCGGTGGTGACCAGGACGTCCTTCGCGTAATCGCCCACTGCTCCTCCTCCTCAACCGATTCTCGGGAGGAACACTAGACCCGCGTGGGATGGAAAAGCAACCCCTATTTTTACGGGGGCGATAGTGTTAACCCTGGCCAGGGCCTGTCAGTAGTCGGCGCTGCTGCCGTCACCGGGCTCGTACAGCGTCAGCGTGCTGTTCGGCGGGCTCTGGCGGAGCGTCCAGATCTTCAGCGCTCCCCCGTCGGGGTTCCCGCGGGCGAGGGTGTCGGTGACGTGCTTGGGCGCGGTCGGGGCGGGCACGTTCGTGTACCGCTCGCGCAGGGTCGCCCAGGTCCAGTTGGTCGCGTCGCTGTGGTTGCAGGGCGTGAGCGACTGGTTCCGGTCCAGCTCCGTGAGGAACCAGCGTCCCCCTCGATAGCCGCCCGTGTTGTGCATGAGCGATCCGTCCCAGGCGCTGTTGTTGCACCCGCCGGCGCCGGTGAGGTCCGAGTACAGGTCGGGCGCGTTGAACGCGTAGTGCATGAACTCGTGCGACAGCGTGTAGCCGAGGTCCAGGTCGTTCTGCCACGGGTTGGCCGCGAGCCAGCCGAGCCGCCCGACGTAGAACCCGGTGCACCCGCTCGCGATCATCCACCCCGCCCAGGTGTGCGAGTCGAACGGCACGGTCGTCTCGACCAGGAAGTCGGCCGGCGTCCCGCCCGTGGACACGTCCGCGTCGTCACGGCACAGGGTCCCGCGCGCGGGCACGTTCACCGGGTAGTTCAGCGCCGTGTCGGTGACGAGCACGGTTCCGATTCGGGCGTAGCCGTCCATCGCGTCGTAGAGGCGCTCGGACAGGATGTTGATCGCCGCGGCGAAGTCGGTCACGGAAAGCCACGCGGCGAGGTTGTCCGGTCCGCCCGGGGAGTCGATCGCCGCCAGCGCGTTGATGGTGTAGGCCTGCGGCCCGCCGCTCCACGCGTTGTAGGCGTTGGCGGCCTTGAACGACTTCACGCCGCTTGCCAGCCCCGTCAGCCGGTCGACGACCTCGTAATAAACGGTCGAGCCCACCTCGAGGTTCTCCAAGAGCGCGACCTGCGCGCTGTCCACCATGTTGGCGAGCGGGAGCGCTTCTTTGGCGAGGTTGCCCGGCGCGGCGCCGTAGCGAACGTACCCGGCGACCGGGCCGGAGGCTTGCCACACGACGACGCCGCGGAAGCCGATCTTGGTCGCGAAGCCGTCGACGATGGTGAACGGGCCGGACGCGGTCGTGCCGCGTCCCGGGATCGCGAGCGCGGTCAGCGCGAGCGCGATCGTCAGTGCTCTCTTCATCCGGAGCCCTCCTGAGGCTGGCACAGCATTCGCCGGCGCTCGGGCGCAGTCCTGCCCCGGATGTCCGTTGTTGCCGCGGTGCTGGGTTCGTTCCGCGTCAGAACATGCCCATGGCGAGCCGTGCGTCCTCGCTCATGCGTTCCGGCGACCACGGCGGCTGGAACGTCAGCGCGGGCTCGACGATCGTGATCCCCGGCAACGTCGTGAGGACCTGCTGCATCTGTTGTTCGATGAGCGGTCCGACCGGGCACCCCATCGTCGTCAAGGTGTACGTCACCTTGACCGCCTCGTCCTCGACCTGGACGTCGTAGACGAGGCCGAGGTCGACGATGTTGATGCCGAGTTCGGGATCGACCACGACCTTGAGCGCTTCGAAGACCTGTTCGGACGTGATCACGTCCGTTGCCGCCGAGCCGGCGGCGCCGTCCGTCTCTTCGCTCATGCGGTCCATGCTAGCAACGCTCGCTCACGCGGGCGTCCGGACCTCGAAGTCGTAGGTCAGCCGCACCGTGGGCCGGAGCGACGCCGAAACCGAGCAGTATCCCTCTTCGGCACGCACGAGCGCCTTGCGGGCCAGCGTCTCGTTGATCTCGCCGGTCAGGACGAAGTGCAAGTGCAGCGACGTGAACCGCCAGGGCGGGTCCGGCTGCTGCCCGATCTCGACCGTCGCCTCCATCGCGCGCACGTCCTGCCGCTGCTTCTGCAGGATCCCGATGAAGGTGTACGCGACGCACGCGGCGAGCCCCATCGGCACCAGGTCCGACGGCTTCACGCCGCGATCCTGGTCGGGCGTCCCGCCCGCGATGATGGTCGAGCCGCGCGAATCGGTGACGTCGAACAGACGACCGTCGCGCCAGCGCAACTGGACGGCGCTCACTTGGGCGACCGGTCGACGAACGGCGGGCGGACCACGACCGCCCGTCCGGTCTTGCCCCGAACGTCGATCGCGACCTCGTCGCCGCTCGCGACCTCGTTCGGCTCGACCGACGCCAGCGCGATCCCGGCCTTGAGCGTCGGCGAGAACGTCCCGCTCGTGACGCGCCCGATCGCGCGTCCGTCCCGCATCACGTCCTGATCGCGTCGCGGGATCAGGCGATCGAGCATGCGCAGGCCCACGAGCGCGCGGCGCGCCGGCTCGCGAAGCGCGTCCGAGCCGGCGAACGTTCGCCCGTCGAGCTTCACCGCCCAGCCCAGGCCCGCCTCCGACGGCCGCGTCGCGCGGTCGATGTCGTTGCCGTGCAGCGGATAGCCCATCTCGAGGCGGAGCGTGTCGCGCGCCGCGAGCCCGCACGGGGCGCCGCCGCGCTGCTCGACCGCCTGGAGCAAGACGTCCCACGCCGCTCCGGCGTCCTCGGCCGGCGTGAAGACCTCGAAGCCCACTTCGCCGGTGTAGCCCGAGCGCGCGACGACCCGCCCGCCCGCGGTCGTGACGCGCATGTAGCCGAGGTCCTTCGCTTCCGGGAGCACCTCGACCGACGCCGGCCCCTGCACGGCGAGCGTCGTCCAGTCCAGCCGCTCGACCGAGATGCCCGCGGGCGCGGCTTTGCGGAGGCGTTGCTCGACCTCGTCGGCGTTCGCGGCATTCGGCACCAGCAGTCGCTCGCCCGGTCCGGTCGCGTACACGATGAGGTCGTCCACGATGCCGCCGTCCTCGTCGCAGATCAGCGTGTATCGCGCGCGGCCCTCGGCGAGGTCGGTCATGCGGTTGGTGAGCTGCGTATCGAGGAACGCGGCGACGCCGTCGCCGCGCACGATCAGCTTGCCGAGGTGCGAGACGTCGAACAGCCCTGCGCGCTCGCGGACGGCGGTGTGCTCGGACACCGTCCCGGCGTAGGAGATCGGCATCTCCCAACCGCCGAACTCGCCCATCTTCGCGCCGAGTGCGCGATGGCGATCGTCGAGCGGGGAGCGTCGGAGCACGGCGCAACGCTAGGCGCGCGGGCGCCGGGGGTCAACGGAACGTGTTCAGGACGGTCGCGAAGCGAGCGTCGCGAGCGCGTCGCGAACGGCACGCGCCACGAGCGCGCGCTCCTCCGGCCAGCACGGCCGGATGACGGTGGCGAACGACGCCTTCTGAACGCGGCCCCACCATGCGTCGCCGTATTCGTCGACGAGCAGCGCGTCGCCGTCGGCGGCCCCCACCTGCCACGCACGGGCGTCCTCGCCCACGAGTCGCAGCGGGGGGCGAACACCACGGCTGAGGGCTTGGCCCACGAAGCCCGCTGTCAGCGGACCGGCATCGAGTCGCGCGGTCACTCGAACTCCTCCTCGTCCCACGAGCCGGGGATCCGCCTGGGGCCGATGCCCGGCTCACCCTCACTAACGGCCCAAACCCGGAAAGGTTGCGACTCGGACACAGTGGACAAGGCGAGTCCTCGGGCCCCGATCACTCGTTGTGGCTGTCAGAACGCTCGACGTACGCAACTTTCGAGCGACGAGACCGGTCGCTTGGCCGGAGAGAGAAAGAGGTAGGAAGGTGCGAATCTCGAAGCGGCTGGCGATCTACCTGGCCGCCGCCGGCGTGATCGCGGCCGCGACGTCGATGCCCGCGCTCGCGGACGATTCCACTTTCGTCGAGCTTGACGCTTCACATGCCGGGGCACAGAACCCCGGCTGGAAGACCGGGGACTGCGGTTCGAATCCCACCGGTGCCTATGCATGGCACTTCGTCCTGAACGGGCTCGACAAGGACACCCCCGCGGGCGACCTCGACGCGGCGTTCGAATCGGCGGGGACGCTGGGGGCCGGCGGCGACGCGAAAGGCAACGGCAAGACTCAGCACTTCTACGTCTACACGAACGGTCCCGACACGCTTCTCGCCGCGACCGCAACGGTCGTCGCACAATCGTCGGGAGAGCCGAAGCTGATCCTGTCCCATGTCGCGCAAGGATGCGTCGACGAGACGGCAGGCTCGACCGAGGACGCGACGACCGAAGAAGAGACCGTCGAAGAAGAGACCGTCGAAGAAGGCTCGACCGAGGACGAGACCGTCATCGACGGCACGGTCGAGGAAGAGACTGTGGAGGACCCGGCCGAGGACGTGAGCGTCGAGGATGAGGCCGCGGCCGACGTGCCCGCGAGCGACGGGCAGAGCAGCGACTTCGAGGTGCTCTCGGGCACGAGCGAGCGTGGCGACGGCACGCAGGCAAGCAAGGTCAAGCCCGCCTCCCATCGCAGGAACGGCGCGGGGGCGGCCGTGGCCCGCACGCAACTAGCCAAGACCGGAACGCCGGAGACGGCTGCCTGGCTCGGGTTGATCTTCCTGACCGCGGGGATCCTGCTCCGCAACGCACGGCCGAGTCGCGTCGCGACCGCCCTGCGCCGGGAGCAAGTCCTGGACCCGCTCGCCGCGGTCGCCGCATACAACGTGAGGGAGTTCACGCTGCGCTCCTCCGACGTGCGGTTGCGCATGAAGTCCCGGCAGCGCGAGTGACCCGACGACATCGGACAAGATCGATGGGCGGCCGGCCGGCCGCCCATCGCCGTTTCACCACGCTCAGCGTTCAACGCGCCGGAACCGCTCCATGCCCGCGACCAGCGGGTCGACGACCGGCTCGACGAGCATTTGTCCATTTCAGGACGCCGGTCCCTCCCCTTTAGCCCGGGTTGGCTAGACGAAACGAGTCTGTTCAGCGAGCAGGATTTCGGGCACACTCGTTGAACTGATCAACTACAGAGCGTGGTGACTTCCCGCCGGACGCCGGCCCCACGCAAGGAGGAGATCGATGACGAGGACGACGGAGGCCGCGCGACGCGGCCTGAAGGCAACGAAGGCGCTCGCCTTCGTGGTCGTTCTTGCCCTCCCCGTGATCGTGAACGCGGGTCAGGCCCTGGCGGCCCCCAACTGCAACGGGGTCTTCAGCGGGCAGACGCCGAACGATCCCATCGTCAAGACCGCGGACAAGTCCGAGGTCGTCGCGGGTGACGACGTCACCTACACGATCCAGTGGCACTCCACCGGTGTGGCAACGGCGGACGTCACGGACTGCTTCCGAGTGGACGATGGGAGCGACGACACGCTGAACGCGCTCGTCGAGGTGTTCAACGAGCAAGCCGACGTCGCCAACGAAGGCGAAGACGGCAGCCTCCAGAGCTACCAGTTCACGATCACGGTGCCCCTGAGCGCTGATCTCATCGGCCATTCGATCCAGAATCGGGCCAAGATCACGCACGGGAGCCAAGAGTCCCGGAGCGACGTGGTGTCGGTCGACATCATCGCGCCGGATGAGGTGTGCGACGACGAGATCGACAACGATCTCGACGGCGACATCGACGAGGACTGCGGTGAAGACACCGACGGAATCGACGACACCACTGAGGGCGACGACGACGACTCCACGGTCGTGGAGGGATCGACGGAAACCAAGGTGAAGGGCGAGGTCATCAGGCCTTCGTCCGGCAAGGGTGTCGCCGGGACCAAGTCCTTGGCCACGACCGGAACGAAAGAAGACGCCGCCATCCTCGGCGCGCTCCTTCTCGCATTCGGGATGATCCTGCGGACCGTGCGTCCGCGATCGCCCCGGGCCGCGCTGGCACTGGACGGGATCGGTTCGACGCCCGTCCTCAGGCTCGCGCGTTCGGTCTCCGTGGACATCATCGAGCAGCGTGCTGGACCACGACGCATGCTCCGGACTCGCCGGAGAGGCAGGACGGTACGACAGTGAACGGGAGCGGCCCCACGGGCCGCTCCCTTCATGTTGCGGACTCGATTCGGCGGCCGCCGCTAGGATTGCCGGGACAGACCACGAAGGGAACCCAGGTGACCGACTCGTTCGACCTCGTCGTCCTCGGGGCGGGGACGGGAGGCTATTCGGCCGCGCTGCGCGCGGCTTCGCTGGGCAAGACCGTCGCGATCGTCGAGCGCGACGTCGTGGGCGGTACCTGCCTGCACCGCGGCTGCATCCCGACCAAGGCGCTGCTCCACTCCGCGGAGGTTCTCGAGACCGTGCGCTCGGCTTCGAGCTTCGGCGTGACGGCCGGCGAGACCACCTACGACTGGTCGGGCGTGCAGGAGCACAAGAAGAAGGTCGTCCAGAAGATGCACGCGGGCCTTGAGGGCCTCATCAAGCACCGCAAGATCGAGGTCGTCACCGGGGAGGGAACGCTCACCGGGCCGGGCACGGTAGCGGTCGGCGGACGCACGATCACCGGGGCCGACGTCGTCGTCGCGACGGGTTCGGCGCCCAAGCGCATCCCCGGTCTCGAGGGCGACCGGGTGATCACCAGCGACGAGGCGCTCACGGTCGGCGTACCCAAGAGCGCGGTCGTGCTGGGCGCGGGCTCGGTCGGCGTGGAGTTCGCGAGCATCTGGGCCAGCTTCGGCGCCGCGGTCACGATCGTCGAGATGCTTCCCACGCTCGTGCCGCTGGAGGACGCCGACCTCGGCAAGGAGCTGGCGCGCGCGCTGCGCAAGCGCGGCGTCACCTGCCTGACGGGATCGAAGATGGAGGACGCCAAGGTCACCGAGGACGGCGTCACGGTGACCGTGTCCACCGACGGGAGCGCGCAGGACCTCGAGGCCGAGGTGCTCCTCGTCGCCGTCGGTCGTGGGCCGGTGACGCGGGGCGCGGACTTGGACGCGGCCGGCATCGCCACCGACGAGCGTGGCTTCGTGACCGTCGACGCGGAGCTGCGGACGAGCGCGGCTCGCCATTACGCGGTCGGCGACGTGATCGATACGCCCGCCCTGGCGCACGTCGCGTTCGCCGAAGGCATGTTCGTCGCCGAGCGGACGGCGGGCGAGGATCCCGCACCCATCAACTACGACGCGATCCCGCGCGCGACCTACTGCGTGCCGGAGGTCGGCGCGGTCGGGCTCACCGAGGCGCAAGCACGCGAACGCGGACACGACGTCGTGACCCAGAAGGTGAACCTGTCGGCGATCGGCAAGGCGACGATCCTGGGCGAGACGAGCGGCTTCTGCAAGCTCGTCGCGGAGAAGGACGGGCCGCTGCTCGGCGCGCACTTCATCGGGACGCGCGTCACCGAGCTGATCGCCGAGGCGATGCTCGCGGTCGGCTGGGAGGCGATGCCCGAAGAGGTCGCCGCGTTGATCCATCCGCACCCGTCGCTGACCGAGGTCTTCGGCGAGGCGGCGCTCGCGCTCTCGGGGCGCGCGCTGCACACCGCGTAGGGGGAGCCGTGGGGATCAGCGTCACGCTGCCGCAGATGGGCGAGAGCGTCACCGAGGGAACCATTGTCCGCTGGCTCAAGAAAGAAGGCGAGCAGGTCGCCGAGGACGAGCCGCTCGTCGAGATCTCGACCGACAAGATCGACACCGAGCTGCCCTCGCCCGCCGCGGGCGTCGTGTCGAAAATCGTCGCCGGCGAGGACCAGACCGTTCAAGTCGGCGCCGAGATCGCCGTCATCGAGCAGACCGACGGCGCGACTCCCCCGCCCGAGCCGAAGGTCGAGCCGAAGGTCGAGCCCCCGCCCGAGCCCGAAGTCGAGCCGGCGCCCGAGCCCACGCGGGCACAGGCTCCGCCGCCCGCGGCGACGTCGCGCGGACGCGCGACCTCGCCGCTCGTCCGCAAGCTCGCCCGCGAGCTGGGCGTCGACGTGTCCGCCGTGCCGGGCACCGGCAACGGCGGCCGGGTGACCAAGGAAGACGTGATCGGCGCCGCGCGGGCCGGGATGTCGTCAGCCCCCGCCCGAGCGCCGGCGAGCGAGCCGGTCCGCATGTTCGACGTTCCTTCCGAGCCGTCCGTCGACGTCGCGTTCAGCCGCGTCCGCAAGGCGATCGCCGAGCACATGGTCCGCAGCCGGCGCACCGCCGCCCACGTCACCAACGTCGTCGAGGTCGACATGACCGACATCGCGTCGCTCCGAGCGCGCGCCAAGGATTCGTTCCGCACGAGCGAGGGCGTCTCGCTCACGTTCATGCCCTTCATCGCATCGGCGGTCGTGCAGGCTCTGCGCTCGTTCCCCGAGTTCAACGCGCACGTCCTCGAGGACGGCGTCACCGCGCGGTTGTTCAGGGAGATCAACCTCGGCGTCGCGGTCGGCCGCGACGAGGGCTTGATCGTGCCCGTCGTGCACGGCGCGGAGCGGCTGAACCTCGTCGGGCTCGCCCATGCCGTCTCCGACATCGCACAGCGCGCGCGCACCAAAGGCGGTTTGACCCCCGACGACGTCTCCGGCGGCACGTTCAGCATCACGAACTACGGCAGCGTGGGGGGCGTCCTCGACACGCCGATCATCTCCCAGCCGCAGGTTGCGATCCTGGGCGTCGGAGCGATCGTCAAGCGCCCGGCCGTCGTCACGACCGGCGGCGTGGACGCGATCGCCATCCGCCATCAGCTCTTCCTCAGTCTGTCCTACGACCACCGCTGGATCGACGGACACCGCGCGGCCCTGTTCAACTCGCGCATAAAGGAGATCCTGGAACGAGCCGAGTTCGGCGCGGAACTTGGGCTGTAGCGGGCACGGGCCTGCGGTACGGTTAGCGCCGTGAAACCGCTGCTCGCGACCTGGCTCGGCCGCCTCTCCTATGCCGACGGATCCGCGTTGCAGCGTCGCGTCGCGGAGCGCCGAGCCGCCGGCGAGGTCGGCGACGTGATGCTGCTGCTCGAGCACGAACCCGTCTACACGCTGGGCCGGCGCGCGACCGAGGGCGAGGTGCTGCTCGACGCCGCGTCGCTCGCCGAACGCGGGATCGCCGTCGAGCACACCGACCGGGGCGGGCGCGTGACCTACCACGGCCCCGGACAGCTCGTGGGCTATCCCATTCTCGACCTCGGCGTCACGAACGACTTGGTGGGGTACGTGCGCAGCCTCGAGCGCGCGCTCGTCGCGACGGCGGCGCACTACGGCGTCGCGGCCGGCACGATCGAGGGCTTGACCGGCGTGTGGGCGGGCGACGAGAAGCTCGGCGCGATCGGCGTACACGTCAGCCGCGGCATCACCACGCACGGCTTCGCCCTGAACGTCTCGACGCAACTCGACGCGTTCAACGGCATCGTCCCGTGCGGGATCGTGGACAAAGGCGTCACGTCGCTGCTCGCTCTCCGCGGGAGCGCGCCCGCCGTCGCCGCCGCCGCGGCGGTCGCGGCGGTCGAGCTTGCGCGAGAGCTGGATCGCGAGCCGACGTTCGTCGCGCCGGAGAACCTCGGCGTGGAGGCGGGCGCGCATGCCTGAGCGATCCCTGCCCTTGTTGCCCTCCGTGCAGGGCCCCGCCCGCAACCTTCCGATGGCCGCCGTCGCCGAGGGGCGCAAGCCGCCGTGGCTGAAGGTACGCCTGCGCAGCGGCCCGAACTTCACCGACCTCAAGCGAATCGTCGGCGAAGGACGCCTGCACACCGTGTGCGAGGAAGCGTCGTGCCCGAACATCTCGGAGTGCTGGGAGGAGCGCGAGGCGACGTTCCTGATCGGCGGCAACAAGTGCACGCGCCGCTGCGCGTTCTGCGACGTGACGACCGCGCCGCCGGAAGGCTACGACGCCGACGAGCCGCGCCGCATCGCCGATGCCGTCCGCGAGATGGGTCTGAACCACGCCGTCATAACCGGCGTCGCGCGCGACGACCTCCCCGACGGCGGCGCGTGGCTGTACGCGGAGGTCACGCGCTCGATCCGCCGGGCGCTTCCCGGCTGCGCCGTCGAGCTGCTCGCGCCGGACTTCAAAGGCCTCGGGGAGCCGCTGCGCGCCGTCTGCGATGCCGAGCCCGACGTGCTCGCGCACAACGTCGAAACGGTTCCGCGGCTCATGCGCCGGATCAGGCCGGCCTTCACCTACGAAGGGTCGCTCGCTTTCATCCGGCGCGCGCGCGCGTGGCTCCCGCAGACCTCGTTCACCAAGTCCAACATCATCGCCGGCATGGGCGAGACCCACGACGAAGTGATCGCGACCATGCGAGACCTGCGGGACGCGGGCTGCGACCTGCTGACGATCGGCCAGTACTTGCGCCCGAGCGACCTGCAGATGCCGGTCGCACGGTTCGTGCCGCCGGAGGAGTTCGCTCAATGGAAGCACGAAGGAGAAGAGATGGGCTTCGCGTGGGTCGAGTCGGGTCCGCTCGTCCGCTCGTCCTATCACGCGGGCAGGCAGCACCGAGCCGGACTTGCCCGGGTTCGTTCGGCCTCCTGATCCCGGGCTGCGCAGGCCGGGCTAGGCAGGGCAGGCCATGGACGCCCGGCGCCGGCGTGGCCTACCGTTACCAGCGATGCCTCCCTCGACGCCGCAAGGTTCCCTCCAGCGCGCTCCGGACCTGGTCGTGGAGGAGGGCGTGCCGCGCATGACCGCCGCACCCGAGGGACAGAACGACAAGGCCACGGTCCTGCTGGAGTTGGCGCGCGACGTGACCAGCACCCTGGAGTTGCAGGAAGTGCTCGACAAGACCTTCGTCGCGCTCCGGCGACTCATGGACTTCGGGGGCGGAGCCATCCAGTTGATCGAGGAAGGGTTCCTGGTCGCCGCCGCGACGGACCCGCCCATGGCGCCGGAAGCCAAGAGCGTTCGCATCCCGGTCGGCTCCGGCGTATCGGGCGCCATCGCCGCGACGGGCGAACCCATCTACATCCCCGACATCTGGAGCGACCCTCGCGTCCACCCGGAGGGCAAGAAGAAAGGCGTCAGCACCGGCGTCACCAGCTACTTCGGCGTGCCGCTCATCCAGCACGGCGAGCCGGTGGGCGTCGTGCAGATCGACTCGCCGCGCAAGGACGCCTTTTCCTCCGAAGCGCGCGCGACGATGATCGCGTTCCTGCCCACGGTCGCGGCCGCGGTGCAGAACGCGATGGTGTTCGCGCGCGAGCGCGAGGCGCTCCTGCACCTCGAGGAGACGGCGCGCCTCAAGCGCGACTTCCTCGCCGTCGCCTCACACGAGCTGCGCACGCCCCTGACCTCGATCACGGGTCTGGCGAGCACGCTGATGGACCACGCCGACAAGCTCGACCGGGAGCTGATCGGCGACATCGGCGAGCGCATGTGGCGGTCGGGCCGGCGCTTGTGGCGCGTGATGGGGGACCTGCTCGACCTCTCCCGCATCGAGCGCGGCACGCTGAAGCTCGCGCTCCGCAAGGCGGACCTCGGCGAGATCGTTCGTGAGGTCGTTCGCGAGCAGGCCAACGACGACCACGAGTACGTGATCGAGTGCGACGAGTCGTTCCCGCCGGTGCCCACCGACCCCGACCGGTTGCACCAGGTCCTCGGCAACCTGTTGAGCAACGCGCGCAAGTTCTCACCGCCGCAGAGCGCGATCGTGATTCGCGCGTTCAATGCCGACGGCGCCGTCTGCGCGCAGGTCGCCGACTCCGGCCCCGGAATCCCCGAAGCCCACCGGGAGAAGATCTTCGACCCGTTCGTTCAGGTCGACTCGTCGGAGACGCGCGCGGCCGAGGGAATGGGCGTCGGCCTGTTCCTGTGCCGCCAGCTCTGCCAGCGCCTCGGCTGCGAGATCTCGCTGGAGAGCACCGTGGGCGAAGGCACGTGCTTCACGGTGCGCATCCCGCTGGACGCAAAGCCCGCATAGGGGTCGATTGGCGGCACCGGCGCCGGGACGCGCCCCCGGCGCCGGCGCTCACTGCTCGACCTGGAGGTTTCCTCCCCCGAGGATCCCCTGCTTCTCGTAGCGGTAGGAGGAGTCCGCGGGGTTGGTCACGGTCATGTGGAAGGAGTCGGCGTCCTTGCCCGGCTCGCCGTTGTCGGCGAGCTCGATCACGACCCGGTAGCCGCCGACACCGTCAACCGACGCCGTCCCGGTCACGGTCGACTGGTTCTCGGTGCGCACGAACGACGTCACGCCGTCCATCGTCACGTGGGTGCCGTCGTGTCCGTTGAAGGACAGCTCGCCGGCCGGCCCCTCGGCCTCGTCGCGGTACTCGGCCCAGAAGCCGAACGTGTGCTTCCCCGAATCGGAGATCCACCCGCCGCCGGATGCGCGGCCGGGCGTCGACGCCGGCGGGTCGGGGTCGCCGCCGCCGTCCGGCAGGCCGAGCCAGGTGATTGCGACCGAGCCGGACGCCTGACCGGAGGTCGCCGTGGCGATCTGGTCGCCGGCCAGGTCGCTGGTCGCGACGGCGCGCGCGGTCCCGTTGAGGTGCGTCAGGGTTTCGGCGTGCCCGACCGACCCGACCCCGGCCGAGGACCAGGTCACCGGCGCGTTCGGGAGCGGACGCCCGGCGGCGTCGCGGACGGTGGCAACCAGCTCGTTGCCCTGTCCTGCGACGCTCGCCGGCGTCGCGGCAGTCACCGTGACGGTGGCGGCCGACAGCGGGGCGGGAGCGCTGCCGGAGGGATACGCGGCCGACCACACGCCGGTGACGTCCTGAACAACGGAGAAGGATCCTTTGACCACCGCTCGCCACGTTCCGGCGGCGGGCGCGGCCACGGTGATGCGCTCGTTGGGGATGCTCGTGCAGAAGGAGGAGTAGCCGTTGGGCTCGGCGTCGGGCGCGCACTGCAAGAACGTCGAGCGTGCGAGCGTGCCGTTCGGCCGGTAGAGGTCGATGTCGACGTCGTTGGCGGCGACGGACCAGTCGGCCATCACGTCGAGCGAGATCGCGCCCTCCGCGACGGTGAAGGTGGTCTCGAACGTGGTGACCGGGACGACGGCGGCCGGTCCGATCTGGCCCGCGAAGGTCTTGGTCGCGTAGTCGACGCCGTCGTCGTAGGCCTCCATGCCGGTACCCGCGGCGGCCGCCTGGACGGCGGCTTCGGCGTCCAGGTAGCCCGCGCCCATCGTGTAGGCCTGGTAGTTGGGAAGGCCGCCCTTGCCGCGCGCCGGGTCCTGCGTCACGGCGGTGTTCTGGATGATGTTCATGACCTGCTCGGCCGTGAGCCAGGTCCCGCGCGCGTCGTGTGCGGCCTGTTGCATCAGCGCGATGGTGCCGGACACGTGCGGGGCCGCCATGGAGGTGCCGCTCGCGGTCGCGTACCACGCGTTGTCCGGCGGCATGATCATGTCGGGGTTCGGCGCGAGCGCGTCGGCGCCCCAAGTGTAGAAGCCGGTCGTCGCGCGCACCGAGGCGATGTTGTAGCCGGGCGCGGTCACCGTCGGGCGCCAGAGGTCGCTGCCGGGCACGCCGCGGCTCGAGAAGAAGGCGACGTTGCCGTCCTTCGCTCCGCCGGCGGCGGAGACCGCGCGCGGGTGGGCGGAGAACATGTTGAGCGAGTCGGTCGACGGGCCGTCGTTGCCCGAGCCGAACACGACCGAGATCCCCGCGTCCCACGCGGCGTCAGTCGCGAGGTTGACGGGGTGCTCGGGGTCGTAGGGCGTGCCCTTGCCCGGGCCCCAGGAGTTGTTGATGACGCGAATGTTGTACTGGTCCTGGCGCTCGATGGCCCAGTCGTAGGCGGCAAGCACGTTCACGGCTTCGACGACGTCCCCGACCCCGAGCCCCACGATGTCCGCTCCGGGAGCCACGCCCCGGTACTTGAACGGCTCGGTGCTCTTCAGCCCGAAGCCGCCGATGATCCCGGCCACGTGCGAGCCGTGCCCCGACCCGGTGTCGGTCGTGATCAGGTCCTCGATCGCGACGACGGGATCGGCCACGTCTTGGCGGCCGAGGAACTTGACGTTCTGCACCGTCTTGGTGTCGGTCCCCTCGCACACTTCGGGAGCGCCGCACAGGTCGGGGTGCAGCCCGTCGACGCCGGCGTCGATGACGGCGACGCCGACGCCCGCACCGTCGACTCCCAGGTCCCACACCGCGTCCGCGCCGATCGTGCGGGTCGACTGGCGGAGCAGCAAGTCGTAGGTCTCGTTCTCGTACACGCCGCGAACGCCCGGCAGGTTCCCGAGAAGGGCCTTGTGAGCCGGGGCCGCGACGACGACCGCTGCGGCGAGGTGCTCGAACCCGTGGACGCTGGTCGCGACGCCGGCCAGCACCTCGAGGTCCTCGGCGGTCGGCGGCGCGTCGAGCGTGACGATGTAGGTGCCGGTGACTTGCGTCGCCTGAGCGGCGGGCGCCCCCAAGAACGCGAAGAAGACGACCGCGCAGACGATCGTCCCGATCAGCCGACCTTGCCTCAACGCTCTCCGACCCCCTCGGCCGGCGCCCCCCTCGATGCGTTAGAAGCCTCGGCAAGCTCGCCACCGAAAGTAAGCCCCGCGAGCGCATATGACCCGCGAATGACCAGGTCGAGCCAGCGGCCGGGCCCGGAGTAACGGGAGTGGCGCTGGCCACTGCGAGTGATGGAAGTCGGGAACAACGGCCGTGTCCGGCATGCGCCTCGCCGGCGGGAGCGGCGCCGGATGCGATCGGGCGAATCGGGCAGGAATCCGCCCGGTCGGTCGCGAATCTGATCTCACCTGCATTGACGCTTCCGGGGAGGTTCATCGTGAGGAAACACCTTCGTGTCGCGCTCGCCGGCTTGTTCACCGGCGCCGTCTTCGTCGGCTCGGTCTGGGCCGGAGCCGGCCTGACGCCGCTGACCGGATCCGGCGACGAGGTCACCCGTGTGGACGTGCCGCGCGCGGGCCTGGCCGAGCCGGGCGTCGCCGCGCCCGCCTCGCTCGCCACCGGGGAGCTGCTCGCCGGCGCCTCGGCGATCTCGCTGAAACCGCGGCCCGAAGACTTCGGCGGCACCTGGGTGCAGGATCGCGACGAGTGCCTCCCGGTCTCGGCCGAGGGCGTGGACCCGATGGCGGGGCTTGCGCACGTGGCCGACTGGCACACCCCCTGGATCGAGAACAACAACTGCATCTACATGGGCGGTTACGGCATCGGCCCGTCGAACCCCGTCGTCGAGTGGGACGACGAGTACGACCTGTGGGTCCGCTCGACGGCGCTCACCGACGCCGAGGGCGACACGCTCGTCCTCACGCTGCTGGACGCCGAGGGCTACTTCGCCGACTACAACAACCTGTGCGGTCCGGTCGAGCCGCGCTGCGGCTCGCAAGAGATCGCCGACGACCTCGCGACGGAGCTGAGCCTCGACCCCGACGGGATCATCGTCGCCTCGACGCACAGCCACACCTCGCTCGACCTGATCGGCGGCTGGGGCGGCGTACCGGCGTGGTACATGGACCAGGTCGCGACGTCGATCAAGGACTCGATCCGCGAGGCGCTCGACAACCAGGTGCCGGCGACGCTGGAAGGCGGCGAGACGCTGGCGCGGCCGTACAACGGCGAGCGCCGCGGCGGGTACCGATCCGCCGAGGACCCGACCATCAACTGGATCCGCGCAGTGGACGGCAACGGCGAGGCCGTCGCCACGGTCGCCGCCTACGCGGCTCACCCGGTTTCCTACGACGAAGGGCTCGGCATCGGCCACGGCGACTTCCCGCCGGTGTTCGCGGCGAACGTCGAGGCCGAGTTCGGCGGCGTGGCGTCGGTCTTCCAGGCCGGGCTTGGGAACATGTCGCCGCGTGGCGGCTGGCAAGGCGGCGGCGAAGGCCTCGCCGCGCTGATCCCGCCTCTCGGCGCGGGAACCACGGTGTCCGACCCGAACATCCGCGTCGAGCGCGCGTTCTGGGACCAGCCGGTCACCAACGGCCCGCTCGGCACGCTCGGCGCCGGCGGCTTCTTCGACCGGCCCTTCAGCGGTCCCGCGACCGTGGACGCGGGCCGCCAGCAGGTCAACCGCTGCCGCTCGGCCTCCGCGGTGAGCGCGCACGTGTCGGTGACGGCCGCCAAGATCGGCTCGGTCGTCGTCACGGCCGCGCCGGGCGAGACGTTCGCCAACTTCTCCAACACCATCGAGGAGCGCTCGCCGATTACCGCGCTCGCCTTCGGCCAGGCGAACGACGCGCTGGGCTACATGCCGCAGTCGGTGGAGTCGCACCACCTGTCGCGCCAGGGCGGCGGGTTCGTCGACGACGACTACTTCTTCGACTACGAGGACGCGTATTCGATCGACGCCTGCTTCGGCGACATGGCGCTGGAGACGACGATCAGCCTGCTCGACGGATTGCCGGCTTCCTAAGCTCGTTTTCAGGACGCTCTTGGGTTCCTCTCAGGAACCGTCCGTAGCGTGCGAGCGTCCCCTCAGCGGCGGCGGCGGCGTCCCATGATGCCGCCGCCTCTGCGTCCACCGGTGTAGACCATGCGCGGCGGGTGCACTTTCATCCCGCCGGCCTCGAACTCGATGTGCAGCTTCAGGCGCGCCGCCATGCGGCTCACGTCGCCGCGCTGCTCGGGAAGGACCAGGGTTAGTCCGGTGCCGCCCCGCCCCGCGCGCGCGGTGCGGCCCACGCGGTGCACGTAGGCCTTGTCGTCGTCGGGCGGGTCGAAGTTCACGACGTGGGTGATGTCGTCGAGGTCGAGCCCGCGCGCGGCGACGTCGGTGGCGACGAGCACGTTCATCTTCCCCGAGTCGAACCGCGCCAGCGCACGCTCGCGCGCCGGCTGCGACATGTCCCCGTGCAGGGCCTGCGCCTGAAACCCTCGCTTGACGAGCGTCGCCGCCAGCTCGTCCACGCCGCGCTTCGTCCGGCAGAAGATCAGGGTCAGGCCGCGCTCGGCCGCAAGCTCGCGAACGAGCAGGTCGACCCGGTTCTCGCGCGTCACCGGCAGGAAGCGGTGGTTGGCGTCGCTGACGACCGGCCGGTCGTCGACGATCTCGTGTCGCACGGGATCGTTCGTGTACGCGCGCGCGATCCGCCCCACTTCGCCGTCGAGCGTCGCCGAGAACAGCATCGTCTGGCGATCTTCGGCCGGCAGCAGTTGCATGATCTTGTTCACGTCGGGCAGGAAGCCCATGTCGAGCATCCGGTCGGCCTCGTCCAGCACGGCGATCCGGATGCGGTCGAGCGTGAGCAGTCGCCGGTTCACCAGGTCCAGCAGCCGTCCCGGCGTCGCGACGACGATCTCGGCGTGCTTGGCCCGCTTGCCCTGATCGCTGATGCTCACGCCGCCGTAGACGGTCGCGACCCGCAGCTTCCCCACGTCGGCGATGCCGCGGAACTCGTCGGCCACCTGCGTGGCCAGCTCGCGGGTCGGGACCAGGATCAGGCCCGCCGGGGGCTTGTCTTCCCGCGCGAGCCGCTCGACCATCGGCACGGCGAAGGCGAGGGTCTTGCCCGAGCCGGTGCGCGACTTGGCCAGGACGTCGCGTCCGGCGAGCGCGTCGGCCAGCACGAGGGCCTGGATGGGGAAGGTCGCGTCGATGTTGCGCAGCGCGAGCGCCTCGACGACGCCGTCGGAGACGCCGAACTCGCCGAAGACGGGGTCTCGCGCGGAGACCTCGACGACCGTCTCGACAGGCAGGCCGGAAGGGCTCGATGACGATGCCACGGCCACCCAGCCTACCCGGTGCGGAAGGGATCGCCGTGCCGGGCTGGTGGGACTGGAGGGGAGCGATTTAACGAACGGGAAACCTTGGCCTTGACGAACGGAGGTACGGTCCCGGCAGGAGGATCGCGCCGATTTCTCCCCGCGGCGGCCGCGCACATAGGCTACCGGCGTCCGTGGGGACCATCGAAGGGGAGGACTGTCGTGCCCGAAACACCGAAGGACGTTCTAGCGTTCGCCAGCGAGGAAGGCGTGGAGGTCGTCGACCTCCGCTTCTGCGACCTGCCCGGCCTGACGCAGCACTTCTCGATCCCGATCTCCGAGCTGAACGAGGCCGCCTTCGACGACGGCTACGGCTTCGACGGCTCCTCGATCCGCGGGTTCCAGCAGATCCAGGAGTCCGACATGCTCCTGATCCCGGATCCCTCGACGCGGGTCATCGACCCCTTCCGTCCGGTCAAGACGCTCAACATGTTCTGCTTCGTGCGCGACCCGATCACCGGTGAGTCCTACACGCGCGACCCCCGGTACATCGCAAAGAAGGCCGAAGACAACCTCAAGGCGAGCGGCATCGCCGACATCTCCTACTGGGGCCCGGAAGCCGAGTTCTACATCTTCGACGAGGCTCGCTTCGACCAGAACCAGCACGAGGGCTACTACCACGTCGACTCGGTCGAAGGCGCCTGGGGTTCGGGCGAGCCCGGCTCGCGCGGCTACCGTCCCCGGTACAAGGAGGGCTACTTCCCGGTCCCGCCGATGGACCAGTACCAGGACCTGCGCACCGACATGATGCTCGCGATGCAGCAGATGGGCATCGACATCGAGGTGCAGCACCACGAAGTCGGCACCGCGGGCCAGGCCGAGATCGACATGCGCTACGGCACGCTGCTCGCCACGGCCGACAAGCTGATGAACTACAAGTACGTGGTGAAGAACGTCGCCTGGAACGCGGGCAAGACGGCGACCTTCATGCCCAAGCCGATCTTCATGGACAACGGCTCGGGCATGCACACGCACCAGTCGCTGTGGCAGAACGGCGAGAACTTGTTCTGGGACGAGACCGGCTACGCGCAGCTCTCGGACATGGGCCGCTACTACATCGGCGGTCTGCTGGCGCACGCGCCGGCGGTGCTGGCCTTCTCCAACCCCACGACCAACTCCTACCGCCGCCTCGTGCCGGGCTACGAGGCGCCGATCAACCTGGTGTACTCGCAGCGCAACCGCTCGGCCGCGGTGCGCATCCCGATGTACGCCAAGACGCCGGCCGCGAAGCGCCTGGAGTTCCGGACGCCCGACCCGTCGTGCAACCCCTACCTGTCGTTCGCGGCGTGCCTGCAGGCCGGCCTGGACGGCGTGCGCAACAAGATCGAGCCGCCGGACCCGGTGGACAAGGACATCTACGACCTCTCCCCCACCGAGCGCGAGGGCTTGGCGACGGTGCCCGGTTCTCTGGAAGAAGTGCTCGACGCGTTGGAGGCCGACCACGACTTCCTGCTGGAGGGCGGCGTCTTCACCGAGGACGTCATCGACACGTGGATCGCCTACAAGCGGGAGAACGAGGTGGACGCGGTCCGGCTCCGGCCGCACCCGCACGAGTTCCAGCTCTACTACGACATCTGAGTCGTCCCGATCGCCGAAGAGCCGCCCGCACGGGCGGCTCTTCACGTTCGCCCGGCGGCCGCGGCCTTAGGTGAAGTCGAGCGGGGCCGCGGCGAAGGCGACGGTGAAGCGGCGGCACCAGATGACGACGCTTCGATAGCGGTCGAGGTCGGCGCTCGCCGGCAGGTCGTAGTTCTGGTTGCCGACGTTGCCCTTGATCGCGCCGAGGTCGAGGAAGTCGTCGGTGAACCGATCGTCGTCGTCGACCGCCGCCGGCGCAGAGGAGAGGTACACCACCACGTCGGGCCCGTTCGACGTCTCGAAGTCCTCGAAGCGCAGCACGCGGCGTCCGTCTGCCAGCTCGATCACCTTCGCGCTTCCGCGGACGGCATGGTCGTAGGGAATGAACTCGCCCTCGGCGAGGACCCGGCTTTGCGGCTTCGGATTCCGCGGCTCGCCGGACGCGGACGGGTCTGCCGACTCCTCGGCCGCGACGGGGTCGGCCTCGTCGACGACCGTGTCCAGGAACAGCTTCTGCGGCTGGAACCAGACCAGGACGAACACGGCCAGCCCGATCCCCAGGACGAGCAGCGCCGCCACCGCCTTCTTATGGCGAGCGATGAGCCCGGTCACTCTGCTCGGCGCCATTCAATCCTCCACGGTCTTCCTCGGGGAGCATACGCGCGCGGTAAGGCGCCCACCGTTCCCCACCTTCACGACGGCACGTCGGTGTGCTGAGACTCCAGGAGGGCTCGGACGTGGCTCGCCGGGTAGCGGCGGTGCCCGCCGGGAGTCACGATCGATTCGAGCTTGCCCGCGCGCGCCCACTCGCTCACGGTCCGCCTGCTCACCTGAAACAGCGCGGCGACCTGCCCGGTGCGCAGAAGGGTTTCGCCGAGCCACGCGGGACGGACCCCGTGCCCGCCGGCATAGAGCCGTTCGACGAGGGCGCGGCGGCGCGTGGGGATTCGGGACTCGACCATGAGGCGTCACGGTAGCGCCGCCGCGCCCGGAGTCCAGCACGACGAAAGCCGCAACCGCCGCCGGCCCAGCCGGGGCCCGAGCTACAGTCGCCCGCCGTAGAAGACGTCCTCGCAGACCTGGCGCGCGCGGCGGGTGGTGCGGCGGTACTCCTCGGCGAAGGCGTTGCGCGCGGCCGGCGACGGGTAGCCGAGCGCGCGCGCGAGCACTTCCAGCTCGTCGGCTTCGACGGGCAGCGCGTCGGAGGCCCGGCCCCGAACGAGGTAGAGCCGGTTTCGCACACGATTGAGGAATCGGAACGCGTCGGCAAGCCATCGCGCGCGCTCCAGGTCCAGCAGGCCCGCCTCGGCGGCGGCCGCGATCGCGGCGATGGTGCTCGTCGTGCGCAGCGCGGGCACCGAGTGACCGTGCCGCAGTTGCAAGAGCTGGACGGTGAACTCCACGTCGATCAGGCCGCCCTCGCCCACTTTGATCTGGCGCTTCGGGTCCTCGCGCGGGCCGAGCCGCTCGCGCTCGACGCGCGCCTTGATGGTCCGGATCTCGTGCACGGCCTCCTCGGCGAGCTGCGCCCGCCAGACCCACGGCGCGATCAAGTCGGCGAACTGCTGCGCCAGCGTCGGATCCCCGGCGACCGGGCGCGCCTTGGTGAGCGCCATGAACTCCCACGGCCGCGCCCAGCGCTCGTAGTACGCGCGGTAGCCGGCGAGCGAGCGCACGAGGGCGCCGCCCTTACCCTCCGGGCGCAGCGAGGTGTCGACTCGGAAGACTTGCCCTTCCTCGGTCGAGGCGGCGAGCCGGTGGATGAGGCCCTCGCCGATCCGGGTCGCCCATCGTTGCGATGCGTTCTCGTCGGGCCCGTCGAAGACGTAGAGCACGTCGAGGTCGCTGGCGTAGTTCAGCTCCTCACCACCGAGCCTGCCCAAACCGATCACGCAGAAGCGCGCGCCGGGCGGCGCGGGGTGCTCGTCCTCCAGCGACGCCAGCGCCGCGCGCACCGCACCCTCGGCGAGCGCCGTCAGCTCGCGGCCGATCTCCTCGACCGGCGTCGCGCCGGCGAGATCCCGGCACATCAGGCGCAGCACCCCTCGGCGCTTTAGCCGGCGCAGCGCCGCGTCGCGCTCGGCAGGCTCGCCGCGCCACTCCACGTGCTCGAGCGCCTCGCGCACGTACTCGCGCTTCGGCCTGCGCGCGAGCGCCTTCGGGTCGGCCATCTCCGCGACGAACTCGGGGACGTGCTGCAGGTACTCGCCGGCGATGCGCGAGGTGCCGAGCACGCGGCACAGCAGCTCGACCACCGGCGGCGCGTCGCGCAGGACGCCGAGCGCCGCCGGGTTCCCGCCGATCGTGAGCGCCACGTCGCGAAAGGACGACACGGCGAGGTCCGGGTTGGGCGAGTCGCTCATCCAGTCGAGCATCACCGGCAGCATCGTGCGCATCAGCTTCGCGCGGCGCGACAGCCCCGCGGTCAAGTCGGACAGGAACTTCAGCGCGCGGCCCGGCGAGCGGAAGCCGAGCGCGTTGAGCCGCTCCTGCGCGGCGTCGGGCGCGAGCGCCGGCGCCTGCGCGAAGCGCTCGAGCAGCGGCCGGTAGAACAGCTTCTCGTGGATGCGGCGCACGATCTTCTGCGTCCCGCGCCAATCGGCGTCGAAGGAGGCGAGCGCCGTCCGCTCGGGCGTGTCCCGATAGCCCATCGCGCGCGCGAGCCGCAGTCGCGCGCGATCGTCGTCGGGCACGGTATGGGTCTGGCGCTCCTGCGCGAGCTGGAGCCGGTGCTCGACCTTGCGAAGGAAGCGGTATGCCTCGGTCAGCTCGTCGGCGTCCTGGTCGCCGACGTAGGCGCGGTGGGCAAGCTCGGCGAGCCCGTGCAGCGTGTTGGGCGTCCGCAAGCCGACGTCGCGGCGGCCGTGGACGAGCTGCAAGAGCTGCACCGCGAACTCGATGTCGCGGATGCCGCCGGGCCCGCGCTTCACCTCGCGGTCTGCGATCCCCTGCGCGGCGATCGCGCGCTCGGCGCGCGACTTCAGCTCGCGAATCTCGCGCAGGGCCTCCGGTTCCAGCCGTTCGGGAAACACGAAGGGCTCGATCATCGCCATGAAACGCTCGCCGAGGTCCGCGTCCCCGGCGACCGGGCGCGCCTTCAGCAGCGCCTGGAACTCCCAGGGCTGCGCCCACTTCTCGTAGTAGGCCTTGTAGCCGGCGAGCGAGCGAGACAACGCGCCCGAGCGCCCCTCGGGACGCAGCGTCGTGTCGACGCGAAAGACCTGGCCGTCCTCGGTCGTCGCCGCGAGCATCCGGATCAGGTGCTCGCCGGTCTTCGCCGCCCAGGGGACCGCGCCGTCGCCGCCGTCGTGGACGAAGATCACGTCCACGTCGCTGGAGTAGTTCAGCTCCTCGCCCCCGAGCTTGCCCATCGCGATCACGCAGAAGCGCGCGCCCGGCGGCGCCTCGACGGAAGCGCGCACGGCGCCGAGCGCCGCGCTGAGGCACGCCTCGGCCAAGTGCGCGATCTCGGCGCCGGCGTCCTCGACGCTCGCCTCTCCGATGAGGTCGCGCGCTGCGATCCGGAGCATCTCGCGCCGCTTCCACACGCGCAGCGCGGTCATCGGGTCCTCGCCCGACGCGACGGCCTTGGCCGCCTCGGTGACGAGCGCCGTGCGGCGCCGCATCCGGGAGGCGATGCGCTTGTCCAGGACTACCTTGGCCTGCTCGGGCCGGCGGGCGAGGAACGCTCCCATCGACGTGGACAGGCCGAGCACCGCCGCGAGCCGTTCGGCGCCCGTCTGGCTGGGGACGTGTCCCGACATCGCGATCCACCGGCACACTTGCGCGACTGCGAGGTCGGGATCGGCAGCGTTCGCGCACGCGCGCGCGATGCGGGCCATTCCTTCTTCCCCGAGCCGCGCCGACTCCAGGTGGCGCACGGCGTCCGTCGAGGAAGCAAAGCCCAGACGGGCGAGCGCGACGGCGAGACCTCCCGTTCGGGGGATGGCGGACACGGCGTAACCCTACGCCGGGCCGAACTTCGCGTGCGAGGAACCGGCGCCGGGTGAGGAGGCGGGAGTCAGGCGACCGGCTGCAGCACGATCCCGTCGAACCACGCCTTGCCGGTCTGGTCGGCGTAGCGAACGAAGAGATCGATGCGGTCGTAGGCGCGGCTCGTCTGGAACGTCAGCGCGGAACGCTTCCAGTCGTGCGGCGTGCGGGCAAAGTCCAGCCGGTGCTTCGAAACCGTGCCGTCGATGTGGTGCACCTTCGCCCAGACGCGCACCGGCCCGCCGTCCGCGCTCGAGCCCTGCAGCCTGTTCCACGCGGCGAGCTGGTAGCGATCGCCCTTCTCTCCCGCGAGGGGAAGCCGTTGCAGCGCGTACCGGTCGACCGACGGCGCTCCGTCCAAGCGCAGGGAGTGCTCGCCGAGGATCGCGGTCGTGGCGCGTACGCCGTCGCCGCGGACGAAGCGCCAGTCCGCCGGGACCGGGTTCCCAAGCTCGAAGCCGGCGTTGGCCGCCAGGCCCGGCGCGAGCTGCTGCGGCGCGAGGACCAGGCCGTCGAAGTACGCGACGCCCCGCTGCCGCTTCACTCGCAGTTGCACGATGATCGAGGTCGCGTCCGCGGGCACCGAGAAGCGCGCCTCGGCGTAGCGCCATTCGTGCCGCGCGCGCGGGAAACGGAGCACGTGCACGCTGCGCTCGCCGTCCGGACCGAGCACCGTCGCCCGCGCCTGGATCGTGCCGCCCCCGGCGACCGTGCGCACGCCGCGGTTCCACGCCCCGAAGATCGTCGTGCCGGCCGGCGGGCTCGCCACCACCTGGCGAGCGGTGACCGTCCGCGAGGGGTGGCCGTTCAGACGCAAGGACCGAATGCCGTCACGCGCGAGCCGCTTCTCGCGCCCGTCGGCCTCGCCGCCGTTTGCGATCGTCCAGCCGGTTGCGCCGGTCCCGCCCGACTCGAAGCTGGCGTTGGACAGCAGGCGCCGAACGAACCGCACGTTGTCGAACCACACCGTTCCGGTCTGGTCGCGCACGGCGAGGTCGATCCGGACGGCGTCGAAGCGCTTCGGCGCGGTGACCGCGCGGGTCCGATACAGCCACCGATGAGGACCCGCCGGGAACGCGAGCGTCTCGGACGAGGTCGAGCCGTCGTGGTTGACGAAGGTCGCCGTCGCCTCGGTCGTACCCGACGACTGCGTGGCGCTCGCGCGGTTCCAGGCCGAGAGCGCGAACGTATCGCCCGCCTCGCCGCTCACCGGGAGGCTCGCGCGCCGAACGACGGCGCCACCCGGGTCTCCGGGCATGCGCAGCGACGCGGCCGCGTCGAAGGACACGCCGTTGTCGCGCCAGCTCGACCCGGCGATCGCCTTCCAGCCGGCAGGCGCGCCGGCGTCGTCGGCCTCGAAGGACGGATCGCCGAAGAGGTTCTCGCCCAGGTGCGCCGCGCCGGGGAAGCCGACGCGGATCGGGAGCGTAACGGTTTCGCCGAACCACGTGAGTCCGCGCGCGTTCATCCGGAAGGTCTCGAGCCAGAGTCCCGGCGACAGGTCGGCCGGCACCTGGACCGTGAACGCGATCTCCCCCACCTCGCCCTCGGCGACCTTGGAGCCCCCGCCCTGGGCAGCCGTCACCGGCGAGACGACCGTGCCGGTCGTCCAGCCGGACGCCTTGAACGGGCTCGGACCGCCCACGCGCCGCAGGCGAATCGCCGGGTCTCCCACCGTCCAGGACTTCGACCCGGCGTTGCGCATGGAGACCGTCACCTCCGCCGATTCGCCCGGCACGAGCTGCAGCTCCGCCGGGGCCTCCAGCGGCTCGGCGTCGAGGTACTTCACGTAGAACAGGGTGCTGCGAAGGCCGAACGCCGAGCGCACCGTGTCGCCGGAGACCGTCACCGATCCGTCGGTCCCGGTGAACGTCGCGGTCGTCACGCGGCCGCCCCACGGTCCGTCGCCGTCGCGCGCGAACGGGCCAAGCGACGTCAGGCGTCCGATCGCGGGCCAGCGCCGCTGGACCTCGGCGACGTCGACCGTCGCTTCCCACCGGTTGTACGGCGACACCGCATCCCACGGGTCTTCGACCGGCGCGAGGTACGGGCGGCTCCCCTGCGCGGTGTGACCGCCGCTACTCGAATGGAACTCGGCGAAGACCGCGCCGCCACCGGACGTCATCGTCAGTCCGGCGGTCGCGTTCACCGCTTTGTTCGCGCGCGGATGCTCGAGAACGACGACGTCCTCACCGAGCGAGGGCCGGTACCCGTACCCGCGGTAGGCCTGGCACATCGTGGTCACGCAGATGTGATACGACGCGCCGGCGCCCACGTTCTCGCGCTTCCATGCGGAGTAGGACCGAGCCGCGATCGCCTGCGCCTTCAAGGCGGCCATCGGCCAGAGCGCGGGCATCTCGCGCGGGACGACCCCGTAGATGTACTGCTCCAGCGGCAGCTCGTCGATGACGTAGAGCGTGCGGGCGCCGCGGCGAAGGGCTTGCACCGCGCCCCGGTAGTACTCGACGCGGCCGTTGAGCCAGACGGGCACGGCGACGCCGCTCGATCGCGCGACGGGCGTTCCCGAGCCTTGCGCGACGAAGCGCCACGGACCGGTGGGCGTCGATCCCTTCTGGACGACGACGCCGGAGTCGGTCGCCTTGACGCGGGTGAAGGGCTTCGTGCCGCCGGGCGAGCGGATTGTCCCGCCCGAGGCCCAGGAGACCGTGTAGTCGTCCGGGCCGAACACGACCTGCTTGCGCGCGTCCAGCAGCGCGCGAATCGTGGGGTTTCCGCGCTGGGTCAGATCGACGCCGGTGTAGTAGGTGCCGACGATCGCGCGCCAGCCGCGCCCTTGCCTCGCTTGTCCGAGCGCGCCGTACTGGCTCAGCCCGTGGCCGTGACCGTAGCCGCCGCCGGTGAACAGCAGCGGGAGATCCTGGGGGAGCGGCCCGGCGGTCGCCGCAACCGCCGCGTGCGGCGGCGGCAGGATGGTGAGCGCGACGACGAGGACGCCGGCCGCGCGGACGGCGCGAGCGGTGATGAGTTCCCCCCTCTTTGTGCCTTGCCGGATCGAAGGTTCCCGTCCTTGCGTCGGCATGCGACACCATCCCCTTGAGGCCCCCAGGCCCGCAACCCTGCAACAGGAGGTGCCCGTGATGCAAGAGCACGCTCTCGTGACGGGATGAAGCCCTACAGAACGGACGCCGGGGCGTCAGAGTTGCGGAAGGTAGCGTTCCCGCTCGAACGGGGACACGTAGGCGCGATACGACTCCCACTCGATGCGCTTGTTCTCCAGGAACTCGCTGAAGACGTGCTCGCCGAGCGCTTCGGCGACGAGTTCGGACCGCTCCATCTCGCGGATGGCGTCGAAGAGGTCTTCGGGCAGCGCCGCGATTCCCCGGTCGCGGCGCTCGTCGGCGGTCATCGCCTCGACGTCGTCGGTTACTTCCTCCGGCAGCTCGTAGGCTTCCTCGATTCCACGCAGGCCCGCGGCGAGGATCACCGAGAACGCCAGGTAGGGGTTGCACGCCGGGTCGGGCGAGCGCACCTCGACGCGCGACGAGGCGGCCTTGGTCGGCTTTGCCGTCGGCACCCGCACGAACGCGCTCGGCAGGTGCCGCGACCAGCACACGTAGGAGGGCGCCTCGAAGCCCGGCACCAGCCGCTTGTAGGAGTTCACCCACTGGTTCAGCACCGGCGTGATCTCGCGCGCGTGCCGCAGCAGGCCGGCGACGAACCGGCGCCCGACGTCCGAAAGGTGCGCGGTTCCCTTCGGGTCGTGGAAGGCGTTGCGCTCGCCCTCGAACAGCGACACGTGCGTGTGCATGCCCGAGCCCCACTGCCCCTCGATCGGCTTCGGCATGAACGTCGCGTGCGCGCCGCGCGCGTGCGCGACCTCCTTCACGACGAGCCGGTAGGTCATGATGTTGTCGGCCATCGTCAGGGCGTCGGCGAAGCGGAGGTCGATCTCGTGCTGCGAGGGCGCGACTTCGTGGTGGGAGTACTCGACGGAGATGCCCATCTCCTCCAGCGTCTGGATTGCCTGACGCCGGAAGTCCTGCGCGGAATCCAGGGGCGACATGTCGAAGTACGAGCCGTCGTCGAGCGGCTCGGGCGCCTTGGGCGAGCGGAACAGGAAGAACTCCATCTCCGGGTGCACGTAGAAGGTGAAGCCCATCTGGCGCGCCCGCTCGAGGTTCCGCCGAAGCACGAGCCGCGGGTCGCCCGGGAAGGGCGTCCCGTCCGGCGCGGCGATCTCGCAGAACATCTTCCCTTCGAGGATCCCGTTGGGGTCGCTCGGCAGGATCTGAAAGGTCGCCGGATCGGGGATCGCGACCATGTCCGACTCGGTCACGCGCGCGAACCCCGCGATCGCCGACCCGTCGAAGCTCATGCCCGAGGTGAAGGCGTTCTCCAGCTCGGCCGGCGTGATCGAGAACGCCTTCAGGAACCCGAGGACGTCGGTGAACCACAGCCGGATGAACCGGATGTCACGCTCCTCGACGGTGCGAAGGACGTAGGCGATCTGGGCGTCCCGCTGCTCCTCCATCGGGCGCAGTCTAGACCGATCCCGCGCGCGGGCGGCTGCTACGCTCGGCTCGTGCGGAGCTTGCGGGTGGCCCTTGCGCAGGTCGACCCGACGGTGGGTGACCTCGAGAGCAACGCGGCGCTGATCGAGCGGTTCCACGCGCGGGCCGTGGAAGCCGGCGCCGACGTCGTCGCCTTTCCCGAGCTGGCGCTGTCGGGCTATCCGCCCGAGGATCTCGTCTACGACCGCTCGTTCGTGGACGCGAACCTCGCGGGGATCAAGGCGCTGGCGGGATCCCTGCGCGGAGCCGCGTCGATCGTGGGGTTCGTGGGACGCAACGGCCAGGACGCGCCGACGAACGCGGCGGCGGTCCTTGCCGGCGGGCGCGTGCGCGGGATCTACGACAAGATCGAGCTGCCCAACTACGGCGTCTTCGACGAGAAGCGACACTTCGCGCCCGGCGCTCGCACGCCGTTGTTCGTCGTGCGCGGCGTCGCCATCGGCGTGACGATCTGCGAGGACGCCTGGCGCGGCGACGGGCCGGTCCATCGGTGCGCGCGGCTCGGCGCGGAAGCCGTCGTCAACGTCAACGCGAGCCCCTACCACCGCGGCAAGACTTTCGAGCGCCAGGTGCTCATGCGCCAGCGCGCGCTGGACGATCGCGTCGCGATGCTCTACGTGCAGACCGTCGGCGGCCAGGACGAGCTGGTCTTCGACGGCGACTCCCTCGCCTACGGTCCGGACGGGAAGCTGCTCGCGCGCGGTTCGCAGTTCGAGGAGGACCTGGTGCTGGTCGACCTGACCTTCCCGGCGCGGCGGCGCGCGATCGCGCGGACGGCCGAGGTCGTGCGCATCTCCCAGCCGCTCAAGCGCCCTTCGCGCCCGGCGCTGCGCGCCCGGCAGCCGCGCACCGCCTCGAGCCCGACCGAGGAGGTCTACACCGCGCTGCTCATCGGCACGCGCGACTACGTGCGCAAGAACGGGTTCACACGGGCGTTCGTCGGGCTCTCCGGCGGGATCGACTCCTCGCTCACCGCCGTCGTCGCCGCCGACGCCATCGGCGCCGAGCACGTCACCGGCATCGCGATGCCCTCCCGCTACTCCAGCATCGCGTCGCTGGAGGACGCCAAGGAACTCGCCACGAACCTCGGCATCGACTTCCACGTCGTGCCGATCGACGGCGTCTTCGATCGCTTCCTGGAGGCCTTCGCCGAGCCGATGGCCGGCGGCGCGCCGGCGGTCGCCGAGGAGAACACCCAGGCGCGCATCCGCGGCACGATCCTCATGGCGCTTTCCAACGCCTTCCCGCGCTCGCTCGTGCTCACCACCGGCAACAAGAGCGAGCTGGCAGTCGGCTACTCGACGCTCTACGGCGACATGGCGGGCGGCTTCGCGGTGATCAAGGACGTGCCCAAGACGCTCGTCTACGAGCTGGCGTCGTGGCGCAACGCGTACGGCATCGCGGCGATCCCCGAGCGCGCGTTCACCAAGCCGCCCTCGGCGGAGCTGCGCCCGGACCAGCGCGACACCGATTCCCTGCCCCCCTACGACGTGCTCGACCCGATCCTGGAGCTCTACGTAGAGCGGCGCGCCCCGGTCGAGGAGATCCTCGCCGCCGGCCATCCCGCCGGCGTCGTGCGGCGCGTCGTCGCGATGGTGGACAGCAGCGAGTACAAACGGCGCCAGGCGCCGCCCGGGGTGAAGATCTCGCCGCTGGCGTTCGGGCGCGACCGGCGGCTGCCCATCACGAATCATTTCCGATCGCCTGAGGGGAGGACGGCCCGATGAACGTGGAAGAGATCATGACGGCCAAGCTCTGCACGACCGGACCGGAGGCGACCGTCGCGGAGGCGGCCACGCTCATGGGCGAGCGTCACGTCGGCTCGATCCTGATCGTGGACGGCGACCGGCTGCTGGGCATCCTGACCGAGCGCGACATCGTGCGCGCGCTGTCCAGCACCCACGACGCGCCGACCCGGGCCGTCGAGGAATGGATGACTCGCGACCCCGTCACGATCGAACCCGGCGCGTCGGTGCAGAAGGCGTTGCGCGCGATGATGGACGGCGGGTTCCGGCACCTGCCGGTCGCCGACGGCGGCGTGCCGGTCGGGGTGCTCAGCATCCGCGATCTGGCCGGCGCCTTCGCCGAGTAGGCTTCTTCCCGGGAGGACGACTCCGATGGCGATCTCGATCCACGACCTGCGCTCGTTCAAGGAACGCGGCGAGCGCTTCGCGATGCTGACCGCGTACGACTTCCCGACCGCCCAGACCCTGGACGAGGCCGGCGTCCCGGTGCTGCTGGTCGGCGACTCGCTCGCCAACGTCGTGCTCGGCTACGACTCGACGATCCCGGTCACGATGGAGGAGATGCTCCACCACACGGGAGCCGTCGTGCGGGGCGCACGCAGCGCGCTCGTCGTCGGCGACATGCCGTTCGGGTCCTACCAAGCCTCCGTCGAGCAGGGTCTCGCGAACGCGGTTCGCTTCCTGAAGGAAGCGGGCGCGCACGCCGTGAAGTTCGAGGGTCCGCAGACGGACCTCGTGCGCGCGTGCACCGCCGCGGGCATTCCGGTCATGGGCCACCTCGGGCTCACCCCCCAGTCGGTCCACCAGTTCGGCGGCTACAAGGTGCAGGGCCGCTCCGACGAGCAAGCCGACGCCATCGTGCGCTGGTCCAAGGAGCTGGAGGAGGCGGGCGCGTTCTCGCTGGTGCTCGAGGCAGTGCCGTCGGATCTTGCGCGCCGCGTCACCGAGGCCTTGTCGATCCCGACCATCGGGATCGGCGCCGGGCCCCACTGCGACGCGCAGGTGCTCGTGATCAACGACCTGATCGGCTTCGCCGGCGGCAAGGCGCCGAAGTTCGTGAAGCGCTACGCGAACGTCCGCGACGACGTCGCGCGCGCGGCGAGCGCGTTCATGGACGAAGTCGCGCGCGGCGACTACCCGGGTCCCGAGCACTCATACGACTGAGTCGCCACCGGCCCGGAGCGCACGCACGGCCGCGCGGCCGGCGAACAACGACAGCGACGCCAGCACGAGCGTGCCCGCCACGGCGCCGAGCGCGCCAGGCGCTCCGCCCACCGCCGCGGCGTTGAACTGCCACAGGTCGAGGTAGCGGCGCGAGTCGCCGTCGGCGCGCGCGCTCACGTCGCGCAGCGTGCGGCTCGTGGTCGAGCCGATCAGCTCGTACTGACGGACGACCGCCGGGCCAACCGGCGAGCCGTCGAGCTGCTGCGCGCGCTGGGAGACCAGCATCGCGGGAGCCGACACGACGAACCCGATCGCCAGCAGCGCGGCCACCGCTCGCCCGCGCCGTGCGCGTTCCTGCGCCCACGGCGCAACCGCGGGAATCAGCGGCGCAACCGCGGGAATCAGCAAGCGCGGCCCCCACGACCAGCCCCCCGCCCACGACCACCACGTGGCCGTCATGACGAACGTGACGACGAAGTTTCCCGCCAGCAGGACGGCGGCGTCGGCGTCGCGACGCCACAGCCGCGCCAGCGCCCACGGCGCGACCGCCAGCACCGGCGCGAACAGCAGCACGGAGGCGCGATGATCGATGAGCAATCCCCTCGCTCCGGTGAGGAGCGGCGTCGTGAAGCCCTCGCCCCCGTAGCCGAACTCGAGGATCGAACCGAAGCGGGCCCAGTTGTAGAAGGCGACGATCGCGGCCGCCGCGGCCAGCGGCGCGGACGCGCCGACGAGGCCGCGCGCGCCGTTCCGCCGCCACCACACGAACGCGAGCAGCGGCAGCAGCACGAGTGACTGCGGGCGCGTGACGATCGCGACGGCGAGCCCGAGCGCCGACCATCCCGGACGCCGGGCGAGCGCCCGTTCGAACGCGACCACCAGACCCAGCGCGACGAGCGGCTCGCTGAAGAACGACTTCGAATACGGGAGCAGGAACGTGCCGGCGAACCCTCCCGCGGACGCGAGCAGGGCCCAGCGCCGGCCGCTCCCCAGCCGTCGCGCGAAGACGTACAGGGCGACGACGAGAGCCGCGCAGATCAACGGCATCGCGCTCGCCACGACGGCTTGGTAGACCTTGTCCTCCGAGCCGCCCGGGCCGGCCTTCGCGAGCGGCTTCGCCACCACGTAGAACGGGATCGACACCAGCGGCAGCCCGATGCCGTACTTGCTCACCGCTTGCCCGTGACGCCCCAGCTCGGTTGGACCGGACTGATCCTCGACCGGTTGCGCGAGGTCGAAGGTCCCGTGCTCGACCATCACCTCCGTGGTGCGGTACATGACGAAACCGTCCGACACGGTGATCGCGCCGGCCTGGACGGTGAGCAGGGCCGCCGCGCTCGCGACGAACAACCACACGAGCAGGCGGCGCTCCGAAGGCTCCACGCCCCGCATGCTAGAGCGGCCGGGCGAGGCTCAGCGGAGCGGCGCGCGAGAGGCGGGGCAGACGCCGGCGAGCACGCACTCGTCGCACAAGGGCCTGCGCGCGTCGCAGATCGCGCGGCCGTGCTCGATCAGCAAGTGCGTGACCATGTGCCAGCTCTTTCGCGGGAACAGCTCCATCAGCTCGCGCTCGACCTTGTTGGTGTCGTTGTGGTCGCTGAGCCCCAGCCGCCAGGACAGCCGGTGGACGTGGGTGTCGACCGCGATGCCCTCGTTGATCCCGAAGGCGTTGCCGAGCACGACGTTGGCGGTCTTGCGCGCGACCCCCGGCAGTCGCGTCAGCTCCTCCATGGTGGACGGGACCTCGCCGCCGAACTCCCCGAGCAGCATCGCGCACAGGCCGCGGATCGAGCGCGCCTTCTGGTTGTAGTAGCCGGACGAGCGAATGTCCTCCTCAAGCTCGCCGGGCTTCGCAGCCACGTAGTCGGCCGGTCCGGCGTACTTGGCGAAGAGACCGGGCGTGATCCTGTTCACGGTGGCGTCGGTCGATTGGGCGCTCAAGACGGTCGCGATGAGCAGCTCGAACGGGTTCGAGTGGTGCAGCGCCGTCCCGGCCCCGGGGTACAGGACCGCGAGGCGGCGGTAGATCAGGCGCGCGCGGCGCTTGCGCTCGTCGGCCGGCTCGGCTTCCACCCACGCCGCGCGCGCCTCGCCCGCGGGCTTGCCCATGCCTCAGCCCGCGACGGGCTCGGCCGCCACCAGCTCGGTCGTGACGCGCTCGCGCCAGGCGGCCGCGTCGCCGAGGAACAGCTCGCAGAACTTCGCGCGCCGGTAGTACAGGTGCATGTCGTGCTCCCACGTGAAGCCGATGCCGCCGTGGACCTGGATGCCGCCGTTCGGCACGACGTGTGCGGCTTCGGCCGCGGCGGCTTTCGCCGTTGCGGCGGCGAGGCGCTGATCGGTCGCGCCCTCCTCCAGCGCCCAGGCCGCGTAGTAGACGTGCGAGCGTGCGGTCTCGGTCGACAGCAGCATGTCCGCGCACCGGTGGCTGATGGCCTGGAACGAGCCGATCGGTCGTCCGAACTGCTCGCGCTCCTTGGCGTAGGCGACGGATAGTTCGAGCACGCGCTCGCACACGCCGACGGCTTCCGCGGCCAGCAAGACCGCAGCCCGCAGCAGCCCCGCCTCGACGACCGGCCAGCCCTCGCCCTCCGGGCTGATCAACGCGCCGGCCGGGACCTCGACGCCGCCGAGCCGCACGTCGGCCAGCCGCCGCGTGCCGTCCAGCGAGGGCTGCGGCTTCGGCTTGGACTTCAGCGCGGTCGCCGGCACGACGAAGACCGACAATCCCTTCTCCTTCACGCGCGAGCGCTCCGTCCGCGCGACGACGACGAGGTCGGCGGCCAGGTGCGCCTCGGGGGCCAGCGACGCCGTCCCGGTGAAGCGCCAGCCGTCGCCGGTGCGCTCGGCCTTGACGTTGACGCCCGCGGCGTCGAAGCGGCCGTCCTTCTGCCCGAGCACGAGCGTCGCCGTGCCGCCGGCGGCGATCCGGCCGAGCAGCGCGTCGCGCGCGGCTCCCGCGGGCGCCGCGCCGGCCACTTGCAGCGCCAGGCCCACGGTCGAGAAGTACGGCACGGGTGCGGTCGTGCGCCCAAGCTCCTCGTGAATGATCGCAAGCTCGATCAGCCCGAGCCCGAGCCCGCCGTAGGTCTCCTCGATCGCGACGCCCGGCCAGCCGAGCTCGGCCACTTGCGCCCACAGCGCGGGATCGGTCCCGGTCTTGGAGTCCATCGCCGCGCGAACGGCGGCCGACGTGGAGCGCTCGGCGAGGACCTCGCGAACCGACGAGCGCAGCGCTTCCTGTTGATCGTTGAACGCAAACTCCATTGGATCCTCCTACCGCAGCCGTGGGAGGCCGAGCACGCGCTCGGCGATGATGTTGCGCAGGATCTCGCTGGTGCCGGCCTCGATCGAGTGGGCGCGCGCGCGAAGGTGCGCGAACTGCCAGTGCTCGACCTCCGGGACGGCCTTGGACGTCGTGAGCAACCCGGCCGGGCCGAGCAGCTCGATCGCCAGCTCGGACAGGCGCATCACCGATTCGGACCACAGCAGCTTGCCGAGCGACCCCTCCGGGCCGGGGATGCCGGTCTTCATGATCGTCGTGAGCGCGCGGTAGCCGGTCAGGCGCAGCGCCTCGATCTCGACGTGGAGCTGCGCCAGCTCCTGGCGGACCAGCGGGTCCTCGATCGCAGGCTTGCCGTCTCGCTTGACCTTGGTCGCCAGCGCGACCAGCTCGTCGAGCGCGATCCGCGCCTGCACCGACAGCGCGAAGCCGAGCGTCCCGCGCTCGTGCATCAGCGTCGTCATCGCGATCCGCCAGCCGTCGTTCACCTGGCCGAGCACGTTCTCGCGCGGGACCCGCACGTCGGTGAAGAACATCTCGTTGAACTCGGCGGTCCCCGTCATCTGCGTGAGCGGGCGCACCTCGATCCCAGGCGAGTCCATGTCGACCAGGAAGTACGTGATGCCGTTGTGCTTCGGCGCGTCGGGGTCGGTGCGCGCGAGGAAGATGCAGTGGCCGCCGTCTTTCGCCAGGTGCGCGAGCGTCGTCCAGACCTTCTGCCCGTTAATCACGTAGTGGTCGCCGTCCAGCACCGCGGTCGAGCGGAGCGAGGCGAGGTCGCTGCCGGCGCCCGGCTCGCTGAAGCCCTGACACCAGATCTCCTCGCCCGACAGGATCCCCGGCAGGTAGCGCGTTTTCTGCTGCTCGGTCCCGTGCGCGATGATGGTCGGGCCCGCCATGCCGAGACCGATGACGTTGATCGGCGACGGCGCCTTCGCGCGCGCCATCTCCTGGTAGAAGATCGCCTGCTCGATCAGCGTCGCGCCCCGGCCGCCGTATTCCTTCGGCCACGAGATGCCCGCCCAGTCGCCCTCGTCGAGCTTCTGCTGCCACGCGCGCAGCATCTCGATCCTGTCCTCGGTCGGACCGACGCTGAGCGACGCGCGCTCGAAGCGGCCGGTGAGGTTCGCTTCCAGCCAGTCGCGAACCTCTTTGCGGAAAGCGGCCTCTTCAGGTGTGTCGCGGAAGTCCATTGGAGCCCTCCGGATTCGAGGTTACTACGAAGTAACTTTCCGAGGAGAGCATACCCCGGCGCCCGGCTCGGGGACAAAGCGGGCGGCGCCGTTTCGGCTCACCCGACGGGGGGTCCGTGCGGGCGGACCGAATCACGGCACAATCCGGCGAAAACGGAACTCGGGAACGCGTCCAACGCTCGCCTTTGGGCAGGAGCCGGGCATCATGGGGCGAATAGAACATCAGATAGGAGACTGCGTTCCGGGAGGCTTCGGCCCAACCGGGAAGGAGACAACTCGATGAAGGTCAACAAGCGGCTCGTCCGCGGGGTGTGCGTTGCGGCGTTGCTCGCAGCCGCGATCGCGCCGAGCGCCGCGCAAGCGGCCGCTCCCACCATCAGCGATCTGGTCGTGTACGGCAACGCCACGCCGGACCTTCCCGGCAGCGATCGCCTCTACCCGTCGGGCGACCCGCACGGGACCGGCCAGGCGGGGCTCGCCTACTTCAAGGGGAAGTCGAGTCCCGGCGCAATCATCACCGTCACGGTGACGGCCGATCCCCCCGACCCGCAGTTCGCCTCGGTCGCGTACAGCACGGTCGCCGCGCCGGCCGGCGTCAGCGAAGAAGTCGACGGGTACGAGCCCGGCGACTTCGGCGCGGGCACGCCGAACCCGAACGGCGGCGACCTGTACCAGGGCATCCCGGTGACCAACCTCGGCGACCACGAAGCGAGCGACGACGAGAAGGCCGCCCACTTCGGCTCGCCGGCGATCCCCGACGACCCCGAGACGCCGGAGGACGAGAGCGTTCCCGCCGTCCCCGGCGACCCGTCGCTTGCCGGCGGCGCATCGACGCTGACGTTCTCCTTCACCGCGACCGACCCGAGCACCGACGAGACGTCGGCGCCCGTCGAGGCGACGTTGACCAAGTACGCCGCCGCGCCCAACGACAACGGTCCGCCGTTCTGGGGCCCGATCACGCTCGGCGGAAGCGGAGGCTCGAAGTACGCGTTGAAGTGGCCGCCCGCTCAGTGGTGCCACTGGGGTTGCCTCTCGACGTTCGGCGGCATCGGCATCGGTGACCCTCGTGCCGTCCTCAACGGATCCACGACGGGGACCACCCAGGTTTCCGGAGGCGTGTTCGACTACACGACCAAGACAGAGCCGCACCAGGCAAACTCCGAAATCGCCTACGTGAAGCTCGAAGTCCTGCACGGCGAGGCAGACTGGTTCCCACCCCTGGCCAACATCATCAGCAGGAGCGGAAGCGGCGGCTACTGGTCACTCGAATACAGGATCACGCAGTTCGAAGCGGGCGACTACACGATGCGCGCCACGGCGATAGACGCGTGGGGGAACCCCGCACCGGATCAGACCGCCAACTTCACCGTCCACGCGATGTGACCGCGCGAACCACTTGAAGGAGACTGGGATGAGCTACGGACTGAAGGTAGGACGGCGACAGGCGATCCTCGCCATAGCGGTCCTCGGCGCGGCGATCGTCGCCCCGGTTGGCGCCCGAGCCGCCGACCCGCCGCCACCCGACCACTGGACGTGCGACCGAACGGTACCGGGCGCGTGCCCCGACTTCGTCGCATCGGCCGGCGTCTCCGGCGGGACTATCGTGAATCGCTTCAACGACCTTCGGCTCGAGTTCAGCCAGCCCGACCGGGTCATGCCGGTCATCAAGGCTGAGTACTACATCCCGACGGGGTATCGCTTCGCGTTGAACGAAGTACCGCTTCCCACGTTCGACAATCCAGCCGACGCGACCTGCAGCAACATCCTGGGCTCCGACGGCGGGCTCAAGCGCGCAACCGGCATCAGCTTGGCGACCTCACTGCACGCGAACAGCAACCCCGTTCGCGGACTGAGGACCGGAGACGATGTCGACGAAGCCGTCGACGCCGTGAACCCGGGATCAAACGCCCCCGTGGCGCCCACGAACGTCTACTGGGGAATTCAGCCACAGAACAACTCGTCCCCACAGAACAACCGGCCGAGCGTGTCGTTGCTTTCCTGGGATGACACGACCGCACGCATGTGCTACCACCACAAGACACCCTCTGCCGGCGACGCGACGACTATCGATGCGGACTTCACGCTGGAACGCCTGAGCGACAACCCCGACTTCGACTGGCTGGTCACCTTCGACATGTCGAAGGCGTTCGTCGGCCGGACGTGGTGGGAGACCGAGCAGGCGAGCGTCCGCAACTTCACGCTGAATCTCGGCGCCGTGACGATTCCGACACGTGAGTGTCAAGATGGTATCGACAACGACGGCGACGGGCTGATCGACAACGCCGACCAGCGCGGATGCTACTTCCAGAGCCGTACGGCGACGGGCGGCTACAACAACCCGACCTACGCGCCGCTGGATTCATCCGAGGCCGATCACCCGTTCGTGGACAAGAACGGCAACGGCGACGAGGATCCGGGCGAATGGCTTCCCGATCGGTGCGCGGACTGCGGCGGTCCCGGGCTGAACGGCGTCGGGTTCGCCCGCACGCCGGCGGACCCCGGCCACTACGAGTTCGAGACGCGGCTGTACTCGTGCCGGGACGGCATGACGAACGGAGGCAACGGCTGCGTCGGTGGCGCCGAGAGCGATCCGATCGTGCAGACCAAGACGATCACGGTCGCCCCGCCCCCCGCGGGCCCCACCGTCGACTACGCCAAGATCACCGGTCCGTTGTCGAGCGATCTTTGCACGGGTACCGGCTGCTTCCTCGGCTTGGTCCACGGCACGAACGACTTCACCGTGACCTGGAACGAGCCGCCCCCGAGCGGCGTCGAGATCGACGGCTACGTGCTGACGATGGCGCAGCCGAACGACCAGGACGGGCGGTACTTCCGCCGGATCATCACTGATCCCTCGCTCTCGGCGGACCCCGACTTCGACGCATCCACATGCGCGAGCGGGGCGTGCAGCGCGGACTTCTCGTTCGACGGCCTCGTGTCGTACCAAGGCATTCCGATGCGCGGCGACACGAAGTACCACATCGTCCTGACGACGATCTACGACGGCGGCCGCCGCACCGACGGGCTCTGCGACGACCCCGACGGCATCGGCGTCCCGTGCGACCCGTCGAGCCCGCCGCTCAAGGTGATCGACGAGGTCGGCGAGAACGTCCTGCAGCTCCTGCACCTCGAGGACCAATGGCAGATCGGCTTCGTCGAGGTCCTGAACTCTTCGGCGACGAACAACTACGACCCGGTCTACAACCGCATCCTCGTGGTCGACTTCGACACGAAGAAGGCGCGGCTCATCGTCTGGAACAACAACCCGCAGATCGACGTGTACGCGGGAACCAGCTCGCTGACGCAGGGCGCGGCAGGCTCCGGAGGCACCATCAGCTTCGGGAGCAACAACCCCCGGTCCACCAACTGGCGGGTGGACGCCCTCTACGACCCGTTCTCGGGAGTGAACGGCTACTTCTACGAGTACTGGACCGGGGATCCGCGGATCGACAACCGGGGCAACGTCTCGATCAACGGCTGGCCGCACCTCTACTACAACGAGGCCGAGCAGCTCTCGATGGGCCAACTGTTCTGACCGAACCCGCATCGACGAAGAAGGGGCGCGACGGCGCCCCTTCTTCTTTGCCGGCTCCTCGCCGCCGCGTTCCGCTGCGCGCGCGGCAAATCGATACCTTCGGCAATTCCGGCATCCAGCGCTGGAAAGCGACAAGAGGGGACTTTAGAGTGAACCCGTGCTGTCGGCATCAGCGGAAGAATGAGGGTAAACGGCGTACGGGACCACCTCGGGCACCTCATCCCCCGGGGCTCGGTCGGCGAACGCGCCATCCGCAGGGCGCTGATCGAGGTGATGGATCGGGAACGCTATCGCTCCGGCAACGGCGTGCCGGCGATCCCGACGCGCTACGTCGTGCGAATGCACCCGGCCGACCGAGCCTGGTTTGACCCCGCCACCGAATCGCGTCTCGCGCTGGAGCTGACCACCCGCGCCCAGGACGTAGGACTGCTCCAGATCGGCGAGGTGACCGTGGAGCTGCGCGCGGACCCTCGGCTCGTCCCGGGGTGCCCCACGTACTGGTGCGGCTTCGGCGAGGGCGATCTGCTCGTGCTCGCCGATCCCTCCGCGGCGCTGGACGTCTTCGGCGGTCGCGCGCGGCGCCCGCGGGCCCTGGGCGCCCGCTGAGCTTCCCCGCGCTCCGTTCCGCGGCGCGCTAACGTCCCAGCGCCATGGTCGCCGAACCCGCAGTCGACTTGCTCGAACGCGCCAAGAGCGGCGACGTCGAGGCCTTCCAGAGCCTGTTCGACATCTGGGGCGACCTGATGACGAAGACGGCGTGGGTGCTGACCGGCGACCGCGTGCAGGCCGAGCGAGCCGTCGCGGACGCGTTCGCCGCGGCCTGGGCGGCGCTGCCGTCGCTTCACAGCCGGCGTCCGTTCCGATCGTTCCTGCTCTCCTTCCTCGACCCAGAACAGGCTCCCGCCGCGCTTCCCGAGGCGCCGACGGCCGCCGCGATCGGGGCGAGCGGCGATCGCAGGATCGGCGCACTGCGCTACGCCGCGGGGATGACCGCCGGTGAGATCGCGGCGGCGACGGGGAGCCGGGTGCCCGGAGTCCTGCGCGCCATCCGCGCGCTCGCCAAGCAGGTCGGTCCCGACGGGGCGCGGTCGCTCGCAGTCGAGGCGAAGGGCATCGAGGCGTCCGACCCCGTCTTCGACGCGATCGAGGCGCGGCTGCGACGCGCCCCCGTGCACGAGCGGGGCCGACGGATCCGGATGGCGCCGGCGGAAGCGTTTGAGGTCCTCGTCGATCCCGCCTCCGTGGCCACCTGGGTGTCCGGGCCGCGCCGGCTGCGCCCGAGTGGGCGACTCCGGCTCGGCACGCGGCTGACGGGTCCCGGACGCCTCGGCGGCCGGCGGACGCGCGACGAGACCGTCGTCACGCTCGCGCTCGCCGGCGAGGCGCTCGCCTGGACGACCGGCAGCCGGCCGCGGTTCCTTCCCGGCGCGATCGAGTTTCGCTGGTCGCTGCGGCTGGAGAGCGCACCGGACGGCACCGACCTCGTGCACCGGCTCGACGGCGTCGCCTTTCCGCCGGGCCCGGTCGGAATCGCGCTGCGACGCTCCTTCCGCAAAGCGGAGCCGGAGCTGCTGCGCGACATGCAACGAGGGCTCGAGACGCTCGGCACCGCCCTCGAAGGGCGCGCCCAACGCCTGCGACATCGCGACCTATGATGCGCGCGCCATGAAGGCTCCGTCTGCACGCCAGATCGCAGCGGGAGTCGCCTCGGGCGAGCGGTCGCCGACGGAGGTCGTCCGAGCCGCGCTCGACCGGATCGCCGCGACCAACGACGCGGTGAACGCGTTCGTGTGGACGCGGGACGAGGCGGCCCTGGCCGACGCGCGCGCGTCGGAGGCGCGCGTGGCCGCCGGCGAGGCTCGCCCGCTGGAGGGCGTCCCGTTCACGGTGAAGGACCTGTGCGCGATCGCGGACGGGCCGACGAACCACGGCTCGCGCGCGTTCGAAGGCCATCGCCACGGCGTGGACGCGGTCGTCGTCGCCGGGCTGAAGGATGCGGGCGCGATCCTCGTCGCGACGACGACCTCGTCGGAGTTCGGCAACCGCCCCACGACCGAGAGCGCGCTGTTCGGCGCGACGCGCAACCCGTGGAACCCCGAGCGAACCTGCGGCGGCTCGAGCGGCGGCGCGGCGGTGAGCGCGTCGCTCGGCGTCGCGCCGCTCAACCAGGGCTCGGACGGCGGAGGGAGCCTTCGCATCCCGGCCGCGTGCTGCGGCGTCTTCGGGCTCAAGCCGCAGCGCGGGCGGATCAGCCTCGCGCCGCTGATGAGCGAGGAGTGGAGCGGCCTGGACGTCTACGGGCCGATCACGCGAACGGTCGCCGACGCGGCCGCGTTCCTGGACGCGACGGCCGGACCCGCGCGCGGCGACCCGCACTGGGCGCCGCCGCCCGAGCGTTCGTTCCTGTCGGCGTGCGAAGAGGAACCGCGCCTGCGCGTCGCCGTCGCCTACGAACGCGACGGGGAGGCGGTCGCGCCGGACGCCAAGGACGCCGTGCGCGCCACCGCCGACCTGCTCGCGGACCTCGGCCACGCGGTCGAGGAGGCCGTGCCGGACCTAATCGGCATGCAGGAAGCCTTCGTGCTGATCTCGTCGGTCGGGATCGGCTCGCTCGACCTCGCCGCCGAGCGGCTCGACCTGTTGGAAGACCGCACGCGGCTGATCTTCGACGTCGCGCGGCAGATACCGGCGGTCGAGTACGAGCGGAGGCGACAGGCGATGCACCGCGCAGCGCGCGCGGCGCTCGCGCTGTGGGACGACTACGACGTCCTGCTGACGCCGACGCTGTCGCGGGCGGCGCCGGTCATCGGCGAGATGGGCGCCGACGTGGAGACCGCCTGGGACGACTACCGCAACTGGCTCTGCTGGACGTGGCCGTTCAACTGCACGGGCCAGCCGGCGGCATCCGTCCCCGCAGGCTTCACCGCCGACGGCCTTCCGCTGGGCGTGCAGATCGTGGGCCGTCCGGCCGGCGAGCGCACGGTGCTCTCGCTCGCCGCGCAGCTCGAGCGGGCGCGTCCGTGGCCGGACCCGCCCCTGTAGAGTGCGCGCGACATGAGCGCCGTCATCGAAGTCGAAGGTCTCCGCAAGACCTACCGCCGCCTTGGAAAGGCGAACACGGTGGCGCTGGACGACCTCTCCTTCTCGGTCCCGGAGGGCGGGGTGTTCGGCTTCCTCGGACCGAACGGGTCGGGCAAGACGACGACGATCCGGTGCCTGCTCGGCTTGGTCTCGCCCGACGCGGGCTCCACCCGGCTGCTCGGCGCGGCGCCGGGAATGCTGCACACGGTCATCCGTCGCGTCGGGTCCATGGTCGAGACGCCCACGTTCTTCCCCACGTTCTCCGGCCGGCGCAACCTGCGGCTGCTCGCCGCGATGAACGGGTTCGGCAACGCCGACGTCGAGCGCGCGCTGGAGAAGGTCAAGCTCGCCGATCGCGCCGGCGACCCGTTCAAGAACTACTCGCTCGGCATGAAACAGCGCCTCGGGATCGCCGCCGCGTTGCTGAAGGACCCGGCGATCCTGATCCTGGACGAGCCGGTGAACGGGCTCGACCCGGCCGGGATCAAGGAAGTGCGCGACTTGCTGCGGGATCTCGGGCGCTCGGGGCACACGGTCTTCCTGTCGAGCCACCTGCTCGGAGAGGTCCAGCAGATCTGCGACCGCGTCGCGATCCTGGCCAAGGGCTCGTGCGTCACCACCGGGCCGGTCGGCGAGGTGCTCGCCAGCGGCCATCCGACGGCGACGACGCTCGTGCGGGCCGAACCGGGCGCGCGCGCGGCCGGCGCGCTGCGCGCGGCCGGGTTTGACGTGGTCCAGGGCGAGGGCTTCCTGCGCGTGGCCGGCGACGTCGAGGGGCCGGCGATCACCAAGGCGCTCGCCGACGAGGGCATCTACCTCTCCGAGCTTCGGCGGGAGAGCGTCGACCTGGAGTCGGTCTTCCTGACGCTCACCGGCGAGGCGACGCAGAGCTGCCCGGCGTGCGGCAGCCCCGTGGCGAGCGACGCGAAATTCTGCACGACGTGCGGCGCCCCCCTGGCCGGCGAGGCCACGTCGTGATCGCGCTGCTGCTCGTCGAGCTTCGGCGCGGGTTCGCGCGCCGCGTCATCCGCGGGCTCTTCGCGCTCGCCGTGCTGAACTTCGCGGTCGCAGGCGTGATCGTCTTCATCGTCACCGACTCCGACGCCGAAGTCGCGGCGAAGCAAGCGGCGGCGGACCGGGTCGTCCGCGATTGCCTCGCCGGGACGACCTACCCGCCGGGGAGCGAGTTCGACCCGTTCGCGGGGCCGGTCGAAGAGCGCTTCCCCGACGTCCCGGCGTTCACCGCGCCGGACGTGGGCACCGCGGAGCGCGAGCAGTTCTGCGCGGATCGCGGGAGGGAGCAGCCCGGCGAGGTCAGGCGCTTCGCGGTGACGAGCTATCGAGACGTCTCCGAAGCCCTCAACGGGCTCCTGACGCTGCTCGCGCTGGTGATCGGGGCGACGATGATCGGGGCGGAGTGGGGGGCCAAGACGCTCGCCACCCACCTGACCTGGGAACCCCGGCGCGCCTTGCTCTACGCGGCGAAGGCGCTCGCGGCACTGCTCGTCGCGGTGACGTTCTACTTCTTCTCGCAAGCGCTGGAGCTTGCCGCGCTGGCGCCCGCGGCGAGCGCGCACGGCGCCGGCAGCGCGCCGCCCGGCTTCTGGAGCGACTGGCTGGGCCTCGTCGTGCGCGGGGCCGGCACGATCGGGGTCATGGCCGGCGTCGGGTTCGCGATCGCCTCGGTGACCCAGAGCACCGTCTTCGCGCTCGTCTTCATCTTCCTGCTCAGCATCGTGGACGGCATCGGCATCCTCGTCTGGCACGACCTCTACCGCTGGTCGCTGTTCCGCAACATCGGCGCGTTCCAGTCCGGCCGCGGCCTCGAGCCCTTCGATTTCGGCTCGTTCTTCGTCGCGGGGCGCAGCGCCGGAAGCGCCGGGCTCCTGATCATGACCTACGCGCTCGTCCTGCTCGCCGGGGGGACCGCGGTCTTCCGCCGGCGCGACATCAACTGAGCGTCAGGCCTTCGCGCCGCGCACCGTTCCCTCTTGCTTCTGGCTGATCGCCGCGGCGTCTTCCTTGGGCGCGACGCGCCAGAACGACTGGAAGTAGAAGTCGATCTCCCTCAGGAACTCGCCGGCGAGCTTCGAGCCCGTCAGCTCATGATGGCGCTGGAGGAGCGCGTGCACGTGGCCGAGCTGCTCGGGCGTCGGCCGAGTCGCCTCCACCAGGCCCGGGTTCAGGTGCGCGCGCAAGCGCTTCGCCGGGTCGAAGACGTAGCACTCACCGCCGGTCATCCCGGCGCCGAGGTTCTGTCCCACCGGGCCGAGCACGACGACGGTGCCGCCGGTCATGTACTCGCATGCGTGCTGGCCGACGCCTTCGACCACCGCCGACGCGCCCGAGTTGCGAACCGCGAAGCGCTCGCCCGCGCGTCCGGCGACGAAGAGCGCGCCGCCGGTCGCGCCGTACAGCACCGTGTTGCCGGCCAGGTACGGCTCGCCGGCGTCGTTCGCGGGCGGGCTGATCGCGATCAATCCACCGCCCATGCCCTTGCCGACGTAGTCGTTCGCCTCACCGGTGAGGTGCAGCTCCACGCCTGCGGCGAGGAAGGCGCCGAACGACTGGCCCGCCTCCCCCGTCAGCCGGACGATCGCGCGTCCCGGCGGACTCTCGGCGCCGAACTCGTAGCCGAGCCCGCCGCCGAGCCGCGCGCCGAAGGACCGGTCCGCGGTCGTGATCGCGTAGTCAAGCTCGACCGTGGCGCCGTGGCGGATCTCGTTGAAGGCGTCCTCGACGAGCCGGTCGCCCAGCTCCGCCTTCGGCTGCATCATCGGCAGCTTCGTCCGGAAGTGGCGCTGCGCGCGCGGCGCGCCCAGCAGACCGCTCAGGTCCAGCGCGTCGCCGGTCCCCAGCGTGACGCGCTGGCGCAGCAGGTCGGTCCGTCCGACCGCGTCGTCGAGCGTGCGAAGACCGAGCGAGGCGAGGAGCTGCCGCACCTCCTCGGCGACGAACATCATGTAGTGAGCGACCATCTCCGGCGTCCCGGCGAACTTCTCGCGCAGCTCCGGCTTCTGGGTCGCGATGCCGACCGGACAGGTGTCCAGGTGGCACGTGCGAACCATAATGCAGCCCTCGGCGATCAGCGCCGCGGTGCCGAACGAATACTCGTCGGCGCCGAGCAGCGCGGCGATGAGCACGTCGCGTCCGGTCTTGAACCCGCCGTCGACGCGCAGGCGCGCGCGGTCGCGGAGCCCGTTGTCGACCAGCGCGTGCTGCGCCTCCGCGAGCCCGATCTCCCACGGCAGTCCGGCGTTCTTGATCGAGGACAGCGGCGAGGCGCCGGTCCCGCCGTCCGCGCCGGAGATGTGTACGACGTCGGCGAGCCCCTTTACGACGCCGGCGGCGATGGTGCCGACGCCGACCTCGGCCACCAGCTTCACGCTCACGTCCGCGCGCGGGTTCACCTGCTTCAGGTCGTAGATGAGCTGCGCCAGGTCCTCGATCGAGTAGATGTCGTGGTGCGGCGGCGGGCTGATCAGCGCGACGCCGGGCTGCGTGTGGCGCAGCCGCGCGATCTCCTCGGTCGCCTTGTGCCCGGGAAGCTGGCCCCCCTCCCCCGGCTTGGAGCCTTGCGCGATCTTGATCTGCAGCTCGTCGGCGAAGGCGCAGTATTCGGGAGTCACGCCGAAGCGCCCGCTCGCCACCTGCTTGATCGCGGAGTTCTTCTCCGTGCGGTAGCGGGCGGGGTCCTCGCCGCCCTCGCCGGTGTTCGCCTTGCCGCCGATGCGCCGCATCGCGACGGCGAGCGTCTCGTGCGCCTCGGCGCTGATCGCGCCGTGGCTGATCGCCCCGGTCGAAAAGCGCGTCGCGATGCTCGTCGCCGGCTCGACCTCGCTCAGCGGGATCGGCTTGGCGGCCGGCACGGGCTCGAGCAGGTCGCGCAAGGCTGCCGGCTCGCGGCCGTTCACGCGCGCGGCGAATCGCTCGTACAGCTCGTAGCTCGGGTCGCCGGTGATCGCGCGCTGCAGTACGTGCGCATCCGCCGTCTCCGCGGCGGGCGCGGCGCCGGCCGGGGCCTCCTCGGCCGGCGCGCCCTCGTCCTCTCCGTCGCCGGCCTTGGTCGACTTCAGCCGGGTCAAGCCGGGATCGACCGTGTTGTGCAGCGCGCGCACCACGTTCGGCTCGGTCATGTGGTACTCGCCGTCCGAACGGAACTTCACGAAGCCGGGGTTGGCAAGCGCGGGTCGCTCGGCGCCGTAGGCGTCGGCGTGCCGCGCGAGCGCGTCGCGCGCGATGCGTTCGAAGCCGATGCCCCCGACCGGCGAGGGCGTACCCGCAAAGCACGCGGAAACGACCTCCGCGTTCAGGCCGGTTATGTCGAAGATCTGCGAGCCGCGGTAGGAGTCCACGGTCGAGATCCCCATCTTGGACATGATCTTCAGCACGCCCTCCTCGATGGCCGAGCGGAAGTTGAGCAGCGCCTGCTCGGGCGAGTCCACGTCGCGCGCGCGACCGCCGGCGGCGAGCGCAGCGACGGTCGCCAGCGCGAGCCGCGGGTAGATCGCCTCCGCGCCGTAGCCCAGCAAGCATGCGAAGTGGTGCGACTCGCGCGCGTCGTCGGTCTGCACGACGATCGAGGACCGCGTGCGGTGGCCGGCCCGCACGAGCGCGTTGCGAACCGCGCCCACGGCGAGCAGCGAGGGCACCGGCGCTCGATCCGCGCCGACGTTCTCGTCGCTCACGATCAGGATCGCCGAGCCCGTCACCGCCGCGCGCACCGCCGCGTCGCCGAGCGCCTCGATCACCCGTTGCAAGCCGGCCGGTCCCTCGGCGACCGGGAAGGTCGCGTCCAGATACGTGCCGCCCGGCGGCTTGAACAGCAGGAACGTGTCGTACTCCAGCAGCGCGCCGCCCTCCGGGCGCTCCCACAAGACCGGGTCGCGCGGGCCGAGCACCGTGCGGATGCTCATGACGTGGCGCTCGCGAAGGTGGTCGATGGCGGGGTTCGTCACCTGCGCGAAACGCTGCTTGAAGTAGTTGTAGAGCGGGCGCCGGTACGCGGCGAGCGGCGCGAGCGCGGTGTCGTCGCCCATCGAGAACGTCGGCTCCTTGCCGTTGGCCGACGCCGGCCGGATCTGCAGCGCGATCTCCTCGCGGGTCACGCCGTGCAAGACTTGGAGCCGCTGCACGTCATCGGGAACCTCGATCTGCGGCTGCCCCGCGGAGGTGTCGGCGCGGTGCTCGGACAGCCAGATGCCGTAGGGCTTCTGCCCGGCGATGCGCGCGATCGGGTCCGACTGGAAGCCGCCGTCGGTCGGGTCGACGAAGACCATCTCGCCCGGGCCGAGCTTCCCGCGCTTGACGGCGCCGTGGCCCCGCAACGACACCGCGCCGGCCTCGGACGCGACGGCGACGAACCCGTCCTCACACACGGCCGTGCGCAGCGGCCGCAGCCCGTTGCGATCCAGCGACGCCCCCACCCGGATCCCGTCGGTGAAGATCAGTCCGGCCGGCCCGTCCCAGGGCTCCATCAGCGACTCGTGCCAGCGGTAGAAGTCGCGCACGACCGGGTCCATGTCGACGGCCTGCTCCCAGGCCGCGGGAATCATCATCGCGACGACGTGGCGGATGTCGCGGGACTCGCCGGGCCTCGGACCCTCGCGCGTCAACAGCTCGATCGCGTTGTCGAGCATCGCCGAGTCCGACCCCGACTCGTCGATGACCGGCCGCAGCACTTCCTCCTCGATCAGCGACCACTTGCCGAGGCGGCCCTCGCGCGAGCGCATGCGGATGACGTTGGCGTCGATGGTGTTGATCTCGCCGTTGTGGCAGAGCATCCGGAACGGCTGCGCGCGCGTCCAGGACGGCGCGGTGTTGGTCGAGTACCGCTGGTGGAAGATCGCGAACGAGGCTTCGAACAGCTCGTCGTCGAGGTCGCGATAGAAGCCGGCGAGCTGGTCGGCGGCGACGAGCGCCTTGTAGGTCACCGTCCGGAAGGAGAACGACGGGAAGTAGACGTCGCGCTCCTCGCGCGCGATGAGCTTCTCGGCCCGGCGGCGCGCGCGGTGGCACTGGCGCTCGGCCTCGTCGGCCGTGCTGCCGACCGGCCGGAGCATGATCGCCTGGCGGATGCGGGGCATGAGCGCGAGCGCGCGCCCGCCGAGCGCGTTGGGGTCGATCGGCACGTCGCGCCAGGCGACCACCTCGATCGCCTCGGCCAGGCACGCGGCCTCAACGATGCGCTCGAGGTCGGCGTCGGAGGTGGCGTCGCGCACGAAGCACATCCCGACGCCGAGCCACGCCGGCTCGACCGGAGGAAGCCCGAGCTTGGAAAGCTCGCCGGCGAAGAAGCGGCGCGGGATCGGCAGGAGCAGCCCGGCGCCGTCGCCGGTCTTGGCGTCGGCGGCGACCGCGCCGCGGTGGCGCACGTTGCAGAGCGCGTCGATCGCGGTCTCGACCATGGCGCGGCTCGCGCGGGCTTCGGCGTCGGCGATGAAGCCGATGCCGCATGCGTCTCGCTCGGTTGCGGTGCTGTACACGAACGACCTCCGTCCACGAGGTGACCGGCCGGGAAACACGAAGGCGCCCGCCGGTTGGCGAGCGCCTTTGCTCGGGACGCAGGATAGCACAGCGCCCGGCCGGGCAGGAGGCGGGCGCCGGCGCGCCGAACCCTGCGAAATGCGCCGAATCCTGCCGGCCCTCGCCGCCCTGACCGTGCTGTCCTCGCCCCTCTTCTGGCCGGTCCGCGCGGCCGAGCCGCAATCGTCTCGCGTCATCGTCTCGACCACTCTCAACGACTCGTTGCTGTTCTTCGACGCCTCGTCCTTGGAGGAGACACAGCCGCCGCTGCCGAGCCGCGGGGGCGGGCCGGTGCGACTCTGGATCCACCGAACGGCCGAGCACGCGTACCTGCTCGCGGCCAACCACGGCGTCGAGGGATCGGTCGGCATCTTCGACCTGGACGGCGATCTCGTTCTGGAGAGCCCCGCGTCGCCCGCGCCGGCGCGCGCGGGATCGGTGGGGATCACCGCGGCGCACACGCCGTACGGTCCGCTCGTCTTCGTCACGAACGCCTGGCAAGCGCTCGGGGGATGCGGCATGCCGAACGGGAGCGTGACGGCCTTCGACGCCGGGCTCCTCGACGCCGGAGGGCCGCTGCAGGAAGTCGGCACGGTCGAGCTGATGGGCTCGATCCCCTACGCAGTCGCGGCCGACGGCGCCGGAAACGCCTACGCCAGCACGAACTGCGGGCACAGCGTGGAACTGCTTCGGGTGCGTCCGAATGACCTCGACCTGCCCGAGCCGCTCGGGCCTCGCTACGCCTTCGAGCACACCGGGAGCGCCATCCCGGTGCAAGCCGCGCCGGACGCGACGTTGTTCGACCCGGACCGCGGCCTGCTGTACGTGGCGAACATAGGCGGCGACTCGGTGCAGGCCTTCGATCTCGGCGCGCCGGGGCCCGGGACGACGATCGAGCTGCCCGGCGCGGGGCCGATCGACGCCAGCCTCGCCGACAGCGCGACGGGCGCCTCCTGGATCGTGACGTCGAACGGACAGGACGATTCGATAAGCCTGATCGACCGGGACCTGGTGGCCGGGTGCCTGGCCGCCGGGGCGAGCGTCTGCGACGCCGAGGTCGCGCGCATCCCGACCGGCGTGCCGGGCGGCGCGCCCGAGGGCGTCGACTACGACCCATTGACGAACCGTGTCTTCGTCGTCAACAAGACCATCGGATCGCCGTCATTGAGCGTCATCCAGCTCGGTGATTCGCCGGAGGACGGTGGCTCGGTAATCCGAACGATCGGTCTGGGAGCGCTCGGCGCCGCGTCGCCGCTGCCAGCGTTCATCGCCTTCGACGTGGTAGTTCAGACCCGGAGCTGACCGCTTCCGCACGGTTGCTCTGACCTGGGGAAACGGGCAATTTGGCACCTGAAGGACGACCGAGGCTTGCCAGCGGCCACGCACCGTGATAGCCATATGGGACCTTAGTCCCAAAGGGGGAGGTTTGGATGCGGGGGGAGCCGGGCAAGGAACCATGCGGTTGCCCCAGTCCAAGGGGTCGGAGCCGATCAAGGAGGGTTGTTGCTCATGCGTAGATTGCTGCAAACGTCCATCGCGGTCATCGTCGTTGGAGTGGTGTCAGTCGTACCGTCCGCCGGTGCCAACAGCGACCACAAGAACAAGTACTCGGACGGCGAGCAGGTCATCCACGAGTGTGACAGCGGAGACGTCACCTACGACGGACCGCTCACGCTGTGGCCGCCGAACCACAAGTACAACGAGGGGACCATCACGGCCACCGCCGACAACCCCGACGACGAGGTGACCCTCACGACCGAAGCGGCGCACGACCAGGTCAACGAGGACGGCTCGGAGTGGAACGGCGCGGGCAACACCCCGGTCGAAGGCGACATCAAGACCGACGACCCCAACCCCGCGACGGGCACCGGATCGGCGTCGCAGACCTACGACATCCGGGCCGAGCGCTCCGGCCAGCGCAGCGCGCTCGACGAAGAGGGTCGCGAGGGCCGTCACTACGTGATCGGCTACGAGGCGACCTTCGGCGCCAGCGACCCGTGCGTGGGAATGTTCGAGCTCTTCGTTCCCCACGACATGCGTCCGTCGAACCGCTAGAGCACGGCAGGCGAGCCCGGCTCATTCGAGCCGGGCTCGCGCGTTCCCGCCGTACGCGGGCAGGTCGCCCGCCTCACGTTCCCGACCGGATCGCGTAAGCTCCCGCCCCATGACGCTTCGAATCGGGATCGAGATCAACTACGCCGAGCTTCAGGACCGCACGGCGATCGTCGCGCTCGCCCGCGCGGCCGAGGACTTGGGGTTCGACTGCATCTGGTGCTCGGAGGTCTACACCTACGACGCCTTCACCACGCTGACGCACATCGCGTGCAACACCACGCGGATCAACCTCGGCACCAACATCGCGCAGATCTACGCGCGAACGCCCGCGCTCACCGCGACCACCGCCGCCTCGCTCGACCAGCTCTCCGGCGGGCGCATGATCCTGGGCCTCGGCGCCAGCGGCCCGCAGGTCATCGAAGGCTGGCACGGCGTCCCCTACGACCGGCCCGTCCAGCGGACGCGCGAGATCATCGACATCTGCCGGCGCATCTGGTCCGGCGAACGCGTGATCTACGAAGGCGACGTCTACAAGCTCACCAAGGGCCTCAAGATCCTGAATCGCGGCCACCGGGCCGACATCCCGATCTTCGTGGCCTCGCTCGGGCCGCGCAACGTCGAGATGACCGCCGAGACCGCCGACGGATGGCTCCCCTTCCCGTACTCGACCGAGCACGCCCCGGCCGTCTTCGCCGAGCCGCTCGCCGCGGGCGCCGCGAAGCGCTCGCCCGAGCGCCCGCCGCTGCGCGTCGCGCCCTTCGCACCCGCCTTCGTCGGCGACGTCGAGGCGGGGATGAACGCCGTCAAGGCGATCGTCGGCTTCTACATCGGCGGCATGGGCTCGCGCGAGCAGAACTTCTACAACAAGCTCGTGCAGCGCTACGGCTTCGTCGAGGAGGCGCAGCGCGTGCAAGAGCTGTTCCTCGGCGGCGACAGGGCGGGCGCGATCGCCGCGACCCCGGCCGAGCTGTGCGACCTGGTCTCCCTGGTCGGCGACGAGGCGCGCATCCGCGACCGGCTCCAGGCGTTCGAAGCCTCGGGCGCGAGCGACCTGCTGCTCGCCCCCATGGGCGACGCCGAGGGCCGGCTCGAGATGCTCGAAGTCATCGCCCGAGCCAACGCCTGAGCCTCGACGGCGTCATGGCTGCCGGAGCCTCGTGCCGTTGACCTCGTGAACCGCTCACGACCGAGCGCCCTCGCCGCCGCACGAGGTGATCAACCGCTACCTCAGGACCTCGGAGGAACTCGAGCCGGCGTACCCGGTTCCCCACGGGAACCCCCACCTGCCGTTCCGGGTCCTGACCTCGATGCCGCTCGCGCTCCTCCCCTACTGGCTCGCCGGCGTGCTGTGGACGGTTCTGTCGGCCGCCGTGTTGGTATGGGCGGTCTTCACGACGGAGAGCGTTCCACGAAAGCGGGGCAACTCCAAATCGAAGATCACGCCTTGACCCGGGGCAGGCACTTGCCTCAGAACCGAAAGCTCACCCGCGCTTCGCCGTCGGGTGCCCTGTCCCCGCCCGCCGAATAGCCGAACGTGTCTCCGGGCGAGTAGTAATCCCACTGGGTTCCCCCCGAGACGAAGACGTGCGCGGGCATCTTCGGCAGCGTCGTGCGCGGCACAGTGATCACGATCCGCGTGCGCCCAAGCGAGAGCCTTCCTTCAAGGATGTTGCCCGACGCCTTGGGTTCGAGCGCGAAGGCGCCCGGCTTGGAGCCACCCAAGATCGTGACCTCCGCTCCCCATTTCGTGTCGACGAGTTGTGCCCGCAGGCCGCCGTAGCGCCGCATGTCGTCGGGGTCTTCGGTGAACCAGAAAGCGATCCCCCAATACAACCGGTCCTTCCCGTGCTCGAACCTCCCCGGCCCGCTCGATGCGGGAACCTTTCCGCGGCAGGTGAAGGCGACGGTGAAGGTCGTGTCGTCCGCCTTCACCGCGATGTCCACTAGATCGACCTCCGGGTGTCCGCCGACGTGGCGGCCCTTGTGGTCCAGGATGTCACCGGCGACATCCGGGATGTGCAGCACGCCGCGGCGCGCGTTCCCCCGGCCGGGGCCCTCCGACGAGGTCGACTGCGGGGACGCCGAGGTCGCCAGATCCGGCCGCGGGCCGGGTTCGCACGCTCCGGCAAGCACCACCAGAAAGAGCACCGCGACGCTCGCCGTCGTGCTGCGGCCTCGTTGCACGCGGCGGCGGGACCCGCCGTCTCCGTCCATGATGCGTTTCATAGGCTTCTCAGTAGTTGCTCTTATACCCGAACGCCTTGCCCGACGGCGGCAGGGTGTGCGTTTCCTCCTTGTCCTCAGCCCTCGGCGAGAAGGCCCAGAAGGCCAAACACTTGGCAGCACCTCCCCAGGAGGTATTGGCTCCACACTTCACCAAACTCTTAAGCGCCTCAAGGTACGTCCGCAACCAGTCCAGGCGCTTCTCCTCCTGGAAGCTCTCGGCGCGTATCTCACCAGCGGCGGTCACAATGCCGAGAATGAAAGTGTTCTCTAGCTTGCAACGTTGCGAGGCGGCGAGGAATCTCTTGGTCAAGTCTGCGACCTGAAGCGGATCTCGCGTTACTCCGATCTCATAGAACTGGTTCCCGAACGGGGACTGCGACACCGCGATGAATCTCACGAATCGACGGAGCTGCGGACAGATACGATCGTACTGCTCGCGCACGTAATCCTCGAAAGTCTGCCCGTCCACGGTCAGCGAAAGAACCAGATCGAGTGCCTCCTGCTCGTTGGCGATCGGTGGCGGAGAGTAGCCCGAGCCCCCGAAAGCCAGCACAAGGACGACCGCAGCTACCACCGCGACGAGGACACCAGCGGTAAGGAGTCGCCGCTGGCGCCACCAGGACCCTCGCTGTCCCTCAGAAGTCTGTGCACTTAGTAAAGTCATCATCTCGGAATCGCTTGATCGCCTGGAAGGCGAACAGAGCCTCGCGGCCCAAAGCAGCGCGAACTGGATGCTCGCTCCCGTCTGAACTCACCAGGGTATATCGTGCAGAGCGAGGCAACCTTTCGCAGCCGCCGCGGGATCATTCACATTGAACACGAAGGTGAGCCGGAACTGCTGCTCACCCGGGTAAGCGGGAAGCTCGAACGGGGTTGTACCGGTGATCGTGTCGAGCGTGTCCTGCACACTCTCCCCTGCGTATTGCACAGCACCGATACAGTAACTCGAGTGGCAATAGCCGAGGAATTCCACTTCAAGTCCTTCATCGATCCCAGGGCGCACCTCATGGACCTCTATAGGTGCTCCCTCGTTGGCCACTTCCAGCCCAATGGCCACGACATCGTCAGGGCCATTCCATGGGGACATGTGCCGATCAATCGAGTAGATCGAAGCTCCTCCGGCACCCGCAGGCGGCGATCCGCTGCTCACTGTGGGCGCCACGCTGTTGCTGCACGCCACCATGAGCGCAAGGAGTGTGTTGAGCGAGGCCAGTCGCTTGGGCATCCGTCGTACTGAAGCGGTGTGGCCCCTGCCTGTAACGAAGTGTGCTTGGGTTGATGCGATACATGTGCGCGATGGGCCGAAATTCAAAGGAGTTTCAGCCCGAAAAGATCGAGGGGAGAATCCACATCCCGTAGGTTGAGCCGCCCAAAGACTGTCGTGTGCGGCGTCATCAAGACCGGCCGCGGCGCCGCACCATGCATCGTGCCCACCTTCCTGACGCTAGACCGGACACTCAGCGGGATTTCGGGTCGATTTCCTTACCTGTCCTGAAGTTCACACCGCTCAACACACGGCCGTTCGCATCCACTGCCGTCCAGGAGAGGACTTCTTCCCCAAGCTCCGAGAAGACTAATCCGACTCCCTCATTCGCCGGACCGGTTGAAACGTTGTCGCTGTTCCAGTATCGGGTGCCGGGCGGCTGCAAGCGGTTCCCGCGAGCGCAAGAAGGACCGACAGGCTCACGAATCGCATGATGTCCCGCTGGCCAATCGGCGAGGGCCTGATCGAAGTCGTCTCCTACTCGTCGGCGCAGGTCTCAGACCAATGCACTGCAACAATGTGTGTCCCCGGACCTTGAAGAAGTTCCGACTCTTTCCCTTGAAGAGTTACGCGCAAGCTCCGGATTCCTGCACGGCACTCGCGTTCCAGGGACGCCACGGCAGCCTGGCTGACCAGCTTCAGTTCGAAGGTCAGGAACCGCCTTTCGTCCACATCCAGCACCAGCGGGAAATCAAGCGACGTACCTTTCTCAGCTCGTGCCGCAACCTCAGGAGTCCAGACCCTTCCCCCCACGCAGCCCATCGCGCAGTCGCTGTGACCGATGAAGCGCGCCTCCACAAGCGAATCAACCTCGCCCGGCTCGAGCGCCTCGATGGTCAGGGGCTCAGAGTTCACGTTCGTTATCTCGGCGGACACGATTACCCGCAACTCCTTACCTTCCGTGTCGGCTTGGGCGTAGACAGCAGTAACAGCAACGCGGTCAAGTGACGGGCCATCGCCTGATGGAAGGACGCCTATCTGTCCGCCCTTCGGCTCGCAAGCCAAGAGCAGGCAGAGGAGCATCGCCAATGATGCGACCCGCATTATCACGAATTGTTCTTCCAGCAGTAGTCTGAGCCCTGGGAACTGTCTGGGAACCACCCATCGGCGAACTTACAAGAGAGGTTCTCTTCCTTCCAGCCGGTACCCATGTCATAGAGATAGAAGAGCCCCTTGTCCGTTCCGAAGCCGGTTCTCGGTTGATCAGTGAACTCGAGCTTTCTGTAAGTATACGTATTGGTGGCCTTGGTGGTGTCCTCCACCTCCATCCCAGCGCTGAACGTCGCGCTCCCATAGGACTCCGGGAAGTTGACGGAGACCTGGGCACCATTGAACCACACATGCGAGTCGAGCAACGATCGTTCACGGATGTTGCCGGGATCGTAGTCGACCCAACTCCCGAAGTTGCCAGCCTCGATGAGGCTCGGCCTCTTCTTGTAGTTGTACATCACGGACGATTGACCCCACAGGGCACCGCCGTCGCGGGACTTGACC
>Ga0302046_10000018_pt1 | contig 166475 bp, 155 predicted proteins | sample RVTome_11_FD_200261 | JGI IMG/M metagenome (GOLD analysis project Ga0302046, IMG submission 200261) | Soil microbial communities from uranium-contaminated site in the Upper Colorado River Basin, Wyoming, United States - RVT147D111 (version 2) ... | reverse complement strand
CACGCGCCCGTTCTGGGTCGACGAGCTGCCGGAGGTGCTGTTGGTCCGTGACTGGGACTACTTCACCGCGGAGACCTTCAACTACCTGGACTGGAGCTTCCCGTCGATCAACAACGGGATGGAGGGCGAGCTGGAGGACCTCGGGCACGGCGTCGCCTACTGGGACACCGCGATCTACGGCAGTCCCGGCGCATCCGACCTGCGCTACTACGCAACGGTCGTCTGGCTCGGCGACTGGTGGCGGGTCCCGCAGGGCTCGATCAAGCAATACCTCTCCGAGGGCGGCAACATCCTGCTCAGCGCCGAGCTGAGCGCCACCTGGGACCGGCGCTCCGGCGTCTCGACCGTTTCACAGAACTGGTTCCACCTCACCGGCCTGTACACGCAGTGGTATCCGCACCGGAACCATCAGGTGTTCCCGCAGTCGGTGTCGGGTGCCGCGGGCGGACCGTTTGCCGGCGAGACGTTCGACATCGACTCCACGAACCTCGGCACGACGGGGGAGGGCACGGCGCTGTTCACCGACGAGCTGCTCGCGCTGAACGCCGGCGCGGAGACCGCGCGCGCGTTCGACTACGCGGCCGGCGTCTTCGACCCCGCGATCGGCGGCGTCTCGGTGGACGACGGGACCTACCGCCTGCTCTACCTCGGTTTCGGGATCGAGGCGATCAACGATCCGGGGAGCACGATGAGCCGCTCGGACGCGCTGCAGGCGGTCCACGACCTGTTCAATCCCGCGCCCACGATCGGCGCGGTGAAACCGGACGCGACCGTCGCGATCAACGAATGGTTCACGATCAAGGGGACCGGCTTCCAGCGACTGGCGGCGACGAAGGTCAAGCTCGGCGGCAAGAAGATCCCCGCCTACGTAGTGAGCCGCACGCGAATCCGCGCCTTGGCGCGCGACAACGTCGCGCTCGGGACGGCGGATCTCACGGTCGTCAACCCCGACGGTGACTCGGTGACGCTCGCCGACGGCGTCGAGGTCGTGCCTCCCACCCCATTCGTCATCGGCGTCCGGCCGAACTTCGCGAGCAACGACAGGCAGCGCACGATCACGATCTACGCGCACAACATGATCGAAGGCGCGGACGTCTACGTCGGCGGCGTTCCGGTCGAGACGACGGTGTGTCCAAGGCGGTTCCTGTGCTCCGTCTCGCTTCCGCGCGGGTTCACGCCGCTCGGGCGCCTGCGCGTCAAGGTGGTCAACGCGCCCGGCTATGCCGATTCGCTCGCGCGAGCACTGTGGGTGCGCTTCGGCTTCACCCGGCGAATGGAGCGAGGAGACCGCGCGATCGACGTGCTGCACCTGAAGGATCGCTTGCGCCGGTACGGCTTCTACGACGGCCCGCTCACGAAGCGGTTCTCCGCCGCGACCGAGCGCGCGCTGCGTCGATACCAGCGCGACCGGAACCTCGCCCCGACCGGCGTGCTCGACTACGACACGCGGAGGCGCTTGAACGAGCAACGATAGCCGCGCTCAGGCCAGGACCATCGCGCCGGCGCGCAGCACGACGATCGGCCGGCCGAGCGCCCTGAGGTCGGCGGACGCGTCGCCGTTGAACAGCGCCACGTCGGCGCGGGCGCCGGCGCGGATGCGCCCGGCGTCCGGCAGGCCGAGCAGGTCGGCGGCGGCCGACGTCGCGGCGCGAAGCACGTCGGCCGTGCTCATGCCGGCGTCGAGCATGAGCGTCGCCTCCTCCACGTCGAAGCCGGGCGGAATCGGCTCGTTGCCCATGTCGGTGCCGTAGACGATCCTGCCGCCGATCGCGTGGTAGCGCGCGACGGCGTCGATGCGAGCTGGGTGCGGGTGGATGTGCAGCGTCGGAATGAGCGTCACGCCGGCCGCGTCCATCAGCCGGAGCGTCTCGTCGGGGATCTCCTCGTCGCTCCAGAGCCCGTGCGCCAGCTCCGTGACTCCGGCCTCGATCGCCAGGTCGAGCTGCTCCAGGCTGCCGACGTGGCTCGCGACCCCGAGGCCGTGCTTGCGCGCCTCCTCGGCGATCACCTCCAGCGTCCCGTGCGCGAGGAGGGGGCCGGCGCGCGGCTCCTGCGCCACCTTGATCACGCAGGCCCCCGCCTCGGCGAGTTCGGCGACCGCCGCGCGCGCCGTGCGGTGATCGACTTCGCGTCCGGTGCCCTTCGGGGCCCAGGAGGCGCGCGTCGGATAGCCGCGCGGCGCGGTCAGCATCGGCCCCGCGAACAGCACGCGCGGCCCGTCCTGGTGCTGCAACGCTGCCACGCGGTCGAGCGGCCAACCCAGGTCGCGCACGGTCGTGACGCCGCTCGCCAGGACGAGCGAGGGCAGGTGCAACCCCAGGTGGACGTGCGTGTCGATCAGGCCCGGCGTAAGCGTCACGCCCTCGCGGGCGACGACGTGCGCGCCGGGCGGGGGCTCGACGCCGGGCCCGGCCGCCGCGATGCGCGCGCCGTCCACGACCACCGTCCAGTCGTCGTGGAAGTCCTCACCGTCGAATACGCGCGCCCGCGCGAACGCGATCGGGCCCTCGACGTCGTCGCGCACGGGCATGCCGCGAAGCGTAGGACACCGCCGCGCGCGGACGCGTCAGGCCGGGTTGCCGCGCGGCGCTCGCGGGGGCGGCGCGTCAGCCGATCGTCAGCACGTGGGTCCCGGAGGCGTCGAAGGTCAGCGTCAGCACGCCGCCCGCGTAGGTCGAGGTGCTCGCGCCGACGACCTCGGGCGCGCCGTGCCAGCCGCCGGCCAGCCGCAGGGTGGTGGGGCCGTCGGTCGTGACGCTCGCCACGATGGGCGAGCCGGTCGACAGGCCCATCCGGACGACGTCGAGCGTGGCCGAGGACAGGTTGGTCATGGTCGCGTCGAACCAGTTCCGGGCGCTCTGGTAGCCCGTGACGAGCCGGCGCTGCCCGTTCATCGTGTACGGCTCGGGCTGCGCGGCGGTCCCGGCTTCGGGCACGCCGATCGTCTCTTCGAACCCGCGGCCGTAGGTGACCGCGTCGATCGTTCCGACGTTGGACGGGTCGATGCCGGGCGTACGCGTCTCCAGGCCGTCCACCCAGTACGCGCCGTCGAAGTCGAAGCCGAGGTCGACGCCGGCCGGCACGCTGATCGTGGAGACGGCGTGGTTGAGCGCGGGCCACACGCTGTACGTCACGTGCGGCGGATCGCGGTCGAGCGTGAAGGTGCTCATGTAATCGACGATCTCGCGCCAGTCGTCCACGATCGGCGCGGAGTAGTGCTCGTAGGTGTGGAACAGGTAGAGCCGGTAGGTGTTGCCCATCTCGTGGAGCGTCTCGCCGATTCGAATCGCGCCCGACACCGGGACAAGCTCGTCCTCGGTCCCGTGCAGGATCGCATACGGCAGGTTCCGCGCGTTGCCGATGATGGTGTAGAGGAACTCCGCTTGCAGGTCGCCGTCGTTCTGCGGCTCGATCGGTTCGGTGAAGCCGGTCCACAGGCCCGGCACGATCGGGCCGTCCTCCGGGTTGGCCGCGGCCCAGCGGTCGGGGAACAGCAAGCCGAGCAGGAACGAGGCGAAGCCGCCCATGGAGTGACCGCCGACGTAGGTGCGCGACTCGTCGATCGGGTAGCGCTCGTGCGAGTCGGCCCACACGTCGAGGTAGTCGACCATGCCGCGGCCCGTGTACCAGGTGGAGGTGCCCCGCGCGCTCGGCGTCACGACGATGCCGCCCATGCGGTCGCCGAAGTGCCGCATCACGCCGGGGAGCCACGCGCCCGCGTCGTGCGCGTGCCCGCCGCGGTAGTGCATCCAGAACGTGGTCGGGTAGGCCGTGCCGGGCCGGTAGACGCGCGGCAGGTACACGCCGTAGTGCTGGAAGATGCCCTGGAAATACTGGCCGGACTCACTCTCCTGGTTCACCGGGCTGTCGCTCGCGACGTAGACCTGCTCGTAGTAGCCCGGGCGCTGCTGGAAGGTCTCGGTGCGCCCGGCGCGGAGCGCGTCGAGGTCGACCGGGGCGAGGAACTCGTCCATCGACCCGAGCCGCAGGGCGAGCGCCTGCGCGCGGTCCATCCAGATACGCACGCGCTCGCTCCGGAAGCCAACGTTGATCAGGTCGGACTGCGCGTCGCCCGTGCGCGTCGCGGCGAGACCGGACGGGTTGACCTGGTCGTCGGTGAGCGCGGTGGCGACGCCGAACGCGGGCGCGGCCGGAACCGGCCCGAAGCTCGCCAGGAACGACAGGTCAACCGACGCCTCGATCGTGTTCACGAAGTCGCTCTCGTCGGTCGCCACCGCCATCGCGGCGCCCGTCGCGACCGGCGCGCCCTTGAAGCTCGCCGACACGACGTCGTCGCCGGCGACGACGAAGGCCCACTCCGCCTTCGTGCCCGCGAGACCCGGCGCCGGGTAGTCGCCGCCGTCCTCGGTGTCGATCAGCAGGACGACCGCGGTGCCGGCGTGATGGGAGAGCCCGTTCAACCGCACCATGAGCGACAGCGTCGGACCGTCGGCCGCGATGCGGGCCTCCACGATGTCGGCCTCGTTGCGCCGCGCGCCCTGGTTCGCGTCGCCGTAGTGCAACTGCGCGCCGACGGGCTGGCCGACGCCGAACTGGTCGCCCGCAGCCTGCTGCAGCGCGTCGTTGCGGTACGTGCGCGGCTCGAGGTCGGCGAGCTGGTCGTGGGTGGCGAGCCGCTCGGCGTCGAAGCCGTCGTCGGCGCCCCAGTCGTCGTTCAGGTAGTCCTGGTAGACGAACTCGCCCCGCGAGTAGATGCTCGTCCCGCCGAGCCGCGTGCTCTGCCCGGTCCAGTCCGACGGGTCCCCGTCCACGGTCTTGGGCGACGGCGCGACCGGCGCCACGACCGAGGTCGCGATCGATCCGGCCGGCGTCTCCGCGCCGAGCACCGGCAGGTCCGGAACCGCGTCCGGGATGACGGCCTGCGCGGACGATGCCGTCGCGACCACGGCGACCAGCGACAGCGAAGCGAGCTTGATGCGCGTCACGGTTCCTCCCCTGAAGTCCCTGTGCGGGAAGGGTTAGACGCGGACCGGCGTATTCCTGCCGCACGGTCGGAATTCCGGCGCCCGCGAGCCAGCCGCTACGCTCCCGCCCTCGTGGCGTCCCTGGACGTGATTCGGGACCGGCTCGGCGTGCCGCACGTGCGTGCGCGCTCGATCGACGACGCGTTCTTCGCCCAGGGGTTCGTACACGCGCAGGACCGGCTCTGGCAGATGGAGTACGACCGGTACCGAGCGGCCGGCCGTCTGTCCGAGCTGATCGGAGCGAGCGGACTTGCCTACGACGTCTTCGTCCGCCGGATGCGAATCCTGGACGCATCGCGCGCCGACTACGAGGCGCTCGGCCCCGAGGCGCGCGCGATGCTCGACGCCTACGCCGCCGGCGTCAACGCCTTCCTCGACGGGGCCCGAGCGCTGCCGGTCGAGTTCGAGCTGCTCGGCGCGACGCCCGAGCCGTGGCGCGGCTGGGACGCGGCCGCGACGATGAAGGTGCGCCATGTGTTGATGGGGAGCATGCACGCCAAGGTCTGGCGCGCGCTCCTGCTGCGCACGCTCGGGCCCGACGCGGTCGTGCGCATCGGCTCGGTCGACGGACGCGACGAGACGCTGATCGTCCCGGTTGACGGGCGCGAGACCTGGCACGCGCGCGCCGCCGACGTCGAGCCGGGGCTGCTCGCGGTGGCGGCGCTGGAGGACGGCAGCAACAACTGGGTCGTCCACGGGAGCCGCACGCGATCCGGCCTGCCGCTGATGGCCGGCGACCCGCATCGCATCCTGGAAGCGCCTAACGTCTACTACCAGAACCACATCGCCTGTCCCGAGTTCGACGCGAGCGGCTTCTCCGTGCCCGGCATCCCCGGCATCTTCCACTTCGGCCACACGCAGCACGTCGCCTGGTGCATTACCCACGCGATGGCCGACACGCAAGACCTCTTCGTCGAACGCTTCGACGCGGCGCTGCGGCACGAGCGCGCGGGTGAGTGGCTCGCGAGCGACCGGCGAACCGAGACGATCCAGGTTCGCGGCGGAGCGCCGGTCACGATCGACGCGCTCGCCACCCCGAGCGGGCCGGTCGTTTTCGGCGACCCGGCGGCCGGGGCCGCGATCGCGATGCGCTGGACCGGCATCGACGCGCCCAACCGGACCTTCGACGCCTTCGTGCCGATGCTGCGCGCGAGGACCGTGGACGAGCTGGACGAGGCGATGCGGCCCTGGGTGGACCCGTGCAACAGCATGCTGATGGCCGGCGTGGACGGCGCGATCGCCTACCTGCACCGCGGCCGCGTGCCCGAGCGGACGCGCGCCAACGCGTGGGTCCCGGTTCCCGCCTGGACCGGCGAGCACGACTGGCGCGGTGACGTTCCGTTCGAGGCGCTCCCGCGTCTGCGCAACCCCGATCGCGGGTTCGTCGTGACCGCGAACAACCGCGTCGTGGGCGATGACTTCCCCCACTACCTCGGCATGGACTACTCGGCGCCCAATCGCGCCCGACGGATCCTCGACCGGCTCGACAGCCTCGAGGGGGCGACCGCGGAGGACATGGCCGCGATCCACGCCGACCGGCTCTCGCTCCCGTCGCGGATGTTCGCGGACCTGGCGAGCCGCGCGCCGGCGAGGGGCGTCGCGGCGCGCGCTCGCGCGCTGCTGGAATCCTGGGACGGCCGGATGGAGGCCGGCGATGCCGCGCCGGCCGTGTACGCGGTGATGCGCGACGAGCTGGCGGGCGTGCTGATGGAACGCGATCCGCTGGCGCGGCTCGACCCGAGCCTGCTCGCTGAGGAGCCGTATCCCACACCGCTGCGCGCGCGCGTCCGGACCGCGCTGCCGCGCCTGATCGCCGCGGGGGATGCGACCTACTTGGGCGGCGACTCGTGGGCGACCGTCACCGGCGAGGCGCTCGAGCGCGCCGTCGCCTTCTTGAGCGAGCGTCTGGGAGCCGATCCCGAGTCATGGCGATGGGGCGATCTGCACACGACGCGGACGCTGCACCCGCTCGCGCGCGTCTTCCCCGACGCGGCGGCGACGCTCAACCCGCCGCCGGTCTCGGTCGGCGGGGACGGGGACACCGTGAACGTCGCGGCCGCCGAAGCCGGCTTCCACGCCCTGCACTCATCGGTCGCGCGGTACGTCTTCGACCTCGGCGACTGGTCGAGTAGCGCATGGGTCGTGCCGCTCGGGTCCTCGGGCGACCCGGCGAGCCCGCACTACGCCGACCAAGCCGGAACCTGGGCGCGCGTCGAGATGACGCCGATGGCCTACGACTGGGTCGCGATCGAAGCCGAGTCCGAGAGCCGTCAGGCGATTGAGGCCAGGTAGGCGTCGACCTTCTCCAGCGGCACCTGCCAGACCATGCTCGCCTCGAACCGTTTGAAGCCGAGCTGATCGTTGATCGAGAGCATGGCGTCGTTGGAGTCCGCGTTGCCGGTTCGGATCTGGTCGGCGTCCGGACGCTCCGCCAGCACCCGCTCGATCATCGCGGCCTTCAGCCACTTGCCGAGCGCGCGTCCGCGGTGCTCGGGCCGGACGCCCGTGCCGAGTTGGTGCACGATCTTGGGCATCTTCGGGTTCCACAGCACCTCGGTGAAGCCTGCGATCGTGCCGGTGGCGTCCTCGATCGCGAACAGCGACCATCGCTCGTCGCCGGAGGCCTTCATGCTCTTCTCCCAGTCGCGCGCGTGCTCGACCGTGAAGTTCCAGTCCTCCATGTCCAGGTCGTCGCGCGGCGCGGTGTTCATCACCGCGTGCATGTCGACGATGGCCTCGATGCGCTCGTCCGGGTACGGTCCGTCGAGAGGGTCGAGCCGGTAGCCGGCGGCGCGCTCGGGCCCTTCCTTGATCCAGCGCCGCATGAGGTCGGCGTCCAGGTCCGAAAGCAGCAACCGGTTCACGTGGTTGGCGAGCCCGGGGTCCGCGCCGACCGCGCGCGCGAACGCATCGCCGGCGGGAATGCGCTCGGACGTGCCGGACATGATCAGCGTCCGCCTCTCTTCGCGCGTGACGTCGGCGACGATGCGAAGCAGCGCCTTGGCGATCCCGCGGCGCCGGCGGTCGGCCCGGACGTTGATGCCCGCTTCGACGAGGTGCTTGTTCTCGTCTGCCTTCAGGTAGGAGACCTCGGCGCTGGCGGCGATGCTGCCGTCGGGGTCGCGCGCCCAGAACTCGCGGACGAAGATGAACGGCGGGATGTTCTCCAGCGAGGCGCGGGTCAGCTCGACCGGGCGCGGCGGGTCTTCCGGGTTGCGCTCGGCGCGGAAGAGGTTCCCGTACTGGTTGAGCCGAAGGACGTCCTCCTCCGGCAACGCCTTCAGGTCGATCTCTTCGATGACGACCTCGCCGACCGCAATCGGTTCGAAGGCCATGGCGGTCCCTCCCGGCGCGTCGCGCCCCTCACCCGGCAATTCCGGGCCGAGCGTAGACGCGCCCGAGAGGCGGCGGCAAGCGCTTTTCACCCCATTTGGCGGGGCGTGGCCTTTTTGGCGGAGCCCCCCGGGGCCGTCCGGCCCGCCGGAGACCGCCCGTCCGGCCCCCCGGGTCCCGGGCCGTTCGACTCCTGCCACCGGCGCCGATGCTTCGTACCTTCATGAATGGCCGGACCACGAGGGTTCGGCTGGGAACCGAAAGGAGGAATCATGCGCCGCCGTACGTTCGACATCCTGATGTCGGCCGGGGGTCTGGTGCTCACGATCGCCCTGGTGGTGGCGGGTGCCCTGCTGATGGTGGGGTACAACTTCGCAAGCACCAACGTGACCAACGAGCTGACCGCCCAGAACATCTTCTTCCCGCCTGCTGGAAGCGAAGCGCTTGCGTCCGACGAGATCGGACCGTACCTGAACAAGTATGCGGGACAGCAGCTCACGACCGGTGAGCAGGCGAAGGCGTACGCGGACCACTTCATCGGCGTTCACCTGAAGGACGTGGCCGACGGCAAGACCTACGCCGAGGTCTCGACCCTTTCTCGCGCGAACCCCGACGACGCCGTTCTGGCGGGGCAAGTGCAGACGCTGTTCAGAGGTGAGACGCTGCGCGGCCTGCTGCTGAACGCCTACGCGTTCTGGCAGTTCGGACAGATCGCCAAGATCGCGGGCATCGCATCCTTCGGGCTCGCGGGCGTCATGGCGATCCTGACGATCCTGGGCTTCTGGCACCTGCGCAGGGTTGCGCCGGAGGAGGAGGTCCTCGCACCGCGCGAGTTGCACCGTAAGACCGCCTAGCGGGCGGGCATCACCGCAAACCGAGCCGAGACCCCTCCCGGCTCGGTTTGCTTCGCGTCCGGGCGTTGCTCGTACGCTGCAACCATGCCGGGAGGTCTCCTCACCGATCTCTACGAGCTGACGATGGCCGCGAGCTACGTGCGGCGCGACATGCGCGAGGCGGCCACGTTCAGTCTGTTCGTGCGGCGACTGCCTCCGGGCCGCGGCTTCCTGGTCGCGGCGGGGCTCGAGGACTGCCTTGCGTTCCTCGGGGAGTTCTCGTTCGACGACGAAGACGTCGAGTATCTGCGCCGGTCGCACGGCTTCGACGACGCGGCGCTGCGCGCGTTCCGCGCGATGCGCTTCACCGGCGACGTCTGGGCCGTCCCGGAGGGCCGCATCGTCTTCGCCGACGAGCCGATCCTGGAGGTCACCGCGCCCGTCGCCGAGGCGCAGGTCGTCGAGACCGTGCTGCTCAACCACGTCACCTTCCAGACGGCGATCGCGTCCAAGGCCGCCCGGTGCGTGATCGCGGCTCGCGACAAGGACGTGGTCGACTTCGCGTTCCGGCGAGCGCACGGCGTGGAGGCCGGGATCGCGGTCGCCCGCGCGTCCGCGATCGCGGGCTTCGCAGCGACGAGCAACGTCGAAGCGGCCCGGCGCTTCGCTCTTCGCGCAACCGGCACGATGGCGCACTCCTACGTCGAGGCGTTCGGTTCCGAGGCCGATGCGTTCCGCGCCTTCGCGCAGGACTTCCCCGAGCGAACGACGTTCCTGGTGGACACCTACGACACGCTCGCGGGCGTGCGAGCCGCCGTTGCCGTCATCGAAGAACTCGGCCTGACCGAGCGGCTCGCCGTGCGGCTCGACAGCGGAGACCTCCCGACGCTCGCGCGGGACGCTCGCCGTGTGCTCGACGACGCGGGACTGCGCGAGGTTCGGATCTTCGCAAGCGGCGGCCTGGACGAGCACGACCTCGACGAGCTGAGCGGCGGAGGCGTTCCCGTCGACGCGTTCGGCGTCGGGACGACGATGGGCGTCTCGGCCGACGCGCCGTCGCTGGACTCCGCCTACAAGCTCGTGCAGTACGGCGAGCGGCCGGTGCTGAAGCTGTCGGAGGGCAAGGCGACGGCGCCCGGCCCGAAGCAGGTCTTCCGCGCCGAGAGCATGAACGACGTCTTGGCTCTGCGCTCGGAAGCGCCGCCGCCGGGCGCGCATCCGCTGCTGGAGCCGGCGATGCGCGCCGGCCGCCGCGTCGGCGCACCCCAGACCTGGGTGGCCGCGCGCGAGCGGTTCCGGGTGGACCTGGCAGCGCTCCCTTCGGAGGCCCGCGCGATTCGCGATCCCGTCCCATGCGCGGCGCGCCACTCCGAGGGGTTGGCCGAGCTGACCGCTCGCGTGACGAGAGACGTTTCCGGGCGAGCCTAGGCGGGCTGCTCGACCGTCACGCCGGCGGCGCGCATCTCCTCGATCGCCGCCCGCTCGTCGCCGTCGTTGAGGTTCACCGCGCGCGCAAGGTCGCGCCGGACGGTCGTTTCGTAGCCGATCTCGGCTGCGTCGAGCGCCGTGGCCTTCACGCAATAGTCGGTGGCGAGCCCGACGACGGCGACGCGGCGGATCCCGCGCTCGGCAAGCATCGCGCCGAGCGCCGTCGCGCCCTGCTCGCCCGTGACCGGGTCGCGCACGCTGAAGCCTGAGTAGCCGTCCTCGCCGCCGGTCCCCTTGCGAACGACCGGTCCGGCGACGCGAAGCGCCGGGTGGAACGCGGCGCCCCACGTCTCCCGCACGCAATGGACGGGCCAGACGCCGCCGCTCTCCTTGAAGTGCGGCGTGGACGCGGGGTGCCAGTCCTGCGTGTAGACGACCAGCGCGCCGCCGTGCTCGGCTCGATCGATCTCCTCGTTGATCGCCCCGACGATCCGGTCGCCGCCGGCGACGTAGAGGCTCCCGGCCGGGTCGGCGAAGTCGTTCTGCACGTCCGCCACCACGAGCGCCGTCTCAGGATCGTAGGTCGTCATCGCGCCCATCCCCGTCGCCGGGCGGAGATCGGCGCTGCCGCCGACGTCGCGTTTGCTCGCGTCCTCACCTCACCGCCTTCTTCACCAGCGCGCGGATCTTCTTCTCGTCGGCGGCGGTCAGCTTTTTCAGCGCGAAGGAGGTCGGCCACATGGCTCCCTCGTCGAGGTTCGCCGCCTCCTCGAATCCGAACGTCGCGTACCTCGACTTGAACTTGTCCGCGCTCTTGAAGAAGCAAACCACCTTGCCGTCCCTGGCGTACGCGGGCATCCCGTACCAGGTCTTGGGCGTCAGGGACGGCGCGGTCTTCGTGATGATCTCGTGCAGGCGCTCGGCCATGGAACGATCCGGCGCCGGCATCGCGGCGATCTTGGCGAGCAGATCGCGTTCCCCGTCCCTGCCGGCGCGCTCCGCCTTCAGCTCGCGGGCGCGCTCCTTCATCGCAAGGCGTTCCTCGCCGGTGAACCCCCTGTCCGCGCCGCGGCTGCTCTTGGTCGGCTTCTTCTTCGCAGCGTTCGCCTTAGCCATTGCGAAGCACCTCCGTTTCCGTGCTCATCGTGGCTGCCGTTGCCGGATCATTCAGCTCGCCCGTCCGAGGGCGCGTCATGGTTCGGCGGAGGGTCGGAGGATGCCGAGGTGCGGTATGCGATGACTTCGACGGTCTCCAGCGTCACGAGGCCTTCGCCGACCATCTCGTCCAGCATCGGCAGCACCGAGGCGATCTTGTCTTCGGTGTCGACGATCTCGATCAAGACGGGGAGGTCTTCGGACAGACGCAAGATGCGAGCCGTGTGCAGCCTGCTGTGCGCCCCGAACCCCTCGATGCCGCGGATGACGGTAGCGCCCGCCACGCCGTGCTCGCGCACCCGCTCGACGATGGCCTGATACAGGGGCTTGCCGTGCCAGGTGTCCGACTCTCCGACGAAGATCCGGAGCAACCTGCCCGTTCCTTCGAGCTTCACAGCGCCCTCCCCAGCCATGTCCCAGCGTACACAGCGACGAGGCCGGCCCCGAGGCTCGCCGCGACGTTGGCGGCCGCCAGCAGGCCCGCGCCATCTTCGGCCAGACGCATCGTCTCGAACGCCAGCGTCGAGAACGTCGTGTAGGCGCCCAAGAAGCCGATCGTGAGCGCGGCCCGCACGTGCGGGTGCGGCAGGAAGCGTTCGGTCAGCAGCGCGAACAGGAACCCAAGCAGGAAGCAGCCGCTCACGTTCACCACGAGCGTTCCCCAAGGAAGGTCGCCGCGAGTTCGGTTCGACACCCAACCCTCCACTGCGTAGCGGCTCACCGCTCCGGCAAAGCCGGCGAGGCCGATCCACAAGGTCCTCACGCTCCACCTCCGAATCGCGACAAGAAGGCTCCCACCCGATCAGGCCTCAGTACCCGGTGAGCACTGAGTAAGCTACCCCGCCCGCAGACGTACGGTGTCGATCGGAAAGGAGTAACGGATGGCATCGCTGCTCAACCCCTACATCACGTTCCCCGGCAACGCGAAGGAGGCCATGGAGTTCTACCAAGCCGTCTTCGGCGGCGAGCTGGCGGTGAATACCTTCGGCGAGTACGGGGAGCAGGACCCGGCCGTCGCCGGCAGGATCATGCACGCCAGGCTCGATACCGACCGAGGATTCACGCTGATGGCGTCCGACTCACCGCCCGGGATGGAGATTCAAGCGGGCAACAACATCGCCGTCAGCCTCAGCGGCGAGGACGCCGACGACCTCGGCGGCTATTGGGAGAAGCTTTCGGCCGGCGGCGACGTGCAGATGCCGCTGGAGAAGCAGGTCTGGGGAGACACGTTCGGCATGTGCACCGACAGGTTCGGCATTTCGTGGATGGTGAACATCACCGAGCCTCAAGCCTGAACCGAGGCGACGGTGTTTCCCGCGCGCCGTGCGGTGCTCGTACGCCCCGCACGTCGTCATCCAGCCGCTCGAGGATGACGACGGGTATCTCGCGCGCGTGCGGCGCTCGTACTCCGCGAAACCTGGGTAGCGCTCCTTCTGAAGGGTCTAGATCCGCTCCCGCTCCTCGCCGCGCGCGACCCTGGCGGTCACCGCGAAGGTCTCCGTTCCGCCCTCGACGGTCGCCCTCGGATTCGCAAGTAGGTTGTGGCACCAGTCCGAACCTCTGATGCCCTGACTACCCTGTCACGCTGCCGCGCATACAGCTAGCGTGCAAGTGCGAAATATAGATGCTATCTTGCGTGGGCGCGAAGGAGGTGGACCCGTGGACAAGAACAAGATGCTGACCGTGCGGCTTCCGGCCGAGCAGGCTCAGGAGTTGGAGGCTGTGGCGGAAGTCGACGGTGTGGCCGTCGCCGAAGAAGTTCGCGCGGCCATCGCCGCCCACATCGAGGCCCGCCGCAAGGACGAAGACTTCAGGGCGCGGCTCCGGGCGTCCATCGAACGAAACAAGCTGATCCTCGAGAAGCTCGCCGAAACCTGACTCGGTGGGTTTCCGCTACCTGGATCTCGCGGACTTCCTCCTCATTGGGGAGGAAGTTCTCGGCATTCCGGCAGAGGTTCTGCAGAAGAGGGCCAACCTGCCGCTCGCAGACTCCGCCCTGAACGCTCCTTCGGCAGAGTTCGGCGGCGTCGAGTTCTACCCCGAATTCTCGATGAAGGTTGCCGTGCCGTGCCTGCGACTGATCAAGAACCATCCACTGCCCGACGGCAACAAGCGAGTTGCGTACATCTGCGCAGTGGAGTTCGCCGAGCGCAACGGCTATCGCTGGGAACTACCGGCTGGTGATGCTGATGGGACGGAGACAGTAGAGACGATGAAGGCTGTCGCCGCCGGGTCGATCGACGACGATCAACTCGAGCGGTGGATCCGCACGCGTCTTCGGGTGCCCGATGACGGGTGAACAACTGGCTTTGGACGTCGGTCCCAACGAGCCACCGGCGAAGCGTCCGTCGATCGACGCCATGCGGATCGCGACCTCGGTGATCGAGACCGCCCGTCGAGGAGCTTGGGGGACGGCTTGATAGCGACTGCTCAACCTTCGAAAGCTCCTGCAGCATCGGCTCCCCCCCTTGACTCGGCTGGGCCGAAGTCAACCGGATGGAGCGAGTAAGACATAGAAGCCGGAGCCACTGTCGCCCATATGAGACAGAGGTGCCGAACTCTCACAGCACGTCAACGGCTTGAACAAGTAGGGAAGGGGGGATTTGAAGTCGTCACCCCCGCGAGGTTCGCGCCTGCGATTCCGGGGCCCATACCGTCGTTATCGTCAGGGTCATGTCTTCGTCTCGAGGCCCGATCGACCTCATCCACGAGTTGTTCCGTCGTGCTCCAAGCTATGCCGCCATCCGGTCGGATGCGGAGAATGACTTGGTCTACGAGGTCTTCGGGGACCTGGCTCTTCTGATCGTGGATAAAGATCCTCGTCTCGCGCGTGAAGACGTCGGAGCTGTGTTCGACCTCTTCAACGAGATGGCTGATTCGGCACACTTGGAAGAACAGAATGTACTTGTGGTGGCTGTCCTGGAGGTCCTGTGTGATCGAGCGTCCAGCCGCCGGTTTGCCAGTCGCCTCCTGCGCGGAAACGGCTTGGCCTTGCTGGAGCGCGTGTCGAAGGGTTGGCCTGACGAGGACTCGGAGAAGAGTCGTTGAAGTGGTTCACGGCAGTCCTCGTCCTGGAGTGTCTCGTCGACGGCGCGTCGCAGGAGGAGGCGGAGCTGCAGTTCCGGTTGGTTCGTGCGCCAGACCAAGGGGCGGCACTGGCTCAAGCCGAGAGACTCGGCAAGGGGGCGCAGGAGTCGTACCAGAACCATGCAGGAGAGGGAGTGACCTGGGTTTTCCGGGGTCTGTTCGACCTCGCCGAGATCGACGGAGCCCCCTCGGAAGGTTCCGAGCTGTACTCGATGCTCTCTGATCGCTCGATCGAGGATCTTGTCCGGCGAGCGGACGATCTCGGCTAGGTCAACCGGAAGGCTCTGTCCCAGCCCGATGCTATCTTCGTGATCCGTGCGCACGAACCTCTACATCGATGCGTTCAACCTCTACTATCGCTGCCTTAAGGGGACGCGCTTCAAGTGGTTGGATCTTGGCAAGATGTGCTCCCTGCTGCTTCCGCAGCATGAGGTGAGGCGCATCAGATACTTCACCGCGCGGGTCGAGGCCCGGCCCGATGACCCGCAACAGCCGCAGCGGCAGCAGACCTATCTACGTGCGCTCGCGACCGTCCCGAACCTGTCGATCCACTACGGGTCGTTCTTGACCAAGCCAAAGCGGTTGCCGCTTGCCCATCCCAAGCCAGGAGAACCTCGCACCGTGGAAGTGCTCCGGACCGAAGAGAAGGGCTCCGACGTCAACCTTGCGACTCATCTGCTCGTCGACGGGTTCAAGAGGGACTACGACGTTGCCGTCGTGATCTCCAACGACTCGGACCTGAAGGGACCGATCGAGGCGGTCCGATCCGAGCTTGGCCAGACGGTTGGAGTCGTGATCCCTGGGAATCTTCCCAGGTCGGCTCTCCCGGCGGACTTCTACAAGCGGATCCGATCCGGAATCCTCGCCGCGAGCCAGTTCCCGGGAACGCTTCGCGATCAGCACGGAACGATCCGCAAGCCGAAGGGTTGGTAGCCAGAAAGGCAGAGACCGCCCAGAGGCGGTCTCGCGCCCTGCCGCCGAAGCAGCAGGGTGGGTACACGGTCAGGATACCGGACCGCGGGGACAGCGTCCATGATGAATCAGGGTTCTCTTCGTGTCGTCCACACAGGGTCCCCTTGTCAACGCAGATCTTGGAGACCGAGGATGCCTGAGCAGCCCCCCACCGTTGCGCCCGGGCGATCCGAACGGCGGCAGGCCCGCTCGGCGCCGGGAGTCAGCGTCAACCCTCATCCATCAGGTGAGCGCAACAGATGGACCGTCATGGCCTGGGCCGGGTTCGGCGCGAATGACAAACCAATCCGCGCGCACCGAAACTTCCGCGGCACCGGACGCCAGGCACTCGAGTTCGGGATCGAGCTGCGGCGCAAGATCGCCGACGCGCCACCCGATCCCGCCAAGCACACGATCGGATCGTGGTTCGAGAAGGAGTTCCTGCCCCACAAGCGCGCACTCGCCGATCGCGGCGACCTCTCACCGACGACGGTTGACGCGCTTGAGAAGAAGTACCGTCGCTACATCAAGCCGTCGTCGCTCGCGCGCGTGTTGCTGAGCAAGCTCGATACACCGCAGGGACCGACGTACCTCGTGCGGTGGTTCACGGAGCTGTCGTCGACCGATGGCCCGACCGGCCACGTCTCGGCGCGCACGCTGCAACACGCGTTCAGCACGTTGATGTGCGGCCTTCGGTACGCGATGTCTGTTGGACCGCTTGAGAAGGATCCATTCCGGAAGTTCCCGCGTGAGCTGAAGCCGAAGGTCGGACCGAAAGGACGGCCGTCACAACGGTCGATCGGCTTGGTCGGCCAGCGCGCGATGCGCGTCGCGTTCGACGGTTCCAACATGGAAGGCGAACTGACGCTTGCGCTGCTTGGGATGCGGCGCGGTGAGATCCTCGGCGTTCGCCTACGGGGCAGCGACGAGGATCCGCGCAACGGCGATCTCGTCCTCGACGGACGGAGCCCCCTCGTCCGAGTGCGTCAGGTCGTCATCGACGCGAAGGGCGGTGCGCGCATCAAGTCATGCCCCAAGAGCGAGACGTCGCGCCGCGACGTCATGCTGCCGGCGTGGGCGGTGAAGGTGCTGCGCGAACAGAAGAGGCGCGCTCTCGAGATGCGCCTTGAGGCCGGCGATCGCTGGGAGGAGCACGATCTGCTCTTCCCGTCGCGAGGACGGCATCGTGACCCGCGCAACGACCGCCTCGTCGGTTGGGGCGCGCCAGGACGTCCGCAACAACCCAACGCGCTCTACAAGCGGTTCAAGAAGCACCTTGGCCAGATCGAGATCGAAGGCCTTGACCGCGCGCGCATCGACGCGATCCGGCTACACGACCTACGCCACACGTTCGTCAGTGTGCTGATCAACGAGGTCGGTATGCGCGCCGAAGACGTTCAGCGCCTCGCCGGTCACGCCGACCTCAAGACAACGGTATCGCGCCGAGGATTCCGCCCCCGGCGCGCGTGCGGCGGCCGCGCTCGACGAGCTGCTCGGCTGACGCCTTCCGTTTAGCGCGGGCGGTCGCCGACACCACGAAGAGCTAGTTCCTCGATCCGCCCAACCGCCTTCACGCCGACCACATATGGACCGGCGTTCGCGAGCGCATACACAACCATGTCGTCCCATCGACGGACCAAGAGCTGCATGATTTCCCAGATCCGCATGTTGCCAGCGCCAGTCAACAGGAACGCGGGTAATGGCACCTTCTACAAGAGCCCGAGCCTCATTCGGTCGCTTTCGAAGGTTCTTGTCGCGGGTGACGAAGCACCAGTTCCGCTCTCCGAGACCCGCGAGCAGGAGGGGGTCTTTGATGTCACGGGGGAAGTGATCGTCATGAACCCGGGCGTCGAGCGGTCGCACGAGGGCCATCGCCCGCGCAACGGCCTCTGGGATGTTGCGGTCGATGAGGAAGATCGGAGCCTGGTCCGTATCCTCGGCCATTCAGAGGTCACGCGGCGGATTCGGCGGGAAGCTTCGCGCCGAGCTTCGTCTCGTACCGGATTGCCGCTTCAACTTGTTCCACTGGCACCTTGAAGCCCTCGACGATCGCTGCGATCGTGTCGCCGGCGGCGAACGACTCGAAGAGAACTTCGGTGCGGATCCCGACATCAACGACCGGGGCGCCGAAACTGAGGTCCGGCTGCAGAAGTACCAGACCGTCTCCCTCAGCCGGCCTCCATTGAATGACATAGCCGTCCGCCGTGAACTCCAGCTTGAGACTCTCGAGGTAGTGCACGATCGCCTTCTCCATGGCGAGCTGCTTCTCGGGAGATGCTTCGAGATCACCCGACACGCGGCGGAAGACGTCGCGGCCTGAGACGAACAACTTCTGGGTGGCCAGAGGGTAAGGGGTCCCGAGTTCATCCCGAAGGTCGGCGACGAGACGCCGGAGCTTAGGGAGAGGGATCTTCTTGCCTCGGTAAGCACGAAGATAGATCGCCTCTACAAACTCGCCCCAAGTCAACTCATCAACGCCGGTTGGTTCGGTACGAAGAACGGGCTCGTCGAAAACGGGCTCCCCATGAGTGCTCCTACGCGAGTGGCCGTGAATCCATCGTTTCAGGGTCGACGAGGGGATGCGCGCAAGTCTCGCCGCCTCGGGCAGGGCATACATGGGTTGCGTGATCATGGGAAGGACGTCCGCGCTCATCGATGGGGAGTGTATCGGCTGGGTCTGACGACACGGGTCAGGTTGCTGCATGTTGTCGACTCGCGCACGCGCAGAACGGAATCGAGATTGCACCGGATTGCACCGGACGGGTGGTCGCAAATCTATAACCGCAGGTCAGAGGCCTAAAACTTGGTCGGGAAGGGGGGATTTGAACCCCCGGCCTCCACGTCCCGAACGTGGCGCGCTGCCAAGCTGCGCTACTTCCCGTCGCCGGGCATTATACGGCCCGCTCGCCCGCCGGGAGCCCCGATTCCCCCGCCCGCAGAACCCCGCCACCAGCGCGTTCGCTCGCGCGCGTTCAACCCTGGCAGAACCTGACTTCCGAACGGCTTGACCGGTTGGGTACCATCAAAGCCCCTTCATCGAAGCCGGGGTTCGGACCAACCTCTCGGGAGTCGAGGCATGGACGAACGGCGAGATTGTGAGTGGTGCGGTAGCGCCGCTTCCATCGAGTACGACACCTGTCAGGTGTGCCTGATGCGACACACCGCGGCCCCGCGCGCGGCGCCGATCCCGCTGGAGCCCGCCCGGCGCGCCCGGGCCGCGCAGCGCGGGATCCCCGCCGCTCCGCCGCTCGACCTGTCCAAGCGCGCGCGCTGAGCGCGCGGTTACGGTAGACGGCGGTCATGAAGATCGCCCTGATCGCGCCACCCTGGATCGCGGTGCCCCCGCCCGGCTACGGCGGCATCGAGTGGGTCGTGGCGCTGCTCGCCGACGGGCTCGTCGATCGCGGACACGACGTCACCCTCTTCGCCGCGGGCGGGAGCGTCAGCAAGGCGCGGATCGTCTCGCCCGCGGGGCCGGCGCCCGGGCCGCTCGCCATCGGCGACACGCTCCTGGAGACGGTGCACGCCTTCGGCGCGCTCGAGCATCCCGAACGCTTCGACCTCATCCACGACCACACCTCGCTCGTCGCGCTCGCGATGGCCGCGCGCGGCGACACGCCGGTCGTGCACACGATCCACGGCCTGATCACCGAGCCGTACGCGAACTGGTACCGCTCGCTCACCGATCGCGTGCATTACGTCTCGATCAGCGACTCGCAGCGCGCGCCCGCGCCCGACCTCTCCTACGCGGGCCGCGTCTACAACGGCATCCACCTGGCCGACTACCCCTTCCGCGCCGAGAAGGAGGACTTCCTGCTCTTCGTCGGGCGCGCCGATCCCGCCAAGGGCGCGCGCGAGGCGGTCGTCGCGGCGAAGAAGGCGGGCCTTCCGCTCACGCTCGCCGTGGCGATCAAGAAGCGAGAGGAGCGCCGCTACTGGAAAGAGCAGGTGGTGCCCGAGCTGACCGGCGACGAGACGGTCCTGGCCGAGATCCCGATCGAGCAGAAGGCCGACCTGATGGGCCGGGCGCGCGCGGTGCTGTTCCCGATCACCTGGCCCGAGCCCTTCGGACTGGTGATGGCCGAGGCGAACGCGTGCGGCACGCCCGTGATCGCCTTCCCGAACGGCGCCGCGCCCGAGGTCATCGCGGACGGCGTGTCGGGCTTCATCGTCCCCGACGCCGAGCGCATGGCGGAGGCCGTCACTCGCGCAACCGAGATCGACCCGAACGCCTGTCGTGTCCGCGTCGAGGAGCACTTCTCCGCCGCGCGCATGGTCGCCGGCTACGAGGAGGTCTTCGACCGCGTCCTCGCGGGCTGAGGTGCCCGCGTCCGCACGCCCGCGCGCGCGGGCGCCGCACGCGGACGCAGCGCAAGGCGGGCCCGCTACTCGCCCGGCACGAGTTCCAGGACGCACACCTCCGGCCTGCACGCCAGACGGTAGGGCGCGTACATCGACGTTCCGAGCCCAGCGCTCACGTGCAGCCACGCGCCGTCCATGCGGTGCAGCCCGCTCGCCATCCGTCGCGGCAGCGTGGAGTTCGTCACCAGCGCGCCGAAGCCCGGCAGGCACACCTGCCCGCCGTGCGTGTGCCCGCAGACGATGAGGTCGTAGCCCTTGGCCGCAAGCTCTCGCGTGCCGTCGGGCGAGTGCGCGACGGCGAGCCGGAAGCCGTCGCCGCTGCGCTCGGTCGCGACCGAGAAGTCCGCTCGCCCGATGTGCGCGTCGTCCAGCCCTACGACGTCGATGCCGCCGACGGCGAGCGCGCGGTTGTTGATCAGCGTCCAGCCCTTTGCCTCCAGCGCGCGCACCATCGGCTGCCACGGGTTCGGCTTGCCGGGCTCGGGGATGCGCCGCGCGCTCGACAGGTACCGCAGCGGGTTCTTGGGCTTGGGTCCGTAATAGTCGTTCGATCCGAGCACGAACAGCGCCGCGGTCCTCGCCGGCGTCGCCGTCATCGCCTCGACGGTCGCGTCCACCGACACCTCGTCGCCGAGGAAGTCGCCCGTGCCCACGATCAGGTCGGGCTCCAGCGTCGCGAGCGAGCGCATGAACCGTTGCTTGCGCCGCTGCACGCTCCGAAGGTGAAGGTCGGAGACGTGCAGCACGCGAATCGGCGTCGATCCCGCCGGCAAGCACGGGACGACGTGCCGGCGCACGGCGAACCAGGTGCGCTCGACGACGACCGCGTAGAGCGCGACGGCGAGGCCGAAGCCGAGCAGCGCGAGGACTGCGACAACCACCACTGAGCCGCGAAGCCTACCGGCTATATCCTTGCGCCCATGCTTCGCGACACGATCAGGACCGACCTCACCGCCGCCATGAAGGCGCGCGAGGCGCTGCGAACCTCCACGCTTCGGATGCTGCTGACGTCCATGAAGAACCTCCAGGTCGAGCGGGGCCACGAGCTGGACGACGACGAGGTGATCGAGGTGATCGGCCGCGAGGCGAAGCGCCGCCGCGAGGCGATCGAGTCCTTCACCGCCGGAGGCCGCACCGACCAGGCGGAAAAGGAGCAGGCCGAGCTTGCCGTGCTCCGGTCCTACCTGCCCGAGCAGCTCTCCGAGGCCGATCTGGCGGCGCTGGTCGACGAGGCGATCGCCGAGTCGGGCGCGACCGAGATCAAGCAGATGGGCGCGGTGATGAAGGCGCTGATGCCGAAGGTGAAGGGCCGTGCGGACGGCTCGGCCGTGTCCTCGGCGGTGCGCGCGCGGCTCGGCGGCTGATCGCTAGGGCGACGGCGAGGGCGAAGGGCTCGGCGGGCCGTTTGCGGGCTTCTCCGCCTCGCCCGAGCCGTCCGAGACCTCCAGGGTGACGACGATCCCCGGCGACGCCTCGGACCCCGCCTCGGGCGTTTGCGAGAGCACGGTGAAGGCGGGCTCGCCCGAAGGCGCCTTCACGAACGTCACCTCGAACCCGGCCTCGCGGAGCGCGGCTCGCGCGTCGCGGTAGAGCATCCCCACGACGTCGGGCACGTTCGACCCCGCGATCTTCGGCGGCTTCGGGAACGCGACGACCGGCAGGTCCTCGTGCGCCGCGCGCATGTAGCGCGCCCAGATCATCGCGGGCAGGCTCCCGCCGAACACGCGCGGCAGCCCGTGGATGTCGTAGAGCGACCGCTCGGTGGACTCGGGGAACCCGAGCCACACGACCGTGGCGAACTGGGGCGTGAAGCCCGCGAACCACGAGTCGGTGTACTCGTCGGTCGTGCCGGTCTTGCCGGCGGCCGGGCGGCCGATGTCGCCGTTCGTGGCGCCCGTCCCGCGCTCGATCACGCCGCGCAGGACGTCGGCGCCGAGCGCCGCCACGTCCGCCTCGACCGTGCGCTCGCACGCCGGCTCGTTCTCCAGCACCACGTTGCCGTCTCCGTCGGTCACGCGCGTGATGGCGAAGGGCGCGCACCGCACGCCCTTGTTCGCGATCGTGGCGTAGGCGCTCGCCATCTCCAGCGGCGACACCGCGATCGTGCCCAGCGCCAGCGACACGATCGGCTGCAGCGGCGTCGTGATGCCGAGCCGCTCGCCCATGTCCACCACCGCGGCCGGCCCGATCTTCTGCAGGAGCTGCACGTAGTAGGTGTTCACCGACAGCTCGGTCGCCGTGCGAAGCGAGATCGTGCCGTAGGAGTTGCCGTCGTAGTTGCGCACCTTGTAGGGCTTGCCCTCGGTGTCCACCGTCTTGTACGGCGAAGGCGCCGGCAGCTCGAGTGTCGGCGCGACGCCCTGCTCGAGCGCGGCGAGCAAGGTCAGCGGCTTGAAGATCGAGCCCGGCTGGCGGCGGCCTTGCACCGCGAGGTTGAACTTGCTCTCGTCGAAGTCGCGGCCGCCGACCATCGCGACGACGCCTCCGGTCGCGGGGTCGATCGAGACCAGCGCCGAGGCCGGGTCGCCTTCCTCGTCGAGCACCGCGGCGTTCGCGCGCGTCGCGACGCGCTGCAAGTCCAAGTCGAGCGTCGTCTCGATCCGAAGGCCCGCCTGGAACAGCGCCTTCGCGCGCGCGTCCGCCGTCTTTCCGAACCGCTTGTCGTTCAGGATCTGCTGCTTGACGTACTCGACGAAGTACGGCGAGTTGCCGCCGGGCAGCTCGTGCCGTGCCACCTTCAGGGGCTTGGCGGCCGCCGCGTCGGCGCGCTGCTGGGTGACGAACCTCTCGGCGACCATTCGCTGCAGCACGAGGTTCCTGCGCGCGAGCGCCTCGTCGGGATGGTTCAGCGGCTCGAAGTTTTCCGGCGAAGCGATCAGCCCCGCGAGCATCGCGGCGTCGGACAGGTTCAGCCTCTCCACCGGCTTGCCCAGGTAGAACTCCGCCGCCGTGGCGATCCCGTAGGCGCCTTCGCCGAAGTAGGTCTCGTTCAGGTACAGCTCGAGGATGCGGCTCTTGTCCATCTTCTCTTCGAGCTTCACGGCGAGCCGCGCCTCGCGGATCTTTCGGTCCAGCGACTGCTCGTTGCCGACGAGCGTGTTCTTGATGAGCTGCTGGGTGATCGTGCTGCCGCCCTGTGCCACGTCTCCGCTGCGCAGGTTGGTGACGAGCGCGCGCAGCAGGCCCTGCGTGTCGATGCCGTCGTGCTCGTAGAAGTTCGCGTCCTCGATCGCGATCACGGCCTGCTGGGCGATCTTCGGGATCTGCCCGAGCGAGACGATGACGCGGTTCTCCTCCCCGGCGAGCGTCGCGAGCACCTTGCCGTCGCGGTCGACCACGACCGAGCGCTGCGCGATGCGCGGCAAGCGCGCGGGACCGACCTGCACGTCGAACAGGCTCGTGACCGCGTTCACCGATCGCGATACGGCGCCGACGGTCGGCAGCGACATGATGCCTGCCGCGATCGCGGTGAGGACGGCGACGACCGCCAGGGTCGCGATCCGGTGCAGGATCTCGCGTCCGTCGAGGCTGGGCGCGTCCACCCGTTCGCCGAAGCGCGCGGCGTCCCGGATCGCCTCGGCCCAGGCCCGCCTGGTGCGCGGAAGACCTCGAATCTCGCCGGCGTCGACCCCCATGAACCCCGAACCCTACCCAGCCAGCAGGGCGCCCACCGTCCGAAGCTGATCCAGGTCGACGACCTCGTCGGGGAGGTCGGGAACGCGCCACACCGGCAGGCCGTCCGTGCCGAGCGCGTCGGCGAGCACCCGTTCCTCCGCGCGGGCGAGCGCGCGCCAGCGCTCGTAGGTGTCGAGCGCCTGCGCGGCCGCGGCGCTTGCCCCTGCGCGCACGCCGGTGAGGTCGCCCGCGTCCGGCACGACGTGCATGCGGTTCACGACGACGCCCCCGAGCGGCATCGACTCGGCGGCGAGCCGCTCGGCGAAGAAGCGCGCCTCGCGCAGGCTCGACCCCGACGGCGAGGTCACGACCAGGAAGACCGTTCGCCTCGCGCCGAGCAGGTCGCGCACGCGCACGGACCGATGCTTGAACTCCTCGTACATCCCCTCGAAGGACCGGAAGAACTCCGCCACGTCGGCGAACAGCTCACTGCCGGTCACGCGCGTCACCGCGCGCAGCGCCACCTGCGTGCCGAAGTTGAGCACGCGCAGCCCGCCCTTGCCGGCCTTCATGTACGGCCAGAGCATCATCCTCAGGAAGCGTCCCTCCAGGAAGTCGGTGAGCCGGCGCGGCGCGTCCAGGAAGTCGAGGGCGCTGCGCGTGGGAGGCGTGTCGATCACGATCAGGTCCCAGCCGCCTTCCTCGTGCAGCTCCCACAGCTTCTCCATCGCCATGTACTCCTGCGTGCCGGCCAGCGTGGAGGAGACGTGTTCGTAGAAGGGGTTGCGCATGATCGCCTGGGCGCGATCGGGCGAGGTCATGTCCATGACCATCTCGTCGAACGTGCGCTTCATGTCGAGCATCATCGCGTGCAGCTCGCCGCGGCCCGTCCCGGCGATGTCGACGCGGTGCGGCACGTTGTCCAGCGCCGCCAGTCCCATCGACTGCGCGAGCCGCCGCGCGGGATCGATCGTGCACACGATCGTCTTGCGTCCTCGCTCGGCGGCGCGCAACGCGAGGGCGGCCGACGTCGTCGTCTTGCCCACGCCGCCGGCGCCCGTGCACACGACGATGTGCCGGGAGTCGATCAGCTCGTCGATCCTCACACGACCTCCTGCTCGATCATCAGGGCGGCGAGCGTCTCGACGTCGCGGTAGGCGAGCGGCTCGGTGAACAGGTACGGCAGCTCCACGATCGGCGTATCGGCTTCGGCCCGCAGGCCGGCGATCGCGGCGGCCTGGTTGGCCGCGCGGCGCGCATGGCGCTCGGCGACGTCCATCACCGCGTCGGCCTGGCGCTCCGTCGCTCCGGCGGCAGCCAGGTCGCGGCGCGCGTCATCGCGGTGCTCGGGCGGCGGGGGCAGGACGGCGTTGACCACGAACGGTCCGAGGGCCACGTTCATCTTCGCCAGGTGCTCGGCCGCCTCGAGCGTCTCTCGCACGGGCATCTCCTCGGGTAGCGTCACCAGGACGACCTGGAGGCGTCGCGGGTCGACCACCGCGGCATGGACCCCGATGGCCTGACGCCGGATCGGGCCGGCTCGCACCAGGTCGGCGACGGCCTGCGGGGCGCCCAGAAAGCGCGGAAGCCGCCCGGTCGGCGGCGCGTCGACGACGACCAGGTCGTAGACGGGCTTGCCGTCGCGCGTCTCGCCGGCGGCGGTAATCGTCTTGCCGATCAGCAGGATGTCCTTCAGGCCCGGCGCGGTTTGGGTCGCGAACTCCACGGCGCGCGACCGGATCAGCGACCGCGAGATCGAGGGGATCTTGTAGGAGACCTTGAGGTATTCGAACAGCGCCTCGTCGGCTTCCACCGTCAGCCCGGTGACGTTGGGCGCCAGGTGCTGGGGTTCGTAGGAGATGCGCCGGAGCCCGAACAGCGGCGCGAACGCCTCGCGATCCTCCAGCTCGACCAGCAGGACGCGCTTGTCGGCGTGCGCGGCCGCGATGGCGAGCGCGGCCGCGACGGTCGTCTTGCCGACGCCTCCCTTGCCCGACACGACGACGACGCGCGCGCCGGTCAACGTAGTGCCCATCGACCGTCGATGATAGGTCGTTCCATGCCGGGCTCGCGTTTCGAACTGGGTTCCCGGCCAACCTATAATCGCGTCTCGTGCGCCGTCTCGCGGCACTTTCCCTGTTTCTGGGCATCCTCGCGGTGCCCGCGTTCGCGTTCGCTCAGGCCGGCGACGTCCCGGTCGTGGACGTCGTGGAGGTCGTGGGAGTCGTCGACCGCCCGATCGAGCGCTACCTGATCGAGCGCATCGACGAAGCCGAGCGCGACGGCGTGGCGCTGCTCGTCCTGCAGGTCGACAGCCTCGGAGGGCTCAAGGTCTCCGACGACGAGCCGCTGCCCCCGGTCGTGCGCCGCGTCCGCGACGCGCGCGTGCCGGTCGCGGTCCACGTCGGCCCCCGCGCCGCGCACGCGGGAGGCGTGGTCGCCTACCTCGCGGCCGCCGCGCACGTCGTCGGCGTGGGACCGAGCGCGACGATCGGCCCGGCGGACCCCGTGGACTTCGCCCGCCCCGAGGGCGGACCCTCCCCGGGAGCGTTCGAGGCGCTCGCCGCCGCTCGCGGCCGCGCCGTCGAGCCGGGGGCCCCCGCGCAGGTCCTGGGCGCGAACGCGTCGGTAGACGCGGGCCTGGCCGACGTCGTCGCGCCGAGCGTCGCGGAGCTGCTCCGCAGCGCCGACGGCCGGACCGTCGCCACGACGGCCGGCACGGTCACGCTCGACTTGCCCGAAGACGGCGTGGACGTGCGCGTCCTGCAACCCGGCCCGATCCGCCGGCTGCTCCACACCTTCGCCAACCCGACCCTGGTCTATCTGCTCCTGCTCGGCGGCGCGATGCTGGTCGTGTTCGAGCTGTTCCAGCCCGGCTTCGGCGTCGCGGGCTGGACGGCGGCGGTCGTGCTGGGCGCCGCGGCCTACGGGCTGACCGTCCTGCCGGCCCGCGCGCTCGGGATCGGCCTGCTGGCCGGAGGGCTCGTGCTGCTGGGCATCGACGTCGCCTTGGACGGCATCCGCCTGCCGACTTTCGCCGGCACGGCCGGCGTCGTGCTGGGCTCGCTCTGGCTCTACCCGAACACCGCCGAGCCTGTGCGGCTGTCGCCCTGGCTCGCGGGCGCCGGGACTGCGGCGATCGTGATCATGTTCGTCCCGGTCATGACCGTCGTCCGGCGGGCCCGAAGGCCTGTGTCGCGCGAGGTGCGCGACCAGCTCGTGGGCGAGCGGGGCCGCGTTCGCAGCATGCTCAACCCCGAGGGCTTCGTCGAGGTGGACGGCGAGATCTGGCGAGCCCGGTCCAAGGACGGGTCCCGACGGCGCGTCGGCGAGGACGTGGTCGTCGACCAGCTCGACGGCGGCGTGCTGATCGTCATTCCCGGCCCTGCCAGCTAGGAATACTGGGATATCTTGACAGAGTTGGTAGATTCTGCCTGTACGAAAGGGCATTGTCCACGTATCCTGCTGTCCCGTTCAATGACGGGGTCGCTCGCGATCCTCACCTTTTGCTCAGGTTCGCGAGGGAACATCGGGACCTCATCTGGCGTCGGATATCGGTAAGGAAGGGGTGACGTCGGGCGCTCGCCGGGCAACGAGCGCGGACGAATCGCATGGCACGGCCGACTTGGGCAACGACGGTTGACTGGCAGTCCCTCGCAGCGTGCCGAGGCGCGGACACGAACCTGTTCTTTACCCCCTTCCACCTGGAGACGAAGGACGAGCGCGTCCGGCGCGAAGCCAAGGCCAAGGCCATCTGCGCGGAGTGCCCCGTGATCATGCAGTGCCGCCGCTTCGCGCTGGACGTTCGCGAGCCGCACGGGATCTGGGGCGGCCTGAACGAGATCGAGCGCCGCCACCTGCTCAGCCGCAAGGCAGGCTGACTCCTCTTCGCCCCCGCCTCCTTCGCCTCCGCCGCGCGCGGTCGCATAGTCTCGCCGGCGACACCTCGGAGGTGACTCGTCGTGCAGAGATGGGAATACGTGTCCGTGCCGCTCATCCCCCACTCGATCCAGGAGATCCTGAACAACTGGGGGGACGAGGGCTGGGAGCTGGTCCAGGTCTACAACCCGGCCGACGTGCCGGGGACGGTCGCGATCCTGAAGCGGCCGAAGGAAGAGCCGGCGTCGTGAGCGCGGAAGCCGCGCTGCGCGCGCTCGGCATCACGCTCCCCGAGCCGGCGGCGCCGGTCGCTTCCTACGTGCCGTACACGCGCGACGGGTCGCTGGTGTTCGTGAGCGGACAACTGCCGATCCGCGACGGCGCGCTTCCGCGCACGGGGTTGGTGGGCGCGAACGTCTCGCAAGAGGAGGCGATCGAGGAGGCGCGCGCGTGCGCCGTCAACGTGCTCGCGCAGTTGCGCGCGGCGGCGGGATCGCTCGACGACGTCGCGCGCATCCTGAAGCTGACCGTCTTCGTCGCCAGCGCGCCCGGCTTTCGCGCCCAGCCCGTCGTCGCCAACGGCGCGAGCGAGCTGATGGTCGAGGTGTTCGGTGAGGCGGGGAAGCACGCACGCGCGGCGGTCGGCGTTGCGGAACTGCCGCTGGGCGCCCCGGTCGAAGTGGACGCGGTCGCAGCCGTCCGCTAGCGGACCAGCTCGCGCAGGTCGCCGACGCGGCGCGTGAAGCCGGTGCGATCGAGGTGCTCGAGGAGCGGGATCGCGTACTTGCGTGTCGTGCCGAGCAATTCCTTGATCCGGGCCGCCGTGAGCGCACCCTCGGCCTCCGTCGCCTCGGCGATGATGCGCTTGGCCTCCCCGAGCAGCTCGGCCGTCAGGACGACGTCCTCGCCGACCGGGACGAGGTCGCCCGCCTCGACCAGCGCCCGGACGAGGTGGTCGCCGTGCGCGTCCATCAGCGAGGTCGTGCTGGGCGGCGAGAAGCGCGCGGCGGCGAGCTGGCGCAGCAGCACGTCGCGCGCGTCCTTCTGCTCGAGCGTCAGCACGACCTCGTGCGCGGCGAGGCGCAGGATCGGTCCTTCGGCGACGATGCGGTCGGGGATCGCCTCGACCACTTCGGCGAACAGCCGCTCGTCGATCTGGCCCGCGGCCGCGCGCACGTCCTCGCGCGATGCGCCCCGCACGAGCGGCAAGCGGGCGTGCAGCTCGCCGAGCGCCTCCTCGATCGCCGCGGCGGTGCGATCGAAGGTCTCCTGCGTCGTCTCCAGCGTGCGCAGCGAGACCGTTCCACGCGGCGCCGCGCCGCTCCCGCTGCGCCGCTCGAGGTCGGTGCGCGCGATCCAGCCTTGTTCCTGGACGAGCAGCGTCGGGATGTCGTCGGGCCCGGCGAGCGAGCGCGCGCGCAACTGCTCGATCCGATCGGCGCGGTTCCTGTTGCGAAGGCCGGGCGGATGCGCGTCCAAGATCGCGCCCCCTGCGACGGTCTGGCGCCGCCCCACGTCGCGCAGCACGAAGCGATCGAACGGCGCCGCGACGACCGGGTGCGCGAGCACGATCCGCGCGAACGCTTGCTCGCCCGGACCGATCGAGGTCGCGTCGAGCAGCGTGAGCCGCGCATCGATCTCGGCCGAGCCGACGTAGGCCTTGTACGCGCCGCGGTTGCCGAGTCCGTGGTCGAGCGAGCGCACGGCCCGCAGGCGCACGTCGAGCTGCGAGGCCGGCTCCCATTGACCCGGACACACGACGGCGTCGCCGCGGGCGACCGCCCCCGTCTCGATCCCGGCCAGGTTCATCGCCACCCGGCTCACGGGTTCGGCGACTTCGCGGACGGTCTTGTGCGTCTGCAGCCCGCGGATGCGCGTGTGGTGACCGGCCGGCAGGACGACGACCCGGTCGCCCGTGCGCAGCGAGCCGCCGGTCAGCGTCCCGGTGACGACCGTCCCGACGCCCTTGACGGTGAAGACGCGGTCCAGATAGGCGCGGGGGCGGCCCCGGTCGCGCACCTCGCCGTTCTCGTCGAGCACCCGGTCGAGCGCGAGTCGCAGCTCCGCCACCCCGTCGCCGGTCTGCCCGGAAACGGCGACGACCGGGCTGCCCTCGAGCGTCGTCCCGGCGAGCCGCGCGCGGACCTGCGCGGCGATGGTCTCGACCCGGTCCAGGTCCACCAGGTCGACCTTCGTGAGCGCGACGACGGCATGGCGCGCGCCGAGCATGTCCAGGATCGCGAGGTGCTCTTCGGACTGGGGCATCCAGCCCTCGCTGGCCGCCACGACGAGCAGCGTCGCGTCCACCGAGCTCACGCCGGCGAGCATGTTGTGTACGAAGCGTTCGTGACCCGGGACGTCCACGATCCCGATCTCGCGCCCGCTCGGCAGCGTGAGCCACGCGTACCCGAGGTCGATCGTGAGACCGCGCTCCTTTTCCTCCACGAGGCGGTCGGGGTCGATCCCCGTGAGGTGCCGGATCAGCGTCGACTTCCCGTGGTCCACGTGACCGGCGGTCGAGATCACGAACATGGCGGCATCTTCGCATAAGGCCCGGGAGGGGTCACGGCGGGCTAGTGCTGTTCGGAGAGCGCGCCGGCCAGCGCGGCGGCGACCAGGTCGTCGTCGCCGGGGTCCACCGTGCGCAGGTCGATCAGCACCCCGCCCGCGTCGAGCCTGGCGACGATCGGCGGTGTGCCGGATCGAAGCGCGCGCGCGAGCTTCCCGGGCGCGACGTGGTCGATGCGGATCAGGGCCGACGGAATGGTGACGCCCGGGAGCGCGCCCCCGCCGGCGACGCTCTCGCCGTCCACGACGCGAGCGTGCGGCAGGCCCTCGGCCACCGCCTCGGCCCGGGCGCGCACCTCGCCGGGGGTTGCGTGCAGCATCTGCCAGGTGGGCAGCGTGTCGCGCTCGCCGCGCGCGTGCGCCCACAGGGTCGCCTCGAGCGCGGCGAGCGCGAGCTTGCCGGCGCGTACGGCGCGCGCGATCGGGTGCGTGCGGCACCGCTCGACCAGGTCCTCGCGTCCGGCGAGGATGCCCGCCTGTGGACCGCCGAGAAGCTTGTCGCCGCTGAAGCAGACCAGGTCCGCGCCTGCGGCGAGCGCGGTCGTCGCGTCCGGCTCGTCGGCGAAGACGCCCTCCTCCGGCGCGAGCAGCCCGCTGCCGATGTCGTTGAGCAGCGGCAGGCCGGCCGCCCGGGTGAGCGTGGTCAGCTCGGCGACGGAAGGGGTCGTCGCGAAGCCCTCGACCTTGTAGTTGGAGGGGTGCACTTTCAGCACGAGCGCCGTCCGGTCCGAGACCGCCCCCTCGTAGTCCTTCAGGTGCGTCCTGTTGGTGGTGCCGACCTCGCGCAGGACGGCGCCCGAGGCCTCCATCACGTCGGGGAGACGGAACGAGCCGCCGATCTCGATCATCTCGCCGCGGCCGACGACGACCTCCCGTCCGCGCGCGAGCGCGGCGAGCGCCAGCAGGAGCGCGCCCGCGTTGTTGTTGACCACGAGCGCGGCCGGCGCGTCGACGAGCGCGGCCGCGAGCGTCGCCGCCACCGGCGCGCGCTCCGCGCGCTCGCCGGTCGCGACGTCGAACTCGACGGCCGCCGCGCCGGCGGCGTGGGCGATCGCGACGCGGGCCTCGGCGGACAGCCGCGCGCGCCCGAGGTTGGTGTGCAGGACCACGCCGGTCGCGTTCACGACGGCGCGGACGCGGCGCTCGGTCAAGGTCTTCAGGCGCAGCCGGGCCGCGCCTTCCACGTCGCCACGCCGTTCGCCGGCCAGGATGCGGGCGCGCGCGGCGTCGATCTCGCGCCGGACGACCCAGCGCGCGACGAGGGGTCCGGCGCCGGCGTCGCCGAGCCGCCGCAGGACTTCGTCCACTTGCGGCAGGTCGCGCCGCTCGTCGGAGGACCGCATGCCGCCGCTTATGCTACGGGGCAGGGAGGAACCTGATGGCCGACGAGCGATTCGACCGGACGACCTACACCGTCCGGCGCAAGGTATTGAAGCTGGTGGGCGGCGCGTTTCACATCTTCGGCGACGACACGACGCCGCTGTTCTACGCCAAGATGAAGGCGTTCACCCTGCGCGAGGACATCCGGCTCTACACCGGCGAGGACATGACTCAGGAGGTCCTGTCGATCAACGCCCGGAAGATCATCGACTTCGCGGCCGCCTACGACGTCGTGGACGCCTCGGACGGCTCCAAAGTGGGCGCGCTGAAGCGCAAGGGGTGGAAGTCGATGCTCCGCGACCACTGGATCTTGATGGGGCCGCAGGACCAGGAGATCGGGACCGTGCGCGAGGACACCGGGGGACTGGCGTTTGCCCGGCGGTTCCTGCCGCTGGTCGCGCTGTTCGCGCCGCAGCGGTACGACTTCGAAGTCGGCGGGCGCGTCGTCGCGACGGCCCAGCAAAACCACAACATCTTCGTGTACAAGCTGACGCTCGACTTCGGCGCCGACCAAGCGCGGGTGCTCGACCGGCGCCTGGCGATCGCGGCTGCCCTGCTCTTCGCGGCGATCGAACGCAAGCAGCGGAGCGGTTAGAGACCCAAGGTGCGGGCGATGATGAGGCGCTGGATCTCGCTGGTGCCCTCGACGATGCGGAACATGCGCACGAAGCGATAGATGCGCTCCACCGGGCCTTCGGTGAGGTAGCCCATGCCGCCGAAGACTTGCACCGCGCGGTCGGCGACGCGGTTCACCATCTCGGTGTTGTAGAGCTTCACCATCGACGAGTCGCGCATCGGCTCCTCGCCTTGGTCCACCAGCCACGCCAGGCGGTAGGTCAGCCAGCGCGCGGCCTCGATCTCCACCGCGGAGTCGGCGAGCATCCACTGCACGGCCTGGTACTTGCCGATCGGCTTGCCGAATGTCTTGCGCTCCTTCGCGTACTCGGTCGCGACGGACACGCAGTAGTCGGCGAGCCCGAGGCACATCGCGCCGATGTAGGCGCGCCCGGCGTTGAGGAACTTCATCGCCGAGTAGAAGCCGAACCCTTCCGTTCCCAGGACGTTGTCGGCAGGGACGCGGCAGTCGGCGAAGTGCAGCTCGGTCTGGCCGCTGTCGCCGGCCATCGTCTTCTGGCGCTTGCCGGTCGTGAAGCCGGGCGTGTCGCGCTCGACGATGAAGGCGGTGATGCCGCCGTTCGCGCGCTTCTCGGGATCGGTCACGGCGAAAACGATCGCGAAGTCGGCGTCGGCGCCGTTGGTGATGAAGGTCTTCGTGCCGCTCAAGATGAAATGATCGCCGTCGCGCACGGCCTTGGTCGAGATCGACTGCGCGTCGGATCCGGCGTCCGGCTCGGTCAGGGCGAAGCACATCGTCTTCTCCGCCCGGACGAGGGGTTTCAAGTAGCGCTCTTGCTGCTCGGGCGTGCCGTCGAGCAGCAACTTCGTCGGCGCGTCGGGGTTCGGTGGCCCGATCACGAACGTCCCGAAGCGCAGCCCGGTCTGCGCGACCGCTTCGACGAGCAGCGTGTAGCCGAGCGTCGAGAGGCCCCAGCCGCCGACTTCCTCCGGGAGGTGGGCGGCGTAGAAGCCCAGCTCGGCCGAGCGGCGCCGAAGGGCGAACCCTTCGGCGCGCATCTCGTCGCTGAAGAGGTCGTCCTGGAGTTGCGGCCGGTAGCGCTCCTCGACCGGCCGCACCTCGCGATCGACGAAGTCCAGGAAGGACGAGCGAAGCTCGGCCAGCTCGGGCGGAACCGCGAAATCCATGCGCGCAGGATACTCAACCGACTACGAAGGGGTCGCCGTCGGCGACCCCTTCGTTCGAGACGTGACGCGCTGGAAGTGCTAGGCGCTCGTCACCGACATGGACGCGGGGAAGAAGAACGCGGTCAAGCGCGCCGTGCCTCCGTTCCCGCCGGTGATGTTGAAGCCCTCGGTTGCGTCATCGGTGTCGGCGTTGACGTAGTACGTCTTCGTTCCCTTGGAGCCGACGGAGACCACTCGCGCGCGGGAGATCGGCAGCAACGCGTTGATGCCGGTTGTGCTGTCCGGGTCCTCGTAGTCCCACGTCTGATAGGTCGTTCCGCACGCGGCGCTCGAGTCGGCCGAATCGCAGATGCCGAGGCTGCCGCGCGCGAAGCGCGCGGAGGCGTCCACGGCGTCGGCGTCGATGAACGCCGTTCCTTCCAACAGGAGCAGCAACGTCCCCTTCCCGGGGACCTTCACCTCGACCGTGTCGATCGTCTCCGGGGTGGTCGAGGTCGTCGTGCCGACGATGACGACCGATCCGACTCGAGCCCTCGCGTTCGCCGCCAGGTCCCCGGGCTTGATCGAGTTGTCCACCACCTCGCCGCTCCCGATCGCCTTGTTGGCGATGTCTTTGCGGTCGATACAGCCGTTGCAGTTGAAGCCGTCTCCGGCTGCCGCTCCGCTCGACGTGACGCCGACCGCGACGAGAACCAGAGCACTCGCGATGCCCACTACTGCTTGCAGGACCGTCCTGCGCATGACTCCCCCTTTCGTAGAAGACCGCTTGCCGTCGTCGGGCCGGCGGCTACGCCGGGACGAACTCCGGGAACACCTTGCCCTGCGGGAAGAAGATCGCAGTGAGCACCTGGTCGTAGCAGCGAACCGTCTGGACGTCGACCGCCGGCGGGTCCACGTCGAAGCTCACCGTGTGCGCTCCCTTCGTCACCGGGACGACGATGTGGGGCGTCGCGAGGTCCACGTCGAAGCCGCCTCCGTCGGGTCCGAGCCGCGACTCGCCCGGCGGCGTGATGTCCGTGCCGTCCAACTGCAGCTCGGTCGTGACGATGATGTTGCTGTCGTCGTTGTTGTTGAGCGTCGCCTGCCCGTGGATGTACAGGAACCCGGCCGCGGGCACGGTGATGTTCATCGAGATCATCTCGGTCTGCGTGCCGTCGGTCACGTCGACGAAGCCGGTGTTGTTCTCGACGGACCACACCCGCGTCTTCGCGTTCGCCGCGAGGTCGCCGGGCTTGACGGAGCCGTTCACCAGCTCGTCGGTGCCGACGGCGTTCTTGCCGATGTCCTTCTTGTCGATGCAGCCGCCGCAGTTGAAGCCGTCTCCGGGCGCGGCGCCGCCGGCGGTGAAGCCCATGCCGACTAGAACCAGTGCGCTGACCAGGGCAGCGGATGCTTGCAGGATTCTCCTGCGCATGATTCCCCCTTTCCTAGGACCGAGCGGACACTAGAGCAGGTTCGACGCCGCGCGCCAGTCCGCGCGCTTGCAGAGCGTTCCTGCGCATGGTTCCTCCTTCGTGAGCGTGCCTGGACGCACGGTAGCGGCTGATTCGGCTCGCGGCCCAGGACGTGCGAACATCGGGGGGTGAACAAGCCTTCCCTCAGCTTCACGTCGCTGGACGAGCCGGCGGAGCCGGCACGCCCGCGAGACTCGGCCACCGTGGTGATCGCGCGCGACGGCTCCGACGGGGTCGAGGTGTTCATGCTTCGCCGGCACCTCAACAGCGACTTCGTCGGCGGCGCCTACGTCTTCCCGGGCGGCAAGCTCGACGACGCCGACCGGGACCCCGCGCTCGCCGAGCTGATCGACGGCTGGGACGAGGACCTGACGCGCGCCGAAGGGGGCGACGAGGCGACGGCGCGCGCGCTCGTGCTGTGCGCCATCCGCGAGACGTTCGAAGAAGCGGGGATCTCGCTCGCGCGCGGCTCGGACGGCACGCCGGTGCGTCTGGACGACGCCGAGCGCTGGCTGGCGTACCGGCGCGCGCTCCAGTCCGGCGAGGAGTCGACCCTGGCGGGCGCGCGCCGCTTCGGGATCCGCTTCGGCGCGGACTTCGTGCGGTTCTGGTCGCGCATGGTCACGCCCGTGCAGTCCCCGAAGCGCTTCGACACGCGCTTCTACGTCGCCCGGATGCCCGAGGGCCAGACGCCCTTGCACGACGAGGTGGAGACGACCGAGAGCGCGTGGGTGCGGCCCGCCGAGGCGGTCGCGCGCGCTCGCGCGGGCGAGTTCGCCATCATCTTCCCGACGCGCTGGACGCTCGAGTCCCTGATGTCGGCGGCGACGACCGGCGAGCTGTTCGCGTCGGCCCGCGGCCGCAGCGCCGAGCCGGTCACGCCGCAACTGGTCATGGCCGATGGAGAAGTGCGGATCCGGCTGCCCGACGGGTCGCTGCACCTGCCATGAGCGTGACGCGGCTGAGCGACCTCGTTCGGGTCGTGCTCGCGCCGAACCCTTCTCCCCTGACGCTGGAGGGAACCAACACGTACCTGGTCGGCGAGCGCAGCCCGATCGTGATCGATCCCGGGCCGAACGACGAGGCGCACCTCGGGCGCGTGCTCGACGAGGCGGGCGAGGTGCGCGCGGTCGTGCTCACGCACCGCCATTACGACCACGCGGAAGGCGCCGAGCGCTTCGCCGGGATGGCGCGCGCGCCGCTCGCGGCGTACCCGGTCGCCGGCGCCGCGAGCATCTGCGGCGACGCGACCGCGATCGCGGACGGACAGCGCATGACCGGCGACGGCGTCACGCTGCGCGCGCTGTTCACGCCCGGGCACGCGGGCGATCATCTCTCGTACGTGCTGGAGGAGGAGCGCGCGCTGTTCACCGGCGACCACGTGCTGGGCCGCGGGACGACGGTCGTCGCGCACCCGGACGGGAACATGGCGGACTACCTCGCCTCGCTCGAACGCGCCCGCGCCGCGGCGCCCGCGCGCATCTATCCCGGGCACGGTCCGGTGATCGAGGCGCCGGGTCCCGTGCTCGACTACTACGTCTCGCACCGCATCGAGCGCGAGCAGCAGGTGCTCGCGACGGTGGCGGAGGGGCTCGGCACGATCGGCGCGATGGTCGAGCGCATCTACGCGGACTTCGACCGGGCGGTTTGGCCGGCGGCCGCGCTGAGCGTCGCCGCGCACCTGGACAAGCTCGCCGCGGAAGGAGCGGTCGTGCGGGAAGGCGATCGATGGCGAGCGCGATAGCCGAGCGGTGCGCGCGATGCGGGACGCCTGCGTCCGGCGACGCTCGCTTCTGCGCGAGTTGCGGCGCGCCGCTCGCCGAGGCGCCTCGCGAGGAGCGCCGCGTCGTCACCGTGCTGTTCGGGGACCTCAGCGGGTACACCGAGCTGTCCGAAGCGCGCGACACCGAGGAGGTCAAGACGATCGTCGACCGCGCCTTTGCCGACACGGCCGAGGTGATCGAGCGCCACGGCGGCACCATCGACAAGGTGATCGGCGACGAGATCATGGCCGTCTTCGGCGCCCCGCAAGCGCACGAGGACGATGCCGAGCGCGCGGTGCGCGCGGCCCTGGAGATCCAGCGCATCCTGGGCACGTACTCCGAGGAGCTGGAGCGCGAGCGCGGGATCGGGATCGGCCTGCACGTCGGCGTCAACACCGGGGAGGTCGTCGCCGGGACGGTCGGCGGCAGCTCCTCCTACACGGTCCTGGGCGACGCGGTGAACACCGCGCGCCGCATCGAGGACGCGGCCGCGCCGGGACAGGTGCTCGTCGGCGAGGCGACGTACGAAGCGACGCGCGAGTCGATCGTCTACCGCTCACTCGGCTCGCTCAACGCGAAGGGCAAGCGGACGCCGGTGCGCGTCTGGGAAGCCAAGGCGGTGCGCGGCCTGCCCGGCGAGCGAGGCCGGCGCGAGGCGCCCTTGATCGGCCGCGACGAGGAGCTGGCGATCCTGGACGCGGCGCTCGCGCTCGCGCGCCGCGACGGGCGGGCGACGCTGGTCACGCTGGTGGGCGCCGCGGGGCTCGGCAAGAGCAGGCTGGCCACCGAGTTCGCGGTCCGCGCCCGGCGCGCCGGCGTGCGGTCGCTGCACGGCCGCGCGCTCGCGTACGGCACTACGACGCCCGCCTTCACCCTTCAAGAGATCCTGCGCGCGGCGTTCGGGTCGCAGGGCGAGGAGGATTCGAGCGCGCTGCTCGACGAGGCGGGACCCGCGCTGGAGGCGGCGGCCGGGGCCATCGAGCGAATCGCCGGCGCGGAAGGCGGGCTGGTGCTGGCGTTCCACGACCTGCACTGGGCCGACGACGCGCTGCTCGACTTCGTGCACCAGATTGGCACGCGGATGCGCGCGCCGATCCTCGTCCTGGCGCTTGCGCGTGAAGAGCTGATCGAGCGGCGTCCGGAATGGGGCGCGGCCGTCGGCTCGTTGCTGCTTCCGATCGAGCCGCTGTCGCGAACGCGAGCCGGCGAGATGCTCGACCTGCTGGCCCCCGCCGTGCCGCTTCCGGTTCGCGAGGGCGTGCTGGACAAGGCCGCGGGGAACCCGATGTACGTGCAGGAGCTGGCGCGCCTGCTGCTCGACCAGCCCGCGCGCGACGCGGGCGAAATCGCCATCCCGCAGACGGTGCAGGCCGTGATCGCGGCGCGGCTGGACGCGCTCCCCGGTCGCGCGAAGGTCGTGCTGCAGGACGCGGCGGTCGTCGGCGAGGAATTCTGGCCGGGGGCGTTGCGCGCGCTGGGGCTTGACGGCGTGGATGACGTGCTGGGAACGCCGGAGGTGGTCGAGCTGCTCGACCTCGTTCCCGCGCCGGTCGTCGCGGGCGAGGCGGGGTATCGATTCTCGCAGCCGCTCATGCACGAGGTCGCCTACGGCTCGGTTCCCAAGCAGGTGCGCGCGCGCCATCACGCGGCCGTCGGGGACTGGCTGGCGCGCGTGGACGCGGCGCCCGGGCACGATCGCGAGCGGCGGGACTTGCTCGCGCACCACTACCTGCGCGCGGCGACGCTCGCGCGCGAGGTCGGGACCCCGTCGGCCGAAGCCGACGAGAAAGCCCGCGTGCACCTGATCGAGGCGGGCGACCGGGCGCTTCGGATGGACGCGGCGCTCGCGGCCGTCCGCTCGTTCGAAGCGGCGCTGCCGTTCGCCGTGGACGAGCGCGACGAGCTTGCCTTGCGGACGCGCCTGGGCGAGGCGCTCGTGGGCGTCTACCGGCACCCGGAGGCGACCGGGCAGCTCGAGCGAGCGCTCGCCGACGCGCGCCGGCTCGGCGAGCGGACCCTGGAGGGCAGGATCCTGCGGCTGACCGGGGACATGCGCCGTATGACCGGCGACGCCGCCGGGGCGGAAGCGCCGCTCGACGAGGCGCTTCGCATCGCACGGGAAGCCGGCGACGAACGTGAGGAGGCGGCCGGCTTGCGCGCGCGCGGTCAGCTCGACCTGTTCCGCGGTCAATGGTCCTCGGCGGTGCTGTGGTTCCGGCAGGCGCTCGCCCGCTACGGCGCGCTCGGAGACCAGCAGGGCGAAGGCTGGTCGCTGATGAACCTCGGGTGGGCGTCGATGCTGATGGGCCGGCACGACGACGCGCTCGGCTACCTCGCCGACGGCGAGAAGGTCTTTACCGCGATCGACGACGTGGAAGGAGCGGGGTGGTGCACGGGGCTGCGCGCCTGGGTCCTGCTGCTGCGCGGCGAGGTGATGGAGGCGGGGCGGATCGCCGCCGAGCTGGAGCACCACTTGCGCTTCGAGCACCCCGAGTACCTGACCGGCGCGGTGTTCGCGCTGGAGCTGCAACGGCTGCTGCGCGCCTACGTCGACGTCGCGACCGGGCGGCTGGCCGCCGCGCGCGTCGTCGCCGAGGAAGCGCTGGCGACCGGGGACTGGGGCGCGGCGCCGTGGGTGCAGTCGCTCGCGCAGTACCCGATCTTCGCGGTGGCGATGCTCGAGCGGCGCTACGAGGCCGCCGAGCGCGCGCTGGAGCAGGGAGCGGCCGGTTCGGGCTCGCTCGGCGACCCGCTCTACATCGGGCTGTTCGACTTCGCCCGCGCGTGGCTCGCGTTCGAGCGCGGCTCGGCCGAAGAAGCCGCGGCGATCCTGGACGAGGCTTCGGGGGAGAGCGAGGAGGGCGGCATCCGACGGACGCGCTCGTCGATCCGCTGGCTGCACGCGCGGATCTTGTGGGCGCGCGGGGATGCGTCCGCAGCGCGCGCGATGCTGGAGCAGGACCTCGGGCGAAACTCCATCGAGATGATCTCGCCCGCGCGATCGAAGGCCTTGCTGGCGGAGCTGGCGCTGGAGGCAGGGGACGCCGAAGGCGCCGTCGCGTGCGCGACGGAGGCGATCGACGGCTCGGGCGAGGAGGTGCTCGGACGGGTCGAGGCGATGCTGATCCTGGCCCGAGCCGCCCTCGCGGCCGATCGCGCCGAGGAGGCCGAGCGCACGGCGCGCGCGTGCCTGGACCTGCTCGCTCCGCTGAACTGGACCGTCGCCGAGGTCCGCGCCCTGCTGCTGCTGTCGCACGTGCTGGACGCGCAGCGCCGGGTGGACGAGTCGGGCGAGGCGCTGGATCACGCCCGCGCGCTCGCCGCCTCCCTGCCGCCGGACGTCCGCCTGGACGTCGAGGACCTTGCGCGCGAGCCGGCCTCGCTGCTGCGGCCCGCCTGGTAGTTCGCTCCGTCGTACGCCCTGCGGCTATCGTTCGGGCGGGAGGAACCATGTACAAGAAGATCCTTGTGGGCACGGATGGTTCCGGCACGGCCGCGAGCGCCGTCGCGCACGCTGCCGCGCTGGCCGAAGCGGCCGGCGCCGAGTTGATCGTGGTCAGCGCGTACGCGACTCCGAAGGAGACGCCCTCGGCGCTGGCGCCGGCAGACGCCCCGTCGGGGATCGACGTCGCCGTCGGCGTCCTCGACGACGTCGACCGGCGCTACGCGAGCCGGGTCAAGCTCACGACGGTCGCGCGGGAAGCCGCGCCGTCCGACGCGCTGATCGAGGTCGCGGAGGAGCAGGGCGCCGGCGTGATCGTCGTCGGCAACCGGGGAATGCAGGGAGCGAAGCGCTACGTGATCGGCAGCGTTCCCAACACGGTCTCGCACCACGCGCCGTGCGACGTGTTGATCGTCCACACGACCGACGAGGGGTGAGCGCCGTGTACTCGAAAGTGCTCATCGCGACCGACGGATCGGCGACCGCCTCGGCGGCGTCCCGCGTCGGCGCGGACCTGGCCTCGGCGGTCGGCGCGCGGGCGCTGCTGCTCTACGTCGGGGACGTCGCCGAGGGCGAGCGCGTGCTGCGCGAGACCCGGGAGGCGCTCGGCATCGACGCGGAGACCAAGGCCGTCGCCGGCCATGCGGCCGACAAGATCCTGGAGATCGCCGAGGCCGAAGGCGCCGACTTGATCGTCGTCGGCAACAAGGGAATGAGCGGCGCGCGCCGCTTCCTGCTGGGCAGCGTGCCGAACCAGGTCTCGCACAACGCGCCGTGCAACGTCTTGATCGTCAAGACGACGTAGGCCAGCGCATCGTCAGGACCACGTCGCGCAGCGCGCCGCTACTGGGTAGCGCGTGGCGATGCCGGAACGCAACCGCGTACTCGGCGCCTTCGGTCAGGCTCGCCGAGACCGACAGGGGCGAGGAGCCGTCGGCGCGTCCGGCTTCGCGGTACGGCACGCCGGTCGCCGTCAGCGATCGCGCCAGGACGCTGCCCTGAAGCACGACCGCCGTCGCCTCGCCGCCGGTCCACTCGGCCGCGACCCCGAGGTCGCCGGCGGGCGTCGGCGTCAGCTCGAAGAAGGGGTTGCACGCGTTGTCGTCGCACGCGCCGGTCCCCGCGGGCGGGCCGATCTGCGGGATGTGCGCCTCGATCGCGCCGCTCCCCTCCGCGTACTCGACCCGGAGCGAGACCGTCGCTTCCCGCTCACTCACGTAGAACGCGATCGCGGTCATGCCGCTCCGGCCGACGCCTTCGCGCACGCCGCTCGCGACGCTCCGGCAGGCGTCGAGCCCCGCAAGCGGCTCGTCGATCGACGTCAGCGGGCAGACCGTGATGAGCGCACCGGTCCCTGCTTCGATTCGAACCTCCGCGGAGCCGTTCGCGGCGTCCAGCCCGATGCGAACGGCGCCGGCCGGGCCGGGAGCCAGGACGAGGTTCTCGCCGACGAGCGTCGTCGCCTGCGTGGGCTGCGGGCCGGTGCACCCCGCGGCCAGCAGAATCGCGATCGCAAGCGCCCTCGGCATCCGCCGGGAGGCTACCGGGCCGGGAAAGCAGAAGCGAGGGGGTCCGCCGCGACCCCCTCGCTTCTCTATCGTCTTACAGGATCGTCAGGGTGACCGTGCCCGCCTCTTTCGAGGTGTTCCCGGCGCGGTCGAGCGTCGTGATGATCAGCGTGTACGTGCCCGGCCCGAGCACTGAGGCGTCCCAGGACCAGTCCACGTCGGCGTCGCCGGCGTCGGTGTCGCAGAGCGGGCACTGCGCGTTGCGCTCCAGCACCACCCGGCCGACGACCGGCACGGAACCGGCCGGCGGCGACGGCGGCGTGTCCGAGCAGCTCTCGGTGCAGGACGCCCAGGCGCTGATCTGGCCGCTGTAGGCGGAGAGCTGCGGGGCCGGGCCGCTCGGGAACTGGCCGGCGGCTAGCTCGTCGATCCAGTTCACCGACGTGTGCTTGTAGGCCTCGATCTTGAGGGCGAGGACCCCGGCCCACGCGTGCCGGTTGATGTCGTGCGCGATGCCCTCGATCGTCTTGTCGTCGTCGGGGCTGAGCACCCGGAAGTTTTCCGGGTAGTCGACCTGCGGCGCGGCCGGGTGAACGCCGTCCACGTGAAGCGATATGACTGCGGCGGCGACGTTGCTCGCCGGGTCGGTCGCAGTCACGGTGTAGGCGAAGATGCCGGTCGGCTGGCCCGAGACCAGGGCGGTCCACGTGCCGTCGGCGTCCGCGGTGTCGGAGCCGACGACGCTCGCGCCGCGCGTGACCACGATGGCCGAGCCGGCCTCCGCGGTCCCCCGGAGCGTGAAGTCGGTCTTGACGAAGTCGCCGTCCTCGTGCGAGGTGATCTCAAGCGACGACGTCAGATCCTTCACGGTCGAGCCGGAGGGGCTGGCCGCGTTGCCCGCGAGGTCGCTCAGAGCCGTGGTGACCGTGATGGGACCGGCGGCGAGGCTCGTCGCGTCGATGGCGGTCGGGCTCGTCGAGGACACCGGGCCGCTGACGCTGGTCGTGCCGTCGGACAGGGTGACCGTGCCCGACACGTCGAGCTGGTCGGGGGTGTCGATCGCGATCGCGACGCTGCCCTGGTTTCCGCTCCCGATCAGTGGGATGTCGAGCGTCGCGGAGATTCCGCTGTCGAGGATCGTGGTGTCGCTGCCGGTGGTCGTGTTGCCGGCCACGTCCACCGCGGTGAACGTGTACGTGACCTCGCCGTCGAGCAGGCCCGCGGCGCAGGTCGCGCCCGCCCGCCCGGTGTTCGACGACACTCGGTTGAACGCGCAGTCGGCGGGGACCGGCTCGCCGGTGTTGTTCGCCGTGAATGCGACTGGGTTGCCGTCGGTGCCGGAGATGGCCCAGGTGACGGACGGACCGTTGTTGTTGTCCGCCGCGTCGCTCGCGATCCCGTCGCCGCCGTCGTTGATCGTCAGGGTGTCGATGCTCGGCGCGATCGTGTCCAGGATCGGCGCGTTGCTGGAGGTCGTCGTCGGGCCTTGCATGGCGCTCGCGTCGCGCAGGGCCGCACGGGCGCAGATCGTCGCACCCTGCGGTGCGCTGAGGGTGAAGCCCGTGATCGAGAACGTGCCGTCGCCGGCGACCGGGATGTCTTCCACGAGCGGCGCGATCTCGGTCGCGGCGAAGTCGCACGTCGGGCTGTTGACGAGCCGCGCGACTGCTTCCACCGCGTCGGGCGAGGTGGCCGTGCCCGTCACCGTCAGCCCTGCGGCCTCGGCGGCGTTGATGTAGCCGTCGCCGCCGTCGACGACCACGACGTCGATCGGCGCGGTCGGCGCGGCCTCGGCAATGCCCGGCATGAGCAGCGCGGCAACTGCGACCGCGACACCCGTCAGCAGCGCACGGGCCCGCGTGTCGAGCGTTGCACCCTTCATCGTCTTCTCTCCCTCTGCGGCCTGATCGGCGAGCCGCCTCGATGCAGTTTTCCGAAAGCCGTGCCCAGTGGCGCGTCGGGCCTTCCGGTGGGCATTTTTACTCGTAGGAGTAGTTCCGCATGGAAACGGATACTTCCTGCCTCGATGCTCCGATACGCGGTACCGATTCTTCCGAATTGCCGTAAAATCGTTTTCCGATGTCCGGTGCCTGAACCGGTCCCGAAGACTGGCGCCGCAGCCCGCCGCGACGACCGATCAGAGCACGTAGAGGCTGATCTCCGCCGGCGCCGAGCGGGCGCCGACGGCGTCGATCGCCCACACGCGGACCTTGTAGATCCCCGGGCCGATCGTCGCCGTGTCGTCCCAGCTCACCAGGGTCCCCGGGCAGTCGCAGGCGGCGATCCCCGCCCGCGCGACCGTGCCGTCGAGCGCCCTGTACTCGATCTCCACCTGGACCACGCCCACGTTGTCGGTGGCGGTGCCGGTGATCGCGGTGTCCTGCAGCGGCAGGACGAGCGCCCCGTCGGCCGTCTCGATCTGGACCTCCGGACGGAAGCCGTCGACCGTGAACGTGCGCACCGAGCTCGGCGCGCTCTCGTTGCCCGAGGGGTCGGTCGCGGTCGCGGTGATCTGGTGGACGCCGTCGCCCATCGCGACCTGAAGCTCGAAGAAGCCGTCGTTCGCGGTGCCGTCGGCGATCGCCGCGTCGTTTTCGTAGATCGTCACCGTCGCGCCGGGTTCCGCGGTGCCCGATACCGCGAAGCTCGCCGGCACGGCATCGTTTTCCGCCGGGTAGTCGATCACGGGCGGGTCGGGCGCCGCGACGTCGCCGGTGCCGTCGACGGTGAAGGTAACCGTCGGGTTCCCGGCGCTGACGTTGCCGGCGAGGTCGATCGTGATCGCCTCCAGCGTGTGGACGCCGTTGGCGAGCATGACCTTCGTCGACCAGAAGCCGTCCTCGCCGCTCGCGGTCCGCGTCAGCTCGTCGCCCGCTTCTTCCAGCGCGATCGCGGTGTTCGGCTCGGCGGTGCCCTTCACCGTCACCTGGTTGGCGAGGATCGTGCTGGCCGGCGCCGGCTCGGTGATCACCGGTGGGGCCGGCGCGACCGTGTCGACCGTGAACGAGCGGCCGAGCGAGCGCGGGCTGCGATTGCCGGCTTGGTCGACGGCGACGGCCTCGACGGTGTGGTGCCCGTCCGCGAACGGGATCGTCACCGACCACACACCGGCGCCGCTCGTGACCGCGTTGCCGACCGGGCCCATCGCTTCGGTCAGCTCGATGATCGAGCCCGGCTCGGCGGTGCCCGCGAGGAACACGCTCGGGTCGTTCAGGAAGGACTCGTGCTCGGGATCGGTGAAGACCGGGAGATCGGGCGGGATCGTGTCGACGACGAACGAGCGAACGGTGGATGCCTCGTTGCCGCCGGCGTCGCGCGCGGTGACGACGATCGTGTAGTCGTCGTCCGGCAGGATCAACGTCGTGCTCCACGCGCCGCTCTCGTCGGCGGTCGTGGTGCCGAGCACGTCGCCGTCGCGCGTGATCTCGACGGTGACGCCGGGCTCCGCCGTTCCCGAAACCAGGATCGAGTGCGAGGAGATCGCCTCGCCCTCCGCCGGCGTGAGGACGACGGGCGCACCCGGAGGGATCGTGTCGACGCTGAACGAGCGCGGCAGCGACGGACCGTCGGTGATCGTGCCGTCGAAGGACGTCGCGGTGATGGTGTGCGGCCCGTCGGGGAAGCTCACCGTCGTGGTCCACACCCCGTCGCCGTCGGCGGCCGTGACGGCGAGCAGCGTCGCTCCCTCGCGAACCCGGACGGTGGCGTTCGGCTTCGCGGTGCCTCGAATCGCGACGCTCGAGGCACCGACGGTCTCGCCTTCGTGCGGCTCGAAGATGACGGGCGCGTCCAGGTGCGAGTCGTGCCAGATCGTGATCGGGCCCGTCGAGGGGCCGGCGTTGCCCGCCTCGTCCTTCGGGATGACTTCGAAGGTGTGCGAGACGCCGTCCTCGGGCGGATACGGAAGCTCGACGGCGAAGTCTCCGGCTTCGGTGGCGAGCCCCTCGGCGAGCGGGTCCGCGTCCTCGACGACGACGATCCGGTTGCCGGGCTCTGCGGTCCCGATGACGGTCACGGGATCGCCGGTCACGATGTCGCCGTCGTTCGGAGACGCAACGACCACGCCGGGCGGCGCGGTGTCGTCGACGTCGAAGAACCAGACCGTGTGCGTCTGCTCGGCGGGCACCGTCAGGTACGCGCGAACGGTCGCGCGGTACGGGCCGGCAGATTCGGTCAAGGGCGCGTCCGCGCGGAAGCGGATGCTGCGGTGCCCGGTGCCCGAGGAGTCGCCGAACAGCGTCGTCCCCGCAACGACGGCGTCGACGGCGTCGCGAAGGACGAACGTGGACTGCAGCTCGCTGAGGTCTTCTTCGTAGAGCGCGAAGATCTCGCCGGCATCCTGGGACCGCACGGCGCCGTCCGAGACCGGGTAGGTCGCCACGAGCGTCGGGGCGGTCGCCGCATGCGCGCTTGCCGTCGCCGAAAGAGCGATGCCGATCGCGACGGCGAACGCGACCGGGAACCGCGAAGAAGGATTCCGCGCGAGCCGCGCGCGGTTGTGCCGCTTTGCCGGCAGGAAAACGCGGCCACGCATGCCGAGCCCTGGCATGCGGGGGACTTCGCTGCGCCGTCTTACGACGCCTGCCCCGATACATCGGCAAAGTGGGCATAAGAGCGGGAAAGGGGAACGGCGCCGGACCGAGCCGCCGGGCGTACTATCCTTCAACTCATGCCCGACCTCAAAGCCGTCACCGACGCCGCCGCCCAGTCGATCCGAATGACTGCCGACCGGATCTTGGTTCGCACTCCAACCCAGGAGGAGCGTCGCTCCAAGAGCGGCCTGCTGATCCCGCCCACCGCGTCCAGCGTCAGCAAACGGTGCGTGTGGTCCGCGGTCGTCGCCGCCGGGCCGGCGGTGCGCAACATCGAGGCGGGGGACCAGGTGCTCCACCTTCCCGACGAGGGGCTCGAGGTCGAGATACGCGGCGAGGAGTACGTCCTGTTGCGGGAGCGGGACGTCCACGCGGTCGCAAGCGACCGCGTGGACGGTGGCACGGGCCTCTACCTGTAAACGAAACGACCTGCCCGAGGGGCAGGTCGTTTCATTCCGCGTCGCGCGTTAGGCGGCGACCAGGAAGTTGACCGGGCCCGTGCGGTTCGACGGGTTGCCGGCGATGTCGCGGCCGGTCGCGAAGACCGTGTAGTAGCCCGGCCCCAGCTCGACCGTGTTGAACTCCCAGTCGTAGACGCCCTGCTCTTCGGCCCGCTCGACCGCGTCGACGTGCAGCGCGTGCTCGACCTCTTCACCGCGACCGTCGAAGATGTTCAGGTCGACGTGGTCCACGCCGGACTTGTTGGCGGTCTCGTTGCCGCCCTCGACGATCGTGCCGACAAGCGTGCCTTCGGGGCTCAGCGCCATGCCGAAGCGGCTCTTCGTCGCCTCTTCCCATGCCTGGTAGAACTCCTGGGGCAGCGGCGGGCTGATCGTCGCGTTCTCGATCGTGACGACCGGACCCTTGGTGTCCACGTGGAACGCGCGGACGATCTCGGTCGTCAGCGCCGGGTCGCCGAGGGCCACCGCGGTGAACGTCACCGTGTACTCGTTGGCCGGCTTCTCCAGGAGCTTGGCGTCGGCCTTGAAGTTGATCACGTTGGGGTTGCGGACGTTGCCGCTGTACACCGACGGGCCATCCTCGCCCGCGCAGCGGCCGGACTCGCACTTGTCCTTGATCACGACGCCGTCGACGTCCAGCTCGCCGAGCAGGACCGTACCGGCGACCGCGGTGGTCCCCAGTTCGAGCGTCGCGCTGGACGATGGGTCGATGTCCTCGAAGAACGAAGCCGAGACCGTCGTGGGGTGGTTGAGCCAGCCGCCTTCGACGTTGGTGTCGTCGAGAGACGGACCTCCGGCTGCGGCGACCGGGAGCGAGATCGCTCCGACGACCAGGATGCCCGCAGCGACGATGCCGCGAACACCGCGTCGAGTGTGCTGTGCCATCTGACCTTCCTCCTCCGTGGCGGGTAGCCACATGTCGGACATGGCGTTGCGTGCGATAGTTTCGACCTTCTGTCCATCTTCGCCTGCTGTCGGCCGGTTCGCTAGGTTCACGTTTACCGATTCGCGGAAAGCATCCCTGGGCACGAAGCGGGGCACTCTCCGCGAAGCGTAACAACCCTTCGCGAGGGTGCCGCACGCCGGACCCAAACCGCCCGTAACGCTGACGCCGCATGGGGTCGCGGGTAGACTTGCCGGACGTTTTCTACCCGCGGGGGATCGTGATGACAGAAGGGGAAGCCCAGGAACTGAGCCCTGCCGCCTTCGAGCGGCTGCGTTCGGAGCTGGACGAGCTTCAGACGACGGGACGCGCGGACATGGCGGCGCGCCTGCAGCGCGCCCGGGAACTCGGGGACCTCAGCGAGAACGCCGAGTACCACGAGACAAAGCATCAGCAAGGCTTGATGGAGGCCCGCATCCGCAAGCTCGAGCACTTGTTGCAGAACGCCGTGGTCGTCGAAGCGCCCTCCGGCGTCGACCACGCGGCCGCCGGCATGATCGTCACGCTGCGCTCGATCGAAGGAGGAGAGAGCGAGCGCTACCTGCTCGCCGCCTCGAACGAGGAGCGCCATCCCGAGCACCACACCGTCACCGTCGGCTCGCCCCTGGGGACCGCCATCGTCGGCAAGCGGGTCGGGGAGAAGGTCGAGTACACCGCGCCGGGCGGCACGTTCTCCTACGAGATCGTCGCGCTCGCGCCGAGGGACGCCTGATGGGCACCGTCGCCACGATCGTCACCTCGATGGGCTCGATCCGCGCGCGGCTCTTCCCGGATCACGCGCCGAAGACCGTGGACAACTTCGTCGGGCTCGCGACCGGCGCAAAGCCGTGGCGAGACCCGCGCACCGGCGCCGAGACGAGCGAGCCGCTGTACACGGGAACGATCTTCCATCGCGTGATCCCCGGCTTCATGATCCAGGGTGGCGACCCGGTCGGCACGGGAACCGGCGGTCCGGGGTACACGTTCGAGGACGAAGTCGACGGCGGTCCGTCGTTCACGCGGGCGGGCTACCTCGCGATGGCGAACGCGGGTCCGGGGACCAACGGCTCGCAGTTCTTCATCACGCAAGTTCCCACCGAATGGCTGACCGGCAAGCACACGATCTTCGGCGAGGTGGTCGACGGCATGGAGGTCGTGAGCGCCATCGCCGGCGTCCCGCGCGACGGGCGCGACAAGCCGAAGACCGACGTGGTGATCGAGCGCGTGGAGATCAGCGAGGAATAAGGCTCAGCCCGCGGGGACGCGGTACGCCGGCAGGATCACGTCGCCGATCTGCTCGACTTGACGAACGTCGGGCACGAGCGGGAACAGGATGAGCACGTCGAGCCCCGCCTGCTCGTACTCCGCGACGGTGCCGGCGATCACGTCGGCGGGGCCGCGATGGCACAGGTCCTCGACGGGACGCGGCGGCGCCTGGCCGTAGTAGCGCGTCAACCGCTTCGAGGCCGCGTCGAGCAACGCGTCCGGGTCCTCGCCGATCGCGACGTAGGCGACGCCGACGAGGTCGAAGCGCTTCTTGTCCGCCGTGCGCTCGCGGATCGACGGGAGCCGTTCGGCGACCGCCTGCGGTCCGACGACGCCGAACACGTAGCCGTCGCCCATCTCGACCGCGCGATCGACCGCGGCGTCGGATCGTCCCCCGATCCAGATCGGCGGCAGCGGCTTCTGCAAGGGCGCCGGCCCGTTCAGCCCGGCCTCGGCGTTCGAGCGCTTCGCGGCGCGCCAGATGCGCCTGATCTTGCGGATCTGGCGCTCGACCTTCTTCCCGCGCCCGGCGAAGCGCGCCCCGAGCGCCTTGTAGTCGTCCTCGCGCGAGCCGATCCCGATCCCGAGGTCGAGCCGCCCGCCGCTCAGCCGGTCGATCACGGCGGCCTGCTTGGCGACCAAGGACTCGCTCCGCGGCGGCAGTTGCAGGATCGTCGTGGCGAGCCGTACGCGCTCGGTCACCGCGGCCGCGGCCGCCAGCGACGCGAGCGGGTCCCACGAGTCGTAGTTGGGCCGGTCGATCGTGCCGAAGACGTGGAAGCCCGCACGGTCGGCGGTTCGCGCCCAATCCAGCAGCAACCCGCGGTTCAGCTCCGGGACGAGCGTCGTAGGCAATCCGATGCCGATCTTCATCTCACTCCTTGGGTGCGGGGGGATCGTTCGCGCGAAGCAGCTCGACGACTTCGGCGGCGACGTCGTAGCGCCGGAACGGGGGGATGAGATAGGCGCCGGCGACCCGGTCGACGGAGGCGGCGTACAGCTCGCCGGCGAGGCGGATGCCTTCGGCGCGCTGGTCGCTCGCGCCCGCGATGCGCGCGCGCACCTCCTCGGGGATGTCGATGCCGGGGACCTCGTTGTGCAGGAACTCAGCGTGCCGGGCGCTCGCGATCGGCAGCACGCCCACCAGGATCGGCAGCGCGAGCGGCCCGTGGCTCTCTTCGTATGCGGCGCGGAACTTGTCGATGCGCGCCGGGTCGAAGACCGCCTGCGTGAGCGCGAAGTCGGCGCCGGCCGCGATCTTGCGCGCCAGGACGCGCGCCTCCCGGTCGATGTCGCTCGCGTTCAGGTTGAGCGCGCACGCCACGGTGAACCGCGTCGCCTCGCCGATCGAGGATCCCTTGCGGTCGATGCCGGTGTTGAGGTTGCCCTTGATGAGCGCGATCAGGCCCGAGGGCGTCACGTCGGCGAGGTCGGCCGCCTCCGGGAAGTCCCCGATCGAGGTCGAGTCGCCCATCACCGCGAAGATCGTGCGGATGCCGAGCGCGTAGACGGCGAGCAGGTCGCTCTGCACGCGAAGGATGTTGCGCCCGCGCGTCGGGAAGTGGAGCACCGTGTCGATCCCCGCCTCGGTCTGGATGGCGTGGCACGCGGCCCACGGGCTCATCCGCATCTTCGCCATCGGCGAGTCGCTGACGTTCACGACGTCGGCGCCCGCGTCGCGCAGCGTCTCGGCCCCGGCGACGATCCGGGCCGGCGAGAAGCCGCGCGGCGGCTCCATCTCCACGGCGAGCACCTTGCGCCCGCTCGCGAGCCGCAGCGCGAGCGGCGAGGGCTCCTCGGCGACCGCAGCCTCGGTCCCGGGCTCGTCGGGCTCCTCGACGGTCACCACCGGCGCGGCCGCGCCGGACCGAAGGGCCGCGGCGATCGCCTCGACGTGCGCGGGCCGGGTGCCGCAGCACCCGCCGATCAGCCAGACGCCGGCCGCGCGGAACGCCGGCACGTACTCGGCGAAGTACTCGGGCGCCGCGGAGAACATGATCCGGTCGCCGAGCCGCTGCGGCGCGCCGGCGTTCGGCTGCGCGACGAGGGGGACGCCGGGCGCGACCCGGCGCATCCGGCCGACGAGGCGCAGGACCTGCTCGGGTCCTTCCGAGCAGTTCACGCCGGCGGCGTCGACGTCCAGATCGAGCAGCCTGCGGGCCGCGTCGGTGGCCGATTCGCCGAGCAGCGTCCGGTCGTCGCGCGTGAAGGTGAGCGTCGCGACTACGGGCAGGCCGCAGACCTCGCGCGCGGCGAGGATCGCCTGCTCCAGCTCGGCCAGGTCCGAATGCGTCTCCAGGACGAGCAGGTCGGCGCCGCCCTCGGCCAGCGCGGCGATCTGCTCGGCGAAGGCGGCGCGGGCGTCGGCGGCCGGCACGCGCCCGTAGGGCGCGAGCCGGACGCCGAGCGGACCCACCGACCCGGCGACGAGGCGCGGGGGGGGGGGGGGGGGGGGGGGCCCCCCCGCCGGGGGGGGGGGGCCCCCCGGCCCCCCGGCCCCCCCCCCCCCCGGCGGGCGGGCGCGCCCGCCGGGGGGGGGGCCCCCCGCCACCCCCGCCACGTTGACCTCGTGAACCCGCCCGCCGAAGTCGTGCGCGGCCAGCTTGTAGCGGTTGGCGCCGAAGGTGTTGGACTCGACGACCTGCGCGCCCGCCTCGACGTAGGCGCGATGGACCTCGCGCACGAGGTCGCGGTCGGTGAGCGAGAGCACGTCGAAGCACGCCGCGGGCGAGGCGCCGCGCGCTACCAGCTCGGTGCCGGTCGCGCCGTCGCCCGCCAGCGGTCCTTCGGCCACCAGCGCGGAGAAGTCGGTTCTGTTCAGCGAAGCCTCCCGTTGAGAGTCATCACATTACGTGAAAGGGTGAGGGCCGACCCCGCGTGGCGCGCGGCGAGCCGACTGGCTAGCCTTGTCGCGCGCGCCCGACGACCGCGCACCCCGACGACGGAGCCCGTGGAATGAACTTCACCGGAAGGGCAAGGATCTTCGCGACCGTGCTCGCCCTGGCGGCGACGCTCGGCTCCTGCGATTACCTGAAGGATGCCGAGCCGTTCACGGCCACCGTCTTCATCGCGCTCGGGCCGGACGGGCGCGTGCAGGTGACGCCCTCGGAGATCCGCGGCGACTGGCGGGTCGGCGAGATCACGGTCGTGAACGACACGAACGACAAGCACGGCTTCGCCATCCGGGAACTGGCGGTGTTCGAGGAGATTCCGGCGGGTCTCACGCGCGTCGTGCGCGTGACGGACGTCAAGGACGACACGACCTACGTCATCGACGACCACCTGCACGACGAGAGCGGCCCCGAATGGCAGGTCAAGCTGGTCGTCGACTTCAAGAGCGAAGAGTTCCGCTGAGGGTCAGGAGACCGGGCGCAGCTCGAGGGCGAGCGTTTCGACCAGAAGCCGGTTGACGTCGATCGCGGGCCCGAATGCGCCCCCGGCTGCCGCGTCGGAGCGAACGATCAGGACCTGCAGGAACCGTTCCTCGAACCACACGTGAACGATCTGCTTGTTGATCGTGGCCTTGTAGACCGGCACGCCGCCGACGTCCAAGGGCGCGCGCGAGGTCTGCGTGATGGAAGCGACGAGGCTGCGCCGGAACTCCAGGTCCTCGGTGCGCGCGTCGGGCGACAAGCGGATCACCTGAAAGACCGCGGCAAGCTCCTTGCCGGTGCGCAGCTCGAAGACCGTCGACTCGCGCAGGTAGGTGTTGCGCTCGGCCGCCTTCCGGTTCACCCGCTGGGTCGCTTTCTCCGACAGCTTCACCGTCAAGCCGCCGAGCGTCGGCGTGACGGCCAGCGCGAGGCTGTCCTCGGGCTGGGGCGCGTTGGGATCGACGCCCGCGGCGCAGCCGGCGAGCCCGAGCGCGAGCGCCGTTGCGACGGCCGCGATGCGAGGGGTCACAGGGCGGGGTTCTCGACCACGTCGAGCGGGCCGCCGTCTGCGAAGTTCACGACGCGATCGAAGTACGTGTATTGGCCGGGTGCCGCGTCGACAACCCAGCGCCACTGCTTGCCCGGCTCGATCATGCCGGAGTCGAACACCTTGCCGGGGCTCTGTGTCGCGGTGCCCGAGGTGAAGGAGTGCTCGGTCGGGCTGAACCGGTCGTCGAGGTTCTTGAAGATGATGACGTCGCCGACGAACACGCGCGGACCCTGGTCCGCCGGGATGTACTCCTTCTGCGATCCGCCCTTCCACTCGAAGTCCTGCAAGCCGTCGCGGAACACCACGATGGTGTACACGACGGGCTTGTAGCTGGACTTCGGGGTCTCGGTGGGCGTCGGCGTCTTGGTCTTGCGTTTCCTCGGCTTGTCGTCCGGCGTCTCGGTCGCCGTGTTGGTCGGGTTGATGCTCGAGTCGACGTCTCCCAGCTCGCCGCCGATGTCCTTCCCCGTCGAGCACGAGGACAGCGCGACGGCGAGTCCGATGGTCAGCAGTGCGATCCTTCTCATGCGTGCTCCAACCTCCCAGAGCGTTTGATGACTTCTTCGGTCGTTCCCAGGTACGCCTGCACGACGCGCTCGTCGGCGAGCACCTCGTCCGGCGTGCCGCGCACGAGGACCTCGCCGAGCACCATCGCGATCAGCTCGTCGGACACCGCGGAGATCAGCGGCATGTCGTGCTCGATGATGATGAGGCTGCACCCCGTCTCGCGCCTGACTTGCTCGAGCAGCGGCGCCATGTTCTCCGCCTCGCGCTGGGCGAGGCCGGAACTGGGCTCGTCGAGCAGCAGGACCCGCGGCTCGGCCGCCATCACGCAGGCGAGGTCGACGATGCGGCGTGTCCCGGTCGAGATCTCGCTGATGAACTTGTCGCGGTAGGCCTCCAGGCCGAGCAGCTCGATCAGCGTCTGCACCTTGCGCATGATCCTGGCCTCGGACTGGCGCGCCTGCGGCGCGCCGAGCGCCTGCAGCACCATGCTCTTGACCTCGGTCTGGCGCTCGAAGGCGATGGCGATCGTCTCGGCGACGGTGAGCGAGGGGAACAGCTTCGCGTCCTGGAAGCGGCGGATGAGCCCGATCGACGCGCGCTCGTCGGGACCGAGCGCCGTGATGTCGCGGCCCTGGTAGACGATCCGCCCACCGTCGGGGTCGTTGAAGCCCGAGATCATCTCCAGGACCGTGGTCTTGCCGGCGCCGTTGGGCCCGATCAGGCCGAGCGACTCGTTCTCGCGCAGGGCGAAGGACACGCCGTTGACGGCCGTCACGCCGCCGTAGGACTTGGTGAGGCCCTCGACCTCCAGGATGTTCGCGCGGTCGCGATCGTCGAGCTTGCTCGGCACGCCGGTCCCGCCGACGCTGACGGACCGCGAGCCTTTCAGGAAGACCGCGCGCATGATGTCGGGACGGCCGAGCAGCTCCTCGGTCGGACCGTCGAAGCGGATCTCGCCCTTTTCCATGAAGACCGCGCGCTGCGCGAGGGTGAGCGCGATGTTGACCGACTGCTCGACGATCAGGATCGTGGTGCCGCGCTCGTGGATGGCGCGCACGATCCCGAGGAGCTGTTCGACGACGGCCGGCGCGAGCCCGAGCGACAGCTCGTCGATCATCAGCATCTTCGGCCGGGCCAGGAACGCCTGCGCCAGCGTGAGCATCTGCTGCTCGCCGCCCGACAGGCTCCCGGCGACCTGGCCGAGCTTCTCGCGGAGCACCGGGAAGTACTCGTAGACCTGCTCGACGTCCTGCGCGTGCTTGGCGTCCTGGCCGTAGAGCCAGCCGGCGAGTTGCAGGTTCTCGCGGACCGTCAGGCCCGGGAAGATGCCGCGCCCGCCCGGCGTCTGGGCGATGCCGTGCCCGGCGATCTCGTACGGCGGCACGTGGGTGACGTCGCGCCCGTCGAAGACGATCGCGCCGCCGGAGGCCTCCTGCGTCCCCGATATCGCGCGCAGCATCGTGGACTTGCCGGCGCCGTTGGTGCCCAGCAACGCGATGATCTCGCCCTCCTGGACGTCGAGGTCCACGCCGAAGAGCACCTGCACCGACTCGTAGTGCACGTCCACGTCGCGCATGACGAGCAGCTTCGCCCGCCCTTCGCGCCGCGCCTTGCGCCACTCCTCCGCGGCCATCGCCGCCGCCGCGGCCGACCGCATGTCGAACTCGACGTAGGGCCCGGCCGTGATGATGATGATCGAGCCCAGGATGGCGAAGGGAACGAAGACGAGCATCGCCGCGCGCAGCCCGACGCTGCTGGCCACCGCCCCGACGATCGGGAACGCAAGGAACGTCGGGATGGTCCACGGCTCCAGCATCGCGATGCCGAGGTTGCGCAGCCGCGGGGGGATGACCATGGAGATCACCGAGACTCGCGCCGGGATGATGATGGCGTTGCCGAAGTAGATCACCGCGGAGATGAAGAAGACGAAGAAGATGTTGGGCGCGAAGGCGATGCCGATGTAGGCGAGCGCCCCCGCGATGCCGAGCGCGCCGTTGATCATCACGACCCGGCCCGGGTTCCGCCCGATCACGCGGTCGACCAGCGGCCCTCCCATCACCAAGCCGAACAGCGACACCACGCCCAGCAGCGAGAAGTAGAGCCCGCGGCTCCAGGTATCGAGCCCGTGGACGGTCGCGAGATAGAAGGGGAAGAAGAGCCCGATGCCACGGACCGACAGCGACTCGAACGGCGTCGAGTAGGCGTAGCGGCGGAGCGTGCGCACGCCCCAGGCGGCTCGGAACGCCTCGCCGAAGGACGGCGGCTCTTGCTGCCGTCGAGCAACCTCCTCGTCGGCGCCGAAGGCCTTCCGCTCGTGATAGCCACGGATCGGTTCGGGCATGGTCAGGAAGTAGAGCGACAGGAACACCGCCACGACGCCGAAGGCGACGAAGGGGACGCGCCAGCTCCAGACCGTCGCCACGACGCCGCCGAGGAGCGGCGACAGGACCGCCGCCAGCCTGGTCGCCGCATGACGGAACGCGAATGACTGGCCCCGGTACTCCGGCGGCACGTAGTCGGCGATCAAGCTGAAGCCGACCGAGTCGGGCCCGAGGCCCCCCGCGGTCGACACGATGCTCCCCGCCGCGAGCCCGAACCGCCCGCCGGCCATGCCGGTCATGATGTGGCCGACCGAGCCGATCGCGTTGCCGATCCCGTAGATGGTCACGCGGCGCCTGCGGTCTCCGAGGTAGCCCAGCGGCAGCGACAGCGCGACCGACAGCAGGCCGATGTAGGCCGAGAGCGTGATGAGGAATCCGATGTTCAGCTCCAGGTCGCGCTGGATCTCCGGCAGGGCGACGCCGTAGGTGGCCTCGCCGAAGATGCCGACCGTGCCGAGCAGCATCAGCATCACCAGTGGCTTCTTGCCGTAGGACGAGCGCAGGTTGCTCGGCTTCAGGCCTTCCCGGAACAGCGCCCACACGCGGGCGAAGACGGTCCGAGACACCGGCTCCAGCCCCGGATGAACCGCGCCCGCGGTGCCGGGGATGTGCGCCTCGACCTCGACGGTCGGCGCGTCGGCGGCGGGCGGGAGGTGCTCCGGCGTGGGTTCGGTCGTCACGGCGTCGTCCTTGTTGCTCACGCGTGCGCCCTCCCGAAGATCCTCGATGCCAGCGCGTATCGCTGGTCGTGGCGAAGCGCCGCGAGGCCGTGGCTCTCGACCGGCGGCGACAGCGGCGCCAGGCGCTTCTCCCACGCCTCGGGGCTGTAGTCGGCGAACAGGCTCGGCACGACGATGTTCTGGCGCATCGCCACCACCCGCAGGATCGAATCGCGTACGCCGAACACGACCTGAACGAGCCCGCCCGGAATGAACATCAGCACGACCAGCCCCAGGATCCCCGTGGTGAGCTGCGCGAAGCCGGGGAAGAACAGCGAGCCGCCGATGAAGTAGAGCGTGCCCAGGAACGCGCCGATCGGGCTCGACACGCCGCCGATCACGACCAGGACGAACAGGTTGATGCTGAACGAGGTGCCGAACAGGTTGCCCTGGCCGACGTCGCCCATGCCGAGCTGCTGGAAGGTCAGCAGGGCGCCGCCGAGTCCGGCGATGAAGCCGGACAGCGCGAAGGCGATCAGGCGCGTGCGCACGATGTTGATCCCGAAGGACTGAACGCCCGCCTCGTTGTCGCGCAAGGCGATCAGGACCCGGCCGGCGCGGCTCTTGCGCAGCGCGTAGACGGATGCGACGACGATGATGGCGATGACCATGCACAGGTAGTACATCGATCGCTCGTCGGCGAAGTGCAGGAAGAACAGCGACGGGCGCTCGATCCCGGCTTTGGGGACCGTCTGGCCGAGGAAGCGGTCTTCGAACAGGAACACCGGCAGGGTGATCGCGACGGCGAAGGTGGCCACGGCCAGGAACAGTCCGCGGATGCGCAGCGCCGGAATGCCGATGAGGAACGCGAACGCCGCGCCTGCCAGCCCGCCCACCAGCAACGCGGGCAGGAACGGCACGCCCCAGTGCTGCCATGCGTAGCCCCCGGCGAACGCGCCCATGCTGGCGATGGCCATCTGGCCGAGGCTGATCTGGCCCGTCCAGCCGGTGAGGATCGTCACCGACACGCCGATGATGGTCCCGATCCAGATGAACTGAAGCGTGTTGCGCGTCACGATGTCCGTCATCCACGGCAGCCCCAGCAGGATCACGCCGAGCACGGCCAGCAGCGCGATGCGCGTGCGCCCGATCGCGGGGAGCTTGACCATCTCGCGCGGCGTCGGCCGAGGCTCCTTCGTGGCCTTCCAGCTCGTCGTGTCGTCCACGCGCGCGTTGAGCTGCTTGCGCTGGAGCAGCAAGCCGAGCACCAGCACGCCCAGCAGGCCGAGGTCGACCCACGCGGACGAGCCCGACTTCCAGATGTTGAGCCCGCGCTGGAGCAGGTCGATCCCCACCGCGGAGAAGAAGGCGAGCGGCATGCTGCTCATGCGCGCGATGACCGCGGCCGCGAGCGGCAACAGCAGCGCGGTCTGGTCGAAGAACAGCTCGGCGTTATATTCCCTGGGCATCTTGGCGAGCGCGCCGACGCTCGACAGCACGCCGACCAGGGTCCACACGCCGACGAGGAGGAGCTTGACGTTGATGCCGAGCAGCGACGCCCGGTCGGCGTTCTCGGCCGAGGCGCGGATCGCGATTCCGATCCTGGTCTTGCGGAAGAAGACGGCAAGGCCGACGGCGATCGCGATCATGAGTCCGATCCCGAACACGTGAACGAAGCGGATCGGGATCTGGTCCAGCTCGAACAGCGGCGCGAACGGCCCGGTGACCGCTTCGGTCGGCTGCACCTCACCCGGCTTGACGAAGATCCCGTTGACGCGACCCTGCACGTCGGCCAGCAGCGGGATGAAGGAGATCGTGACGACCGTCATCACCAGGCGGGGGTGCCGGTAGAACAGCAACGCGGCGACGGTGCCGACGAGCACCGCGACCAGGATCCCGGCGACGATCGCCGCCAGGAAGGCCAGGCCGTAGGGCAAGAGGCTGCGGATGTAGAGCTGGTAGAAGAGCTGCGCCGACAGGGCGCCCAGGGCGATCTGGCTGAAGTTGATGATCCGCGAGGTGCGATACATCAGCACGAGGGCCACCGCCGTGAGGCCGCTGGCGAGGGCGGGGAGCAGCCCGATGAGCAGGTTGCCGTAGAAGACGTCCAGCCCGTAACGCAGCCCCGCGATCAGGGCCACGCCGATGGCGGCCCCGACGAGCGCCTTGAGCTGGGCAGGTCTCACAGGTAGTCACCCGGGTCGATCTTCATCAGGTTCGTGTCGTAGTTGCCGGCGAAGACGTCGCCGATCACGGTGTACTGCTCCTTGACCGACCAACCGCCGTACTGGGTGGCGACCCAGAACAGGCCGAACATCTCCAGTTCGTACTCGCCGCTGATCTCGAGCTTCCAGGAGATCTTGTAGGCCTGCGCCAGCTCCTCGCAGACGGTGATCCGGTCGCGCCCCAGGATCTCGGTGTCGGACTGGATCGTGTTGCTGGACGGCACCAGGATCGGCGCGCCCGACAATGGGTCGGTCTGCCCGGATTCGGACTTCGGCGCGACGTCCGCCGCCGCGTCGGTCGACGTCGCTCCCTGCTCGATCGTGAAGTCGATCAGCTTCAGCGGCTTCGCGGGCTCGAAGGCGAGGTAGCGGGCCGGGCCTTCGTCGGGGTCGCGGAAGGGCTCGTAGTTGGTGAACTCGATCTTCGTCAGGAACAGCCCTTCCGTCGGGTTGTCGGCGCCGGTCGAGGGCACGACCTTGTAGGTGATCCGGCGACCGAGCGGCTCGCCGGAGAAGTAGTCGATCGGATCCTCGATTTCGAACCTGAAGCTGGGCGAGCCGTCGGGCTCAGTCGCCTCCACGATGTTTCCGATGGTCCGGTAGCCGACATCGAAGAACGGGAAGCCGTTCTCCCTGTTGCCTTGGAATTGGAACAGATAGGTGCCCTGGCTCGGGATGTTGGCCTGGCTGATGTTCGCCGTCGCCGCGTCCCGCGGCGCGATCGCCGTCGTCGGGCCGCACAGCGGCTCCTCGGGCGTCGTCGGCTCGGGCTCGGGCTCGGGGAACTCGGGGATCTCGATCGACGGGAGCGCGATCGGCGGCAGCACCGGCTGATCGATCTCGATGGTGTCCCCGCCGAAGGTGAGGTCCACGCCCACCCTTACGATGTCGACTTCGTTCGGCACGGTGAAGAAGCCGCAGGACGTCAGGAACGTCGCGAGGACGCTCGACACGAGCACCGGTTTAGACAGACCCGACGGCTTCATCGCCGATCTCCTTGCTCTCTGGTCCCTTCTTGCCGATCCCGACCAGACCGAGGGTTCCCCTGACCAGCCGCCCGGGCGTGACGGGCTGCAACGGCGGCGACAGCAGCTCCGGCGCGTACGGGTTGTGCAACGACAGGCGCGACACGAACGCGATGCCGCGGATCGTGAACGGTTGCGCTTCGAAGATGCGCCGGCGCAGCGACCGGCTCAGCTCTTCGGCCGCGTAGACCTCGTCGTCGGTTACGCGGTCGCGCAGGTCTCCCCACAGGCAGCGCGACACGAGCCACGCCAGCTCGAGGTGCTCCTCGTCGTGGACGACCTTGTCGACGTAGGCCAGCGGCGTCGCGTACGGGTCGCCGACGCCCAAGTCGGTCGCGAGGTCGCGGAAGTCGGCGTAGGCCACGGCGATGCGAGCCGTGCGCCCCTGCGTGAGCGCCCACGCGTGACGCTTGGTCCGCCGGCGCGACTTGTAGACCATCGGCCACATGACCCAGATCGTGCCCAGCACCAGCGCGACCGGCAGCACCACCAGCGCCACCTTCTGAATCTGCTTGAAGAGCTTCGAGGGCGGCGCGGTGCGGAGCGGGATGAAGAGCTGGATGCTGATCTCCTCGCTCGGCAGGATCTCGACGTCGAGCTGCTGCTCGTCGAGCTGGTTGGACGCCTTCGCCTTCTTCGGCAGGCCGGTGATCGGCGACCAGCCGTTGTCTTCGAAGTAGACCTCCAGCCAGGCCGAGCCGTGCACGGGCCGGAACTCGATCACGTCGCCGGAGTCCTTGCCGCGGTCGAACCCGTAGCCGATGCGCGCCGGCACGCCCGCCCAGCGCGCGAGCAGCGCCTGCGCGGCGACGATCTCGAACGGTGACGCTTCCCGCGAGCCGGCGAGCATGTCGTCCACGCGATCGGCCGACACCGGGACGGGGACGCCGCCGCCGGTCGCGGTGACGGTGTCGAACAGCTCCTGGCGCAGGAAGTCGAGCTTGTCCCACAAGCTGGTCGTCGGCGCCTTCTGCAGCAGCTCGACGACGGCGGGCGGGGGCTGCACGCCGGCGGTGTCGGTGTAGTCGGCGAGGAACTGCTGGTCGCGAACCGACGGCGCCGTCTTGAGGCGGTCGGCGCTCGGGAAGTTTTCGAACTGGACCGTGTAGTTCAGCCCTTCCTTGACCTGCCCTTCGTCCAGACGGATCGTCTCGGACAACGGGTCCGTAACGAGCGGCGGCGCCTCCTCGACGCGAATGCCGTGCATCCGGCCGGGGAGCGGCAGCACGACTCCTTGCAGGCCCAGGACGCTGACGTCGGACTGGATCTGCGGGGCGTACTCGGTGCCGAACGCGTCGCCGAGCCGGCCCGTCAGCGGCACGTCCTCGAACTCGGAGTCGGCAAATGCCGGCAGGCGCCAGTTCTCGCCGTCGTAGACGGTCAGCACGCCGGTGCGCCAGGGTCCGGTGAACTCGCCCCGCGTCTCGAACAGGATGCGGTCCTCGACGTCGCTGAGGCGAACGGCCTGCGGCAACTGCGCCTTCTGCGTGGGGTCGTAGCGGGGCTCGGGGAACAGGAAGTTGGTCTGCGCGAGCAGGAACAGCGCGACGACCAGCGCGACGACGATCGGGGCCGTTCGCATCGCGCGCTTCAGCTCGTAGGCGGTCGAGACGCCGTCGCCCTCGCCGCGGTCGGCTCGGTAGATGACCGCCAGGCCGATGACGAACGTGGCGAAGCCGATGATGCCCGAGACGACCTGCGCCTCGTCCGGCTGGGCGACCGCCGCGAAGGCCAGCACCGGGATCGGCACCAGGAGCCCCACGGCGGGCTTGCGTCCGATCGAGCCGATCCAGGCGCTCGTGAAGCCGATCAGCGCCATCGTCCAGACGACGATCGCCGTCCATCCTTGCAGGAAGGCCACGGGGGGGCGGTTGAGTCGCGCGAAGCCGTACGCCTCGGACATGTCCTTGAACATGGACCCGAGCCCGCCCGGGTCGCGGATCAGGACGGCGGCCAGACCGACGAAGAAGATGCCCGCCACCGACAGGCCCTGGATGAGCGCCTGCCGCTTCCTGGCCGACGCCGCCCACACGGCGAGCGCGACGCCGGCGAGCCCGCCGGCGCTCGTGAAGAAGCGCGCCGCGAAGCCGCTGAACATCCCGCCGACGAGGAACGCGCAGCCGAGCGTGGTCAGCGCCGCGCCGATCGAAGGCCGCAGGATGTCGTCCTTGGTGAGGGGCTTCTCCTGCTGCAGGTCGGCGACGGTGACGCGCTCGCGCTGCTCTTGCGGCGCCTCGTCGGGCGCCCGCTGCGGGAAGGCCTGGACTTCCTTGGGGACGGCGCTCATCAGCCCCTCATCCCCCCACCGACTTCGTGGTAGAGCGCGCCGGCGATCGACTGGCCCGGGCGCAGCTCGACGACCTGGCACCCGAGCGCCGTCGCGACGTTGAGCGTCTCCTCCGCGGTCTCGTCCCAGATGAGCGCGACGACGAGCACCGACAGGCCTCGCTTGACGAGCAGCTCGATCTGGACGGCAGCTTCACGCGTCAGGTGCGGCGTGACGACGATGTTGTGCGCGTCGCGCTTCGGGTTGAACAGGATGCGCTGCAGCGCCGCCTCCAGGGGCAGCTTTCCCATCTCCAGCCGCGCGCACGCGTCCAGCGCCTGGATGGGAGCTGCCGGACCGCGAAGCTTGCGCGTGAGCTGACCCTCGTTGGTCTCGATCCCGACCGCGTAGCCTTCGGTGATGTGCTTGTAGGCCAGCGACGCGGCGACGCGCACGCCGGCCTCGAAGGACTCGCTCTCCAGCTCGCGCGAGTGGTAGCGCTGGTTGGTGTCCAGCACGACCGTGATCTGGTCGGTGATGCCTTGCTCGGCCTCGCGCACCATCATCACGCCGGTCTTGGCGTAGGCGCGCCACACGATGCGGCGAAGGTCGTCGCCCGGCTGGTACTCGCGCATGCCGTAGAACTCCAGGCCCGAAGGCCACGGCTTGGACACCGGCGGACGGATCGGCGGGTCCTCGAACTGGCGGGTGAGCGGGCGGCTGCTGACCATCTCGATGTTGGGATGGATGAGCAGCTCGAACTCCGGCACGAGCGTCATCTCGCGTTGCGTGAGCCCCATCGGGTCGCCCCAGCGAGCAATCAGCGGACCCAGCTTGTAGGCGCCGCGCCGCTTGCAGAACAAGCGGTAGGAGTGCTCGATGTCCTGCCCGGCGGCGATCGACGCGAGCGGCAACTGCACCGGTTGCCCGAGCCGCTCCGGGATCTGCTCTTCCAGCACGATCGTCGACAGGCGGCGCTTGCAGTGCAGGACGAGGTCGATGCCGAGGACCTCGCCCTGGCGCGCGCGCGCCCTGATCTCCGACCGCTCTCCGGTGAGCGGGAGCGTCCGCTTGCCCGTCAGGTAGGTGACGATGATCAGCGCGAGCGTGCCGTACGCGAAGAGGTAGAGCGAGGTGCCGGCGACGATGAAGCCGAACAGCCAGAGCAAGGCGGCGAGCGCGACGCCCAGCAGCCCGATCGGCGTGATGCCGACCTTGCGCTGCAACTCGAGCAGCGTGGACTTGAGCCGCCGTGTATCGGTCGCTCGAATGAAGGCGTCACTCAGACGCCGGCCAAGCTCCTTGGTCCTCGCCATGCTCCGGCCCCCAGGACGGGCTGCTCTTACGTGCCGCTGTCGAGGCTGGTGGCTGCCGCCCGGACCGCGCCTCGCCCGTCCCCACCGGACCGAACGTCGGACATCAACGGAGCCTTCACGCGCCCCACCACGCGCTCCAGTATGGCCTCAACCGACTCGCCGCGCAGGATGGCGTCCGGGGCGAGGATGAGTCGGTGGGCCATGACCGGCTGCAGGATGTGGCGCACGTCGTCGGGATACACGTCGCCGCGGCCGTCCGAGGCGGCCAGCACGCGTGCCGACTTCAGGATGTTGATCGGGGCGCGCGGGCTCGCGCCGAGCGTGAGCCCCGGCTCTTCGCGCGTGGCCGCGGCGAGACCGACGATGTAGTCGCCGACGGCTTCGGAGACCGTGATGTCGTTCTGCGCGAACTCGGTCATCGCTATGACGGTGTCGGTCTCGATCACCGAGCCGAGGTTGTCGACCGCCATCTCTTTGGCGTTGGCGAACATGATCTGGCGTTCGGCGCGCGCGTCGGGGTAGCCCATCTTGAGCTTGAACATGAAGCGGTCGAGCTGCGCTTCCGGGAGCGGGAACGTGCCGGCCTGCTCGACCGGGTTCTGCGTCGCGAGCACCAGGAACGGCCTGGGCAGGTTGCGGATGACGCCGTCACCGGTGACGCGGCGCTCGGCCATCGCCTCCAGCAACGCGGACTGGGTCTTGGGCGTCGCGCGGTTGATCTCGTCGGCGAGCAGGATGTTGGCGAAGATCGGCCCCTCGTGGAACACGAACTTCTTCTTGTCCTGGTCGTAGATCGAGGACCCGGTGATGTCGCCGGGGAGCATGTCGGGCGTGCACTGGACACGGCCGGCTTTCGCGTTGAGCGACTGCGCGAGGCATCGCGCGAGCACGGTCTTTCCCACGCCCGGAACGTCTTCGAAAAGGATGTGGCCTTCGGCGAGCATGGCGACGAGGGCGAGTCGGATCACATCGTCCTTGCCCTTGACGACGGTGGATACGTTCTCGATAACCGCCTCGAAGATCTTTTGGAACGTCTTCGGCGTCAACTCGGAGCGACGGGTTGTCCTCCGTGGTGCGGTGGTTGTGGCCATCCCTTTCCTTTCCGGTCCTTACCCCTCACCGTTGTGGGAGAGATGGCACGCCGACCGCACGCGCGAGCCGCTGCGGGTGGCAGCGGGGGACGGGCTGACCGTGGTGGGCGGCATCTCGGTTCTCTCCGTGCGGGCCAGAGCGTGTCCGCTCGAACCTTCGGCCGTGGGCGAAGTTCCGAGGTGCCGTGAACCGTCCTCGGAGCACTCCTCAGGGCACTTGTTCACAATACCCGATGCCGCGAAACCGTTGCCAGTCTGGCGATGTCGCGAGCGCGTGAACAGGCGCGAGTCGACGAGCGTAGTGTCCGCACAGCGGGACCGATTCTCGGTCGGTCCTGGACTCTCCTGCTTCCCGGGCGCACTATCTCGACGGCGATGCCGGCGCGCAGGCGATACGGGTGGCTCAGGGGGGCTACGGAGATAGCCGTTTCTGGCTACTGCTGTTTCGCCCCTGAGCAGGCATCCTAGAAATCGTGACGCCCATCGAACGCTCGCGCCGGAAGGTGCTCGTCGTCGACGACCACGCGGACATCCGCCTGATGTGTCGCGTCAACCTGCAGCTCGAGGGTTACGAAGTGATCGAGGCCGCCGACGGACAGGAAGGACTGGACCAGATTCGGTCCGAGCGGCCCGACGTGGTGCTGCTGGACATCATGATGCCGGGGATCGACGGCTGGCAGGTCTTGGAGACCGTCAAGGGCGACCCCACGCTCGCCGGCATCCCGATCGTCGTGCTGACGGCGCGCGTCCAGCGCGACGACGAGATCCGCGGCTGGAGCGCCGGCGCGTCGGAGTACCTGCCCAAGCCGTTCAACCCCGCCACGCTGACGCAGGTCGTCAACCGGACCGTCCGCGGCGAGGACGACGGGGGCCGCCGTCAGCGCGCCCTCGAAAAGCTGCGCATCCTTTGATCCTCGAGTCGCCGCCTACGCGCGCCTGCGCGTGAGGCGCGGCGGCGTTCGGTTCGGGCGGGCGAGACCGGCCGTGGGCGCGCCCGGCTGGCAGCTCGGACACCAGTAGGTCCAGCGCTGGTACCCGTTGCCGTTCTGCTTTGTCCGCTCGACCGGGGTGCCGCAGCGCCGGCACGGCTTGCCGGCTCGCTCGAACACCCACTGGCCCTGCCCGGGCGCGAGGTTGCCGGTCGTGACCCAGCGTCCGATCGTGCGGTTGGCGAGCAGCGCGCGCCGCCCCACGTCGACCAGCGAACGAAGGTCCGCAACCTCGCTCACGCGCGTCCACGGGTGGCAGCCGGCGAGGTAGCAGATCTCGTTCTTGTAGGCGTTGCCGAAGCCGGCGATCACGCGCTGGTCGAGCAGCACGTCGCCCAGCTCGCGTTCGGGACGCTCGCGCAGGCGCCGCAGCGCTTCGTCCGTGTCCCAGTCCGGCCCGAGCGGGTCCGGACCGAGGTGGCCGACGACGTCGGCTTCGCGCGCCGTCGGCAGCACCTCGACCACGCCGAGCAGCACGCCGACGGCCTGCCACTGGGCGGTCGCCACGATGGCGCGGATCTCGTGGGCGGGGAAGGGCGGGCGGCGCCCGGCCGCATAGAGGTACCACATGCCGTCCAGGCGCAGGTGCGAGTGGATCGTCATCCCGCCGTCGGTCCGGAACAGCATGTGCTTTCCGCGCGGCACGACCTCGGTCACGACCTGACCCGCGAGATCGGCGGCCGCGGCGTGCGGCGTGCGAAGATCGGTCCGCGTCAGCCGGTGCCCGGCCAGCGCACGCCGCAGGTTCGTGGCCGACAGATACACGGTGTCGCCTTCGGGCATCGCGCTACCGGAGCCGCATCCCGCGCGCGGTTTCGGCGAACCCCGCCTCGCGCAGCGCGTCGACGAGGGGGCCCGCGCCCGGAAGCGGCGCGCCGTCGGCTCGCTCGACGTGCAGCGGGCCGAGCGTGCCGCCGCGGACCGCCTCGCCCACCGCCGCGATCGCGGCCGGGACCAGACCGGGGTCGAACGTGAGCATCGTCTTGCCGCCCTTCTCCACGTACAGCGCGAGCGCGCCGTCGACGAGCACGACGCTCGCGCCGGCCTTGCGCCCTGGACGGTGCCCGCCCGCGGCGTCCGCGGGCCAGGGAACCGCCGCGCCGTAGGGGTTCGCCGGATCCGTGGAGGCGAGCACGACCGCCACGGCCGCCGGACGCGCGCTCGCGATCGACCGCAGCCGGTCGACGGCGCCGGGCACGGCGAACTGCGCGCCGCCGAGCCCCTCGACGAAGTACCCGCGCCGCGCCCGGCCCGCGTCCTCGAAGGCCTTCAGGACCGGGTACACGCGCGCGAATCCGCCCGTGACGCGCTCGGCGACGACCGCGCCGCGCGTGAGCACGCCGTGCCTGGCGAGCATCTGCTGCGCGATGGCGTGCGAGCGGCGGGTCGGGTCGTCCGCCCGGCCGGGCAGCAGGCTCCAGCGTCCCGCCGCGCTGGCCGGGCCCGAGCGGCTCGGCATCGACGGCCTGCGCGCCGGGCGGCTCGCGGCCGGCCGTCTCGTGCCTCGCAACAGCGCGCGCAACGGCTGGAGCGTGTCGTTGGTCACGTGCCCGGCCCAGACCAGGTCCCACAGCGCCCGGAGCGCAGCCTGGTCGTCGAGCGCGCCGATCGCTTCCACGATCTGTCGGAAGAACAGCGCGCCGCGCTGCTCGAGCGCTTCCCGGATGCGGACGGCGTCGGGCGGAAGCTCGGCGTCGGCGGGATCGGAAAGCAGCAACGGCGCGTCCTCGGCGCGGCACAGCGAGACCCACCCGTCGTTCGGGCCGATGGCGCCGGCTCCCGCCCAGAGCACCTCGCCGCTCGCGCACAGCTCGTCCAGCAGCCGCGGGGTCTCCGGTCCCGCGCGCGAGCCGAGCACCTGCCGTTCGAGCGCCGACGCGGGAACGACCGCGCCCTGGAGGGCGTCGATCGCGCGGGCCAGCGCGTGCGGCCCGCTCGATCCGATGCCGTGCCAGGCGGGAAGGAAGCGGGCGAGCGCCGGCGGCTCGACCGGCTCGACCTCCTTGCGGAGCGCGGCGAGCGAGCGGCGGCGCAGCCGGCGAAGGACCTCGGCGTCGATCCACTCGCGCTCGGACCCGCCCGGGCGAAAGGCGCCGTGCAGCACCGTGCCGCGTTCGGCCAAGCGGGCGAGCGCGTGGTCCGCCACCGCCACGCCGACGCCGAAGCGCGAAGCGGCTTCCGACGGCACGAACGGTCCGTGCGTGCGGGCGAACCGAGCGACGAGGTCGGCGATCGGGTCGGCGACCGGTTCCAGGAACGCGTCGGGCACGCCGACGGGCAGCGCGACCCCGAGTCCGTCGCGGTACCGAGCCGCGTCCTCGATCGCGATCCAGCGCTTCTCGCCGGCGACGCGCACGTCGATCGCCCGGCGGGTTGCGACGAGGATCCCGAGCAGGTCCGGCGCGTCGGCCGCTCGTTCGCAGCGCGCGCCGGCTTCCGAGGCGGACAGGTCGCCGAGCGTGCGGAGCAGGTCGTGCACGCCGTCGGCGTCGCGCGCCCGCCGGTCGTCGGCGAGATGCTGCAGCTCCAGCTCCAGGTCGGCGAGCGCGCCTTCGTCGATCAGGTCGCGCAGCTCGTCCTGGCCGAGCAGCTCGGCGAGCAGCCGGCGATCGAGCGAAAGCGCCTGCGCGCGCCGCTCGGCGAGCGGCGCGTCTCCCTCGTACATGAAGGCGCCGACGTAGCCGAACGTCAGCGAGGTCGCGAAGGGCGACGGCGACTGGGTCTCGACGTCGACCAGCACGACCTCGCGCCGCTCGATGCGCGCCATCAGGTCCACGAGCGCCCCGAGGTCGAACACGTCCTGCAGGCATTCGCGATACGTCTCCAGCACGACCGGGAAGTCGCCGAACGCCGACGCGACCTGCAGCAGGTCTGCGCTCTTGCGACGCTGCGCCCACAGCGGGTTGCGCTGCCCTGGTCGCCGGCGCGGGATGAGCAGCGACCGCACGGCGCACTCGCGGAAGCGCGAGGAGAACAGCGTCGAGGCGCCGACGCCGGCGGTCACGATCTCCCGGATCTCGTCGGGCTCGAAGACGATCGTGTCGGCCGCGGGCGCCTCGTCCGCGTCGGGCAGGCGCACGACGATCCCGTCGTCGTCGAAGATGCACTGCGCCTCGACGCCGAGCCGTTCGCGCACTCGCGCCTCGATGGCCTGCGCCCACGGCGAGTGCACCCGGGCGCCGAAGGGCGAGTGGACGCACACGCGCCAGTCGCCCAGCTCGTCGCGGAACCGCTCGACCACGATCGTGCGGTCGTCGGGCACGACGCCGGTGGCGGCGCGCTGCTCGGCCACGTAGCGGACGAGGTTGGCCGCGGCGTTGTCGTTCAGGCCCGACGCTCGCGCCCGGGCGGTCGCCTCCTCCTCGGACAGCGCGGCGATCTCTCGCTGGAACGCGCCGAGCGCGCGGCCAAGCTCGACCGGACGGCCCACGCCGTCGCCGCGCCAGAACGGCATCTTCCCCGGCTCGCCCGGCGCGGGCGAGACGATCACGCGGTCGCGGCCGATCTCCTCGATGCGCCACGCGGTCGCGCCGAGCGTGAAGACCTCGCCCTCGTGCGACTCGAAGACCATCTCCTCGTCCAGCTCGCCGACGCGGTTGCCGGCGTCGCCGGCCATGAACACGCCGTAGGTGCCGCGGTCCGGGATCGTCCCGCCGCTCGTCACGGCGAGGCGCTGCGACCCGCCGCGCGCCGCCAGCACGCCGGCGACGCGGTCCCAGTTCAGGCGCGGGCGCAGCTCGGCGAAGGCGTCGGACGGGTAGCGCCCGCTCAGCATGTCGAGCACTGACTCGAGCGCGCTGTCCGGCAAGTCCGAGAACGACGCGGCGCGCCGCACGACCTTGCCGAGCGCCTCGACCTCCCAGTCCTGCATCGCGACCATCGCGACGATCTGCTGCGCGAGCACGTCGAGCGGATTGCGCGGGACGTGGATGTGCTCGATCGCGCCGGTGCGCATGCGCTCGACGACGACCGCGCACTCCAGCAAGTCATGGCGGAACTTCGGGAAGATGACGCCCCGGCTGACCGCGTCGACCTGGTGTCCGGCGCGTCCGATGCGCTGCATGCCGCTCGCGACCGAGGTCGGCGACTCAACCTGGAGCACGAGGTCGACCGCGCCCATGTCGATGCCGAGCTCCAGCGAGGACGTCGCGACGACGGCCGGGAGCCGTCCTGCCTTCAGGTCCTCCTCGATGAGCAAACGCTGCTCGCGCGCGACCGAGCCGTGGTGCGCCCGCGCGATCGTCTCGCCGGCGAGGTCGTTGATCGCGGCGCAGAGACGCTCGGCCAGCCGGCGCGAGTTGACGAACACGATCGTCGAGTGGTGCTCGCGGATCAGCTCGACGAGGCGCTCCTCGATCGCCGGCCAGATGCTCGCGCGCTCGGTCGACCCGGTGACGGCGCCTTCGCGAAGGGCGCCCGTCGGCTGCCCCAGTTCCGCCATGTCCTCCACGGGCACCTCGACGCTGACGTCGAGCCGTTTGCGCGCGCCGCTCTGGACGATCCGCACGGGCCGTCCGGTCGCCAGAAAGCGCGCGACTTCCTCCACCGGACGCACGGTCGCGGACAGTCCGATGCGCTGGGCCGGCCGTTCGAGCAGCTCGTCGAGTCGTTCGAGCGACAGCGCGAGGTGCGCGCCGCGCTTCGTCGCGGCGACCGCGTGGATCTCGTCGACGATCACGGCCTCCACCGACCGGAGCGACTCGCGCGCCGCCGAGGTCAGGATCAGGAACAGCGACTCGGGCGTGGTGATGAGGATGTCGGGCGGGTTCGTCGCGAGCTTCCGGCGCTCGTCGGCCGGCGTGTCGCCCGTGCGCACGCCGACGCGCAGCGGCGTGAGGGCCGCGCCGGCTCGCTCGGCGAAGGCTTGGATGCCCACGAGCGGCGACCGAAGGTTGCGCTCGACGTCGATGGCGAGCGCCTTCAGCGGCGAGACGTACAGGACGCGGAGGCGGCGATCCTTCGCCGGGGCGGGCGCGCCGGTCAGCCGGTCGATCGACCACAGGAACGCGGCGAGGGTCTTGCCCGAGCCGGTCGGCGCGACGACCAGGGCGTGATCGCCGCCCGCGATCGCGTCCCAGGCCCCCGCCTGCGCCTCGGTCGGGGCCTCGAACGCCCCTCGGAACCAGCCCCGCGTCGAGGCGGAGAAGCGTGCGAGCGGGTCGTCCATGGCCGCCAATCTTGCCCCAAGCGCGGGACACGGCGCCCGCACGCGATATGCCCGGTATCGGGAATTGAGGACCTGAGGCCCGTAACCGAACGCCCGCTCGCGCGTTGGCTCCTTCGGAACGGGGAATATAGCCCTCTGGACTCATGGCCGATGCGCCTGAAGGGTCCTAAGGTCGGTGTCTCAGCTCGCCGACACAAAGGGCGAGAAACGGGACAAGATCGCGGAGGTTTCGAATGTTCGGCAAGAAGCGCGCGACTGAAACGTGTCCCTCGTGCGATCGTCAGGTCCATGCGGGGCAGAAGGTCTGTCAGTGTGGAGCGGCGACACGGCACATGTCGTTCGACGAGCGCACCGCCTGGGAGGTCGAGCAGTGGCGCTCCCATCAAGCACAGGCAGCGAGCTAACCGTTCGTTGACTCCAGAAGGGCCCTCCGAGGGGCCCTTCGCCCGTTTCGGCGCACCCATTCGCAGGAGGGCACGGCTCGGTCGTCGAACACGATTCCATGGTTCGGCGAGGGCGGCGGTCCGGCACGGCGGTGTGCGCCGTCGTGCTGTGCGTCGTCGCCGCGCTCCCGGCCGGTGCGCGCGCGAGCCACCCGGCCGACGGCTGCAGCAAGTCCTGGCACACGAATTCCGCGGTCAAGGACTGCGGCTTCAAGTTCCAGGGATTCCCGATCGCCGTGTACGGCAAGGCCGATCGCAACGCCGGCCAGCTCGCCGACGTGCGCGTCTGGGTGACGGTGTCCACCTACGAGTCGCTGACCCTGGTCGAATGCGCTGAGGCCAGGCTCGGCGTCGCGGAGTGCACCGGCGATCTCTCCGCCGGCGGCCCCCTCGGGCTCATCACGGGCGTCGACGCCCTCACGTGCCGGGTCGCCGGGAAGTCCAACAAGGGCGGCGAGGGCGTGTTCGCGTGCTCGAGCGGCGACCGGACCGCGTGCGAGCCGAACGAGCTGATCTGCATCGGGAAGGACCTTCCCACGGGCGTTCCTTGATCGGGGTTCGGAACGGGTGATTCACGTGAAATGTCCTGCCTGCGGGCAGGAGGACGACCCCGGAGCGTCGAAGCGACCAAGAAGCGACCAACTGGTCAGAACCAGTCGATGGACCATCGACTGGTGGGGAGCTTCGTCCGGGAGGAAACAAGCATGAAGCCCAGAACCCTGGCACTCGGCATCGCGCTGCTCATGGCGGCGAGCTTCGGACAGGCTGATGCCGCCGGCGCGTGCGCCGACGACTCGGCGCATTCGGGCGGCGTCCACCCGGGCGGTGAGTGGCGCTCCTTGGGCGGCTCGCTCGAGAACGCCCGCAACCAGCCGAACGAGGACGTGATCAACGCCTCGACCGTGGCGAACGTCGGCGTGGCATGGACGTTCGACCTCGCGGGGCTCGGCACGTTGCAGAACACGCCGGTCGTCGCCGACGGGTGCGTCTACCTCGCGACGAGCACCGGCAACGTCGTGGCGCTGAACGCCGACGAGGGCGGGGAGCCGGTCTGGACGACCAGCCTTGCCGGCGATCCCGCCGGCTCGCTGGTCGGCGGCGTGATCACCGGTTCGCCGACGGTCACGGGCGGGACGGTGTACGTCGCCGTCTCCGACGGCGACGACCCGAAGGTCTTCGCGCTCGACCAGGCCACGGGCCAGGTGAAGTGGTCGGTCGTCGTGCTCGACGACGCCAAGCGCCCGGACGGCGACCCGAGCAAGTCCTACGGCAACACGGTCGTCGCGGCTCCGGTGGTCTGGAACGGGCTGCTCTTCCAAGGGATCATGGCCGACGAGGCCAGCTCGGTCGCGCGGGGCGGCTACGCGATTCTCGACGTCGCGGCGGGCCTGGCGCCCGAGGACCGCTTGATCGTTCAGGACTGGACCATCACCGACGACGAATACGCGGCCGGGTATCGCGGCGCCTCGATCTGGTGCACCGCCTCGGTCGACCAGGCGGGGTACGTCTACGCGTGCGGCGGAAACCCCGCGAGCAAGCAGATCGAGGCGCGCAACTCAAACGCCTTGCTGAAGATCGACATGAACCCGTCGCGGCCGGCGACGTTCGGCACGATCGTGGACACCTACAAGGGCGACGTCGACCAGTTCTATCCCGGTCTGGACCGGCAGCCCGCGTGCGACCAAGTCCCGACGACCGTCGTGTGGAGCCCGACGTGCGTCCAGCTCGACTTGGACTTCGGCGCGTCGCCGAGCCTGTTCCGCGACGGAATCGGACGGCTGATGGTCGGGGACTTGCAGAAGTCCGGCGTCTATCACGCGGTGTACGCCGACACGATGTCGCGCGCGTGGACCGCGCAGGTCGGCACGCCCTGCGTCGCGTGCAACGCCGCCTCGCCCGCGGTCGACACGACGCCCTCGGCCGACGGCGGGCAGGTCTACACCGTCGCCACCGTGCCGGGACAGGTGTGGGCGCTGACCAAGGAGCACGGGCGCGCGCGCTGGGTGATGGCCGACGGCGTCGGCGGCACGCACTTCCAGCCGGTCTCCACGGCAAACGGTGTCGTCTACACGATGAACAACGCCGGCGACCTGACGGCCTACGACGCGGCGACGGGGCTCCCGGTCCTCAAGCGCAACCTCGCGCAGGACGTGGGCGCCTATGCCGGCGACCTGAGCAGCCAGGGCGTCTCGATCGCGCGCAACACGATCTACGCGGCCTCGGCCAGCTTCGTCGTCGCCTACAGGTAGGGGGAGCGGTGCGGCGTTCGGCGGGGATCGCGGCGGCGGGACTGCTCGTCTCCGCCGCGGTGGTCGCGTTTCCCGCCGCCGCTCGCACGGTCTGCGAGCCCGACGCGCATCCCGGCGGCGAGTGGCGCCGGATGGGCTACGACCTCGGGCACTCGCGTCATCAGCCGGCCGAGCACGTGCTGGACCGGCTGGTCGCGCCGCTGCTGCAGCCGCGATGGACGTTCTCGGCCAACAAGGCCGCCGAGACGTTCTGGAGCGAGATCACCGGCTACCCGATCGTCGCGGACGGCTGCGTGTTCGTCGGGTCTTCGACCGGGCGCGACGCCCCGGGCTGGGTCTTCGCGATCAACGCCGACGGCGGAGACCTCGCGTGGCGCACCGAGCTTTCCCACGGCGTCTTCGGGACGGTGGCGGTCGAGGACGGCGTGGTCTACGCGTTCGCGTCCGACATCGGCGCGCCGTTCGTCGTGGCGCTGGACGAGCGTGACGGCCACGTCCTATGGACGACGGTCGTCGACCGGCAGCCCGGTTCCGACGCCGTGTCCAGCCCGATCGTCTACGACGGCATGGTCTGGGTCGGCGTCTCCGGCACCGCGGCGGAGGGCGACGAGGCCACGCGCTTCGACTTCCGCGGCGCCTCGGTGCTGCTCGACGCAGGTCGCGCCTGCTCGAACGCGACGAGGCACGTCCCGCTCGGCGAGGAGCAGATGGTGCTCACCACGACCTGCGCCGACCCGCAGCCGGGCGCGACGGGCGGATCGATCCTCGCGCACACCTATTCGATCCCGGACGAGGACTGGGACCTGGGCGAGGGCGACGCGGGCGGCGCGATGTGGTCCACGATCTCGGTCGACCCGGTGAGCGGCTTTGGCTTCCTCGGCACCGGCAACCCGTTCAACTACGACCACGAGCATCCCTACACCAACGCCGTCGTCAAGATCGACATGCGCCGGCGCGTCGGCGGCGAGCCCAACCCGAATCTCGGCCAGATCGCCGGCTCGTACAAGGGCGACGTCGAGGAGTATTTCCCCGAGCTGCAAGAGAACGCCTCGTGCAGCGAGGACGACCCGGTCGGCTTCTTCATGGCCGGCTTCGAGTGCGGCCGGCTCGACCTCGACTTCGGCGCCGCGCCGAACCTGTTCCGCACGCGCACCGGCAAGCTGGTCGTCGGCGCCGGCCAGAAGTCGGGCGTGTACCACGCGATCGATCCCGTGACGATGGAGCCGGTCTGGAAGCAGATCATGGGCGTGCCCTCGCTCGTCGGCGGGATCGTGGGAACCGCCGCTTACGACGGCACGTCGCTCTACGTACCCCATTCGATTGCGGGCTACCTGGCATCCCTGGACCGCGGCACCGGGAGTCCCAACTGGATCTCGCCCTCGGCCGACGGCGTGCATTGGGGGAACCCGGTGACGAGCGCCAACGGCGTGATCTACACCGTGGACCTGAAGGGTTTCCTCGACGCCTACGACGCCGGGACGGGCGCGCCGCTGCTCCACCGGCCCATGAGCCTGGGTGCGAACACCGGCGCCCGCCCGACGCTGTCCTGGGGCGGCACGACCGTCGCCCGCAACATGGTCTATGCCAGCGTCGGCGTGGGCCTGACGACCGCGGGCGAAGGCTTCCCCTCGATGCCGGACGGGTTCGTGATCGCCTACGAGCCGGCGGCGGTCCTGTGAGACGCGCGCTGATCGCGATCGTGGTTTCGGCGGGAGTCGCCGCCACGCCGTCGCAGGCGTCGGAGCTTGCCGTCGTCGCGGGCCCCGGGAGCGCGCAGACGACGTTCACCAACCAGGTGGTCGTGATCGCGCAGGGGGATTCGCTACGGCTCGTGAACGCCGACGCCCAGTTCCACAGCGTCCGGTCCGATGCCAAGGGGTCGGACTCCCAGCCGTGGTGCGGGCCGCTGAACCCCGGGCCGGAGGGGCCCGGCAACCCGCGGCGCTTCCCGATCGGGAAGTGCCCGCTGTTCTGGTCGGACCTCAGCCTGCCGCTCGGCGGCATCCAGCCGATCCTGGGTGTCGAGCTTGCGCAGAGCGGGCCGGCCTACCCCTTCGCGTGCGGCGTCCACCCCGAGATGACCGGCGTGGTCATCCCGCTATGAGAGGAGAGAGCGTGAGCAGAGCCTTTCGAACGGTCCTCGTCGTCCTGGCTCTTGGGCTGGCGGGGTCGAGCATGCCGGCGCAGGCAAACGACCTCGTCTACGCCTCCGGGCCCGGGAGCGGGGTGCCGCCGGGAGTGACGTACACACCGCCCATCATCGTCATCCAGGAGGGCGACTCGCTGACCTACGTCAACCTGGACGTCGCCCAGCACGACGTCCGGTCGCGCGTCAAGGGCCCCGACCAGGCGTGGTGCACCCAGTTCCCGTTCAACTTCGCCTCGGGGAAGTGCCCGCTGTTCACCACCAAGCTCATCGGCGCGGCCGGGCAGAGCCCGACGTTCGGAATCGAGTCGGTTCCGGCGTTGGGAACCGAAGCGAGCTACGAGTTCTACTGCACGATCCACGCGTGGATGGTCGGGGATCTGTTTGTGGTGTGAGGCCGGCCGTTTCACGAGGCGGATCGGCCATCGTAACAAACGAAAAGAACTGTTGACTTCCTAGGGAGAAAGAGAGAGGCTACCGATTGGTCGGGTTTGAAACGGCAACCCGGCACGGCCTTCCGGAGGGGGAATGGGTCATGCGGCGCAGACTGTCCTTTGTTGCGGTTCTCGCAACCTTGATCGCACCGGCGAGCGTTCACATTGGGGCGCAAGCGGACCAGCGGTGTACGCCGGCCGCGCACGTGTTGGATGCGGCGCAGATACCGGGTAACGAAAGCGCGACGCCAAACGATCCGAATCCCGACAATCGGTATCACGATCAGTTGGGCATCAACTGTATCCCAACCTACGAGCTGGACTTCGCGGGCGCGCTTTCCGGCACGTTGCCGAACACCGTGTTCCAAGAGAGCAAGTGCGATCCGGAGAGCGAGTACGACCAGGTCGCCGCTCAGATCGCCGCGGACCCGGATTGGTACTCGGCGTGCCGGCGGTTGAAGTTCACGATGGGACCGATCATCGGGCGCCCGGGCATGAACGACTCCTTGATCCACGTCACGACGTTCGAGCACCCGATGTACGACGGCTACACGCTGCGCTGGAAGCCGGGCCTGCAGCGAGTCGACGGCACCGTTCCGAACGTCGAGGCGCTCCACCTGCACCACGGGACGTGGCTCGGCGGAGTGAACGGCCCGACGTCCGCGGTCGGACCCTTCTTCGCCACCGGTGAAGAGCAGACGATCCTTCAGTTCCCGCAGGGGTACGGCTGGACGATGCAGGGCATGAGCGCGTGGGAGATGCTCTACATGATCCACAACGCGACTCCCAGCACCGAAGCCCTGTACATCACCTACGACATCGACTACGTCGCGACGGCCGAGGCCGACGCCTTGGAGTGGACCGACGCGAACGGCGACGTTCAAACGGGCATTCGCGACCTGGTGTCGATCTGGATGGACGCCGGAGCAGGCGGCACGCAAGAGACCTGGGACGGCAGCGCCGCGAGCACGAGCCAGTACTCGCCGATCAACCCGATCTTCAACGCGCAGCGCGGGTACGGGCACGTGGACACCGGGGCGTTCTGGGGATTGGAGGGAGGCGGGGGCTCCACGCTCCAGACCGTGCCGATCGAGAACAACGCCGGAACGGGTGAACTCGTCTGCACGTTCCCACGCGAGAACTGCGCGAGCTTCGACTCGTCGCAGGGAAGCTCGCTGCAGCAAGGCGTCGTCAGCACCAAGATCATCGGAAACTCGACCGACCCGAGCGCATTCGGCGACTGTCCCCAGCTTGGAGCCGGGAAGGAGTGCTCCGTGCTGATCGTCATGGGTGGACACCTGCACCCCGGCGGCGTTCGCGACGAGATCTCGGTCAAACGCGGCAACCAGATCAGGCCCATCCTCATCTCCGACGCGGTCTACTGGGGCGGCTCCGACTACACCCAGCCCGAGTTGGGAGGCGCGCCCCCGAACTCGTGGGACCTGTCGATGACCGGCCAGATCGCAGGTGCGGCGGGGAATGGACGGGCGAAGAGCGGGTGGAAGATCCTCGTTCAGCCCGGCGACGAGTTGATTCTGAACGGCGTGTACGACACGCAGTACGGGTCGTCGTACGACCAGATGTCGATCGTGATGTCGTGGCTGACGCCCGGCTACGAGTCCGACGCGATCGACCCGTTCAGCGATGACGTCATCTTCGACGCCGGCTGGGCGGGAGGTCCGGCGCTCGCGTCGCGGCCGCCGGGGCTTCCGGAGGCAATCGACGTCGGGTGCGTCCCGGGCACGATTCCTTCGGGCGAGAACGCGGGCAAGACCAGGCTCTGCCTGCGAGGCAACGTCACTCACGGCAGCATGCCGTCGCGCCAGAACCACAACGACTGCGTGATGACCGGCAACTGCCCGGCGATCAACCCGGCGACGGACGCCGGCTTGCCGCTCGCGAACACGACGATCACGATGCAGGGCTTCAACTACGGGCAGCTCGACATGGCGGTCGCTCAGTCGATCGGTGTTACGGAGATAGCCGGGGGAACGACGCTGATGTTCTACAACCCCGACACCGCGCCGATGATGTGGCACACGATCACCTCGTGTCCGGCGCCGTGTACCGGTACCACGAGCGCGTCGTATCCGTACCCCGCGAGCGGCGATACGCCCGTGGACTTCGATTCGACGATCTTGTGCGTCGGCTTGGGGTGCTCCACGGTCGGAACGACCGAGTGGGAGTTCACGGTGCCGGAAGATCCGGGGATCTACACGTTCTTCTGCCGGATCCACCCGACGATGCGCGGCGTGTTTGAAGTGGTCTAGCGCAGCGCATGTCTGAAGTCCGATGGGGCCAGGAGCCGGGGCCCCATCGGCTTTCGGACCGGAGGTCTCGCCACCGCTTGTGACCTGCACCGAGACCGCTTTGCGCAAAATGCGAGAAAATCCTGACCGAGCGGAAGGAATCGGCTCCCCGAGGGCGAAGTCCCTGCGCAACGGCACCCGCCGGCCTGGGCGGGAGAGCGTCATCAAGGGGGTTCCATGATCCGTTGGAAGCGATCTTGGCCTGAACTTTCGGAGGAGCTGCCGGTCGACGTGATGCCCGCGTCGAACGGCGAGTTCGTCCCGCCGCCGCCCACGCGCGAGCAGGTCGCGGCGATGGAGATTGCCAATCGCGAGGTCGAGCGCGTGCGCCGCAGGATGGGCATGTCGCGTCGCGACTTCGTGCGAAGCGCCGCCGCGTACACGATCGGTTTCTGGGCGCTGAACCAGGTCAACGGCGGACGCTGGGGGCGCTACGCCGTGGCCGACGGCACCGACACCACCGACGCGTGCGACCTGGAGTGGTCGGCCGCGTCGGGGATCGAGTCGCTCAACAACATGGAGGGCGAGTTCATCTTCGACGTGCAGAGCCACCACGTCGAGTCCGACGGCATGTGGCGCGTCACGAACCCCGGCTTCGAGGCGTTCTTCGCCGCGGTGTGGAGCCAGGCGGGCCCGCTCGGCGACCGGCCGACCGTGCGCGAGGACGGCTCGATCCGCGGCTTCGGCGGCGGTGAGATCGACCCGATCGAGAACCTCTCGCGCTTCCACTACCTGAAGGAGATGTTCCTGGACTCCGCCACGACGATGACGGTCCTGTCGGCCGTGCCCGCGGCGCCGGACATCACCCAGCCGTTGCCGATCGACCGCGCGGTGCTGACCGCCGAGACGGTCAACAACCTTGCCGGCTCGCAGCGCACCGTGCTCCACGCGTTCGTCATGCCGAACCGCGGCTCGGCGGGGACCGTCGCGAGCACGTTCGGTCAGGAACCGGTCTACATGCGGCGCGAGTTCGAGATCATGGAAGAGCGCGCGGCGCAGTGGGGCGGGCTCATCCGAGGGTGGAAGACCTACCCGGCATGGGGCGACATCCCCTATGCCTCGGGCTGGTTCTTCGACGACGAGCTGGTCGGTCAGCGCTTCATCGACCACGTCCGCTACGTCGGCAACAAGTACGGCGTGCCGAAGAACATCGCGACGCACAAGGGCTTCGCGCTCCCGGCGTTCGACCAGCGAGCGGCGTCGCCGCGCGACATCGGTCCGGCCGCATCGCGCAACCCCGACGTCAACTTCATCGTCTACCACTCGGGCTTCGACGGCGAGCCGATGACCGCCTACCCGGGCGACGACAAAGTCAACTCGGCCGACCGCACGGTCGACTCGTTCATCAAGAGCCTCCGTGAGAACAACTGGGACGCGACGCGCTTCGCAGGATCGAGCGGCTTCGGCAACGTCCCCAACGTGTACGCCGAGATCGGGTCGACCTGGCGGAGCAACATGGGCAACCCGAACTCGGCGGCGCACCTGCTCGGCAAGCTGATCAGGTACGTGGGCCCGAAGCGCATCTGCTGGGGAACCGACGCGCTGTGGTTCGGCTCGCCGCACTCGGAGATCATCGGGCTCCGCAGGCTCGTGTTCAGCAACGAGATGAACCAGCTCTACGGACTTGCCGCCGGGCTGGACAGCGACGTCGAGGACCCGACGCAGCTCGCGCCCAACCCGAAGCGCACGATCCGCAACTGGATCTTTGGGCGAGCCGCGGCCGAGGTCTACGGCGTCGACGCCGATGCGCACCTCAACGACCGGGCGACGAACCCGATCGCGTGCGACGAGGTGCAGAAGATCCGCGACGGCTACATCCTCAACCAGATGACGCCGAAGGAGCACGTGCCCCTGGCGTCCAACTCCATCGTCGGTCCGCGCAACGCGCAGGAACTGTTCAAGCTGCGGGAGGGTCCATGGGCTCCGTGATGAAGCGTTTGGTTCTGCTGGTGGGTGCGCTCGTCCTGGCGGTTCCGTCCGCCGGGCACGCGGCGCCGACGACGTACACGCCCGCCTACGGGCTCGGTCCGCAAGGAGGAGACGGCAACAACACGTTCGTGGTCGACGAGACGACCGGCGAGATGGCCGTGATCCGCCACCAGCTCACCGGGGTCAACGGGACGCTCGGGTGCGGCGGCCAGGGCGGGTACGCGTACTTCGAAGTCGCGCACGAGGCCGCGTCGGCCCTGGAGTCGGTGACCGTCACCTACACCGACGCCGTCGTCGATCCGTACACCTTCATCCGTCTCGGCCTCCGCCAGGACGGCGACTTCCTCGGCTCGACCGACATTCGCGGGCCGATCGTCAGCGCGGGCCAGGGCTTGAGCGACCTGGACCTGGGCGACGGGACGATCACGGTGACGCTGGACGACCCGGACCTGCCCCCGGTCACCGGCGAGGTCGTGGCGTGGTTCGGCATTCAGGTCAGCTCGGCGTGCCCAAACATCGACGGGGGAAGCGCCCTGTTCGACTCGATCACCTTCAACGAAGCGTAAGGCGTCCGGAACGCTTGAGCGGGCGGCCCTTCGGGCCGCCCGCCTCGGTCTGTCAGGCGCACGCCGTGACGTTCGCGGCGACCCCGATGTGGTCGGACGGCCAGAGCCAGCGAGTCCCGTACGCGGCGGGCTCGCCCGCGAAGAGGGCCTCGGTCGCGGTAGAGGGCGCCGTGCACGTGCCTGCTCGCGTGAAGACGTAGTCGAGTCGCTCGTCCATCGCGCGCGCCGGATCGTCGGTGACGATCACGTCCGAGCCCGAGGTGCAGACGCCGTCGCCGCAGCCGCCGGGGAGCGTGTTCGACCAGCCGCGCTGCTCGATGAACTGCGTGACCGGGACCGTGTCTTCGGGCTCGGAGTTGCAGTCGCAGACGAAGAACGCGTGATCCGGCGCGCCGGCCGCCGCCTTCGCCTCCGCGAAGGAAAGCGCGACCTCGGCTTGCACGAGGCTGCTGTAGTCGCTCGCCGAGGTGATGTCGTGCGCGAGGTGCGTCGAGGTGATCTCGACCGAGCCGCCGGGCGTCTGGATCCGAGCCCAGATCGCCGCGCGCGTCTCGCCCACGGCGGTCAAGGCGCAGAACGGGTCCGATTCCACGAAGCAGAGCGGGATCTCGGCCGGGAGCCGGCCGGGCAGATGGACGCCTTCGGCGTCGACGATCTCGTAGCGGCTGATGACGGCCAGGCCCTCCTTGAAGATCGCGTAGGGCGCGCCGGTGAAAGTCGAGACGAGCTGTGCCTCCAGGTCGGACACCGGGCCGCCGCCGCCTTCCTGCAGGTCGGGCTCTGCCGGAAAGTGGGGGTTGGCCAGGTACCAGCACCACCACCACCGTTCGCCGGTCTCTCCGGCGAGCGCTTCGGCCAGCGCGAGCGCCTGCTCGGCCGGGTGGTCGGATGGGGTGGCCTCGTTCGGCTCGATCATCGAGACCTCTTGCAGGCCGAGCACGTCGATTCCGTCGGCGGCGATTTGCTCCGCCTGGAGGAGGGTGCGCGCGGCGAGCGTCGCGGCGCTCGGGTAGTCGGGCTCGCTGTTGGTGAGGCCGTGCAGGACGTTGAAGGTCGCCACGCGAAGGCCGTCGTCCGCGGGCTCGGTCGGCGCGGCGGGCTCGGCCACCCGGCACTTCGGGCCGGTTTCGGGCGCGGGCGCGGCGCGGGCGGGAAGCACGGCCGAGGCGAAGATGGTTGTGATGGCAAGGGCGCGTCTCATGGGGGAAAGGTTCACCGCGAACGACGCGAAATCCTCCGCCGCACGGACCCGCTATGCGGGATCGACGACGAGCGTGCCCTGCATGAACTCGTGCGACGAGCAGGAGAAGCGGTAGGCGCCGGGCGCAAGCGTGGAGACGCCGCGGACCTCGGACGTTTCGGCCTGCCCGATCCAGTCGGATTCGAACAGCAGGCGACCCTCTTCGTCGTGGGAGGCGATCGAGTGCCACCCGCCCACGTAGTCGGTGTTGGCGAACAGCAGCGTGCCGCCCTGCTCCACATGCAGCTCGATCGGGACGTCGTCGTCGCCGGGAAGGTAGGTGAAGTACTCGGCGGCGACGATCGTGGGCGCGGCGGCAGGCAGGGCCCGCCCGGGCGACGAACCCGCGGCGCTCAGGGCCATGAGGGCCGCCACTGCGCAGGCGCGTCTCATGGGCGAGGGGTTCGGCGCCGGCTTACGCCGATCCTGCGCCGCCCCTGCCGGCGGAAACCGTCGGTGTCCGCATGGAAGGGGATGAGGGCCATCAGGCCCTCATCCCAGGTGGTACCGCCGCCGGCAGGACGTTTCGCCTCAGGCGGGGAGCGCCCCGATCAGTGCGTCGGGCGGGACGACCTCGCCGTCCTCGTGCTCGTGCGGCTGCGTCTGCAGCCCCGCGAGGCCGTTGGACTCCTGCCATGCGGCGCTCGTCTCGGCGTCCAGGTAGATGTCGCCCTGTCCCGCGTCTGCGGCCGCGCTGGCCGGGATGGTCAGGTCGGCTTCGTCGTCGGCGGTGTGAGCCGACGCGATCGAACTCAGTCCGAGCATCGCGACGACGCCCGCCGCGGCGATCAGCTTCTTCATGGTGTTCCCTCCTCTTCGCGCGAGCGATGGGGCCCCTCCCCACGTGCTGCGCAAGTACCTACGGGTACGGAAGGTTGCCCTTATGGCTACACGGCCGCGAAAAACGGCAGAAAGCGACGCTCCGGAAGACAAGCCGCCGGAACCGCCGTTTCGAGCGTCAGGAGCCGGTCTCGCGGTCCCGCAGCAGCCGGCGAAGGATCTTGCCCGAGGCAGACTTCGGGATCTCCTCGACGAACTCGACCGAGCGCACGTGCTTGTAGTGCGCGAGGTGCTCGGCGGTGAAGGCCATCAGCTCGTCGCCGGTCGCCTCTGCGCCCGGCTTCAGCACGACGAAGGCTTTCGGCAGCTCGCCGGCCTCCTCGTCGGGAATGCCGATCACCGCGACGTCCACGACGGCGGGATGCGTGATGAGCAGCGCCTCCAGCTCGGCCGGCGGGACCTGGAAGCCCTTGTACTTGATCAGCTCCTTCAGCCGGTCGGTGATGCGCAGGTGTCCCCCGGCGTCGACGGTTCCGATGTCGCCCGTGTGGAGCCACCCGTCGGCGTCGATCGTGATCGCGGTCGCCTCCGGGTTGTTGAGGTACCCGGCCATTATCTGGGGCCCTCGGTACCAGATCTCGCCCTCCTCGCCGTCGCCGCCGGTCTCCGGATCGACGATGCGCATCTCGGTGTTTGGGACGAGCAGTCCGACCGTGCCGGGCTTGAACTCGCCGGGCGGGGTGAAGTTGGTCACGGGGCTGGTCTCGGTGAGCCCGTAGCCCTGCACGATCTCGCAGTCGATGCGCGCGCTCGCCTCGGCGGCGAGGTCGGCGCCCAAGGGCGCCGCGCCCGAGACGATCTGCTTGAGCGAGGACAGGTCGTAGTCGTCGACCAGCGGGTGCTTGGCGAGCGCGAGGATGATCGGCGGCACCAGGTAGGCGCGCGTCACCTTGTGCTCCTGGATGGCGGACAGGAACTGCTCGAGGTCGAAGCGTGGGAGCGTCACGACCGTTCCCCCGGTTCGTAGACCACCGTTCATCACGACCTGCATCCCGAAGATGTGGAAGAAGGGGAGCACGGCGATCAGGACCTCTTCGCCGATGACCAGGTCGCTCAGAGGGATGAACTGCTCGAGGTTCGACACCAGGTTGCGGTGCGTGAGCATGACGCCCTTCGGCAAGCCGGTCGTGCCGCTCGAATACGGCAGCACGGCGATGTCTTGCGACGGGTCGAACTCGACCGTCTGCGTGAACGGTTGCCCGAGCAGCTCGGTGAACGGCGTCCCGCCCTGGGCCTCGCCGAGCACGAAGATCTCCTCCAGCCCCACCTCGGCGGCGGCCTTCTGCACGTTCTCTAGGAACATCCCGATGGTGACGGCGACCTTCGCGCCGGCGTCGCGCAACTGGAAGGCGATCTCCTCCGGACCGTAGGTCGGGTTCACCGTCGTGACGGTCCCGCCCACCATCGACACGGCGTGGAAGACGACCGCGTACTCCGGCAGGTTCGGCGAGATGATGGCGAGCACGTCGCCTTTGCCGAAACCCCGCGCGCTCAGGCCACCCGCGACGCTGGCGATCCCGCCCGCGAGGGCCGAATACGTGTACGAGCGGCCGCTCGGCCCGTCCAGGATCGCGACCTTGTCGCCGAATTCGGCCGCCCGCTCCATCACGTGGGCGTGAACGGGGACGTCCGGGATTGCGATGTCGGGGTAGCGGCTGGTGAAGATCGTGGGCATGGCTCTCCTCCCCCTGGGCCCGGCTGGGCGCGGACGGCCACGATACCAAGGGCCGCTTCGGCCAGGTCCCGGCCGGGCCATGCAGACGGCCTCCGGCCGATGCGGAGAATCCGGCTGAGAGCGCGAGACCTTTTGGGCGCTCGCCCGTACTTCTAGGTGGGACGTGAAGATGCGCCTCCGGCCGGGTCGGGACCGCCGCAATGGAACCGACCCGCCGGGGGCTGCCTGACGGCGGGAACGGGGAACCTCATGGCGGCGACCGGGTGCAACCTTCGGAGCCGGCGCGCGTATCCCCTCGCGAAGGAGGGGATCTAGATCGTCCGCGTCCTGCTGGTCGACGGTAACGAGGTGGCCCGCGCCGGGATGGCCCGGGTGCTCGGCCGCGAGCCTGGGATCACGGTGCTCGGGTCGGCCGGTACCGGCCGGGAGGCCCTGCGGGCGGTCCTGGACCGGCGTCCCGACGTCGTGCTGCTGGCCGACCGCCTGAAGGACGTCGCCGGCCCCGCATTGTGCCGGGCCATCCTCGGGCATTCGCCGGACACCGCGATCGCAGTGATGAGCGCCCGGCCCAATCGCGAAGCGGTGGAGGCCTACCTCGCCGCGGGAGCGCAAGGGTTTATCGCCGGCGACGCGCGCGAGCGCGACCTGGCGACGATGATCCGCACGATGGGCGACGGCATCGCCGTCTTCTCGCCCTCGGTCGTGTCGAGCCTCGCGCCTCGCGTCCGATCCGTGGACGGCCGGCACGGCTCCTCACTCGACCCGCGCGAGGCTCGGGTCCTGTCACTGGTGTCGTATGGCCTGTCGAACAGGCAGATCGCCGAGCGGCTGGGCGTCAGCGAGAGCACCGTGAAGGCCGTGCTGCGCGGCTCCATGCGCAAGCTCGGCGCCGCGCGTCGCTCCGAGGCCGTGGCGACGGCAATCGCTCGCGGGCTCATCGAGATGTCGGGCGTGGCGTCCGGCGCGGCGAAAGCCGGGCCGGGGCGGCCGGGAGCGGCGCCCGCCGGCGAAGGCGCCGGGAAACTCAACGTTACGGTCGGGGTCGTGGACCATCGCGAGGTTATTCGTCAGGGGCTCTCGGCGATCGTCGCGAACATTCCCGGCGCGGAGGTCGTCGGCTGCGCCGGGTCGGGGTCGGCCGGCGTGACGATGGTGATCGAGCACCGTCCCGACGTCGTCCTCGTCGACGCGCGAGTGCAAGACCGCGGGATCGTCGACCTGTGCCGCGCCCTCGCCGAGGAGCGCAGCCGGACGCGCGTGCTGGTGTTCGGCGTTGCGTCGTGGCGCGACGCGTGGCTGCCGCTGATGGCCGGCGCGCGCGCGTGCCTGATCGGGGAGATGACGTCCGGCGTCCTGCGCCGGGCGCTGGACGTGATCGCGGGGGACGAACGAGCCCCCGGCGACTCGATCGTCGACTGGGCGTCGCTGCAGGAGCCGCTGGTCCGGACGCTGCCGCCGATCGACTTGCGCGTCCTGGAGCTGCTCAGCCACGGCCAGACGAACAACGAGATCGCGAGGCAGATCGGCCTGTCGTCGCACAGCGCGAAGCGGTACGTCGCGCGGGTCTTCGAGCGCCTCGGGGTCCACTCGCGGGCGGAGGCGGTGGCGGCGGCCATCCAGGCGGGGCTGATCAGGCCACGAAGCGAGGGTTCGCCGTCCGCCCGCCGGGCCGTTCGGACAGGGTCAGTCAACCAAATGGGGATTGTCGGGACAAAGGAGACCTCTCTACCGTCGTCATCAAGCCGAGAGGCGCCGGTCTCGTGACCGGCCTCGGCTTCGCGGGCGACGACATGAAGGGGGTGGTCCGAGCGTTCAAGGCCCGCGGTTCAGCAGGGACGTTTTGGCCAAGGGAGGGGATCTGAAATGAGAATCAAGCGAAGCGGGATGCTCGTGGCGGCCATGGCGCTGGTCGCGGGCCTAATCCCAAGCGGCGCGCAGGCGCAGGACGCGACTGTTTGCGTGATCGCGGGCGATGTCAACCTGAATGAGGACGTCTTCTTCACGTCCGCGAGCGATGGCACGGGTGAGTTCAGCACGTTGGCAGGAATCACGTGTCAGGGAACAATCAGCGGCACTGCCGGTTTTCAGACTCCGTCGAGTTTCAACTTCAGCTTGTTAGCAGGGCCAATCGCAGAAGTTGGTGGCAGTGTTTCGACGACAGCAGGACTGACGCAGTTCGGCGTAGGCGCAGTTACATGCTCGATCACTTTCGGTGGAGTAGCCACCGTTCCGGCGGCGGCGCTGCTGGTCGATATGAGTTGCGAGACGTCGTTCGTCAGCATCGCAGCTGCAGCGGAAGCGACTTTCGTTCCCATCCCTAGCCCCGCGGCGGGGGGCGAGTTGGGCGGGGAGCAATGTGACGATCCCAACGAGGAGGATCCTAACTGCTTCCGGTCAGTGAAGTTCGTCGGCCTTATTGAGGCTGCTGGGGTCTGACGCGCGTGTTAGAGAGCCGTTCGTATGGGAGCCAGGGCGTAAGCGCCCTGGCTCCGGCTCCTATACATCGTTCTAGCCAGTATCGAATTCTGCTTGTCTTGGTTGCTTTAGGCTCAATTCTCCTCCCACGCGCCGATGCCTTCGCCTCAGAGTGGGAGATGTCGTTCGAAGGGACGGTTCCAATTGCGGATGGCGAGACCGTTGCCGTGCTCAATGAAGGCAGGACGCTCGCGGTTCTTCGAGGGGGTCCGCTCGAGGTTCGATTTATCGATGGCGAGACGCTTCGCGAAGTGAGTCGGGTCACGTCGACGGATTGGTTCTTGCAGGGCGGTCTCCTGAGTCAGCCGGAAGTGCATGCCTACGACGCCGTCCGCGATCGTCTCTACATAATAGGCTATCGAAGCGAAGAAGAGCGGACCAACACGGAGAACCCGTATCTGCTCACGCTCAAAGTAGAGGGGCAGGCCGCTCGCATCATCGGCGGCCATCATTTGATTGCCGGGGGCTTGCTTCCGCGCATTCGCATTTTCGGCATGCAATACAGCAACCCTGGGCGACTTACCGTGGTGGGCCAGTCGACTCCTGATTTCGCGGCGCCCGGTATCAGTACGGTGGGGCTCGTCCGAATGCAGGGGGTTTGGGTGGGTGAGATCGACACCGAGAGCGGGAAGATGACATGGGGTCCGCAGGCAGTGAGAGGCTGCCAGGTCGCTATCAGCCGACACAGCCCTGCCGCAGTCGGGCGGGTGGGCAACCGAATCGTCGTGGGCTGTGGGACCGGCTGGGCGTTCCTCGCCGCCGTCCCTGGCGTACCCGCGGTAGCGTCCATTCCCGTCGATGATCCAACGGGGGTCGAATTCTCGTTCCTACCGGGAAGATACGCGGTAGGTGAGAGCTATTTTGACGATCGCGCGAATCGACTTCTCCTGGTGGGGACCGCGCCGGGGGCGCCCGGTCAGGCCGTGTGGACATTCGATGCCGAACAAGGCGTGTTCCTGGGAAGCGTCGCGGCGGGCGACCGGGATTTGACTGGCGTAGGGGTAGATCCCGTCACCGGTCGTCTCTACGTGGGCGTTGCGAACGAAGGCGTCACTGTCGCCAATGATCGCGGGGTCGAGATCGATCAAGGCTTTCCGTTCGACAGCGTCCATCCGGTTGTCGGGCCGATCGTTCCTATCTCCTTCAGCCGGTCGCTGATTGTCCCGACCAAGTTCCCGGAGGACGATGGCATCGTCCATCGGGTCTATCGCGATCCTGTGCCCAGCCTTGCGTTCCGAGCGTCTAGCTTCGTCGAACCTCGCACGCTTGATGATCGGGCCAGCGACGTCCCAGCCTACTCCGGCGATGCGCAAGCGTTCGGCCTTCGTGTCCATCAGATCGGCGGTATGGATGGAGCCTTCCGTAGTCAGGGCATTCGCACCGATGTCGGCTCGACCGTTCTGGGTGGTGCGGGTTTGCAGGATGGCACGCGCGACCTCCATTTCGGGCGAATGGGCGGTGCCTTCCTCAGTGTCGCGGGTGACGAAGGGGAGGCAAGTGCGTCAGCCGTCTCGGCCACCGCCGACGACAACACTGCGAGCGACTACGAGAAGTTGCAAGGGGAGGCGTGGCCGCACGAGCCTGTGCGGTGCTTGGACTTCGGGACAGATCCCGGGAGCGAAGAGACCGCCGGTGCCGAGGCGTCCTGTGCCTGGGGCGACCGGACTGTGTCGGCCGAGGGGAGCAACGACGGCGCGACGGTCGCGGAACTGGTCAAGGTCGGCTCGTCGTCGAGCCGGTCGGAGGTCAGGCTCGATCCGGAACGGGGGCTCGTCGCGACGGTCCACGCGGAGGCCCGCAACGTGACGATCGGCGACGCGGTGGAGATCGGCTACGTCGGCGCGAGCATCGAGGTCGCTTCGCGCGGCGCGCCCGGGTCGGCGAGCGCGAGCTACGAGCGCGTGTTCAGGGACGTGACAGCGGGCTCGTTCTCGTGCGGAAGCGCGGACTCGTGCGCGATTCCCGAGACGCTCGCCGCGATCTCGCGCGCGCTGGGTTCTCAGTTCCGGGTGGAGCTTCCGCCCGCTGAGGTGATCCAGACACCGGGCGGTGCGCGCGCGCACGTGCTGATGGATCGATGGGCGCACCAGCAGGACGTCGTGCTCAACGACCAGGAGCAGACGGAGGTCCAGGTGCCCGCGCTCCGCCTGATCCACATCGGCGACAACGCGTCGCCGTCGCGAACGATCGTCGAGTTCGCCGCGGTGGGCGGGAGCGCCACGTACTTGCCGGTCGGTCCCGGGGCCGGCCCGTTGCTCGATCCCCTCGCGCCTCCCTTCCCGCCGACTCACGGCGTGGCTCCTCCGAGGACCGGACCGGTCGACGAGCCGCCGGTGGGGCCCGTGGCCGCCGACGCCCCGACGCTAATCGAGCGAGTGGCGCAGGGGTGGCGTGTGCTCATGCGCGACCCCGTGCAGGCGCTGCTCGCGATGTCGATCCTTGCGATCTTCGGCCTGCCGGTCCTGCTCGGCGCGCGCCGCCGGCACGCGTTGCGGCTGGCAGGCTTGCGATGAGGCTTCCGCGTCCGCGGCGCTGGAGGTTCCCGAGCCGGCGTCGCGCCGACGAGGTCGCCGTCCCGCCGGCATGGCGCTCGATCGGCGTGCTCGTCACGTTCGCCGTCGCGGGTGGCGCGATCGCGATCGGGCTCCCCGTTGAGGGGTCGCGGGACGTCGTCGCCGTGGAGGCGGGACCCGGCGCCTCCGAGACCGGGCCCGGACCGGACGGCGGCGGGCGGTCCACCACGACCCCGCTCGGAGATCGAGCGGACCTGCCGGGCGACCAGCCCGCGCTGGAGTGCGCGGCCGGACGAAACGGGGGCGACACCGACACCGGCGTCACCGCTTCGGAGATCAAGCTCGGCGCGACGGTGGTCGACAGCGGGATCGGCGCCAGCTTCCTGCGAGACGCGCGCTACGGGATGCTCGCCGTCGTCAACCAGGTCAACCGCGCCGGCGGCATCTGCGGGCGGACGCTGCGGCTCTCGCTCGTCGACGACGGATGGGACTTCCAGCGCGGCCAGGCGTTCATCCGCAGCCTCGTCGAAGAGGAGAACGTCTTCGCGCTGCTCGTCGTGCCGTCGTCGGAAGGGCTGAAGGCGGCGTCGTCGTCCGGCTACTTCGAGCGCGAGCAGGTGCCGGTCGTCGGCTCCGACGGGATGCTCGTCCACCAGTACACCGACCCATTTATCTGGCCGGTCGCCGCATCGACCCTGTCGACGATGCACGTCATGGCCAAGCACGCGTTCGACGAATTCGGCGCCACGAAGTTCGGGATCGTCTACGAGCACGACTACCACTTCGGCATCGAAGGCGCCTTCGCGTTCAACGCGGCGGTCAAGCGGCTCACCGGCGACGACATTCCCGGTTACTCCAACCCGCTCCACGACCCGCGGTGCCAGGAGCAGTTCTGCGGCATCCGGTCCGGCCAGGACAGCTACGCGACGCAGATCCAGACGTTCAACTCCTCCTGCGGGTGCGACTTCGTCGCCCTGTTGCTCGAGCCGGAGACGGCGCTGGTGTGGATGGGCGGCGGCGGCTTGCAGCCGAGCGAGTCGGTGCACATGGGCGGCGTGCAGCCCCTGTTCACGCGTCACTTCGCCGAGGGATGCGCCAAGGCGTGCGACGGCCTGTGGCTCTGGACGGGGTTCCATCCGCCGATCGGCTCGAACCTCGGACGGCCCGGCATCGCGCGGTTCGTGGAGGACATCAAGCGCACGCGCGAGACCGCCGACTACACCAACACCTTCGTGCAGGGCGCGTACGTGGGTGCGACGCTGCTCGTCCAGGCATTGCGCGCGGTCGGACCGCTGCTAACGCGCGAGCGGTTGATGGCCGAGCTTGACCGGACCCTTCTGCGTACGAGCCTCACCGATCCGCTCCGCTGGAGCCCGGGCAGCCACTTCGCGAACGTGCGCATGCGCGCGTACTCGATCCAGTACAAGGGCCGCTTCAACGGGTGGCGCGACGAGCGAACGTCCGTGCGCGACCCGTGGGTCGGCAAGGACATCCCGCCCGAGTAAACGGCGTGGAACAAGTCGCGATCTTCCTGTTGCTCTCACTGCCGCTGGTGGGAGCCTTCGCGATGCTCGGGCTCGGCATCGCCGTTACCTATCAGGCCTCGCGCGTGCTGAACATCGCGCACGGGGCGATGGCGATGGTGCCAGCGTTCGTGCTCTTCGAGCTGACCGAGCGTGGCGTGCCCGTCGCGGTCGGCCTGGTGATCGCCGTCGCGAGCGGGTCGCTGCTCGGCGTCGCGACCGAGCGCGTGTTCGTGCGCGGGCTGCGGCGGCAAGGGCCGACCGGCCAGACGGTCGGGACGGTCGCGGCGCTGAGCTTGCTGGTCGCGGTGTCGTTGAAGATCTGGGGCTCGACCCCGCGGACGGCCGTTCGGCTCTTCCCCGACGGCGGCATCGACGTCGGCGCGTCCCTGCTTCGGTATGGCCAGATCGGGCTCTTCGCCGTCGCGCTCGTGGCGGCCGGCGCATTCTTCGTGCTGTTCAAGCGGACGAGCATCGGTCTCAGCCTGCGCGGCGTCGCCGACAATCGCGTGGCTGCCGGGCTCTGCGGCGTGGACCCCGAGGCGATCACCCGACTGGCGTGGGCGATCGGCGGCGGCTTCGCGGCGCTGGCGGGGATACTGCTCGCAGCGGTGACCGTGCTGCACCCGGTGAACCTGTCGCTGCTCGTGCTGCCGGCGTTCGTCGCCGCGCTGATCGGCGGGCTGAGTAGCGTCAAGGGCACCCTTGCCGGCGCGGCGGTGGTGGGGATCGTGCAGGGCATGGTCCCGGCGATCGGCCTCATCCCCGGGATCGGGTCGTTCGCCACACAGGTCGGCGCCCCGCAACTCGTCCTGGCGATCCTGGCGCTGGTCGTGATGGCCCTGCGCGGCGCGAAGCTTTCGGCCGCCGAACAGGGCGGAGGCGGGCCGGTCGCGGCGACGCCGGCTTCCCGGCCCGTGCTTCGGGGATCGAGGACGCTCCCGAGGCGGATCCTCGGCGGGGTCCTCGCGGCCGGTTTGCTCGCGTGGCCCTTCGGCGCGCCGTTTTCGTTGCTGACCGACGCCGTCAACGCGGCGATCATCGTCGTGATCGCCGTGTCGCTCGTCTTGCTCACGGGATGGGTCGGGCAGATCTCGCTCGCGCACGCGGCGTTCGTCGGCGTAGGCGCGTTCTCGACCGGCTTGCTGACGCGGCGGGTCGGCGTCCCCTTCCCGCTCAACCTGCCGCTCGCGGCGGCGATCACCGCGGGAGTGGCCGTGGCGCTCGGCTTAGTGGCGCTGCGCGTGCGCGGGCTCTATCTGGCGGTGGCGACGCTGATCTTCGGATGGATGGCGACCGAGTACCTGTTCAGCTCGTCGTGGTTCGTGGGAGTCGGCGGCAGCGCGAGCATCGAGGCGCAGACGATCGGATCCCCGGAGACGTTCCCGTACTTCGACCTGACCGAGCCGCGCACGTTCTACTTCGTCGCGCTGGCGATCGCGGCCGCCGCGCTGTGGGGCGCGGCGAACCTGCGCGACTCGAAGACCGGCCGCGCCTTCTACGCGGTGCGCGGGTCGGAGGTCGCGGCCGCCTCGCTCGGCATCGACGTCATGCGAACGAAGTTGATGGCGTTCGCGCTTTCGGGCGCGCTCGCGGGCGCGGCGGGCAACATGCTGATCGTCAGCCAGGGCGCCGCGTCGCCCGCGCAGTTCACCTTCAGCGTGTCGCTCCTCTACCTGTCGGTCGTCGTCGTCGGCGGTCTGACGAGCCTCGGCGGCGCGGTCGCCGCGTCGATCCTGTTCGCGGCGCTGAACCAGCTCTTCTTTCGCGTGCGCGGTCTGGCCGGCTGGCTGGAGATCGTCAGCGCCGGGCTGCTCGCCGTCGTGCTGCTCGCCTACCCGGGCGGCCTTGCGAACCTCGCTCGTGCGATCGGGGCGCGCTGGCGAGCCGCGAGCGAGAACGTCTCGTGGTTCCGGCGGGCGAAGAAAGCCGAAGCGCAGCCGGAGGATGCTCCCGCGGTCCGGCCCGTGCTCGCGCCCGTGGTCGCCGGGGGCGCGAACGGCACGCTCGCGCTGTCGGTGCGCGACGTGACGGTTCAGTTTGGGGGCCTCATCGCCGTCGAGGACGCATCGCTGTCCGTCGGGCGCGGACGCATCGTCGGTCTCATCGGGCCCAACGGCGCGGGCAAGACGACGTTGTTCAACGCGATCTCGGGCCTGGTGACGCCGCAAGCGGGAACCGTCGAAGTCTTCGGCACGGACGTGACGGCGTTCCCCGTCCACCGGCGATCGGCGGCCGGGCTGGGCCGCACGTTCCAGATCGTTCAACTGTTCGCGCAGCTTTCCGTCTTCGACAACCTGCTCGTCGCGACGCACTTGCAGAATCGGACCGGCATGCTCGGCCACCTGGTCGTGACACGTCCCGCCTTCACGGCCGAACAAGAGGCGATCGAGCGCGTCCGGTCGGTGATCGCGCTGCTCGACCTAGAGGACGTCGCGCGCCGTTCGATCGGCGAGCTGCCCTTCGGCGTCCTGCGCACGGTCGAGCTGGCGCGCGCGGTCGTGAGCGGAGCGTCGGTGCTGATGCTCGACGAGCCCGCCTCCGGACTGGACAACGCCGAGACCGACGAGCTGACCGAGCGGCTGTTCCGGCTGCGCGACGACCTGGGTCTGTCGATCCTTCTGATCGAGCACGACGTGCGGATGGTGATGCGCGCGTCGGAGTACGTCTACGTCCTTGACCGCGGGCGGATCATCGCCGAGGGCGATTCAGGGTCGGTGCGGCGGGATCCTGCCGTTGTGGCCGCTTATCTCGGGCAGACGTCCGAAGCGGGTCGCGCGAGCGGCGCGTAGGTGCGGTTCAGCCAGGATGGCGCACCCAGAGTTCCCAGGCGACATCGGCGCCGGCGGTGAACGAAGGCGACAGGATCAGCGTTCGATGGCTGTTTGCAAAGGAGAAGTGCGCGAGCCACTGATCGCCTTCCTTTGAGAAGGACTCCGTGTCGCGGTTGCTGCACCCCTGCTCGTACAAGCTCGCGAATCCTTGGGACATGACGACCTTGGCGTCCCGTCCGCGCCAAGCTGCGGGGACCGCCAAGACCTTGGAGTCGACGCCGTCGACGCTCGCGCCGCCGGCCTGCGGGCTGCAGTTGTTCTGCTCGGCCACGATCTTGGTGACCGAGTTGCCGACGCCGACGGTGATGGTGCCCGACGCGACCTTGGCCCAGTGGGTCGCTTGCGCCGGCGTGCCCGACGCGACCAGCGCGCCGGCGAGGACCGCAGCCATGACGAACCTGGATCTCATTGGCTAAGGGGTTCGCCGCCCGCCCGGCCAAACCTGCCGCTCGACCTGCGAACGTACCCAACTGGTCACCCTGTTGACCGATCGGGGCGGACGCGTCGGGCCGGCGCTCAAGCCTTGCGGCCGAGCAGCGCGAGCAGCTTGACCGGCGTGCCGGCGTCGTCCGGGACCGGCACCGGCGCGGCGAACGCGCCGCCTTGCTGGAGCGACGCGGCCACCGGGAGCAGGTTCGCGTAGAGCCGCTCGGCGATCTCGGCGTCCATGGTCTCGTCGGCCCCGATTCCGCGCGCGAGATCCCAGCCGTGGACCGTGTGGTCCAGGATCAGCTCCCATACATAGACCTCGGCCGGCGTGTCCCCGCGGGAGAGGTTGACCGTGCGCTCGAACGCCCCCGGCTCGGCCGCCGTCGCGAGCGCCGCTTCCGACGCCTCGCCCCAGGCCGCCTTCGGGTCGTCGCCGAGTATGTCGCCCTCGAACCGGTCGCCCACCTGCGCGATCGTCTCCCCGTGCATCAGCGGCGCGAACCAGAGGTCCTCATAGACCAGGTGCCGGACGAGCGCCCGCACGTTCCATTCGGTGCAGGGCGTCGGCAGCTCCCACTGGTCGTCGCGGATCTGCGCCACGCGCGACCCGAACTGGCCGGTCGAACGCCGATACAGCTCGAGCAAGTTGCTCATCGCATCGCTCCCCTCGTCGAGACCGCCGGAATGTAGCAGCTAGGAGAATGCGGGCGGGAGCACGGCTTCGACGAGCGTGGGCCCGGGCGTCGCGAGCGCGCGCCCCAACTGCTCGGCGAACTCGCCGGCGGTCGTCGCGCGCCACGCTTCCAGGCCCATCCCCCGCGCGAGCGCGGCGAAGTCCAGGTCCGGCCGCGAGAGGTCGAGCATGTCCTTCGCCTTCGGCCCGGCCGCCGCGGCGCCGACGCGCGCAAGCTCCATGTTCAGGATCGCGTACGAGCGATTGTTGAACAGCACCGTCGTCACGTCGAGCCGTTCGCGCGCCATCGTCCACCACGACTGGAGCGTGTAGAGGGCGCTGCCGTCCGCTTCCAGCGCGACGACGCGGCGGTCGGGGCATGCGACCGCGGCTCCCACGGCGACGGGAAGCCCTTGCCCGATCGAGCCGCCGGTCAGCGTGAGCCAGTCGTGCGCCGGCGCGCCCGCCGTGGCCGCGGGGGCGAAGAGCCCGGAGGTGTTGGCCTCGTCGGAAACGATCGCGCCTTCGGGCAGCAGGGCTCCGATCGCTTGGAAGGCGGTCTCCGCGGTGAGGTCGCCGTCCGGCAGCGCCGGACGATCGGGTTGCTGCACGGGAGCGTCGTCGGTCGCGCCGACGGCGTCGGCGAGCGCGTCGAGGGCGCCGGCCACGTCCTCGACCTCATCCGCGAGCACGTGGACCTCGCAGCCCTCCGGAACCAGGTCGCTCGGCTTGCCGGGGTAGGCGAAGAAGGTCACCGGCCGCTTCGCCTCGACCAGCACCAGGTGCGTGGTCCCGGCGAGCTGCGCGCTCGCCCACTCGCCGAGGTAGGCGAGCCGTTCGAGCGGCGGGAGACCCGCCCCTCGTTCGAGCCGCGCCGGGAACGTCTCGCACAACACCGTGGCGCCCGTGCGCGCCGCGATCGCTGCGACCGTCCTGCGGGGCGCGGCGCGACAGGCCCGGCCGCCGATGAGGATCGTGGCCTTTTCGCCGGAGAGCAACGCTTTGGCGATCGCGTCGATTGCATCCCCGGGCGCCGCGCGCATGCGCGGACGCAGCTCGGCCGCCGCCGGCGCGGCGCCCTCACCCCAGGAGACGTCGGCCGGCAGGATCAGCGTCGCGACCCGGCCGGGCGGACCGAGCGCGGCGCGCACGGCGTCGAGCGCGTCCGCTCCGACGTCGCGGGGTGACGCGCTGCGCCGGACGAACGTCGAGACGTTGCGCGCCACCGTCTCGATGTCGGACTGGAGCTGCGCGTCGAAGCGGCCGTGGTACGTCGCGTGGTCGCCGACGACGTTCACGATCGGGGTTCGTGCCTTGCGCGCGTTGTGCAGGTTCGCGAGGCCGTTGCCGAGGCCGGGCCCGAGGTGCAGGAGCGTCGCGGCCGGCGCGTCCGCCATCCGTCCGTACCCGTCCGCCGCGCCCGTTGCGACGCCTTCGAACAGCGCGAGCACGCCGCGCATCTCCGGGACCGCGTCGAGCGCGGCGACGAAGTGCATCTCGGAGGTTCCGGGGTTGCTGAAGCACACCTCGACACCGGCACCGACCAGCGTTCTGATCAACGCCTGCCCGCCGTTCATCTCCGCGCCCACGGGCTGCATGATGACAAGGCAGCCCCGCCCGCCGCCAACCGAGGCGGGCGGGGCCGCCGGTGTCGACCCGTCGTCCGGATCGGCGTCAGATCGTTGCGAGCCGGTCGTAATCGCCGCCGTGGAAGTCCTCGCAAAGCGACCGGCACGCGTTGAACAGGTCCGCGAACTCGGGACTCTGCTTCCACGCACCGCGTGCGCCCTCATCCGCCCACTCGGCGAAGGAGACGAAGTGGCTCGGATCGCTCCCGTCCCGCAACAGCGTCGCCCGCACCAGGCCCGGGTGGCTCTTGCGGGTCCATTGCAGGAACTCGGTCCACCGCTCGACGAACTCTCCCTCCTTCCCGGCTCCGACCTGCCAGTTGCCCGAGGCAAAGTGCTCGGCCATGACCTTCTCCTCTCGTCCGTCCTGGGAGCACGGTAGGAGGCTGGCGTTCCTCATCCGTTCCCCCACTCCGGCGCCGTCGCGTCGCACGCGCTCGCGCGGCTAGGCTTTCCGCGGTTCGATGGCGGTCATCCAGATCACTCTCCTGGGCGGCTTCGCTGTTCGCGTCGACGGCCGTGCGGTGCCTGCCGGCGTGTGGCGCCACCGCCGCGCCGCGGAGGTCGTGAAGCTCTTGGCGCTGGCCGACGGCCACCGCCTGCACCGCGAACAGGTCAAGGATGCCCTGTGGCCGGCGCTCGACGCGGAGGCCGCGGGAGCAAACCTGCGCAAGGCGCTTCACTTCGCGCGGCGCGGGCTCGGGACCGAGCAGGCGATCGCCGGCGACGGGGAGATGCTCGTCCTCGACCCGGCGGTGGAATTGGACGTCGATCGGTTCGAGCAGGCGGCGCGCGATACGCGGTCGGGCGCCGGAGTCGCCGACGCGATCGCGCACTACGGCGGTGAGCTGCTCCCCGACGAACGGTACGCCGCCTGGGCGGCGGAGCCGCGCGAGCGGCTCCGGCGCACGCAGATCGCGCTGCTGAAGGAGGCGGGCGAGTGGGAGCGCGTGCTGGCGATCGATCCGGCCGACGAGGAGGCGCACCAAGCCCTGATGCGTGCGGCGCTCGATCGCGGGGATCGGCGCGGCGCGATGCGCCAGTTCGAGCATCTCCGCGAGCGGTTGCGCGTCGACCTCGGCCTCGGTCCGGAGCGTCGATCCGTCGAGCTGTACGAAGAGGCGCTCGCGATGGAGGGAACCGAGCCGGCGACGTCGGCCGAGCGCGCTCGGGCGGCGATCGCGTGGGGCTTGGTCCAGTTGAACATGGGCGACTTCGAGCGCGCCGCGCGCTCGGCGACGGACGCGCGCACGATCGCGCTCGCCGCCGGGCTCGGCATGGAGATGGGCGAGGCGAGCGCGCTGCTCGGCATGCTGGCGAACATGCAGGGGCGGTGGAAGGAGGTCTTCCGGCGGGAGTTCATCGCGTCGATCCGACAGTCGCCGGAGGTCGGCAACTTCCTGTTCGACGCGCACCTGTGCCTCGCCGAGTTCTGCCTGTGCGGTCCCACTGGCCACGAGGAGATCGTGGAGTACGCCTCCGAGCTGCTCGACGCCGCGCGCGACGCCGGCTCCATCCGGGGGCAGGCGCTCGCCGAGCTGCTGCTGGGCGAGACGAGCCTGTTCTCCGACCGGCTCGACGAGGCCGAGGGACATCTCGCGACCGCGGAGACACTGCACGAACGGGCCGGCGCGGCGTCGGGCCGCGCGCTCGCCGTGCAGCGGTTGGCGGAGGCCGCGCTCGCCCGGGGCCAGCGGTGGAAGGCGGGACGCTTCCTCGCTCGCGCGGGGCGGCTGGCGCGTGACGATCGGCTCGCGCCGCACCTGATGGTGCGGATCTTCGGCACGGCCGTCGACGCCGCCTCCGACGAGGCCGCCGCGATCGGCGCGCTGGAGCAGGCGGACCAGGCGCTCTACGACACGGAGACGTGCCGGCCGTGCTCGATGGGGTTTCGCGTGGCCGCTTCGATCGCGCTCGCGCGCGCGGGCCGGCTCGCCGAGGCGAAGACCCGCCTCGATCAGGCCGAGGCGTTCGCCGGCATGTGGCGTGGCGGGCCCTGGCAAGCGGCGGTGTGGGAGGCGCGCGGCGTCCTTCGCAACGCCGAAGGCGACGAGGAGCGCGCGGTAGCGATGTTCAAGGAGGCGGCTGAGCGGTTCGCCGAGGTTCGCAGGCCACGCGACGAGGCGAGATGCCGGCGCGAAGCCGAAACGTTTGCCTAGGACGCCTTCGCCTCAGGCGACCGCGGTCTCCAGGACCAGCTCGGTCGCGACGCTGAGCAATAGGCCGGCGAGCATGCCCCACAGCATCAGCGTCCACGACAAGCGCCGGCCGGTGGCGAAGATCTCGCCGATGACGTAGAGGATCCCGCCCGCAGCGAGCGCGAGGAAGGCGACGAAGATCAGCTCGGAGGTGAAGGCGCGCCCGACGAGCGTGCCGAGGAACGTCGGGCCCCCGCCGACGAGCCCGGCGAGCGCCAGCCATCTCCACGGAGCGCGCTCGCCGGCGGCCGCGAGCGGACCGACGATGCCGAAGCCTTCGGTGGCGTTGTGCAACGCGAAGCCGATGACGAGCAGCAGCGCGAGCGACACCTCGCCCGCCGCCGCCGACTGCCCGATCGCGAGGCCCTCCGCGAAGTTGTGCAGGCCGATGCCGGCGGCGATCGTCATGCCGAGGTTCAGCGCCTCGACGCGCGGGGACCCGGCAAGCTCTTGCGTCGCCATCGCGCCCGGTCCCATGCTCAGCCGCCGCTTGCGCCGGCTCGCGCTTACGCCGTGGACGCTGAGCAGCCCGATGCCGAGCCCGAGCGCGTAGACGGCGCCCGCTGCAGCCAGCGTGAGCCACTCGTGTTCCTCGACCGCTTCTTCGAGCGGCTCGCCCGCGTGCGTCAGGATGTCCACGAGAAGGAAGAGCAAGATGCCGGCCGAGAATCCGTTCAGCACGGACTTGGCGCCGGCGCGCCGCGCCGGCGCGCGGCCGAGCGGCAAGCCGAGGAAGATCGTCACGCCGGCGATCGCGCCGAGCCCGAGCGTCTGAGCGAAGCTCATCGTCGAAGCGTATGCGCGCGTTCGTCGCAGGGCGACTCGCCGCGCATCCGGGGCGGTCGTCGCGCCGGCCCGGGTGTCAGTGCGGTTCGTCGCCGGCGCGCGCCGGCTCGGCCGAGGCCGCGGGAAGCACCTGGACGGCGGGACGGCGCCTGGTCAGTGCCGCCGCGAGGCCGAACACGATCGCGGCGAGCAGCACGATCGTTCCACCGGCAGGCAGCGCCAGCGCTCGCGCGATCGTGAGACCGCCGGTGACCGAGCCCACGCCGACGGCCGCCGCGCCGGTGAGCGTGGATCGGAACGAGCGAGCGAACGCCTGGCTCGCGCCGACCGGCAACACCATCAACGCGGCGACGAGAAGGATCCCGACGACGCGCATCGAGACGACCACCGTGATGGCGGCCATCACGGCGAGGAGCGAGTTCAGCGCGTCGACCGGCAGGCCCGCGACGCGAGCCGCCTCCTCGTCGAGCGCCACTGCGAACAGCGCGCGTCCGATCACCGCGACGAGGGCGACGATGGCGGCGCCGAGCCCTGCGATCATCCAAACCTCCGAGGGCGAGACGGTCAGGATCGCCCCGAACAGGTACGACAGGATGTTCGCGTCCAGCGAATGCGAGACGCCGGTCAGGACGACGCCCCCGGCGATGCCGCCGTAGAAGAACAGCGCGAGCGCGAGGTCGCCGGACGTCGCGCGCCGCGCGCGAATCCGCTCGAGCGCGAGCGCGCCGAGCACCGCGACGACGAGCGCCGACCACACCGGCCACACGCCCGCCAGCAAGCCGGCGGCCACGCCCGCGAACGCGACGTGGCCGAGACCGTCGCCGAGCAGCGACAGCCGGCGCTGCACCAGGAAGGTCCCGATGAGCGGCGCGCACGCCCCCACCACAACGCCGGCCGCGAGCGCGAGCTGCATGTAGGAGCGATCGAAAGGCCAGGGCATCAGCGCAGTCCCTCCAGCCACAGCGGGAGGTCGCCCGCGTGGACGCCGAGGCTGACGCCCGTTTCCGCGAGGGTGCGCGGCGTCCCGTCGAAGAGCACCCGGCGACGAAGCACGATGACCCGGTCGAGATCCTCGGCCACCGCTCCCAGCTCGTGGGAGACGAGCAGCACGGCCGCGCCGCGTTCGCGGACCGCCGCCACGAGCGAGTCGCGGAAGCGGCGCTGCGACGCGGCATCAACGCCTGCCACGGGCTCGTCCAGGATGAGCAGCTCGGGCGCGCTCGCCAGCGCCTTGGCGATCAGCGCTCGTTGCTGCTGTCCGCCGGACAGCTCGCGGATGCGGCGCGCGCGCAGGTCCGCGAGTCCCACCGCGTCCAGCGCCTCGTCGACCGCGCGCCGGTCCGCCGCCCCGGGTTGCCGCCACCAGCCGCGCCGGGCGACACGCCCGGCCGCGACCACTTCGCGGACGGTCGCCGGCAGGTCGAACGACAGGACGTGTCGCTGCGGGACGTACCCGATGCGCCAGGGCTCCCGGACGCTCGACGGGTCGCCTCCGAGCACGACGGCCGAGCCGGACGCCGCGGGGAGCAGCCCCAGCAGGATTCGCAGCAACGTCGACTTGCCCGACCCGTTCGGTCCGACGAGCGCCACGAACTCGCCGGGCTCGATCGCGAAGGACACGTCCTCGAGCACCGGCTCGGCGCCGTACGCGAAGGAGATCGAGCGCGCCTCGAGGACCGGTGCGCCGGAAGCGGCTCGACGAACCGTCATTCGCAGCCGAGCGCGCTCGTCAACACGGAAAGGTTCTCGCGCATGACCGAAGCGTAGGTCCCCCCTTCACGCACCGCCTCTTCGGAGAGCCCCTCCACGGGGTCGAGCGTCGCGGTGGTCACGCCGGCTTCGCGCGCGAGCGTCTCCGCGACCCTGGGGGAGACGAGAGACTCGGTGAAGATCGTCGTGACGCCGTGGTCGCGCACCAGGTCGGCCAGCTCCGCCAGGCGTTTCGGGTTCGGTTCGCTTCCCGGCGAGACGCCGGCGATCGGCTCCTGCCTGAGGTCGTAGCGGTCCGCGAGGTAGCCAAACGCCGCGTGCGCGGTGACGATCACGCGGGTGTCGCAGTCGCGCAACGCCACGGTGAACTCGCCGTCGAGCGCGCTCATCTCGCCCGCGTACGCGGTCGCCCGCGACGCGAACTCGTCGGTGGCGTCGGGCTCGAGCTCGGAAAGGCGGTCGCGAACGACATCGATCATCTCGCGCATGCGGAGCGGGTCGAGCCACACATGCGGGTCGGCGGTCTCTTCGCCGGCGAGCAGGTCGAGCGAGGCGCCGGCGCGCTGCTTCGCCACGGTCTCCAGCGAGGGCTGGAATCCGCTCCCGAGGTACAGGATCAAGTCCGCGTTCAGAAGAGCGTCGAGGTCTCTCGTCGTCGGCTCGAGGTCGTGCGGCTCGGCGCCCGGGGGAGTGAGGTTCGTCACCGCCACCAGGTCGCCACCCACCCGGGCGGCGATCTCGTAGAGGGGGTAGAACCCCGCTACGACGGCGAGCTTCGGTTCGGTGGCGGAGGGTGGGGTCGTCGCGCAGGCGCCGCTGAGGAGCGCCAGAGCGGCAGCCGCGATGCGGACCTTCATCGAAACGGCCTTCTTTCCTATAATGAGAATCATCCTCATCAACGGCCCGGAGCGTAGCATGGCGAGGAAGACGCGATCAACGCGGCGTCAGCGGCACGCGGGGCACAGGCCCGTGAGGTCGAGCCGATGGCTCGTCACCCTCCAGCCGGCTCGCCCCGCCACCTTGTCCAGGGCCGCCGTCGCCGAGCGCTCGAGCTGCGCGGAGGCGGTGAAGTCCTCGACGGTCCCGCACGAGGTGCAGATCAGGTGGTGGTGGTGCTCGCCGAGGTCCTCGGCCAGCTCGAACGCGGCGTAGTCGCCGCGCGTGACGATGCGGTGCACGACCGTGGCTTGCTCCAGCACCGCGAGGTTGCGATAGACCGAGCTGAGTGCAAGCCCCTTCTTCGCCTTCATGATCTCGGGGATCGTGAGCGGGCGGTCCGCGGAACCGAGCATCTCGACGAGGGCACGCCGCTGCGTGGTGAAGCGCTGGCCCGCGCGCCGCAGGCGCAGCACGGTCATCTCCTCAAGCTCCGGGTCGATCACGACGGGAGCGTATCAGAGAATGAGAACCGTTTGAGAACGGCGTGCGAGCCTGCTAGGTCGGCTTCTCCGGGGTCGTGCGCGTCCGCGAAGTCCTGGTCGTGGGCGTACCCGAGCCCTCGCTCAGCACGCGCAGCTTCTGCAGCTCGGTCTCCATTACCTCGAGCCGCTTGGCCATCTCGACGACCTCCGTCTTCGCCACGAGCGCCTCTTCGCCGGTGAGCCTCTCCGCGGCCACGACCGCTTCGGTGACTGGCTGCGTCACCTCGCCGAGGATCGGCTGCTCCTTCGACACGATCGACACGCCCCGCACCTGGTTTCCCTCTTCGTAGAGGATCACGCGCTCGTCCGGGCCGGGCGGCCGCGTCTCGCCACGAACGATTCCCAGGATGTCCTTCCCCGGCTCGTAGGGCCGATGCTCGACGACGTAGCCCTTCTCACCCAACTCGGTGATCGCATCGTGGACGGGCTTGTCGAGGACGTAGTCGGAAGGAGGCCGCCCGGACGGGGGCTCGGAAGGCTTGGACGGCGACGAGGGCGATGGCGGCGGCGGCGGTGGTGGCGACTGGCTGCCGAACTTGCTGCCGCCGAACCCCGACATCGCCTGCATCATCGCCAAGCGCAGCTTCGCCATGAGCTGCTCGACCCACTTCATCGGGTCGAGGTCCTGGATCGTCGTCGCGCCGCGGCGCAGCGAGCTGGCGCGCACGCCGCCGCCGCCTCCGAGTTCGTCGAGCCCCGCTTCGTCGAAGGTTGCCGCCGAGAACCTGCCGAACTTGTCCGGCAGGATCATGCAGCAGAACTCCTCGAACAGCCGGTCGAACACCGGCGCGATCGGAACGGCGGACAGCCAGTAGCTCACGGTCGGGAAGCTCTTCACGTACCGGCGCCGTGAGAAGTTGCAGACCTTGTAGACCTGGTTCCCGCGCACGCTCACGCAGGCGAGGTACAGCTTCTCCTTCCCGGTCGGCTCGGGACCGCGCACGAGGAAGTGGTCGCACAGGCAGTCCTTCAGGTACTGCAGGAATCCCCCGGTCAGGTCGACGAACGCCTCCAGGATGGCGGTGCGGTACGCCGCCAGATGCTGGTAGGGGAACCGCACGCCCGGCGTCAGCAGGGACCCGTCGACGATCGTGATCGTGTCGCTGACGTCGTTGAGGACGTACGCGGATCGACCGTCCACGTCCGTGGCGATGGACACCGGCCCGACCTGGGCCGGGATGATCGCTTGCGGGACAGGGGCGTTCGTCGACAGGTCCAGGAGCCGGACTGCGTAGGAGTCCTCCAGCCCGACGAGGAGCACGCCCCCCGGCTCGTAGACGCCCAGGGTCACCGGCGTCCGCCCGAGCGGGACCGACACCGGCGTCGACCCGGACTTGACGGGCTTGCCGTCGCCGGCGAAGACGCGCAGGCGCTTGTCGCCGGTGCCGCTCACGACGTAGACGGCGCCGCCCTTGTCGCCCGCCGGCCGGGTCACGACCGCGAGGTCGTCCTCGCCGGTCTCGCCGAGCGCGATCGGGCTGAACAGCGCGTCGCCGGTGGGAACGCGGTAGCCGAAGACGGTGTCGTAGCGCCCGGCGAGCACCGAACCGCTGGACCCGAGCGCGACGCACTCGCCGGTCGCCGTCAGACGCATCTGACCCGAGGCGGCGAAGGACGTGACCGGCGTGGGGCTCGTGTCGACGGCGTCGGGCACGATCTTGTACAGGCCGCTCCCGACGCCGATGGCGTAGACGGACTTCGCGTCGGCCGCGGTCGTGCCGAGCGTCACCAGGCGCACGCCGCAGATCGTCTCCATGCGCCCCCACGAGATTCCCTTGTCGGAGATCGTGCCGGCACGGAAGAGCGTGTCCTTCCCGGTGCGGGTCGGCGCGATCATGAAGATCCGCTTGCCGTCGGGCGAGAACGCGACGTCGCGCACGGCGTCGGTGCCGGCGGATGCGGGAGCCTCACTGCCGGCGATCGGGTCTACTTGCGCGACGAGCGCACGCTTCTTCAGGTCGTAGCGGTTGATCGTCGTCCCGGGTCGCTTGAGGTTCAGGCCGGGCCCGACGGTGTACGCCTCGGCGCCGCCGGGACGCAGGCGGATGCGCGTGTGGTTCCCGCGTCCGAAGATCGTGCCCATCGGGACGTCGGCGAGCGGGTAGTCGGGGAACGGACGCGCCGAGTCGAACAGCGCGCAGAACGTCTCGCTGCGCAACAGCTCGCGCAGGCGCGTGTAGAAGTCGCGCAGGACCGCGTCCTCGGCGTCGGAGACGTAGATGAGCGCGCCGTTGCGCTGGTTCAGGAACTGCGCGACGAGCGTCGAGAGCACCGACCGCCGTCCCGTGATCTCTTTGGTGGTGCGCGAGGTCCTGCGGCGCGGTCGCGGCGCGCCGTCGTCGCCCGCCTCCAGCTCCTCGCGCAGGAACCGTTCGATCGGACGAACGCACTCTTCGTAGAAGTCCCACAGCAACGTGCCGGCGAGCAGCGCCTCGGGGTCGTCCCCTGCGTGCGGGTCGTAGCGCTCGAGGTCGAACCGGAGATTCCCACGGTCGGGGTCGAGGCCGAAGAACAGCGCGACCTCGCCGTCGCCGTCGTCCAGGACCGGCTTCTCCGACTCCTTCTCCAGCGATTCGATCATCTCGACGACGTCGAGCTTCCGGTTCTTGGACAGCACGACGTCGTTGCCCTCGGCGTCGATCGCGTAGCCGTCGCGAACGGTGACGGCGCGACGCTGCTCTCCTTCCTTGTCCGGCCCGCAGACGACCTGGAGCCCGTCCACGATTCCCCAGCCGTGCAAGTGCCGCTTGTGGCGGCGCAGGGTGTGCTCCTCGCAGAGCAAGTCGAGGGCGTCCTGGACCGTATCGGCGCCGGCGAGTCCGCACGTGGAGTTGTCGTAGTCGACGTCGGCGGCGGTCAGCTCGGTCAAGGAGGGGAACCGGTCGCGACAGTCGTCCAGGAGCGTGATCGCGCCGGTCTTGACGCGCAGCAGCGCAAGAGGCGCGTGGCGGTGCTCGATGCCCTCCGGCGGCCGTGACGCCGGGTTGCCGGCGGCGTCGCGCGGCCACTCGACGTCGGCAATCGCGGTTCGCGCCGGGATCAGCCAGTAGTCGCCGGTGTTGTACGTGCCTTCGTCGAACCGCACTTCGACGCCGTCTTCGAGCGCGATCCAGCCGTCGCCGGCGGGATCCATCGCGACCGCGCCCTCGGAGTCCCAGCGCCGCAGCTTCGGGTTCACCGGGAAGTCCGCGCGGTCGAACGTCGCCGCCGGGTCCAGCGGGAGCTTGTCGCCCTCGGGCGGGGCGTCGATCCGCACGAGCACGCCGGGCGTGCCCGACAGCTCGCGCGTGTCGTCGAGCAGCTCGACGAACTGCGCGCTGGAGAAGCCGAGGACCTCGTCCTTGCCGACGGAGTCCACGCGCACGTGGTTGCCGACTTGGCCGAGCCACCGCGAGGCGACGGAGCCGTTGTCGCGCGACCACTTGAAGGTCGCCTCGTCGCGCGTTCCGCCCGCGTGGACCTCGACGCGATAGAGCTGGTTCTCAAGGCGCCGGTAGCCGGCGTTCGCCGGCAGGATGCAGGGGTCGGCGCTTGCCTGCTGCGGCGTCGCGCGGGCGCGAAGTCGGCCCGTCGTCGCGGCGCGGCCTCCGGCGCTCGCGGGCAGGTCGCGCGGGTGCGGCGCGTCGCGGCAGGTGTCGATGCCCGACCCTTCGAGCCGGGCGAGCCGAACCTGACCGACGACCTTCGTGCGCGTTGCCGTGTCGGGCCCGCCGAGCGCGCTTTCGATCAGGTCCGGATCGTCGAGCGCGCTGACGTGCCGCTCCCAGACGTCCGCGTAGACCAGGTAGGCCCCGTTGGACAGGTCGAGCGCAGGCGCCGCGTTCCCCGACGTGACGTTGGGGGGCGACGGCAGGTCGGGCTGGGTCGTGTAGGAGAGCACCCGGCGAAGCCGCGCGGGCCCGGCCGCCTTCATCGCGTCCACGTCGGTCTCGGCGAGCGGCGGCGCGAAGCGCATCATCCGCTTGTCGGTGTCGACGGTGGTGATCCGCGCGACGTGCGCCGGCCCCGACCCGGCGCTCAGCTCGACCCACTCGTGCGCGACGAACGGCCTCCCGTCGGCGACGAGCGCGGCCACGACGGCGCGGTCCTTCTGGAACGACTCCACCGCGACCGGATCGTGGGACAGCTCGCACAGGACGCCCTCGACGTAGAGACGTCCCTCACCGATGGTCAGGTCGGAGCCGCCGGGAGCGATCCCGATCTCGAACCCGCCGCCCGTCTTCGGAGCGCCCGCCGGGCCGATCGTGTCGCGGTGACCCGTCCGCGCCAGGTGGAGCCGGATGTCCTCGGCTTCGTTCCAGTCCGCGTCGAGCTGGACGCGGCCCTGCTGCATTCGCACGCTGGCATAGGCCTTCTGCGGCCGGAAGGTCGATCGAGTGAAGTCCCCTTGCATCGTGAGTGCCCCCTATGTGACGTCCAGGATTCCCGCTCGCATGCCGAACGGGAGGTACTCGTCGAGACAGGCGCGCAGCGAGGCGCGGCGTTGCGATTGCCGGAGGAACCCGAAGGCGCCCATCTCGGAGCCGTCCTCGGCGCCCTCGGCGATTTCGGGCGGGCAGCCCCGCGCGAGCTGTGCGTAGCCCGGGTCGCCGAGCGTGCGCGACGTGAAGCCGGGCGTCAGCTCGGCCGTGCGCCGCGGCACGTCGGCGGCGGCGACGCCTTCAAGCCCGAGGTCGGGCTGGCAGCGAAACCGTCGCGGGACGCGCGAGGCCGGGTGGCGCGGAAGGGCGCTGTACCGAACGCACCCCTCTTGCACGATCGCGGCGTGCGCTCCGCCGGTGAGGATGCTGTTGGAGATCTCGACCGTGCGCGCCCGCGCGGTGCCGAAGACGGTCGAGCGTCGCAGCGACAGCGCGGCGCCCGGCGCCTCGATCGCTACGCCCTCGCCCGCGTCCGCGATCGCGTGGGCGAGCGTCAGGCGCGCGACGGTCTCCGGCAGCGCGACCGGCCCCGTGATCGAGCGCGCGATCGTCACCCCGAGCATCGCGTTGCGGCGCGCCGCCGAACCCGCGGCTTTCACCGTCACGCCCGCGGAGGGCGGGATCGTCGCGTCCACCAGCGCGAGCCGTCCGAGGTTGCCCGGCAGGACCGTCACGCCGTCTTCGATCAGCAGGCCCGAGACGACGAATTCGCCCGGGCTGTCGCTCGACCCGGGCGCGGTGCCGCGGACGGAGATTCGGCCGCGCAGGTGTGGCCGCAGCGGCTCGGCCGGGACGATCGCGCCGTCCCGCCGTCGGCGGCCCCCGGGCGCGGACGGGTCGGCGAGGTCGGGCCAGCCCGCGGCCGCCAGGACGAGGCGCGCTCCCTCCGGAACGGCGACGACCGCGTCGCCCGCGAGGTTCTCCTCGTAGGTGTCGCCGTCCATGATCGTGATGAGGCCGAACGGCGGCGGCGACCCGGCCGGCCGCGCCGCGACGTGCGCGGTCCAGCGGTCGATCGCCTCGCGAAGCGTGGGCACGAGCAGCGCCGGGTCCGATGCGCCGGCGACGATGCGCGGGTCGGTCGTCACGCCGACGTGAAGCGTCACGCCGGACGTCGAGCCCGCGACGGCGTCCAAGCCCGCGCTGCGATCGTAGGGCCCGCCGCCCACGTCGCCGCCGAACCCGTAGGCGTAGTCGACGCGCACCTCGGCGGGATCGACGCCTGCGGGGAACGCGATCCTGCCGAGCTCCGGGTCCACGGCGACCTCGACCGGGAAGCCGACGGTCGCGCCCCCCGCCCCCGGGTAGGTCGTGGCGCCCGGTGGCGGCGTCCACGCGGACAGGTCGCAGACGAGCATCCGCTCGGGCGGGACCGGCGCGAACGAGCCGTCTGCGGCGGCCAGGAGCACACGGAGCGGCGGGTCTTCGCCGAACCAGACCGGCTCGACCTCCTCGCCCGCCGCCAGCGCGCGCCGGCGCCGCTCCAGCTCGTCGTAGAGCGCGCGGCGGCGCAGCGGCGCGGGCACGTCGACCTCCTCGGCCAGGTGCGTGATCGTCGTCTCGGAGCGCGGCGTATTGAACAGAGGGACGTCCCGGCCGAGCGGGTCGAAGGTGAAGCCTGCCGCGGTATGCCGGGCTCGCCCGCCCCGGACCGGGTAGTCCTGCAAGCGCCACAGGAAGAGTGCGATCGCCGGGATGTTCGGCCGTCCCGGACGGTCGCCGGGGCGAAGCGGCTCGACCGAGCGAACGTCGGCGGTGCGCGACACGCGCTCGAATGGGCCGCCGGTCAGCGCCAGGTCCGCGCTCCGGCGAAGGTCGGGCGTTCGGACGTTGTCGAGCCGCACGTGGTTGGCGTACTGCGTCGTGCCCAGCAGGCGGAACAGCTCGACGACGCGCGCGCGCCAGCCGGTCACGTCGAGCGCCAGTTGCTCCAGGACCGCAGCGGTTCCCTTGCGGCGACGGTAGGCGATCGTGTTCGCGACGTAGCCGCGGGCGCCGAACGGCCGCGGCGGCGACGGGGCGAGCGGGTCCTCCGGCGGCTCCATGACCGGCATCGGTCGCACGCCCAGCAGGTCGCCGATGTAGGGGACGACCCACGGGTCGCACGTCTCGACGAACCAGTTGTCGTAGAGCCGGTCGACGTCTTGCTCGACGACGGCGGCTTGCTCGCCGAGGACGGCGAGCAGCGCCTCCAGCGCGCCGGCGTCGGCGTCGCGGATCCGGTGGACCGCCGGCAGCAGGTCGAGCAGCGCGCGCTCGTCGATCATGCCGTGACCTCCGTCACCTGGATCGCGGTCGCGGCCGGGTCGATCGTGAGCAGCTCCGCGGCGCGAAGGCCGCCGTCGAAGCGTGCGGGCGACGCGCCGAGCACGCCGGTCGGCGGAGCGTCCTGGCCGGTGAACGCCAGCCGTTCGAGCCGCACGCCCACGACGCCCGGCTCGCGCTGGACGACGGCGACCACGCCGGACTCGGTCACCGGCCGGGCGGGGTCCCGCGCGTCGAAGCCGTACGCCGATCGCAGCGCCGCTTCGACCCGTGCGCGGACGTCCTCGAAACGATGGCCGGCCTCGACGACGATCGCGGCGCGCAGCTCGAACGTTCGCGGCTCGTGGCCGAGGACGACGAACGGCAGGCGCAGGTCGCTGCGATCGCGGATCGAAGAGGCGAGGTTGGTGCGGACGACCTCGGCGGGAGGCTCGCCGCCGGTGCCCGAGACCGTCAGGACCACGGTCTGCGCGTGGCCGTCCCACACCCATGCCGCCCCGGCCTTCGTGATGCCCGTGAACGCGCGCGCGTAGCCCTCGAAGTCCAGCAGCGACACGACGCGGTCGAGCGCGAGCACCGCGAGCGGCGCGTTGCGCCGCGTCTCGTCGCGCTTCTCGGGATCGGCGCCGCCGGTTGCCGGAAGCGGGTTCGTCGCGGCCTTCAGCCCGAGCGGGCGCGTCAGCGGCGTGTCGAGGGATCCCGCCGCGAGGTTGCCGCTCGTCCCGAGCCCGGTCCGGTACGTGGCGGCCACGTTCTGCCGGCGCGTGGGGAGGCGGGCGCCGAACTCGCCGTCGCCGAAGCGGATCCGCACCGTTCCCTCGGCGTCGATGCGGACCTGGTACGCGCGGTCGTCCGGACCCGCTTCGTTCAGGAACGGCCGCTCTTCCCACGCGATGTCGTCGACGCGAACCTCCAAGGTGGAGGTTGCGCCGCCGGACTCGGCGCTTGCCAGGTAGGTCAGCGGCGAGCCGCGCAGCTCGAAGGTTTGGAAGGTCTTCGACGCGTCGCCGCCGCCCAGCAACTCGCGCTTGGTCTCGCCGTGCGTCGCGCGGGCGACGTTGGCACGGACCCGCACCGTCGCCGGGTCGTAGGTGTTCGCGAGCGCGGCGGTGAGCACGAGCACCGACTCCGACGCGCCCGGCGTCACGGTCTTGACGGCGCGCGCCTCGGCGAGCGGGGAGTCGTCCCCCGGCGCCGTCCCGGTGACGACGACGGTGCGACCCGGCTCGATCCCTTCGACGCGCGCGGCGAGCGTGAGCGTGTCGCCCTCGACGGCGTCGGTGACCGGTGTCGCCGCGATCGTCAGCTCCTCGCTCTGCGCGTAGACCGACGTCGTCCGCACGAGGTCGTCGAAGGGATCGAGGTCGCCGTCGGCGAGGGCGAGCCGGGTGACGCGCGCGGCGATCCCGTAGTCGCTGCGCGCGATCTCCTCCACCGATTCGGCCGTCGAGAGGACGGCGGCCGTCCCGGCGGCGACGACGACCCATCCACCGGGTCCGACGCTCGGGTAGAGCGCGTTCAGGTCGACGGATCGCGTCGTGCCGGGCGCGACGACGGCGAAGGTCGGCCATTTGTCGCCGGAGGAAGCACCCTTGTTCTCGAAGGCGAGGATCTCCGCCGGCGCCTTGCCGGCGTTCGCGATCGCTTCCTTGAAGGAGTCGAGGATGGTCTCGTAGCTGGGGGCGGCGGCGCCGAAGGGAGCCGCGCGCACGCGCAGGGCGAACACGCGCGCCGCCGCCGGCGCCACGCTCGAGTTCCCGGCGACGATGCTCGCGCCCAGCTCGACCTTGGTGATCGCGCGCTCCTGGTCCGGGATCACGCGCGCGACGCGGTGCAGGTTCCACGCCGTGCTCGAGGAGTCCTCGAAAGGCTCGCCGACGATCAGCAGCACGTCGCCCGCCTTCACGTCGACGCCCAGCCCCGCCAGGTAGATCGTCTCGGCGTCGGGGGACGGCACGATCGCCTGTGACGTCCGGACCGGGATCGCGTTCCACGCCGGTCGCGCCTCGATCTCCTCGACGGTCTCGAACAACTGCGCCTTCTCGCCGGGGCCGGGCGTCGACTGGATCTTCAGGCCGGCCTCCAGCGTCACGCGATCCGGCGCGCCCGGCGTCGTCTCCATCTCGAAGGCGACCAGGGTCGCGGCGGCCGCGCCGGGTCGCGGCTCGTACCCGATCGTGCGCGCGAGGTCGAGCACCGACCGCTCTTCCGTCGCGGTCCGCAGGTAACCCTCGTTCGCGATGCGCTCTTGGTAGAAAGTCAGCACGTCCAGCGACGTCGCCCAGGCGTCGAGCAGGGCGGCCGACCAGTCCCCGGGCGCGCGCACGTCCAGCGAGCGCAGCTCGCCGCGCCGCGCCGCGGCCTCGCGCATCCGCTGAAGGAACGTGCCGTGCTCGCCCGCGCGGTAGCGGATCGCCGGCAAGCCGGGCGGGTTGGCCGCCACCGCGTGCGCGCCGCTCTCGCAGCAGTCGCAGGGGACCCCGGGGCTCATGCGCCCCCCTGCATCCGGATCGCCAGGACGCCGCGCTCGGGGAAGCTCGGGTCGTTGTCGCACCGCAGGATCTCGAGCGGCGCGGCCGCGATCACGCCCGCGCCGCGCTCGTCCACGTCGCTGCCGAAGCGTTCGAAGCGGATCGCCCGCGCCCAGACCACGCCCGGCTCGCGCATGGCGGTTTCGACGATCGCGCTGAGGTAGACGGGCCGGCCGAGCGTGAGGTTGTCGGGATGAAACATGCCGAGCCGGCCGCCGGGCAGCGGCCCGGATCCCAGCTCGTCGAGCAAGCGCCGCTGCACGTCGGCCGCGACGACGCTGTCGTCCACGCAAACCAGCAGCTCGATGTCGAGGGCCACGGCGACGGCGTTCACCACGCGCACGTCCCTGCCGGCCATCCGATAGGGCTCGAGGTTCGCCGCCATACGCCCTGCGAACGCATGGTCGACGCCCCCGCCGCCCGCTCGATCCACGGTGACGAACGCGGTGTGCCAGCTTCCCGTCCAGCGGATGCGCGCGCCGGCGCGCTGGACCTCCGGCGATCGCTCGGCGATCGCGGCGTAGTCGGCCGCGGTCACGGCCCGCTCCGGGCGCCGGAATGCGACCGGGGCGCGGATGCGCGCGCGCTCGATCGACTCGGGGTCGGTCCCGCCGCGTGCGGGCAGCGGGTTGCGCACGCCGGTGATGCCGCCGCCGCCGAGGACGACGCGCCCGAGCGTCTCCGCGCCGACGTTGCCGGCCGACCCGTTGCCGATCCGGTAGGTGGCGGTGAAGGTTGCTCCCGGCGTGGGCGCCCGGCCGTTCAGCCCGTCGCCGAACCGGATCGCCGCGCGCCCGTCGCCGCCCGGGTCCACGACGAACTCGGGCGTGAAGCGGCCGGAGGACATCAAGTCGGCGGCCGGCCTCCACAGCGTTCCGTCGTCGCCGCGGATCGAGGCGGCCGGCAGCGCCGCGCGGGCGTCGGTTTCGCTTGCGGCCGTCGCGGACGATCGATCGAGCGGCGAGGTCGATGCGACCGGCGATCGCGCGAGTCGCGGCCGGTAGACGCCCGACACGGGCGCCTGCGCGGGGACGAGCGGCTCGACCACGGTGCGGCCGTGATCGGCGAGCGCGACGTTGCCGCGTGCGACGCACACCGGCCGGACTTCGCGCCCGCCGTCGACCGGCACCGACGCGGTGACGCAGAGCGGGAAGGGCAGCGCGTCGCGCGCGGGCCAGGCGATCTCCGCGACGGGCGTGGCGTCGAGCGGATCGGTGGTCACCTCGACGCTGCTCAGCCGCACGACGTGACGGCGCGTCGGGTCCGCGTCGCCCGCGGTGCCGGTGACCGGGCTGATCTCTTCTTCGAACAGCACGAAGTCGCCGGGCGCGAGCGCGAAGCCCGGCTCGACGACCAGCGTCGCGCTCGTCGCCCCCGCCGGCAGGCAGCAGTCCGCGTCGGACCACGGATGAAACTCGATCCGGTTGTGCGCCGGCGCGAGGCGCACCGGCCGCATCGTCTCGAAGACCACCGGGCGCCCGGCGGCCAGCACCTCGTCGAGGTCCTGGGGGCGGATCTGCACGCGGACGTCGTCCGCGCTCGCCGGCAGGATCGTCGTCCCGGCGGCGAGCACCGGCGGCGCGGCCGCGCCGACCTCGAAGCACACCCACGCGCGGGCGTTGCACCCCTCGCCGAGCCGGTAGTCGAGCAGGCGCGCGTGGCGCCGAACCGACACGCGATCGCGCGCCGTCTGCAGGGTCGATTCGGTCGCGATCGCATCCTGCGCGTAGCTGATCCGGTCGGCGACCGCGGCGAGCATCTCGACCATGGTCACCCCGAGGTCCGCCGGGTTGCGGTCCGACCACTCCGGCAGCAACGTCGTGATGCGGTCGAGCATCAGCCGCCGGAATCCTTCGTAGTCCTTCGCCAGGTAATCGATCAGCGGCGGAGGGGACCCGTGGACCGGGCACGTCCGGTCGCCGCCGCAGTCGAAGGCGCTCTCGCACTCGACCTTGAACGAGAACGCGACCTCCGACAGCACCGGGTCGAAGCCGAGCGAGCGCGGCGGCGCGTCGTCGGCGGCGCTCGTCGCCAGGGCGAGCCGGTAGGTCGAGTAGTCGCCGGCGGAGTCGGTGCGGACGACCAGGACGCGGTCGCCCTGCGCGATCCCGCCCGCGAGGGCGGCGTCCTCCGGCGTCGCCGGCGGCGACGCGACCGCGTCCGCGCGCGCGGCCCACACGACGTGGACGGGCACGCGCTCTCCGCCGTGCAGGCGCACGTTGTCCTCGGTCAGCGCGGGAATCGGCTTGACGAAGCGAACGATCAGCGTGCGCTGCGGCTCGACGCCCGCGGGCGCGTCGTGGTCGAGCACCTCCAGGAAGTCGATGCCGTTGAGCGTCGCGTGGTCGCGCACGGCCGCGAGCCGACGCTCGTTCCGGCAGCGGTAGGCGGTCACGGCCCCTCCCGCGTGAAGGCGTCCACACGCTGCTCGCCGGTCGCGAGCAGCGTGTACTCGACCGTGATGCGCAGCGCCGAGTCGTCGCTGCGCACCTCGACGTTTGCGACTTCGATCTCGTCGGCGAGCCACCGCTGGAGCGAGCCGTGGATCAGCACGCGCGTGGCCGCCGCGAGGTCCTCGCTGTTGGGCTCGAAGACGAGCTGCAGCACGCCGCAACCGAAGTCCGGCCGGTTTACGCGCTCGCCCGGGCCGGTGAAGAGCACCTGCTCGATCAGGTCACGCGCGTGCTCCGCCTCGCCCGCGGTGTTGCTGCGACCGGTGCCGGCGAGCCGGTAGGGATAGTCGAGGTGCGTCACGTCGCCACCGCCCGCGGCTGCGTCGTCGCGATGATCGGAGGGCCTTGGGGGATCTGCTCGGCGCTCAGGCAGATGCCCGTCGTCGTTTGCAGGATCGGCGGAGCGCCGTTCACCAGCGTCCGCACCGCGGGCGTGGTCCACTGCACGCGCACGCACGGCTGCGGCTTGCCGTTGGGCAGCGTGAACAAGCACCCCGCCACGAGCGACTGGCCGGCCATCGTCACGACCGGCATGCCGCTCGCGAGCACGCGCGCGTTGGGCGTCGCGTTCTGGACCTGCCCGCCGTGCGGGCACATGGCGACGGCGCCGACGTGGAAGAGAGGTCCGGGCATCGACGCTCCTACGTGATCACCAGGGCGCCCGCGTTGACGGTCACCGTCGGTCCGGTCATGACGATCGAGGCGCCCTTGCCGTTCTGGATGTAGATGCCGGTGTCGTTGACGATGAGCGTGGCGCCGGTGGCGCTCTTCAGCATGATCCCGCCGCTCGGTCCGGGCACGTCGCTGACGACGATCCCGTTCTGCAACACCGTTTGCGTCGCGAAGCCCGAGAGCCCCGGCGGGATGAGCCGCGCGAGCGCCGGCACCTCGCCGGGGTTCCCCCAGTAGCCGCCGACCCAGATCGGGTAGTCGGGGTCGCCCTGCTCGAACTCGATCCAGACGCCGGCGCCGATCGGCGGCACGGCGAACGTCCCGGTCTGGATGCCGGCGACGGGCACGCAGGGCATCGCCCAGCTCGACGGCAGAATGGTCGAGACGTCGGGGACGATCACCTGGATGCGCCCGATCTGCATCGGGTCGACGTTGTTCAGGACCGTCGCCCGGTACTTGCCGTAGTAGCGACGCGTCTGGGTCTGGGTCTCGGTCGCGCTCATGCCGGCACCTTGGGAAGGGTCGAGATCAGCCCGTTTCGAGCCAGGGTGAAGTCCTGCTTGTACTCGCCGCGCTTGATCCGGTGGGTGACGCTCTTGACGTAGTGCAGCCCGTCGAAGGCGAGCCCCGCGCCCCGCACGCCGACGAGCTTGCGCGCTTGGAGCACGCGGCCGTACCGGGCGACGTCGAGCGTCCCGTTGCCGGTCACGGTGTCGGCCGTCTTCGAGGCCTTCGCGAGTCCGATGAGCGCGCCGCGGATCGGCGAGTACTTCGCCGTCCCGGTGATGTGCTCGAGCCGCTTCGGGATCGCCGGGACGATTCCGAGCGGAGGGTTCAGCGGGTTGATGTCGGGGATGGGAATCGGGATCGGCACTTTCGAGTTGGGCTCCTGGATGTAGACGATGGGCAGCTCCTTTCGGTCGGGCTCGTAGGTGAACTGCAGCGACTCCACGTTGGAGTGCGCGTCCATGTCCAGGTTGAGCGCGGGCTGCGGCACCCCGATCTTCAGCTCCGGCCCCCAGTACGCGAAGCTCGTCCCCGGCGCCGGGCCGGGGTTCATGGCGAAGACGTAGCCGACCTCGTCTGCCAGCGAGCGCACGTAGGCGAGGTCCGTCCCCTGATGGCGCGGGATGCGATCGGTCGGGATCGGCACGTCGATCAGCACGCTCGGGATGACCATCGGCAGCACGCCGAGGAACGCGTACTTCGCGCAGATCAGCGCCACGCGCGCTTCGGCGGGCATCGCCGGGTAGGGGATGCCGCTGAAGTCGATGAAGTCCATCGCCTTCGTGAGGTCCTCGCCGGTGACCGTGAGCGTCGCCTGTCCCGGCCCGGACCCGGGCGTGATCTGGTGGCTCGTCATCACGCCGTCGATCAGGACGTTGGGCGTGCCGTTCACCGTCGCGACGATCACCACGCGCACGATCGGGATCGCGGACGTGCCGCCGGTGACGAGGAACAGCGTGTGCAGTGGCGACCGGGTGCTGATCGTGAAGGTGAGCTGGAAGCCGCTCGCGCTGCCGGACGCGGTCGTCACCGTGATCGACTGGAGCGCGTCGAGGACGTCGCGCGACACCGGGATCGGGACGACCGGTCCGATCATCAGCGACACCTGGACGTCCCTGATCATGCCGGCGCTCCCGGTCCCGGGATGCCGGCCGGCAATGTGATCCGCACGGCACGGCCCGCTTCGTCGGTGAGCTGGTCCGGCCAGCGCACGCCGTTGGCGTCGCACAGCAGCCAGGACATGAGCGGGTCGCCCAGCTCTTCGGCGGCGAGGGTGTCGGGACGGTCCCCGCGAACGACGCGGCGGACCCGCACGTCGTCGAACTGCTCGGGCGGCGGGATGAGGCGGCGGCGGAAATAGCGGATCGGACGGCCGCGCGCATCGACGCCCTCGGCGACGGGGACCTCGCGATAGCGGCTGTTGGGCGGCAGCTCGTCCGCGGGCGGGCCGTTGCCGCCGAGCAGCGCCTGGAGCTGGTCGCTCACGGCAGCCCCCCGATGCCGAGCTGCGACAGGTCCGCGCGCGGTGCGCGTCCCGCCAGTTGCTCGCGCGCTTGGAGCGCGGCCATGAACGTCCCGCCCGCCCGGTGCGCGAACCCGACGTCGTGAACGCTCAGCACGCGAAGCGCCATCGTCAACTTGGCCCTGATCGGGTTCAGCAGCGGATCGAACGCCTCCTCGGTGACCGACAGCTCCGTGATCCGCACGGGAAGGACGCGCGAGCGACCCCACACGAACAGCGTGAGCGGCGCCTGCATCGGCACGATTTCCAGCGTCCCGGACCGAGCCAGCCGGTCGTTGGCTTGAAGCTGCCCGCTGGTGGGCGAGACCAGCGCCTCCAGCACCGCGATCTGGGGATGGAGTCCGACTTCCACGGTGGTCGCGTCCGCAGCCTGCAGCCGGTCCGTCGCATCCATCTCGGCCTCGACGCGGATCGTCTCCACCGCCGGCGCCTTGATGCGAAAGACCTCCGACCGGTCGCCGCCCTCGGTCCCGAACGACTGCAACTGGAAGGACCGCGCGAGACTGTCGGCGTTGTACTGCAACGGGATCACCCGCAGCACCGATCCGCCGCTCGCGTCCACGACGACGATCCCCCCCTTGACGAGCCGCGGCGAGATCCCGCTCACGACAGGCTCCTTGCGACGCCGCGTGCGACGGCTGCGCCGACGGCGCCGGGTTGCGGCGAGCCCGCGTCGAGCTGAAGCCGCGCGATCGACCGGGGCACGATCGGCCCCGCCGTGCGGAGCGCGCCCGCAAGGTGTTCGCGCAGGGCATGCTCGAACGCCTCCGGCGCCGCGCCCGGCTCGACGACCAAACGGTCGATGTGCACGTGGACGACTCGTTCGGACGCGCTCATGCGCGGCCTCCGACCGAAGCGGCGTGCTCGAGCTTGGCAAACTCCACCTGCGCGGCGTCGAAGACGTGGGCCGTTTCGAGCGGCACGTTCGCGGCCGCGGCTCGAAAGGCCGCCGCGACGGCGATGTTTCGGATCGTGCCGCCCGTTGCGTTGATGCGCGCGAGCGCGTCCATGTCGAGCCCGGCGAGGCTCATCCGCGGCGGGAACATGCGACGCCAGATCTCGGCGCGCTCCACGGCCGAGGGGAAGGGGAACTCCACGACGAAGCGGATGCGTCGCAGGAACGCCTGGTCCAGCGCCGAGCGCATGTTGGTCGTCAGGATCGCCAAGCCGCGATACTCCTCCATGCGCTGAAGCAAGTAGCTGATCTCGACGTTCGCGTAGCGGTCGTGGCTGTCTCGCACCTCGCTGCGCTTGCCGAACAAGGCGTCGGCTTCGTCGAACAGCAGCACGCTGCCGCCGTCCTCCGCCGCGTCGAAGACCCGCGCGAGGTTCTTCTCCGTTTCGCCGATGTACTTGCTGACGACCTGGCTGAGGTCGATCCGGTAGCAGTCCAGGTCGAGCGCGCGCGCGAGCACCTCCGCGGCCATCGTCTTGCCGGTGCCGCTCGGGCCGACGAACAGGCAGGTGATGCCGAACCCGCGCGTGTCGCGATCGGCGAAGCCCCAGTCTTGGTAGACGCGCCACCGGTGGTGGACGTGGGTGAGCGTTTCCTGCAACACGGCGCGCTGCGCCGGAGGAAGGACGAGGTCGTCCCAGGTCGCCTTCGGCTGGATGCGGTGGGCGAGCGCGTCGAGCTTCGGCCGCGCTCGCCGCTTGCAGGCCGTCCAGAGATCGTCGGTCGCGTCCGTGGCGTCCGCGGCGGTCAGCGCGACCTCGGCGCACACATCGTGGACGGCGTCGGCGGAGAGGTTGAACTGCGCGACGAGTCGGTCCACGTCGGCCGTCAGCCCTTCCCGGACGAGCATCCCGTCCCACAGCGCGTGGCGCTCCTCCGGTTCGGGGTCGGTGACCTCGACGCCGAGCGCGGCGGGGAACGGGGCCGAGACAGTCGTCGCGGTGCGCACGACGCACGGCGCCTGCGTCTGCTCGACGAACTGGCGCGCCCGGCGGAGGTCTTCGGCTTCCGGACCCGGGGCGTCCAGCTCCACCAAGAGCACCGCCTGGGAGAGCGCGGCTTCGCGCGACCATAAGCTCGCGAGCCACGTCAGCTCGTGCTGCTCGCGCGGCAACGCGGCCGCCGCGAGCGAGAGCGCGCGCGAGCCGTTGAGCGCCGCGGCCGCCGCGACCACCGCGCACGCGGTCTCGCGATCGCGCGCCAGGAGGTGAACGATCCGGCCCCGGCTTGCGAAGGCCGACGCGACCGCGTGCGCCAGCTCGTGGTGACGATCGAGGAGCACGCGCTCGCTGAGCGGTTGCAGCAGCGGCGCGATGCGCTGGTCGATCTGGTCGATGCCGAGCAGGTAGTGCAGCACGCGCTCGTCGACTCGCACCGTCGCGGTCGTGAGGCTTCCCGTCTCGACCTCGAGCAGCTTGCCGAGCCGCAGCGGCCCGCCGGGCGCGATCGCGCTCCAGTGCGGGTCGGGCAGCGCCGCGAGCCCGACGCCGAACGTCGCGTGCGGCGCGCCGTCGCCGCGCGCCCGCCCGCACGCCTGCGCGAGCGCGGGGTCGATCTCGATGCCGGCGCACAGGACGAGCAGCGAACGCTCGAACCGGGAAAGTCCGAAGACGCGCGAGACGGCGTCGAGCGCCGAGGTCCATCCGTCGACCGGGTCGGGCGGGGGCTGATCGGCGGAACCGTCCGGCGAACCTGCGAAGCGCTCGACATGCGCCCGCACGGCGGCGACCTCCACGCCGAGCACGGCCTGGTTCCAGTCCGTCCAGGACCGCTCGGCGTCCGTCATGGGAAGGTCACCGTCGGTCCGGTCGGGTCCCCGTTCGCGTCGGTCTGCGGCACGCTCTCCGCGCCGTCCACGAGGACCTGGACGACGTAGGTGCCGGCCGGCACGCCGGCTACCGGGATCTGCATGACGTCGCCGTCCGCGTCTCGCTCGGGACCGGCGAACAGGAAGCGCTGGACGCCGGTGCCCGGCTGCAGCAACAGCAACGCCACGCTCTGCCTGCGATCGATCGTCACGTCCATCTCGGCGCGCACGCGCCTCGCGCTCGACGGCCCGGTGAGACTCGCGGCCTGCACGACCGGGTGGAGCACGAACGTCGCCATCGGCGAGATCTCCGTCGTGTGCGGCGAGGGCGGGTCGCCGAGCAGTCGCTGCGGGACGACCGCGAGCGGCTGCTCGCCGGCCCGCACGTCCGCCGCCGGCGCGGCGCCGATGGCCACGCGCACCTCGTCGGGACGCGCCGCCGCCGCCGCCACGTCGGCGCCGAACATGCGCACGAGCGTCACGTCGCCGGCGAGGTCCGTGCCCGCGATCGATAGCGTGGAGCCGATCGTGATCGGCTCCGCCGCGTCGGGGAAGGCCCGGACCGACTCGATTCGAGGTGCGCGAACGGGCCCGGCGACGAGGCCTCTGCGCAGCACCGGCCGTGCGGGCTTCGGCGCGGCAGATTCCTCGATCAGCACGACCGAGACCTGGTAGGCCATCGAGAGCTGGTAGGGGGTCTGGAAGAAGACCGACCACAGCTTCGACAGCTCTTCGAGGTCGAGCGTCGCGGGCCGCACGACGATGTGCTCGACCTGACCGGCGAGGTCGGTGTCCTTCAGCGCCGCGTGAACGGGCAGGGTCGGCAGGGGCGGCGCGGCCGCGGCCTTCACCGCCTCGACGTCCGCGTCGGTGATGCCGGGCCGAGCGTGCAGGGTGCGCACGACCGATCCGAGGATGCGTTGCGGCTCGAGCTTGCCTTCGTCGCCGTAGAACGTCAGCAGGTAGTCCAGGTCGAGCCCGATCTGCGGGCGCGTCATCAGCGAGCCGTCTCGACGCCGGGTCGGAACGTCGTACGCACGGAACGCGGGGGAGGGCGACGTGCGATACAGGTACACGCCCACTCCGGGGTCGGTGACGGTTCCCGCGGGCTTGGCGCCGGGGCGGTCCACCGTCGCCTTGGCACCGGGCACGTCCTCGTCGAGCTGCTCCTGCAGGATCCGCTGGAGCGCCGCGGTCACCGTCGCGATCGCGAGGAAGTTGCTCATCGTTCCCCCGCGTCTCGCTGCCGCAGATACTCGGCGAGGTCGAGCGGCTTGGGGCCCGGCGCGTGCGCGGGGGCGGGCGCCGGCTGCGACGCCGCTCGCACCTCGATCCGTCCGATGGTGACGTGAACGACGGCGGGGGTGTCAGCATGATTCGCGGCCGGCGGGTCGGGGCGCTCCGCGGGGCGAAGCGAGGGCCGGAGGCGCGGGCGATTCGCCGTCCGTCCGCGGGCCTGGACCTCGTGGGGCTCGGCCGGCCCGGCGCTCGCGCGCTCCGCGGGGGAGGTCTCGGCCTCGTTTCCATCGGGCTCGGTCGTGTCGTCGGGAGCCGTCCTGCGCGGGACGACGAGCACCGGCGGCCGCGTCCCAGGACGCGCGGCGTCGCGCGCGAGATCCGGCTCCGCGCCGGAGGGCTCCGGCCCTCGCGCGGGCGCGGCTTCCGGCGCGCCCGAGTCGTCCGATGCGCGCGCGCGCGTCCTCGGACCGGAGTCGCCGGGATCGGGTGAACGCGGCGATTCGGCGGGCCTCGGCTTGCTCGCGCGGTCCCGCCGGCTGCGAGGCGCTCCGAGGGCCGCCCGGGCCGCTTCGGCGCCCGGCGCAGGCGGCTCGGGAACCGGCGCATCGGGAACCGACGCGGCCGCGGCGGGCTCGAACGCGGGCTCGAAGGCGTGCTCGGGCTCGGACTCGAAAGCAAGCTCGGACTGGGGCTCGAAAGCGGGCTCGGGCTCGGGCTCGAACGGCAGCACGCTTCGCGGGCGAATCGACTCCACGGGGTCGATCACGCGCGCGATCAGCGCGGCCGCATAGCCGCTCATCTGGCGACCGCCTCCGCGTACAGGCGTCGTCGCGCCGGGCTCATCAACAGGATGTCGGCCTCGCTCCACCCGTAGGCGGACGCAAGCGTGTGGACGTCCAGGGCGAGCCGTCGCGCGAGCGCGTCCAGCTCGCGCCACAGCAGCGCCCCGGCGTCGAACGGCGCCCGCCACGCGTGCCCGCACGCCGCGCAGGAGAGGTCGAGCACGACGTTGGAGGGATCGGCGCTCCCCATCCGCTCGTCGATCGCGTCCAGGAGATCGGGCGGCAGCGCCTCCGCGTCGATCGCCTCGCCCTCCCGTCGCGCCTCCACGACGCACCGGCGTATCAACGCCTCCCGAGCGCCCTCGCTCGGGGCGACCGTCACGACGTCCTCGGTCGAGGGTAGGCGGAAGCGCACGCGGAAGCCGCGACGTTCGACGACGACGTCGGCGGGGACGCTCGGCGCCAGCAGCGCGGAGGCGTCGAGGCTCAGCTCGAGCGCCTCCCCGCACGCCGGACACGACGCGACGGCGTCGATCGTGTCGCCGAAGTGCGCGACGCGAAGGTCGAGCAGCGCGGCGTCGCGCGCGGCGACCGGCTCCGCGGCCAGGTCCGCCACGCCGCGCCCGGTCGCGGCTGCGAGCAGCGCGAGCGTGCGGCGCGCCGGCGCGAGGGAGAAGCCGGTCTCCCACGCGTCCAGCACCTCGACGGGCGAGAGGGGATCCATCGGTCGCTACGCCGGAACGGTGAAGCTCGGCTCTTCGGGCTCCACTACGTTCTCGTCGCGCTCCCATCCCTCGTTTTCGAGCTTGAGCGTCTGGATCGCGACCGCGTTGGCGTTGGCGTCCAGGTCCGGCACCGCCTGGTACTCCGAAGCCCAGCAGCGGTAGACCTTGTAGGCGAGCACCACCTGACCGGCCTCGTTGTACAGCTCGATGATGACGTCCTTGCGGAAGTCCTTGAGCGACGCCTCCGCCCCCAGGCCCGCGCCGAAGTTCCAGACCTTGTTGGCCCACTTCTCGAACTCGGTGTCGTGCGTGACGCCGCGTTCGAGGGTGATCGGCTCGAACTTGGACCGGCCGGGCGACTTGCGGCTCGTGCTCGGGTCGCCGCCCTCGCGATGCTCGACGACCTCGGTGGACCGCTTCAAGCCCCCGACCTTGCTGATTCCCGCGACGTACCGGCCGTCCCATTTCACGCGGAACTTGAAGTTCTTGTACGGATCGAACCGGGACGTGTTGACCGTGAACTGTGCCACCGCTCCTCCTTAGCTCGCGAGCCGGCCGGCCAGTTGCTGGATCTTGATGATCACGAACTCGGCCGGCTTCAATGGCGCGAATCCCACGACGACGTTGACGACGCCCCGGTTGACGTCGTCCTGCGTGGTCGTCTCGTGGTCGCACTTGACCAGGTACGCGTCGCGCGGCGACGAACCGGCGAAGGCCCCCTGCCGGAAGAGGCTGTGCATGAACGTGCCGATGTTGAGCCGGATCTGCGCCCACAGCGGCTCGTCGTTGGGTTCGAACACGACCCACTGGGTTCCCCGGAAGAGACTCTCTTCGATGAACAGCGCCGTGCGCCGGACCGACAGGTACTTCCACTCCGATGCGAAGCGGTCGTCGCCCTGCAGCGTGCGCGCGCCCCAGACGACCGGACCGAGGCCCTGGATCACCCGGAGGCAATTCACGCCGAGCGGGTTGAGCTGGCCGATCTCCAGGTCGGTCAGCGTGGCCGACACGTCGGCGACGCCGCGAAGCGTGGCGTCCATGCCGGCGGGCGACTTCCATACGCCGCGGTCGGCATCGGTGCGCGCGAGCACGCCGGCGACGGCGCCGCACGGCGCGAAGGGTTCGACAGCGTTGTCCAGCAACGGGTTCGGCTGGCGCAGGCGCGGGAAGAACAGCGCCGCGTTCTTGCCGCGCGTGCCGACGTTCGCGCCCGGGTTTGCGAGCGCGGCGATCACGGCGTCCTTGTCCGCCCAGTCGCGCGGATCGACCAGCAGGATCGCGCGTCGCTTCTCGCAGTACTCGGCGGCCTTGCCCACGACCGTGACGTCGACCGTGTCGCCGGACTTGTAGGGAGGGATGCACAGGATGTTGAACAAGTCCGCGTTCTCCAGCGCGTAGAGGCCTTGCTTCTTGGCCTCGTTCGCCGGGTCGATGAACGAGTCGTCGTTCAGGAGCTGCCCGTCCCCGCCCTTGTCGGCGGCGGCGACGCCGGCAGACAGCGCGTCGCTGCTCCACGGGTCGGTCGTTGGCGTCGGCAGGGCGCCGTGCGCGGTCGGCATCGTCGCCGGCAGATCCGCGCGGATCAGCTTCGACTCGTTGGCGGTCACCCGGTCGACTTGGCGCGGGCTCTCCTTCATCGTGACGTTGCGGTGCACCTCGGTCGCGCCCGTCTCGGTGTCGCGAACGCTCAGGTTGAACAGGTCCGCCTTCGCCAGTCCCCACGAGGTTGCGACGTCCTCCGAGACGTCGGTGTCGATCCGGATGCGCAGGGCGTTGCCCCAGGCTCCCTCGTCGGCGGCATTCACCGTCAGGTTGTTCGAGGTGATCTTGGCCTTGGTCTTCGGGTTCGCCCCGCCCGGCGGCCGGTACAGGCGCACGACGACCGCCTGCGTTCCTCCGTTGGCGAAGAAGTCCCGGACCGCGAAGCCCATGCGGCTCAGCGACGTCAGTCCGCCGAAGACTCGCTCGAAGTCGGCGAAGCTCGTGATCGCGGTCGCCTTGTTCACGGGCCCGCGTTCGGCTCGTCCGACGAAGGCCGCGATCGAGGTCGCCACGCCCGTGATCGTCCGGACCCCGCTGGGAACCTCCTCCACGTAAACGCCTGGGTACGTGGGTGTAACCGGCATCGGATTCCCTCCCCTCCTGCGCGCGATCCGGTTCGAGCGCGCGCGGTTCGTCGCACTCCTACCCGGCGTGCGTCACTGCGCCATCACCGCAACGTCTCACGTCCGTCCCACCGCGGGCGCGGCGCCGGCTCCCAGCCAGCGCTCGACCAGCGCGACCACGGCTTCCGGCGAACCGAGCACGACGACGTCCTCGCCCGCGCCGGACAGGTCGGGGACCAGCGTGATGCGCGCGCGAAAACCCGACGGTTCCGACCCCTCGCGCCACACGCGTGCGATCAAAAGCCTCGCCGGCTCGACCGCGCCGGGACTCATAGGCACAGGATCGACCGCGCGCGTCACCGCAACGTGTTCGCGGCAGTCACCCGGCGGAGTAGCCGTCCGCGGTCGTCAGCGGTTGGCGAGCGTGACCAACAGGATGACCAGCCAGACGATCGTGAACGCGAGCGGCGAGAGCGTGAGGTACCACTTCGACGAGACGCCGCCGAGGATGCGCAGCAAGGGACGAGCGGCGGCCTGCTCGGCCTTCGTTTCGTGCAGGTGGAACCGCTCGTCGTCCGGGTAGCGCGCGGCGAAGTCGTTCAGCTTCGCGCCCCACGCGCTCTGGAACAGCGCGGTCCGCCCGATCGAGAAGGTCCACACCATGCTGAAGACCGCCGCGCCGACGTACACCGGCCACTTGTCGTGGGTCAGGCCCTCGTCGGAGATGCCCGCGACGGAGATCAGCAACGCGTTGACGGCCAGCAGCACCTGCAGCTTCGTGGTCTTGATCGGGTTCTCTTTGGACCACAGGCCGAGCACGATCTGGTAGGACGCGAACGCGCGGTCGGCCCCGAGGCCGTCGTCGGCAGGCTGGTCGGGCACTGTGTCCATGGCTCCGGGCGGTCGAGTCATCCTGTCGCCGCGCGAGCCTAGCAGCCGTTTCGCCGCGGGCGTGGCTACCGTGTCACGGCTCCCAGCGCCCACCACGCCGTCCCGCCGGCTACGACCAGCGAGGCGGACACGAACGCCAGGAACTTGGCGGACGTGAGTACGCGCGCGCAGATCCACACGACGGCACGGCGCACGCGACCGTCGCGCGCTCGTGCGTGGAGCGCGAGCAGCGTGATGTTCTCGGCCACGTCGGCGACTGCGGCGACGAACGGAAGCAGGAACAGGTTCAGCGCTGTCCGGCTCCCGAGAAGCTCGAGCGCCGCTCTGCCCACGACGCTCGGCAACAGCAGCCCGTACATGCCGGCGAACCCGAGGTCGACGAGCAGGAACCATACGATCAAGCCGCGCGCGCCGCGGGCGCGCACGCGGCCGAGGAAGGCGGCGAGTTCCGCCGGGGTGCAGCCGATTCGCGTCTCGGGCGGGGCCTGCCCGTACTGCGCCCGGACCGGCGCGATCAGGGCGACGTTGAGCGCGAGCAAGACCGCCGCGATCGCGCCGGCGAAGAGCAGCGCCTCGGGGCCGCTGATCGCGCGCACGAGCCAGTCCATCAGAACCCCTCGATGCCCTGGTCCGCGAGCCACGCCGACAGCGCGTCGACCGCACCCGTCGCGTGCGCGCGCCCGAGCGAGCGATACGACTCGAACTGCTGGTCGTCGAAGAACTGGTCGCCCGTCGAGTGCGTCGGGAACCGAGGGTCGAACGAGCGGTAGGCGACCGCGTCCTGCGGCATGCCCTCGGTCGCGACGCACCGCACGTACACGATGACGCCTTTCGTGCCGTCGGGGTAGACGATCGTGCCCTCGGCCCACGCCTGCTCGGCCACTCCCTGCGGGTCGAGCTTCCCGTCCTTCATCGGGCGCAGCGCGTCGAGCTTGATGTGGATCTCGATCCCAAGCTCGGAGCGCGCCAGCGCGACCGCCTGGCCGAAGGTGCGGAACTGGCCGGCCTTGTCGCCCGCGGCGTCGACGCAGACGACCCGGCCGCAGCCCCGCCGCAGCAGCTCGACGAGGCCGAGGTTCTCCCAATGGCCCCCGTCGGTCACGTACACGTACCGGTCGGTCAGCCGCGTCAATCCGAAGGCTTCCTTCAGCACGTACTTCGGGCCCGGGCGCTTCCACGGCTGCGGCGGACGGCCGGCGCCGCCCTCGCCGTCCAGCGACGGGATCGGCAGGCGTCCGGCGCTCTCGATCGAGCCGAACCGAAGCGGGTTGGGCAGCCACACGCCGAGGCGGACGTTGAACAGCGACAGCAGCAGCCGCATGCCCGGCTTTGACAGCTTGCCCATCGCCGGCGACACGGCCGCCCCGGAGATCGCCATCATCGCCGGCATGGTCAGCACGCCCGTGCCGGCCTTGGCCTCCAGGTCGCCCGTTGGCACGTAGCCGGTCAGGGGCCCGCCGCTCCGATCTTGCTCGAAGGTGAACGATGCGCCGCCGCGGCCGGGCGGGATCACGGCATCCGACAGGTTCACCGTCGCGCAGATGACGAGCTTCGGCACGTGGCCGTAGCCGGCCGGCGGAACCTCGAGCCGGGAGAACCGAAGGTCCTCCGCCCAGGGCGGCTCCGCCGATCGCTGGAACGGCGGTGGATCGGCGTCCTTGCCGCGCACGCGAACGAACGCTCGCGCGAGGCGATCCTTGTAGTACACGTGCGCGGTGGGCTGGACGGCGTCGGTGAACACCCAGAAGAACACCAGGATCAACGCCAGGATCAGGAAGGCGGTTCCCTCCGCGCGCGCATCCGCCGTTCGAAGCACCCAATGCGCGGCGACGAGCGCCGGCGCGGCCAGCGCGGCGTATCCGACCACCGTCGCGATCAGCGGGACCAGACGCTTCACCTCCGCGCGTTGCGCGAGCGCGCTCACGGCCTTGCCCGCCGCGATGAGGCCGCCGATCCCCGCAAACTGCTCCGGCAGACGAAGCCCGCCCGCGACGTCGCGGGCGGGAAGCCAAGTCAGTACCCACGGGAGCAGCAGCCCGAACACCGCGGCCAAGAAGGCGACCTGCGTGACCCGCAGCGCCCACGCCTGCAAGAACGGGAACAGCCAGTCCGGCGCCTCGGGCGCGCGCTCAGCGATCTGGCGCAACAGCACCAGCGCGAGCGCGACGCTCACCAGCCCGATCACGATCAGGTTGGCGCGCCCCAGCGAGGGCAGCGCCGGCACGCCGCTCGGGGCCAGCCAGCGCTCGTATCCCCGGCCGATCAAAAGGCCCGCGATCGCCGACGCGGCCAGGAGCGGCGCGAGGTGCCTCACGAGCCCGGCCGTGACCCACAACAACATCCAAAGCCGGCCGGCGAATCCCGGCGCGAGGTAGGTCGTGTTGTTGCGCAAGTGCTCTTCCTCGGGCGAGCCGGGCGCCCACGGCTGGCTCGCCTCCGTGAACAGGTCTGGGTCGGGTGAGAAGCCGGCCGTGATCGCGTGCGCCGTGGCGATGTAGGAGCCGCCCGAGACCGCCGCGACGTAGTCGGTTGCGCCGAGGGCCGCGCGCTCGCGCAGGACCTGCAACACGCCCAGGTTGTAGGACGCGGATCGAATTCCGCCGCCCGAGCAACTGACGCCGAGCCGGCCCTTGTCGGGCCGGTGCACGTAGCGTTGCCAGACTCGACCGTCTTCGACCGAGCGTTCGTCGAGGGCCTCGATATGGCGCGGCGGCGCGACGGACCCGCCCATCAGCCAGCGGCGGAGGCCCCGCAGCGTCCTGCGCCGGAATGGGAGGCTCGCGGTTTCGGGGGCATCCGGCCGGGAGCCGGCCGCCGCCATCCGGGCGTTCATTCGACCGCGTCGCGCACCAGGCGCCGCATCTGCTCGGACGGGTCGACGCCCAGCTCTCGCCGGAGCAGCTCGCGGTACCGCTCGTACTGCCCGAGCGCCTCGCCCCTGTTGCCTTCGGCGAGGTGCACGCCGATCAGGCTGCGATGCGCGCTCTCGCGAAGCGGCTCGCCGGCGATCGCCGCGAGCGCGGCGTCCGCGGCTTCGCCGAAGCTGCCCTTGGCCGTGAGGATCGCGCTGAGCGCCTCCAGCGCGTGGAGCCTGAGCTGGCGGAAACGCTCGCGCGCGACGATGATCCAGTCGTCGTACCAGTCCGCGAGCAGGTCGGTGGTCAGCAGGGCTCGCGCACGCGCCGCGACCGACGAGTCGAGGTCCTCGCCCGACTCCCGCGCGCCGACCAGGCGGTGCGCGAGCGCCGTCGCCTCCACGACGTCGACGTCCAGCGAGGGCGACGCTCGCAGCTCGACCGCGTTCGCCTCCACGACGCCCAGGCCCGATCGCCGGAGTCGCCAGAGCGCCGAACGCAGGTTCGCCTGCGCGCGATCCTCGGAGGTGTCCGGCCACAGCGCGCCGGCCACGTACCCGCGAAGGACGGCTCGATCCTGGAGGCTCAGGAAGGCAAGGACGCGCCGCGACCCCATCGGCAGGGGCACGAGCGCCCCTCCCGTGCGCAACTGAAAGCCCCTCAGCAGCGACAACGACGCCGTCCGCGTTCGGGGGCTGCGTCGCGAAGAGCGGTCGGAACGCAGACGAGCGGCGGATCCGACCGACATGATCCCCCCTCGGCACGCCCAAGCATCACGGCTTGAACCGCGGACCATACGCCCGCCGGCCCGCGGCGGTCAAGACTGTTCACCCAGTCGCCGCATTGGCCGTGACAATGGGGCGACGGGGCGCCATTCCGGACCGCCTCTTGCGTCCGCGCGGCTTCGTGCGGTAGTCATTGCCCCACGGCAGCCGAGGAACCGGGGGAGCGTCATGCCAGTGGAGATCGTCCATCCGCCGATCCGGCCCGCCCAGTTCGTGCGGCAGACATGTCTCGACGAGGAGTTTCTGCGCCCCCGCGCGGGCGGCGTCACCTACGTCCGGGGCAAGCACGGGGGGTTCGACTTCCAGGACGCGGCGCGAGCCCCGATCTATGCCGTGTGCGACGGCACCGTCAAGCACGTGGACTTCGGCGCGGCCCTCGGGACCTCGCAGTTCGTCATTCGTTGCCGGGACGGCTCGGGCGCGTTCTACGCCCACACGTTCACCCGGCCGAAGGACGGCGTGCGGGTCAAGGCCGGCGACGTCGTCGCGGAGATGGGCAACTCCAGCTCGTTCCCGATCGGCGTGCACTTGCACTTCGAGACGCTCGCCGACTGGAGCAACTGGAGGACTTCGGTCTACAACGCCGGCAAAGAGCTCCGGCAGTTGCGGGAGGTGTACACGATGTTCACGGCCGACGAAGTGAAGTTTCTCAAGAACCTGGTGAAGATCGCGCGCGAGGACAACGTCACGGCGAACGACGTCGCGCACGCGCGGATGCGGCTCAGCGAGCACGTCGCCGACCACAAGAAGGGAAAGGTCGGGCTCGCGGACCACTCCCACAAGGGGGGCAAGGTGACGCTCAGCGTCGGCGGCGCGGACGGCGGGTAGCGCCCGCTTACCAGCGCACGCCGGCGGCGTCCGACAGGAACCGCATCAGCGGGACGATCTCTTTGCAGCCCGCGATGAAGGTCTTCATGAAGTCGGGCGCGAGCACCTGCTTCTGCGTGAGGCGTCGCGACGCGGTGAAGCTCCTGCGCTTGATGTCCTCGATCATGGGGTGCTCGGGATCGAAGCCGCGGGGCGCGCGCTTCAGCGCGTCCTCCCCGTGATCGAGGCGCGCGCCCCGCGCCTTCTTCCACTCCGCGGGCTTCTCGGCGATGTGCTCGCGGATCGTCTGGAGCGTCTTCGCCTCCGGCATCCACATCCCGCCGGCCAGGAAGCACTCGCCGGGCTGGAGGTGCAGGTAGTAGCCGGGTCCGTGCACGCCCTTGCCGCCGACCTGGAAGTGCGCGCCGGCGTGGGTCTTGTACGGGCTCTTGTCCTTCGAGAAGCGGACGTCGCGGTAGATGCGGAAGAGCGACCCGCCGGCCGGCCGCGGGTCGGCGACGATCATCGGGCTGACCTTGTGGAGCTGCGGGCCGGCCTCGGCGATGAAGTCCAGGAACGGCTCCTTGACGTCGGCCTCGAAGCGGTCCTTGTTGGCGGCGAACCATTCGCGGTTGTTGTGCTCGGCAAGCTCGCTCAGGAACGAGAACAAGCCCTTGTCGAAGTAGCCCACTGCTTCCTCCTCGGCTCCGGGCGGCGATCACCATACGCCGGGCGACGCCGGCTCAGCCATGCGCGGCGCGCTCGCGAAAGGCGCGCGCCTTCTGCCGGTTGCCGCAGATCTGCATCGAGCACCACGCGCGCGAACGGTTCTTCGACTGGTCGTAGAACACCCATTGGCACGTGTCCGCCCGGCAGATCTTCAAGCGGTCCCAGGTCCCGCCGGTCATCGAGCCGTAGACGATCGCGACCAGGCGGCCGAGCGCGGCGTCGACGCCGCGGGCCGTGGGCGCGAGCGCGGGCTCGGCACCGGGCGGGAAGCGCGGCGTCAGGCCCGCGCGCCGCGCGGTGGCCTCTAGCGTCGCGCCGGCCGATGCGGGCGTGGGCTCGCCGTGGTTTGCGAGCGCGAGCGCGCGAATCGCCTCGCGCAGCGCGAGCGCGTGACGAAGGTCCTCCGGCGCCGCCTGCGTCCGGCGCGCGATCAGGCCGTTGTCGAGCAGCCAGGCGCGCAGCCCCGAGGCGTCGGACAGGTCGTCGTCCTTCACCAAGTCGTCGCGGCGATCCTCGACGTCGATGGTGTTCGCGAACCGGCGGACGACCTCAAGGTCGCCGGGCGCCCGGGGCGGATCCTCGCTCATCGATCCGGCTCCGGCGCCGGAGCGCCTCGGGGGCGACGCTCGTCCAGCCAGGCCCGCGCGCCCGCGGGACCCGTCAGGCGCGCCCCGATCCTGATCAGCCCCCCGCCGACCGCCGACCGGACCGTCCGTGGCTGCGACCCCGCCCGGCGCGACAGGCGCCACGCCGCCGCCTCACGGTGCAGTCGCTCGAGGCGCTCTCGTGCCAGCTCCTGCTCGAACAGCGGATGCATCGCCCCCTCCTCTCCTAACCTGCGACGAGTCTACGCCGGTTAGCCTAACCTTTCAAGTGGACATACCGGTTATCATGTTGCCTGCGCGGGGCCGTGACAGGCGGTCGATCGATGAGACGCTAGCGGGCTCGGAGAACGACGATCTTGTCGGCGCCCGACTCCGCGCCCCAGATCTCGCCCGGGCGCCCCAGCAACTGGCGCACTTCCGCGCCGCTCGTGGGGAAGCGGAAGCGGCGGAAGCGCTCGGTGGCCGGGTCGAATCGGAACAATGCGTTCGAGCCGAAGTCGCTCACCCAGACCAGGTCGTCTTCGTCGACGAACACCGCGTAGGGCTGCGGCGCCGCGCCCGGCACGCGCCACTCGCGCCAGCGTCGCGTGCGCGGGTCGTAGCGCGCGAGCGTGCCCGCGTACCACTCCGTCACCCAGAGGCGGCCGCGCGAGTCGCTCCACACCCGCCGTGCCCCGCCGCCGGGCGTCGGCACGTCCACGACGCGCAGCCGCCCGGCGTCGCCGATCCGCGCGATGTAGCCGCCCGCGAGCGAGGCGAACCACACGCGCCCGGCCGGGGTCTGGTCGATGCCGTAGGGCCCGGCGCCGCGCGGCGCGTCGAACACGCGCACGCGTCCGGTGGCCGGGTCCACGCTGCCGTACACGCCGGCTTGTCCGGTGAACCACAGCAGGCCGTTCCCGTCGAAAGCCGCGGTGTTCAGGTTCGCGTATGCGGGCCGCGGCAGGTCGTATCGCGTGACCGCGAACGTGCGCGGGTCGACCCGGACGATCGCGTTCAGGCCGCCGTCGGTCGCCCATGCCGCGCCGTCCGGGCCGACGATCACGCCGTGCGGGCTCGAGCCCTCACCGAGCGGGATGCGGCGCACGGCTCCGGTCCGCGGGTTCAGCAGGCCGAGGCCGCCGGTGTGCTGCGCGGTGTACCAGACGCGCCCGCCGGGCGCCGGCGCCACGTCGTGCGGGTGCGTGCCTGCGGGCACCGCGTATTCCTCGAACCGGTAGCGGACGGGCGAAGGCGTTGCCGTACGTTCCGGGGAAGGCGAGGGCGTCGTGGGGGACGGCTCGGGCATCGACCGGGGCGGTTCCGGCGTGCATGCCGCGACCGCCAACGCGACGGCCACGAACTCGCGAGCGAACCGCACGAGATCGATGCTACTGCCGCCGCGGGAACGCTCGCCGCCGGAGCCCGCGCGGCGCCTTGCCCGCGCGCGATCAGTCGATCAAACCGCGATGCGCCGCGAGGAAGCCGGCCTGAAAGCGCGTGTTCGCGCCGATGCGCGCCATCAGGTCCGCGACCCTGCGCTGCACCGTCCGGTAGCTCATCCCCAATTGCCGGGCGATGGCCTGGTCCTTCAGTCCGCCCATCAGGAGTATGAGCAGCGTGCGCTCGCTCGCGCTCAAGGCGCTCGCGGTCTGGATCCCTGCCGTGCGCAGGGGAAGCGCTTCGCTCCACAGCCTCTCGAACCAGGAGAGGATCGCGTCGAGCAGCGCCGACGGATGAAGCACGAGCGCGGCGTCCCGCTGGGGATCGCCGGGCGTCAGCGGCACGAGCGCGAGGGCGCGATCGGCGACGACGAACGCGAGCGGCGTCTCGGGCAGCAGGCGGCTTTCCCGGCCCGTGGCTGCCAGCCGCTCGATCGACGCGAGGGCGCCCGGCTCCCCGAGTGCGGCTCGATCGTAGATGACGCGGACGGCGACGCCGTGGAGAGCATCCGGGCCGTCGATGGCAGGCGTGTCGATGAGCGAGGCAGGTGGCTTGTGGACCGCCAGCAGCTCCGCCGTCGCCGCGGCGAGGAGTTGCCGGGAGCGGTGACGCACGGCACGCCGACCGACGACCACCTCGACCAGCTCCGGTGGGTCGCGGCGCGTGGCGGCCGCATGGAACTCGTTGCGCAATGATTCGATCGCGGGACGCAGTTCGTCCAGTTCCTTGCGCCGCCGTGCGATCAGGCCCTCGATCGCCGAGTCGGGCGCCGCGGCGAGGTAGCGGGGATCGCGCTCTGCCGTCCGGGAGACGAGGCCCTCGGCCTCGAGCGCCGCCATCAGGGAACGAACCTCCCGGGCGCCGGTGCCGGTCAGACGCGCTGCTTCGGCAGCCGACAGCGCGCCGCCGCGCAGCAACAGCCGATACAGCTCTTCCTGCTTGGCTGTTATGCCGACGGGTCCGAGCGCCGGCTCTCCGGCAAGGGGGACATTCTCAGTCATAAGGAAGACAATCCACGCCATGGCGTGATGCCGCCATCAGGCGCAACACCGTGTCCTGGGTGTTCGTAGGCGCTATGACACCCATGAGTTTGATCAACGTACACCAGGATTTGATCGAGCGCGCTCCGGACGCCATTGTCCTCGTCGATGCCGGAGGCGTCATCAAGCTGGTCAACAGTCAGACAGAGATCCTGTTCGGGTACGGCCGGGACGAGCTGGTTGGCAGCAGGGTGGAGGCCCTGGTGCCCGAGCACCTTGCCCGGCGCCATGCCGAGCTGCGGGCCGCCTACGCCGCGCACCCGGAGACCCGCCCGATGGGCGCCGGCCTGGCGCTCTTCGCGCGCCGCAAGGACGGCAGCGAGTTCCCCGTGGACATCTCGCTGGCGCCCGTGCGGACGGAGAACGGCGTCCTGGTCTCGGCCTTCATCCACGACGTCACCGAGCGCACGCTCGCCGAGCGCGCGCGCGCCTTGCTCGCCGCCATCGTCAGCTCTTGCCAGGACGCCATCATCGGCGTCGATGCGGACGGAAGGGTCGCGAGCTGGAACCCTGCCGCGGAGACCCTGTACGGCTACCGGGCGGAGGAAGCGCTCGGCCGCACAGTTCAGGAGCTGCTCGTCCCGCCGGACGACGTGCCCGAACACGAGCAGAAATTCGCCCGCGCGGCGGCCGGCGAGCACGTGAGCGTCCACGAAGCGGTCAGGTTCACGAAGGCCTCGCGCGCGGTTTCGGTCTCGATCGCCATCTCGCCTGTCCGCAACTCGCGCGGCGAGATCATCGGCGTGGCGAGCATCCATCGCGACATTACCGAGCGCAAGCGGGCGGAGAAGGAACGCGAGCTGCTGAAGCAGCAACAGTCTCAGCGGCTGGAGAGCCTCGGGCAGCTCGCCGGCGGTGTCGCGCACGACTTCAACAACCTGCTCGCCGCCATCCTCAACTACGCGGAGCTGATCTTGGACGAGCCGGAGAACGTCGAGAGCGTCCGCGACGACGTCGGCGAGATCGTGCGCGCAGCTCAGCGCGCTGCGGCGCTGGTTCACCAGCTCCTGGTCTTCGGGCGCCGCGAGATCGTCAAGCCGGAGGTGCTCGACCTCAACGACATCGTCCGGGAGCTGGAGCAGTTGTTCCGGCACACCATCGGCGAGCACATCGAGCTGCGCGCGGCGCTTGCCCACGGCCTGATGCCGGTCAAGATCGACCCGAGCGGCGTCGAGCAGGTCTGCATGAACCTGGTCGTGAACGCGCGCGACGCGATGCCCGGCGGCGGCGCGCTGACGATCGAGACCAGGAACGTCGAGATATCGGAGGACTTCGAAGACCTCTCGGTCAACCTCCGCGCCGGCCGCTACGTCCGGCTCTCGGTGAGCGACTCCGGATCCGGGATGCCCCCGGAGGTCCTGGCGCGCGTCTTCGAGCCCTTCTACACGACCAAGCCGCAGGGCGTCGGAACCGGCCTCGGACTCGCGACTGTGTACGGCATCGTCACCCAGGCCGGCGGCGGCGTACACATCTACTCCGAGCCGGGCGTGGGAACCGCCGTTCGCGTGTACCTTCCCGTCACAGACGAGGCAGCCGGCGTGTCCTCGCAGGGCCAGGCGCCGTCCGAGCAGATCGCGGGCGCGGGTGAGACCATCGTTGTCGTCGAGGACGAGGACCTCGTCCGAGAGCCGACCGTGCGCGTCCTGTCGCGGAGGGGATATGCGGTGCTAGCGGCGCGCAACGGCGCGGAGGCCCTTGAGGTGATCCGGACACACGACGGACCCGTCGACCTGCTGATCACCGATGTCGTCATGCCGCAGATGTCGGGCGTCGAGCTCGCGGCGCACCTTCACGAGCTTCACCCCGGGACGCCGGTGCTGTTCACCTCCGGCTATCCGCAAGACCTGTTGGAGCGCGGTCAGGTTCTGTCGGGCCGGCCGCTGCTGGAGAAGCCCTACAGCACCGGCGATCTGCTCGGCCGGGTCCGGTCGATGCTGGACTCCGGCGGCGGCGGCGAACCCGTGATGCAATGAGCGCGCGCACGTTGATCGTCGACGACGAGGCGGCGATTCGGGGCACGCTGACGCGGCTGTTCGAGCGCCACGGGTACACGTGCACCGGGGCGAAGGACGCCGCGGAAGCGCGGGCGTGCCTGGCTCGGGACGCGTTCGAGCTGATGCTCTGCGACGTGCACATGCCGGGCGGGTCCGGCCTCGACCTCGTGCGCGAGGTGACCGGCGCGTACCCGGACCTGGCGGTGGTCATGGTCACGGCGGTCGACGACCCCGTCCTCGCTAGCGTCGCGGTCGAGGCGGGCGTGTACGGCTACATCGTCAAGCCGTTCACCCGCAACGAGGTCCTGATCAACGCCGCCAACGCGCTCCACCGTGCTCGCATCGAAGCCGAGAGTCGCTCGCAGCGTGCGGACCTCGCGCGAACGCTGCGCGAACGCACCGAGGATCTGTGGCGAAGCTTCCGCAGCATCGAGATCGCGGACGTCAAGATGCGGGCTTCGGTGGAGGAGGTGGTTCGCCGCTTGTCGCTCGCCGCCGAGGTCAGGGACCCGACGACGGTCGGACACATCGAGCGGATGAGCCACTACAGCGAGCTGCTCGCCAAGGAGGCGGGCCTGGAGGACGAACGGTGTACGCAGATCCTGCTCGCGAGCCGCCTGCATGACGTCGGCAAGATCGGCATTCCGGATCGCGTGCTTCGAAAGGAGGGGAAGTTCACGTCCGCCGACCACGAGGTCATGCGCGCTCACTCGGAGCTGGGGCACCGGATGTTCGCAGGCACCGACGCGGAGTTGCTGAAGCTCGCCGGCGAGATCGCGCTGACGCATCACGAGCGCTGGGACGGGTCCGGCTACCCGGGCGGCCTGCGGGGCGAGGCGATCCCGGTCGAGGGCCGGATCGCGGCCATCACCGACGTTTTCGACGCGTTGTTGAGCAAGCGCGCGTACAAGCCGGCCTGGCCGGTGGGAAAGGTGGTCGAGACGATGCGCGAGGGGAGCGGCGCGCTGTTCGATCCGGAGCTTCTCGACGCCTTCCTCGGCCGCCTTGACGGCGTGATGGGCCTCGCGGAGCAGTTTCCGAACTGACCGGAGGGCGTCAGGCCACGGAACGCCGGAGGCGGACGGCGAAGCAGGAGCCGTTCGGATCGTTCGGCTCGTACCAGGTGTCGCCGCCGTTCATGCGCGCCAGGCCTTGCACGATCGACAGTCCCAGGCCCGACCCGGGCTGCGATCTCGTGCGCGCGTCGTCCGCGCGCGAGAACCGGCCGAAGAGCCGCGGCACGAAGTCGTCCGGCACCCCGGCGCCGTGGTCGCGGACGCGGATCTCCACCCATTCGTCGGCCTGCTCGGCCTCGACGTGGATCGGCGGAGCGCCGTACTTGATCGCGTTGCCGATGTAGTTGGTCAGGATCCGCTCGAGATGATCCGGATCGCACTCGGCGCTGATGCTGTTGAGGGCCGACACGCGCACCTGGCCCGCCCAGTCGATGAAGGCGCCGACCACGCGGTCGATCGCGCGGCGCAGCTCGACTGCGGCCGGGTGCGGCTCGAGCGCGCCCGACTCGATCTTGGAGATGGTGAGCAGATCGTCGACCATGCGCGACATGTGGGTCCCCTGGCGTGTCGCGGCCTCCAGCAAGCCTTCGCGCTGCTCGTCGGTCAGGACGCGCCAGCTCTCACGGAGCATCGACGCGGCGCCGATGATCGACGTCAGCGGGCTCTTGAGGTCGTGGGATGCGATCGCCATGAAGTCCCGGATCGCCTGGTTGGCCGCCTGGAGGTTCTCGGTCGCCGAGTACAGCTCGGCCGTGACGCGCTCGGCGATCGCCTCCGCTTCGCGGCGGGCCGTTCGCTCGCGCTCATAGCGTCGCTGAAGTCGTTCGTAGGCGTCCTTGTCTTCGGTCATGTCGTCGTGCCGTCGAACCCCACTCGGATCAGGCATCGCTCGTCGCCGCGCTTGATGCACCGAGGCTGGTCGATCGTGACTCGCTCGCCGAAGTGATCCGCCGCGCCTTCGATCAGACCCTCGGCGAACGAGCACAGCGCGCGGTGCGACTCGTAGGTCAGCCCGAGCACCCCGTCTTCGGAGATGTCAAACTCGAAGCTCGGCGCGTAGGCGCCCGGGAACAGCTTGCGGACCTCGGGGTGAATCACGTCGTTCAGTGTCAGCAGGAACGAGCGTGTCGTCGTGTGGGGCGCGAAGAACGACGGATAGCGTTCGTAGAAGTGCGGGATCGCGCTCCGTCCGAACCCGCGCACGACGGTGTCCCGGGTCTCGCCGGTAGCGGCTTGGGCGGCTTCGACCAGCGCCATGAACTCCTCGTCGGGATAGTTGCCGACCGCGGTGTACGTCCCGGACAGACCGGTTGCGTCGAGCATGCCGTCCCACGCGGCCTCACCGTGCTCGTCGGATATCACCTGCTCCAGCAGGTTGAACACGATCCCCTTCACCTGACCGCCTTTCGCAGGGCGCGCCTCTTTCGTTCGACGGTGTGCCACGCCGGGCGGGGAACGATGTCGGCTTCGAAAGATCGGAATGGCGAGTTGTGCTCGAACGTTAGCGCGCCCCGCCCCGGCGCGTCTAGGGTTCCGCAAGCCTCCAAAGTGGGCGTATCGGTCTCCATGTCGCGGCCCGGAACGTGCATCGTTCGCGCGGCAGCACCGAATGTGGTCACGCTCGATTGACACCGGCGAGTGTCCCGACCGGGCGATCTCGTTCGTCGTTACAGTGAGGCGGCCGAGGGGTCGCCGGTCGAGAGGAGGACGACGTGAGGTACTTGCTGCTGATCTACGGCGACGAGCAGGCTCGGGCCGCGATGACCCCCGCCGAGCAGGACGTGAACATGAAGGACGTCGGGCACGGCTCGGTCGAGATCAGGCCGATCATGGAATTCGACGAGACGGGGCAACAGACGTAGCAGCCGGCGCGCGCGAGGTCGTCGACCACCTGTTCCGTCGGGAGCACGGACGGGTGGTCGCGACCTTGATCCGGATCCTGGGCGACTTCGACCTCGCCGAGGACGCCGTGCAGGAGGCCTTCGCCGAAGCGCTCCGGACGTGGCCGTCGCGCGGCACGCCGGCGAATCCCGCCGCATGGATCACGACGACGGCGCGCAACCGGGCGATCGATCGCCTGCGCCGCGAGCGCCGCCTGCGGGAGAAGAGCGCGCTGCTCGCGGATCTGGAATCGCTCGGACGAGACGGCATCGACGTGGACGCGATCCCGGACGAGCGGCTTCGCCTGATCTTCACGTGCTGCCATCCCGCGCTGCCGATGGACGCCCGCGTCGCATTGACCCTCAAGACGCTGAGCGGACTGTCGACGACCGAGATCGCGCGCGCGTTCCTCGTCACCGAGCCCGCGATGACCAAGCGCGTCACGCGCGCCAAGCGCAAGATCCGCGACGCGGGTATCCCGTACCGCGTGCCGCCGCCGGAGCTGTTGCTCGAGCGGCTGCCCGGCGTCCTGGCCGTGCTCTACCTGGTGTTCAACGAGGGATACGCCGCGACGAGCGGTTCGCTCGTGCGGGTGGACCTGTGCGACGAGGCGATCCGGCTCGCGCGGTTGCTCCTCGCGCTGATGCCCGCCGAACCCGAAGCCGCCGGGTTGCTCGCGCTGATGCTGTTGCAGCACTCGCGCCGCGCGACGCGCGTCTCCGCGGAAGGCGACCTCGTGCTGCTGGAGGACCAGGACCGAGCGCGATGGGATCACGAGATGATCGACGAAGGGCTCGCGACGCTGGCGTCCGCGTTGCCGAAGGGTCGCGCCGGGCCCTACCAGGTGCAGGCCGCGATCGCCGCGCTGCACGCCCGCGCGCCGCGCCCGGAGGACACCGACTGGCCGCAGATCGCCGGCCTCTACGCGACGCTGCGGGCGATGACGCCGACGCCGGTCGTGGCGCTCAATCACGCCGTCGCGGTCGCGATGGCCGACGGCCCGGCGCGCGGCCTTCCGATCGTCGATTCGCTGCGCGAGCAATTGGACGGCTATCACCTGTTCCACGCCGCGCGAGCGGACCTGTTGCGGCGGCTCGGCCGAAACGACGAAGCGGCGAGCGCCTACCGGCGGGCGATCGAGCTGACCACCAACGAGACCGAACGCGCTTTTCTCGAACGACGAGCCTCGAGCGCCGGACTTTCGGGCTGGGCTTAGCCGACTGCGACCGAACCCACCACGGCACCGTCGCGGACGAAGGTGATCGTGGCCGGGACGTTCGACGTCACCGCGACGGCGGGCGCATCGGACAGGCCGGCTCGCTCGACGTCCACGGTGACGGAAGTCACGCCCGACAACCTGCCGGTCAAGGAGTCTTCGGCCGCGACGTCGCCGAACACCTTGTCCTGTCCGGTGAGCAGGTACGGGGACGGGCCGTCGACGCCGGGGGCGGTGACCGAAGCGACCCCGGTCTGCGTCGAAGGGATTCCGCCTGAGGTCAGATCCACCTCGCCGGTGACGTCGTCGCCCCCGGCGATCACGACGTCGCCCACCCAGTAGGCGCCGTCGAGCCGCGCGCCGATCTCCTCGACCAGCGCGTGCAGATGCCCCAGGATCGTGGCGTCCGCGCCGGATGCCCACGAGGCCGGGCGCACGTCCAGGGTCACGCGCCGCGGGTCGGTCACGCGCGTGGGGTGGGAGGCGAGCCAGCCGATCTCACGGCTCCACTCGTCCAGGAACGCAAAGGCGAAGTGATCCCCGACCGGGTGCAGCGCGTACCGATACTCGTGCCCAAGCTCGCCGAAGCGCTGCGCCTGGACGGTGACGCCGGTGAACGGGACCAACTCGTCCTCCACGCCCTGGGTGATCCAGAACGGCACGTGCAGCGTGCTCTCCAGTTGTGGGTGGGTGAACGTGGGGTCGTCGGCGCCCCCGGTCGGCTCGGCCGGATACGCCCAGATCCCGTCGGCCGGCGGGCCGACGATGCTCACGGCGCTCGCGAACGAGTCCGGCATCAGCGTCGCCAGTCGGTACGTGCCGAAGCCTCCCATCGAGTAGCCGCCGACGTAGACCCGATCCGGGTCGATGTTGAACGACTCGACGGCGTCGGCCCAGACCTCGAGCGTGTCGATCAGCGCTTCGTCCTGGTACCAGCCGTCGGGCCCGCGGGCCAGAGGCGTGACGACGATCGCGCCGAGCCCGTCTTCGACCTGTTCGTACATCGTGGAATACGAGGCCGCCGGGTCCTCGCCGCCCCGGTACTGGTTGTGGTGGACCGACAGCGAGTGCAGGTTCAACAGCAACGGCGTCGGGGTCTGCGGGTCGTAGTCCTCCGGGATCCACAGCGCGTAGGGCTGCAGCCGTCCGCGGTATTGAGGGAACGAGCCGCGCATGCCCTCGCCCAAGTCCTGGCGCGACTCGAAGATCCGAACGGCGTAGCCCGGTTCGACCGGCGGCTCCACCGTCTCGTTGGCCGCCAGCGCATCGAGGTCGATCGTCTGCGCGAACGGCTCCAAGTCCCCTTCGGCCAGCAGCCGGGACTGGACGTCCTCGTTCCAGGCGCCGCCCCGGCCTTCGAGCGCGCGCGTGTTGAAGGCCAGGTCGAACAGGCGCGCCTCGGTCGGGCCACCGGTGGTGAACTCGTCCGGTTGCGCGTAGGCCGAGCCCGGCACGCCCTCGCGGAGTCCGCCGTCGCCGTCGTGGAGGCCGGCGCCGACGTTCAGCGCGATGCTCCCGCCGCCGGCCGCCGCTCCCGGCAGCGTGAACATGATCGTGTTCTCGGTCGGGTCGATCTCGTCGGCGTTGTGCTCGGTGACGATCGTCTCGGCGCCGTCCACGCTGACCCAGATCGCCGGCAGCGCGGGATCGACCAGCGACTGCAGTCGCACGTGCACGCGCAGATCGTCGTCGTCGGGCGGCGAGATCCGCACGCGAACCTCGACGATGTCGGCCGCGTTGCCGGCCTCGGTGTCGCCGCCCGGATACCGGAAGTCGCCCGCGGTCGGGGCGAGCGTGACGACGTTCGGCTGGCCGCGCGCGATCGTGTCCGCCCCGTAGTCGTCGTAGACGAAGTCCGTGTAGATCCACTTCCCCGTTTGGTACCGCCAAGTCCCCGCGATCTTCTTGGGGGAAACGCCCGTGGGAGGATCGGCCATGGCGGGCATGCCGGCCAGCACCAGGATCGTCGACAGCAGCACCGTTCGACGCATTGTCAGCTCTCCGGTTCGGGGATCGGTCCGGTCTCTTGGGCGCACCCCTCGCCGCTGCAGAACCGGAGGCGCTCCAGCTCCCGGGCGAGCGCGAGCTGAGTGTCGAGGTACGCCGGATCGAGGTGCTTCGAGCCGATCTGGTGCGGGTCTACGGTGAGGTCGTACAGCTCGTGCTCGCCGGTGTCGTACTCGATGTAGACGAACCGGCCGGTGTGGATGGCGTGATAGCTCATCACCGCTTTGTTGAGCGGCAGACCTTCGCCGCCCTCGCCTTCTTCGCCGGGGCTGGTGACCTCCTCGACGAAGAAGCGGCCGGTCGAGCCGACCGGCCAGTAGGCCTCCAGCAGCATCGGTCGCGTCGTGGGCTCGTGCGCGCCGTCGAGGAACGGCACCAGCGAGCGCCCGTCCATCACCAGGGTCGAGGCGGCGCCGGTCAGCTCGACGATCGTCGGCGCGAGGTCGACGTTGACGACCGGCTCGTCGATGACCGTCCCGGCGGGGATCGCCGGGCCGCGCATGACCAGCGGCACGGCCGTCGACGGCTCGTACGCCAGGATCTTCTCGTCCGGGGTCCGGTGCTCCCCGTGGAAGTAGCCGTTGTCCGAGGTGAAGATGACGTAGGTGTCGTCCAGCACGCCGCGGTCCTCGAGCTTGTTCACGACCGCCTCGACCGCGCGGTCCACCGCGAGCAACGCCTCGTGCTCCATCTCCCAGCGCGTCTCGATCAACCCGATCGCGGTTTCGTCCAGGGGCGGCTTCACCTGGATGTAGAGCGGCTTGTCGGTGACGTCCGGCTCGTTGAACGAGGGCGGCCGGGGCATGACCTCGTCGTCGAAGGCTTCGCGGTCGGGTCCGGGCGCGGCGCGCGGGGGGAGCTGTCGCTTGAGCGTGAACACCTCGCGGTGCGGCGCCAGGAACCACAGGTTGAGGAAGAACGGGTCGCCGGCGTCGACCGCCGCGTCGATCGCGGCCAGCGCCTTGTCACGGTAGACGTAGGTCTGGTAGTTCTCCTCGTCCTCTTCTTCGAAGGTCCCGTAGGTGTTCAGCGTGCCGTTTTCGTTGAGTGTGTAGCCCCACATCCAGTACGTGGTCGGGTCCACCGCCGTGCGCCACTCGTCCCACCCCGGCGGGATCTCGTAGGGGTCGTTGGTTCCGTAGTCGTTGAGGTACTTGCCGATGTGGATGGTTTGGTAGCCGGCTTCGTCGAGCCACACGGGCAGGGTGCTGGAGTGGTCGAGGCGGTCGTGCCCCCCGGTTGGCGGACCGATCTCGAGCACGCCGTGGTTGTGCGCGTACTGGCCCGTGAGGAACGTCGCGCGCGACGGACAGCACAACGGGAACGAGACGTACGAGCGCGTGAAGGTCGCTCCCTCGCCGGCGATGAGCGCGTTCGTCGCGGTCATCATCTGCATCTGGGCGATCGTCTGGTCGTCGGTCATGATGACCACGATGTTCGGCTTCGCGGTGTCGGTGCGCGCATGCGGCGCCGCCCCGAGGGCAAGCAAGAGCGCGAGCACCAAGACCGACCGTCGCACGTTCGTCCCCTCCCGTCGCCGGGGCGCTACTTCGACAGAGCCGCCGCCGAACCCTGCTCGCCATTGTTCCCGGCGAGGCGCGGCGCCAAGAGGCCGGTGAGACCGTGCTCGTCTCCCGTCGCGAGGGGCTGTTCGGCGACTCGACGGCTGCTAGGCCCGCGACGCGCGCGATCGTCCGCCCGTGAGCCATCGGCGGAGCGCGATCGCGCACCAGATCGCTTCGATCACGCCGAACGGCCACGCCCCGGCGAGGAACCCGTAGGCGCTGGAGAGCGCGCAGCCGGCTGCGAAGCCCAGCACGAACACCCTCCGACGCCGTTCGAGCGCGTACATCACCATCATGAAGGTGAGCGAAGCGACGCCGAAGACCGTGAGCACGGACCCTATCGTGCCGCATCTCGAGTCACGACGACAGGTCCGCGCAGGGCGGATCGCGACCCATCGCCGGTAGGCGGACGTTCTCGTTCAGTGAGGGGCATTGACCTGGCGAAGGCAGGACAACTGTGGCCGGGCGGCGAACCCCTTTCGCGAGGAGAAACCGAGGGGGTTTGTGATCAAGGGTTGGCTGATGACGGCAGCCGCGGTGGCGATTGTCGCGCCCGGCATCATCGCGGATGCGGATCCGATCCAGCGTGTGGAAGTCGAGTCCCTATCGATGTCATTCGCGGTTCCGGACTGGATCGAGTGGTCGCCGGAGTTCCAGCCGTGCGGTCCGGCACCGCTCTACTACTTCTCGTTCGAACTCGAGCGAATCACGAACACATCCAACGCGGAGGACCCGGTCGTTGAGTATCGCGCAGGCGGCGGCGACGGTGGGTGCGAGCGCGGAAGCGGCGGATACGAGGGGCCCGTGGGGCCGGTCGCGTTCGACGTCGACCCGCTCGGCAACGCTGTTCACGTCGTGGTGGACCTGATGGAAGGCGGCGACTGCTGCAATCACTTCGACTTCTCGTTGACGAGACCGGGCTCGTTTTCCGAGGCCGATTGTGTCGCGGGCGTCGTGTGCGCGAACGTATGGAGCGACCAACAGTCGTTCGGCGTGAAGGCAGGCGTCGCGTTCGAGCGGAGCGACTACGTGCTCACCCTGAACGAGTACTCGTTCCTTCTTGATCAATACCCCGAACCTGAGATCCTCGAGCTGGACGTAACTCTGACCAGGTCGATCACGGTTGAATTGACCAACCCGATCTAGCGCACCCGGCCCTCTGACGCCGCGAAGGCGGCCAACCTCGTCGCTGCTCTACGTGGACTCCTTGATAGGAGGCACTGCTTCTGCGACGGGATCTACCCTGGAATCGCCCAAGACTTCGTCCGGCATGCCAGGACCGTGGAGGCCACGACGAGAAGACGTGCCTCCTGCGTGGGGCGGTGGGGAGAGCCAGCGTGGTCCAGCGCTATCTCTTGGCTCGCACGTTCCGCTCCATGACGAGGCGGCCTACCGTTCCCGGCGGTCTGGTCGGCGGTCCCGCTATGGGAGCTGTCTGGCGAGTTGGCTGGCGTCGGCTGAAATCGGGCGCCAAGTGGTGCCGAATGGTGACGGAGTTTGCGGCCGGGTCGCCGGCTGTAGCCGAGATGCGTCAGGCGCTCTCGGCGAAATTCCAGACCGGTATTTCCTCCCGGCTCGCCGGCGGGGCGGAGAGGAGGCGCTCGATCTTCTCGGCGATCTCAGGTCGCAGGTATCGCTCTGCACACGACCCGCAGACACCGGCCGGCACTTCGTGCACGAGTCGTGCGCCCTATGGCGCGCGTCAAGGCAACGCACCCGTGAGGGTCCACCCCAGGCAAACAATCACCTTTTAGCCCTCGGAGCAGCAGCAGCACAAGCGGGCTCCGCCGGATCCGCTCCTCGGAATTAGCTGATGAGTCCCGCGTCGAGCGCGCGGCGAGCCGCGCTGACCCACCAGTCGAAGGTTTCACGAGCGGCCTTGCCGCCGTGCTCGGTGACGTGCATGGCCATGTTCCAGCCCATCTCGACGATCCCGGACACCAGGCCGATCCGCATGGCTTCTTCGTCGTGGTGCGCACCCGTGATATCGCGGATGTCCTCGAGGATCTCCTCACGTGTGGCGTGGACCTGTGCTGCGCAGCCGGCGAGGAACGAGGCGAATTCGACGATCGGCGGCCCTCGTGTTGCAAGCGCCCAATCGATCACGACGATGCCGTCCGGCTCGAGTGCGATGTTCGGGAGCCACAGGTCGCCGTGCAGCAACGTCGAGCCACTCCGCTGCACAAGCGGCCCAGCCAGGGTGACGGGCTGGTCGTGGATGGCGAAGACGAGTTCGGTGACCTCTCGCGGCGCGATCTCGGCGAAGCGCTCCCATCCTCGGATGCTGAGATCCGGCAACGGGTTGCCGCGATCCCGGAGCGTGCCCATGACCCGCGGGGCGAACGCGGCCAGGCGGTCCTCGACAGGCAGCAGCTGCTCGACATGCTCATCACGGAAGTGTGCGTGCATCGCGACCGCGGCCCGGATGATGCGCCGGCACTGTGATCGGCTGATGCGGCTGCCCCATCCAAGGATCCTGCCGGACAGGTCGCGCATCGCCAGAACCCAGTAGCCGTCTTCGCGCCATGCGCCGACGATCGGGTGACCGATCCCTGGTGGCAGCCGGTCGAGCACTCCTGCCTGCCAGAGGGCGATCTCGCGCACCTGCCCGGGGGGAGAAAAGGCCATGGTGAGGTCCTGCGCGGGATCGAAGCGCTTGAGGATCAGGTGCGAACCGTCGACGAGACGCGCGCGCTCCAGCCGGGCGCCTGATGCCCCGTCGTGGTCCTGGATCGGTGCGCGCTCGACGATCGCGGCCGGCGGCGTCGAAGCGGTCATGGCCGCCCATCGAGGTCGCCGAGGTGATGCTCGGGCGCGCGCTCGAGGAGCACAAGCTCCAGCGCTCCTCCGTCGAGCCCCTCCTGCCGGTGCAGGGTCGCCGCCGCCGTCCTTCCGGTCATGGTTCCTCCGATCTTGGCCGCCGATCGGCCCGGCGGACGGGTCGAGCCTCGTCGCCACCTGCGGATCGCACCGTAGGCGGGGGTCGTGTGAGAGACCGTGTGAGCCGGGAGGCATCTCTCGCCGCGAGGTCACACGCGCCGTCACACGCCGGGCCTGCATGGTTGCTGCCGTCAGCGAAGCCAGGAGGTGGCAGATGGCCAAGGTAGGGAGAGCGACGGCGGCCCAGCATGAGGAGGCGCCGGGGTTCGAGGGGCACTACGGGGAGGTCGACGGATACACGATCGGGTTCGAGTCGTACTCGCAGGACCAGGACGTCGCGCCGCTGTTCAAGGGGCTCCCGAACGATCGGTGCCAGTGCCCGCACTGGGGCGTGGTGTTGAAGGGGCGGCTCATCTTCCGCTACGGCGACGGTGCAGAGGACGTCATCGAGGCCGGCGAGGCGTACTACGCGCCGCCCGACCACACGCCCGTGTTCACCGCCGGGACCGAGGTGGTCGAATTCAGCCCGTCGGCCGACCTCGCGACGACGCTCGAGGTCGTCATGCGCAACCTGGATGAGATGGGAGCTTCCTCCTAAGGGGGCCCTTGTGCCGCACGTCCGGAGCCAGCACGATGTGGGCGTGGGCCTCGCGATCCATCTGCTCGGGGCGCCGGCGGTTCTCATCGACGGCGCCCCGCAGCCTGCGCCGCGCGGCCGCAAGGCGTGGGGGCTGCTCGCCTACCTGCTGCTGACGGCTCGCCCCGTCGCGCGCGAAGAGCTGGCGCAGTTGCTGTTCGCCGAAGCCGATGATCCGCTGGGCGCGCTGCGGTGGAACCTCGCTGAACTGCGGCGCCTGCTGGGCCCGACGGCCGCGATGCAGGGGTCGCCCGTCGTCCTGGAGCTGCCGCCCGATGCGTTCGTGGACATCCGCGCGCTCGCAGGCGGGACTTGGGTTTCCGCCCTGGAGATGCCCGGCCTCGGTCGGGAACTGCTCGAAGGCATGTCCTTCGGCGGCGCGCCCGCCTTCGAGGCGTGGCTGGCCGCGCAACGCCGCCACATGCAGGCTCAGTCAGAGTCGATGCTGCATGAGGCGGCCTTGGCGCGGCTCGCCGCCGGACACGGAGATGACGCGATCAGCCTGGCGGCACGGCTGGTCGCGATGAACCCGTTCGAGGAGAACTATCAGGAGCTGTTGATCCGATCGCTGGCCGCCTCCGGAGACAAAGCTGCCGCCGCACGGCAACTTGCTGCGTGCGTGGAGCTGTTCCGCAAGGAACTCGCCGTCGAGCCCGGCCCCGCGGTCTACGCCGCCGCGGAAGCTACCGGCGTCACCGCGACCGCGACTGCGGCCACGGGCCGGGCCGCGGCTCAGGCGCAGCTCGACGCGGGCGAGGCCGCGATCGGCGCCGGCGTGCTCGACGCTGGCCTGGAATGCCTGCGGCGCGCCGCCGCCGAGGCACACGCGTGCGGGGAGTTGGAGGTGAAGGCGCGCGCCCTGCTCGCGCTGGGAACCGCTCTCACTCATGCTGCGCGGGGCCGGGACGAGGAGGCCGCCGCCGCGCTGCACGAGGCCATCGCCATCGCGCTGCGCGCGGGGAGGCCGCAACTCGCCGGAGAGGCCCACCGAGAGTTGGCGTGGATCGAGATCCTTCGCGCTCGCTACACGCAGGCGCTGCGACAGATCGAAGCCGCGCGCGCGGCCGCCGGCGATCATCCGTTCCTGCGTCTGGGCCGCGGCGCCGTGGCCTATCAGCAGGGGCACTACGGCGAAGCCCTGACGCTGTTCACCGATGCCGTTCACGAGACCGAAGCGGCGGGAGATCGTCGCACGCTCGCACTTGGCCTCGGTGAGCTGGGGCTGCTGTATCTGATGCAAGAAGACCAGCCTGCGGCACGCGCCACGCTGGACCGGGCGCTCGAGGAAGCGCGCACGTTGTCCTGGAATGCCTATCTCCCGTATCCGGAAGCGCTGCTGGGGATCCTCGACGTCGGCGCGGGTGATCTCGACGCTGCGACCGCAAGGCTCGAGCACGCCTTCGCGCTGGGATGCCAGATTCACGACTGCTGCTGGGAGGGGATCGCGGCCGCCGGACTCGCGCTTCTTGACGAGGCCAGGGGAGACGCCGACGCCGCGCTCGAACGGTTCGACGATGCGAGGCTCCGCAGCGTTCGTGAGCCCGACGCGTGGCTCTGGGCGCACGCGTTCGTGCTGGACCGTGCCTGTGCGTTCGCCGTCGGTCACGGGCTCGAGCAAGCCGCAACATGGGTCCAGGATCTCGAGACGCTCGCCGCGCGCACGATGATGCGCGAGTTCCTCGCGCGTGCCTATCTGCACCGGCATGCCCTCGGCGATACCGACGCGTTGGCTGCCGCCGAACTCGTTGCGGCCGAAGTCGACAACCCCGCGCTACGCCGGCGGATCACCGACGGAGCCGCGGCCGACGCCCGTACGAAGGCTGCGTCAGGCGAGATCCTCGGGTAACCGCGAAGCGCGTCCGAATCGCCTATCGGCCGCGTAGGTGCTCGGTGATCACTTCGTCGGTGAGGGGGAGGTAGTCCTGCTTGACTTCTTCGATCCGTGCCATCCGCTGAGCACGGTGGGTGAATAGCCCGCCTTTCCTGTCCGGGTGTTGGTCCACCGGATGGCATAGACATCCAGGCGTGCCCCGAACAGCGCGCGCATGAGGCGCGAAGCCGCTCGTTCTCGGCGCGGAGACGAAGAGCTTCTTCGCGCGGCCTCAAGCTCGCCGTTCGAAGTCTCGTCGCCGGTGCCCATCAGCCCTCCGGTCGCTCGTGGCTTGGCTCATCAATCGGGGATTCGGAGAGACGGGGGAGAGAACTCCACAGCTCGTCGCCGACCACTTCAACCGAGGACCCGGCGCGGAGTCGGCTGGAGAAGACGACTAAGACATCCTGGCCGACCGCCGAGGGCGCAAGAAGACCCTCGAGACCAAGGTAGTGCGCGGCCTCGCCCACCGCCTGGCAGCGTCGGAGATCGTCTCCTCGTAGATCCCTATCGAATACCCCAGCGGCATTTTGGGTCTGGCTTCAGGTCGGTCGCCTCGACATCACGCCTGGGGAGCTGGAGGGCCGGAACCGTCGCAGTGCCCTCTTCAAGACGATGTTCCTCGCCTTCCGTGCAGCGGGCGCGAAGGACTGGCAGTCGAACCTGACTATCTCCGTGGACCACTCTGGGGTGATGCACAAGCTGCAGTTCCACCACATCTTCCCGAAGAAGGTACTGGCTGGCACATACACCTCGCGGGAAGCGGACGACATCGCGAATCTCGCCTTCATCGCCGGACGAACGAACCGAGCGATCTCCGCCAAGCCACCGAGCACGTACTTCCCACCTCTGCTCGACCAGCTCGGCCAGGAGCCTTTCGATGCACAGTGCGTGCCCACCGAAGAGTCGCTACTTGCCGTGTCCGCCTACAAGGACTTCGTGGCCAAGCGACGCGCTCTCATCGCCGCCAGACTGAACGAGTTCCTCGGCACGTAGGAACGTGTCTATCCGGGGCCCGCTGGTCCCGTCCGGCCAACGATTCCGTGGGCTAATTCGGACAAATCGGTTCATCCGTCTCCGTTTTCCCCTTGACAGACGGGTAAGGCTGTTGCACTGTTACACCGTAACAGATAGGGGAAGACTCGAGAGAGCTAAGAAAGGAGGGCACCGATGGAGACCATCCCCGTTCGATTCCCGAAGGACAAGTACGCCTCGCTAAAGACGCTCGCCGCCATGCGGGGGGAAACGCCAGGCGCCCTTCTCTCCGAGGCGTTTCAGGAATACCTGAACCAGCACGAGGAAGAGTTCACGCGGCTATTCCAGCACGCTCAGAAGTACGTCGCGTCCAAGGACTACGAGGGCCTAACGCGACTCGTGGACGAGAGTCGTTCGCGTCGCGTGGAGCGGGCTACGGCACGAGTACGAGAGGCTCGTTCGTAGCCCACCTCACGTTCTTGTCTCGTGCACCCAGGCGAAGACCACCTCGTCTGGAGATCGCGCTCCCGTAGGCCATTCGTCTCCTGCCGCAAGTTCCTCGAGCGGATTCCTAACCTCGGGGAAGAGGCTTGCGAGAGCTACGGATGCCCATGTCTCATCCATCTCGACTTCTCCGGGTATGAGTTTCATTGAGATCGCCACCCAGAGGGCAGCCACGTTCTGCTCCTCCTCATAGACGAGTCGGATGCGAACTCGGTCCGCCAAGATTCCGCGGACCTCTGATCCCGGTTGCGCACGAGCCTCGGCGATGAGTTGCGGAACCTCATCGATCAGAGATGTTGCGAAGTTCCGGGATTCGCTCGCGAAGAGGAGTTCGTAGTCCTCACGATCGGGGAGCAGGTGCCCATCGGCATCGAGCTTCTTGAAGTAGGGGTAGGCGTCGTCCCGCGCTCCGGATCGATGAATGGCCGATGCGAGAAGCCAGACGACGTCCTCGGCCTCGTCATGCCAAGTCGCTCCTCGCATCCTCCCCGCGTGCAGAGAATAGACCTCAACCTTGGATGTGAGAGGTTGGACCTTCTCCAAACCGATCGGTGACTGCGACCGCTGCCCATCGAAAGCCTGGACAACGGGGTCGTCGATCTCAGATAGGGGTGCGTTCACTTTGTTCTCGTCGAGGCCCAGATCCTCGTCGAGGCACCGAACCGTGATCCGAAGTCTCCAGCTCATCTGAGCAACCTCACTGCGCTGTCTGTGCAGCAATCACACTTACGAACTCGAGTTCTGCCCTCCGCGCCCGGCGGGAGGCCGTGGATCTCCTTCGGAAGCTCGAGTAGCCCGTTGACGGCGAACTCCTCCGTCGCGCGCTCGGCGAGGCATCAACCCATGGGGTAGACGTTGCCGATCTCGACGAGGTGCCAGCCCTTGCCGGTGCGCAGGAAGTGCGTCGCGCTTACCTCCCAGCCGACCGAGGCGACCTTGCTCGCTGCCGGCGGTACCTTGAGCGGCCCGATCTCCTCGCCGTCTGGCCCCCGGAACCAGAGCATCCCCGGCTCGACCTTCGAGATGCTCACCATGTCGCCGACGATGTCGAGGTCCTCGATGGCCTTCCCGCGCACCGGCGCCTCGGTGAGGTCATAAAGCAACGATGTGAGCTTGTCCGCGCGCGGCAGGTTGCGTCCGGCGTCGGTCGCGATGTCGATCGCATCCTCGGCGTCTTCGGCTGGCACGTAGCCCTTCTCCACGAGCCAACCCACGAAATCTCGCATCACCGGTCCGGCGCGCTCGGCGATCCACTGCGGACCGAGGACCTTGCGGATCACGTACCAATCGAGGAACCCGCCGATCTCGCCCAGGATCTTGTCGGGCCCGAAGGTCCGGCAGAACGAGCCGGCCTCCTCATCGACCTCCCAGCGGCTCCTCCATAACTCCTCTTCGGCCGGGTCGAGCGCCTGGTACGCGTACCCGTCGAGGCATCCCTCGAAGGTCTCGATGATCCCCTGGTACTTCTGGAACGTGCTCTTCGCCAGTTTCTGCTGGCGCTCGGCCAGGTACTCGGCGAACACGTCGGCGATGCTGGGCTTGGCGACGTCCATGGTCTCCCCCTGTCGGTCAGGCCACAGGCTACGACTCGCCCTCCCGGAGGCGCCACGCCGCCATCGGGTGCTGGGGAAGATCGGGGTTGGCGTCTAAGCCATCGAACAGAGGCAGTGGATCGAACCGCCGGCGCTCGTAGAACTCGTCGAGGTACGCCCGCTCCCGGTCGCCGAGGGTCAGGATCTCGCGCAGAACGGGTTCACAGGCCTTGCGGAGCTGGTCGAGCGTCGGGCGCGCGTCCCTGCGCAGCGTCGGCCACAGCACGTTGCGGATCTCCCGCTCCTCGATATCCCCGACGTGCGGCCGCTCCAGCCGCTGACGGAAGTCGTCGGGTCGGAAGCTGCCGAGCAGGATCGTCGCCGCTCGGAGCCGGTCGTGGTCGCCCATCGCGCCATGCTGCGCGAGCGTCGCTGTGTCGATCAGGTCGCGCGGCGCCGCGCGTCCCAGCAACGCGGCGAGCTTGCCGGCCACGACCTCCTCGCGCGCGGTCACCGTCACGACCGATGGGTCGCCGGGAAACACCGAGCGGAACAGCACGCGCTCGGGCTGCCAGATCGGGACGCGCAGCAGCCAGTTGATCTCGACCTTGACGATGTCGCGGTTCCCCGCGATGTTCGTGTACGACAGGTCCCAGCCGGTGAGCCCGTACGACGCGCGCTTGGCGAACTCGTATCCCTGCGCGCTCGCGATGCGCTCGAAGAACTCCTCGACCCGCGGACGCGCGGCGAACATCCCGTCTCGGTCGATCGCGCCGATGAAGTTCAGGTCGATGTCCACCGACAGTCGAGGCGCCTCCGGCAGGAGCACGAAGTTGATCGCCGTTCCTCCCTTGAGCGCGAGCTGCGCGCCGAACTCGGAGTGCTGGGTGATCTCGCGCAGGACGTGCTCGAGGCGCGCGACCTTCTCCAGCGTGGTCGGCTGATAGCCGGCGTCGCCGGCGATCCTGCGGATGAGGACGGGATCGACCGGCATCTACACCTCGGTCAGACGCTCATCGAGCGATCGCGGCACGAGGACACCCCACTCGCGATCGAAGCGGTTTGGACCCTCCCGCTCGAACGGTACCGCGCCCTTCGGGAGCAGCTCACGCAGCCCCGCGCGCGCGCCATCGGGGAAGCCCCAACGGTCCTCGAACCGCGACAGGACCCAGCCGGCCTTCGCGGCGAGGCTCTTGCGCGCGTAGCGGCGGACGTAGTTGAGCACGCGTTCGTGGTTGATCGAGGGGAACGAAGCGACCGAGCGCAGGAGCTCCTCGAGGCCGCCGGCATACTCGGGCCGATCGCAGCAGTCCACCAGCGTCCGCTCGCGATCGGTGACGCGAACCTCGACGCCCTCGCGGGTGAGCGGCTGCCCACCGAAGTCAACGGGGGCAACCACGAACCGCAGACGAACATCTCCCACCGCGAAGCCTCGGCGCCAAGTCTCGACGACCACCGCCACCTCGTTGAAGCTCGAGTAGGCGACGCCGTGCAGATCCAGCGCCGCGTGGAACGCAAGAAGGCCAGTCGGCGCCGCCTTTGCGGCGACCAAGTAGGGGTCGGGGCGGTAGGTTGCCGGGTCGGACCCTGGCGGCATGACGCAGTAGAGACCTTTTCGGACGGCGCCTAACTGTCCTCGGCGCTTCGCGTAGAGGACCGCCTGCCAGGCAGCATGGTCAGAGAGCCCGTAGCGTTCCTTCACCTCGGCCAACGTAAACACCTGAGCTCTCAGGAAGTCGTCAGCCAGTCGCGAGGTCATGTCCTTAGCTCCAATCTACGGAACATCTAGAAGGATTATAGATGTACTTCATTCAGGGACTAACCCTTCCCTTGGACTCGCGCTGTTCGGGAGCATTGCTGCTCGAACATCTGTTCGCAAGCCAAGAGTCGAACGCTTCCATCAGACCCTGAAACTGTTCCTGGCACAGCAGGATCCTGTGGTGACCATCGCCGAGCTTCAGCTCCAGATCGATCGCTTCGTCGCCTACTACAACGATGAGCGGCCGCACCGAGCGCGCGGGCGCATCACGCCGCGTACGGCCTTTGACGCGCTGGACAAGGCGCGCCCGACCGCAGCTGCGATCACGATCGGTGCCGGTGTGCGCGTGCGCCGCGATCGCATCGACGTCCACGGCAAGGTCTCGTTGCGCTACCGCACACGGCTGCACCGTCGCGCGCGGCCGCCGATGCGACCCCGACCGCGACATCGCCCAAGCAGCCGCCGACTTCTACCTGCTGGAGGCCCTGGCCAACATCCGCGGAGACGCCGTCGCCGTCGACCTGCTCGCCGCACACGAGAGGCGGCTCGCCGAGGAGTTCGCGACCTACCTCGACATGGCCGTCGGCGGCGAGCTCCGCTACGCCAAACGCTACCTGTCCGAGCTGCCCGAAGAGCTGGAGCCGTTCTTCCGCGAGGTCTCCGACACCGGACGCGGCAAGGCGTGGCTGGTGTGGACCGTCATCCGGCGCAAGTTCGGCCTCGACGCCCTCGACCTTGCGGAGCACGCCTTCCATCAGCGCGGCTGGCGGGAGAACTTCGGCGGCTACCCGTGGGTGCTGGCCGTGCGCGCGCTCCGGCCCTACCTGCAAGGCAAGCGCACGCCGAGGCTGTTCGTCGATCAGTGCTTCAACCTCCAGCACAACACCGGCTGCATATTGAACAAGCTCTATAACGTGTCCAAGCTGCCCGAGGTCCTCGAAGCCCACGGCGCCGACGACTACCCGCTCTTGCTCGCCCACGCATCCAAAGAAGTGCGGCATCGGTGGCGCCGCCAGGACTGGCTCCGACGCCGCGACTACGACCCCACCTGGCTCGGCGTGCAGATACTCGACAGCTACGAAGACGTCGCCTGATCAACTTCGGAAGGAGAGACCGATGACTAAGAAGACCGAACCCCTCGACGCCTACTGGGACGACCTCTACTTCGACGATGGCGCCCCCGACTGGGACGGCCCTACCCACAACCGACGCTTTCCCACCGCCCCCGCGCGGCTCGCACCATGGCAGCCCCAATGTCGCACTGGCGTGAACCTGTCGACCTGCTCGAAGGCGTCACCGTGTTCGCCTCCGCATGGTTCGACCGGCCCCAAGGGCACATCGACATGGACTGGCCCGAGGTCGGCCTCTACCTCGACGGAAGTTGGGCCAGCGTCACGATGCTCTGCTCCCCGGGGTTCCGCCCTCGCTTCGCGCGGTTCCGACCGTCCAAGCTGCTCGTCTATCCATGGCCCGACCTCGGTGTCCCACGCGAGCCGGCTAGGTTCACGCGCGCGCTGCGATGGATCCTGCACCAAGCCGCCCAAGGCAAGCGCGCCGAGATCGGCTGCGCCGGCGGCCACGGCCGCACCGGAACCACCCTCGCCACCATGCTCGTCCTGCAAGGCATGAGTCCCAAGCGAGCGGCGCAGCGCGTCCGGCGCACCTACTGCCACGAGGCGATCGAAACCCGATCGCAGATGCACATGATCCACACCGCAGGATGAACCGCGTCTCCCGGCCGGGCGAAAGCCCGGCCGGGCCCTTCCCTGTCTTGCACCACCGTTCACGCTGAGCACTCGGTCGAGGCACGAACGCAGGCAGTCCTCGAGGGCTTCTCACCCGTAGGATGCCATCCACCCTTACGGCGGTTCGGGCGCGGAAGCTGGCGCTTCTTCGAAAGCGAGGTCTTGTCGAACTCATGGAAAGGGTTCCGCTCAACTCGAGGAGCGTTGCCTCAGTTGGATACGAGCCATCCAAAGGGGTGCTGGAGATCGAGTTCCGCAGCGGTGAGGTGTACGAGTACTTTCTCGTTCCGGAATCGGCCTTCTCCGAACTCCTCGACGCGCCGTCGGCCGGGGAGTACGTCAGCAATCAGGTTCGAGGTCGCTATCCCTACCGCCGCGTGAGATAGGCTGCCGAAGGCTTTGCTCTGGGGCATCGTGTCCGAGTCGAGCCCTAGTTCCCACTCTTCCCAGACTGGACTGCAAGTCCCCATCGGCATAACGTCGGGCGACGAGAGTTACATTAAGGTAGTTACGTGCGGGTAATCTGGGTGCGGGGTTCCCAGTTTATTCCAGAAGGAGGGTCGGACCACCTTGGGCAAAACAGCGGACCTACGGACCGTGCTGGCGGCGGTGAGCGAGCAGGTCGAGCCCCGGAAGCTGGAGCGCCTGGCTGAGGTTCTCGAAGCTGCCCTGGGGCGGCCTCTGGCAAAGAGCCGGCTGGATGATCCAGTCATCGTCCGACGCGCCTTGGTGGAATACCTGCGACAGCGGGGCACGAGCGCCGGGATCATCCAGTCCTTCGAACAGCTCTTCATGGGGATAGCGCGACGGGCTGCCCTTCTGGGGCTCGCTCCGGTCCCGCCGGAGGGCCCGTGGAGCTTGACGTGGCAGCGTGTTCTCGACGCAGTCGGGACGCCCGGATCGAAGGCCGCGCTGCGCTCCTTCGCGGCGTGGGCTACCAGCAAGGGAACTCAGCCCCTCGACGTGGACACCTCCGACCTCGAGCGCTGGTCGAAGGACCTGGCCATGCCTGCTGGCACTGCCCGCCTAGTGGAGGAAGCACTCGCCGACTGGCGCGAACTGTCGCAGTCAAAGCCCCCGACTGGCGCAACTCTGAGGGAAGAGAGGCTGAGGTTGAAAGCGCTTCGCGGCTCTGTCCGCCGAGAGGCGGTTGCAGAATGATCGGCACGACAGCGGAAGGACGCTGAACATAGGTGGCCCTGCTAAGCGTCGCCGACCTCTTTTGCGGCACCGGAGGTTTCTCGAATGGATTCGAGCAGACCGGTGTGTTCCGTACCGCGCTTGGAATCGACATCAAGCCGGCCAGCATCGAAACGTTCGCCGCTAATCACCGGCATGCACTCGCTATCTGTGAAGACATCAGAGAGATTGGGATTCGCGATCTGGCCGACAAACTGGGAGGGAAGTCGCTCGATGTGATTCTTGCAGGCCCCCCTTGCCAAGGGTTCTCTTCGATTCGACCCTATCGTTCAATCAACGAGAACGATCCAAGAAACTCCCTCTTCGAACAGATGGTCTTGCACGTCGAGTTCTTCAGGCCGCACTTCGTTGTCTTCGAAAACGTAGTTGGGCTGCTTCATCACAAGCGTGGAGCCACTATAGGTTCGATCAAGGAGGCGCTCCAATCTCTCGGCTACTCGGCAGATATTCGAGTTCTGAACGCCGTCCACTTCGGGGTACCACAGAAGCGTGAAAGAGTCGTCCTCATAGCGAGACGAGGGAGAGTATTGCCTCGGTTCCCGGAGCCAACGCATCATTACAACGGCAAGAGCATGGCGGGAAAGCTTGCTTCTTCCACGCCTCCCCTATTTTCGTTGGATCTCCCGCCGGCGTTGGCGATAAACGACGCCATCAGCGACCTCCCGCCCGTGTCTGCTGGGGGAGAGGCCACGGAGTATCCCAAGAACGTGGTCGTCAGCGAGTATGCCAACGCTCGACGTAACGGGTGCCAACGACTCACTCTTCATTCATCGACGAAGCACACGTCTAGGATGCTCGAGATCATCCGCCATGCTGGAAGCAACCGCTGGGCTCTCCCGGAGGGACTAACGACGAGTGGATTCAGTTCCTCTTACTCACGCCTTGATGGTGACCAGCCCTCGACGACCATCACCGTGAACTTCGTGCACCCGGCTTCGAATCGTTGCATCCATCCAATCCAGGATCGAGCACTGACGCCTCGTGAAGGAGCTCGGATCCAGAGCTTCGATGATGACTTTGAATTCAGGGGTTCTCGAACGGAGATCGTCAAGCAGATTGGTGAGGCCGTTCCTCCGCTGCTGGGACGCGCTATCGCCGACGCCGTCTTGGCGCAGTGGTGAGCGCCTCTTGCCGCAGGTTCAGTTCGTATCTGCTTCGGGGACCAAGCGGCGCGTACGTCGGATCAAAGTAGACAACCTTCAGTTCGGCCATTCCTTGCTTGTTCACCACTGCGGTCTTTCCTGAGTCGCCTGCAGTATTACTAGTGTTGAAGTGCTTCGCGTCGAGGTGCCCGAAACGCATCTCCCAAATCCAGATGACGTCGCCACGTTCGCCGACCGTGTAGTTGCCGTTCTTGTCTCCGAGAACGTAGCGGCAGGTCAGGTAGTGCCCAGTCTTAGGGAGGTGCCCCTTCGGGTTGTTACGTTCGAGCGCTACCTTGATTTCGATGTTCTCCGCCTTCGGGACTGCGGCTCGGAGGTCCTGATACTTGTGGGGGCCAGCTCGATCGAAGACCCCGGCCGATGCTCTCACAATGCCGCCTGCGAGGATGTTGCCGATCATTGAAGACAGGTTGGCGAGTTCGACCGTTTCCGCTAGACGCGGGGATTCGGATGCTACGAGCTGTGCGTCGATCACGTCGAGCGTGGCGTATGCGGAGTTCGCACCGGCGAGCAACATGTCCGTCGTCAGCCCGCATCCGACAGTGCCCTGTAGCTGTAGACGCTCACGGTCAAGCATCCTCTTCAATGTTGGGTCTCCCCCAGCCTGAACAGGTGTTGAGCTACGAGAGGGGCAGAAAGCGGAACTCGGGCGATCCCTCCAGCCCAAGGTAAGATCGACATGCCGCTCATCTGGAGGCAACCATCGCTGCGACTTCTCGGGCGACCGTTTCGGGATCGTCGTGTTCCCAAACACGCACGACCACCCACCCAGCCTCGCGCAGAAGACGATCCGTTTCGCCGTCCCGCCTCTTGTTGGCCGCCAGCTTCTCCTGCCACCAGTGACGGTGAGCGCGCGGCACGGTCCGGTGGTCCGCGCAGCCGTGCCAGAAGCACCCGTTCACGAAGACCGCGACCTTCTTCGCAACGAAGGCTATGTCGATCGTTCTGCGGACCCCCGGGAGCGCGCGCCTGTGCAATCGGTACCCTCGGACACCAAGAACTCTGAGAGCCTGGCGAAGCGCCAGCTCAGGCCTCGTCTCGGTCCGCGCCTGCTGCTGCATACGTCGCCTGACCTCGGGTGACGAGGGAGGTGGGACTGCGCGGCTAGCCATCGATCCAGCATAGTAGCTACGTTCGATCGAAACGCTACCCTCGGGAGGCTGGCGACCCAGCCAGGCTGCTGTGTGTCGCCCAGCCTTCCGGGGATGGGCCGCACCGGGTGTCGACCGCCGAGCCGCGTGGGAGAGGGGCATCGTAGACCTTCCTCGGGCGGCCCTCTCCACGTCGGCGGCCCAGTGTCGATCCTCCGGCCAGCGCTTCAGTCGATGAAGGCGTCGCCTACATGGTCAAGCCGTGCATCCAATCCTTCGGGTCTATCGGTGCCGCAGGAAGGCTAGCCGTGGGTGAGAATGTGCTGGGCCACTACCCCGGGCGAGCGGTGGCGGGACCGCATTAGCCACCTGGAGGGGCTGTCGGCCGGTGGGCCGCAGAAGAAGTATGAGTCTCGGAACCCCTGAATGCGCGCCGCCTCGCGGACAGAAATCGTGCGGTGTCGTGTGGGATGCACTGGGAGTGCGCGGTGCCCGGCTACGAGGGTTCGAGCGAGGTCCCGCTCCAGTCGTCTGTAAGAGATCGGTCCCCGCCCTGGTCGTATCTTCCTGATCTTGGATATCACAGCCCTGGAATGGCGCATGGTCGAGGCGTTTCCGATGAACGTCTCAGCCGGCGTCTTGATCCACTCGGCGCGAACGCCTGGACCGAGCGCCGGAAGACCCTCCAGGGCCGCCATGAGGGTGGGGGTCTGTGCGTGACCATTCGCGGCGGCACGCCCAGGCAGCTGGTGCGTTGGCTCCGGTTCGGGGGGAAGCTGGCGCCTGCGACCTCGTCTGGCGACGATGAAGTAGCGAAGGCGATCTTGGGGGACGCCGAAGTCCCAGGCTCGGAGAAGATACGAGGTGTGCGCGTAGCCGCGCGCCCTCAGGGATGCCTCGATCCTGTGCAAGAATGGCTGACCGTTGACCCGTCGAAGGCCTGGTACGTTCTCGATTACGACGAATCTCGGTCGCAGCTCTTGAGCGACTCTCGTTACGTCCTTGAACAGGAGATTTCTCGGGTCACCAGGTTCCCGCGCGCCGGCGGCCGAGTACCCCTGGCAGGGGGGTCCGGCTAGCACCGCCTCCGGGTTGGGTAGTCCGGGAACGATCTCACGAATGCGTGCCGCCGTGAGCTTTCGAACGTCACCTTCGATAACGGGTACGCCGGGATTGTTCACCCGATAGGTCTGTGCGGCGTGGCGGCTGAGTTCGACTGCAAGACCCACGCGGAAGCCAGCCCCGATGAACCCGGTTCCTAGTCCGCCGGCTCCTTCATCACTGCGTGCCTCGCCTCCGATGCGTCTCGTACATCCTCACCGCGACCAACAAGCCGGACGCCGCGGTGAGGGCGGCGACGGCCCAGATCGCCGCCGCGATGCCGAGCGTGTCGGCGACGAGGCCGGCGAGCAGCGCGCCGACGGCGAACCCGGCGTCGCGCCACAGGCGGTAGACCCCGACGGAGGAGGCCCGCCAGCGGGGATGGGCGACGTCGCCGATCGCGGCGAGCAGGGTCGGGTACACCATCGCGGTGCCTGCGCCGAGCAGGATCGCGCCGGCAGCCCAGGGTGCGAAGCCCCGCGTCGCGGCGATGAGTGCTATCGCGCCGGCTTGCAGCCACATGCCTCCGGCGATCAGCCATTTGCGGCCCACCCGATCCGAGAGCGCTCCGGTGACCAGCTGCCCGGCGCCCCAAACGGCCGGATACAGCGCGGCGAGCGTGCCGATCGCGGCGACCGAGAGACCGGCGCGGGCGAAGAACAACGGGAACAGCCCCCACGCCATCCCGTCGTTGAGGTTGTTGACCAGCCCCGCCTGACTGCAGGCCGACAAGGCGCGATCCTTGAAGCTGGTGATCGTGAACACCTCGCGCGTCGACAGACCCTTGTGCATCGCTTCGTCGGTGGTCACGTGGCTGGCGGCCTCGTGGCGGACGTGCGCGTGGGTCTCGCGCACGAAGATCGCCGAGAGGCCGAGGCCGAGGCCGGCGTAGGCGAGGCCGAGGAAGAACGGCGCGGGACGCAGACCGGCGTGCTGGGCGATGAAGCCGGTGGCGAGCGCGGTGATCGCGACGGCGCCGTAGCCGGATGCCTCGTTGAAGCCCATCGCCATGCCGCGGCGTTCCGGTCCGACGAGGTCGATCTTCATGATCACCGTCGTGGACCAGGTGAGGCCCTGGTTGATGCCGAGCAGGACGTTGGCGAACACGATCCAGCCCCAGGCGGGCGCCCACATGATCAGCAGCGGCACCGGAAGCCCGATGAGCCATCCGGCGACGAGCACAGGCTTGCGGCCGACGCGGTCCGAGAGCGTGCCGGCGAAGAAGTTGGTCAGCGCTTTGACGGCGCCGAAGGCGACGATGAACGTGAGCGCGGCGGTGAATGCCTCAAGGCCGAAGACTCGTTCGGCGAGCAGCGGCAGCACGGTGCGCTCCTGACCGACCATGCCTCCGACGAGGGCGTTCACTCCGACCAGCAGCGAGAACTGCGCGAGGTTGGCTCGCAGCCCGAGACGGACCGTCGCGGGATTGGTCGTCATCGTGTCCGCTCGAGCGTTCCGCCGGTGGCGCGGCTCCAGTCCGGCGGGCCGCCGCGGAGCACCGCGACGTCGCTGCGGCCGGTGCGTTCGAGCAGGCTCGCGCCGGTCATGCCTCGCTCGCCGTGCCCGCACATGACCGCAACCGGTCCGGTCGCGACGGCCTCGGCGTTGCCGTCGAGCGAGCCGAGCTCGACGTTGAGGGCGCCGGGGATGTGGCCGGCGGTGAACTCGCTTGACTGGCGGATGTCGAGGATCCGGCGGCCGGCGAGCGCATCGGCGTTGACCAGCGGCGTGCGCGTCATGGTGAATCCGGCAGCGTGCCAGGCGGCCATGCCGCCGTCGAACTCGCCGGCGACGTTCTCGTAGCCGATCTTGAGGCATTGCCGGACGAGCTCGGCGCGATCTTGCTCGGGATCCAAAACGAAGATCAGCGGACGGTCGGGCTCGACGAGCCAGCCGAGCCAGCTCGCGAACGCGGGACGCAATGCGATCGACAGCGCGCCGGCGATGTGTCCTTCGGCGTAGCGGTCGATCGGGCGCGCGTCGATAAGCTCGGCGCCACCATCCAGAAGCTGGCGTGCGTCGTCGACTGCGAGGCGCTCGAGCACCGGCCAGGCGTCGCCGTAGACGCGCGGGCCGAGCCGGTTCACCTCGCGCAGGCGAAGGAAGTAGCGCGGATAGGTGCCGAGGCCGCCGAGTAGCACGGCGACGAACGCATCTTCATCAGGTGCCGCGAGCAGCGGGTTGGTCGCCCGTTCGCGCCCGATGGTCGTCACCCGCTCGCCGCCCGCCGGCGCGGAGCAGAACGACCCGGCGCCGTGGGTGGGGTAGACGGGGAGGTCGTCGGGCAGTGCGAGCAGGTGCTCGCGAACCGATCGGTACAGAGCGCGCGCGAGTCGCTCGGTCTCCTCCGGCGCGATCAGGTCCGTGCGTGCAACCGAGCCGACGATCAGCGAGCCTCCGGTAAAGACCGCAAGCGGCCGCGACCCGTCGAGCAGCAGATAGGCGAGGTGCTCGGGCGTGTGCCCGGGCGTGGCGAGCGCGCGCAGCGTCAGATCGCCCACGGGGATCTCGTCGCCATGGCCGAGGCCTCGGTGCGGGAAGTCGATTCCTCCCGCCGCCGGGGCGAGGATGGTGGCGCCGGCCGCTTCGAGCTCGCGGCTTCCCGAGACGAAGTCGGCGTGCAGATGCGTCTCGGCCGTCCAGGCGATACGCAGGCCCCGGCGCTCGGCCTCGGCCCGGTAGGGGACGGGGTCACGGCCCGGATCGACCGCAAGGGCTCGGCCACCGCCGACCTCCACCAGATACGAGGAGTTACCGAGGCCTTCGTCGACGAGCGGGATGATCTCCACGGCTGCTCCTTCCGATGGTCCCCGAGCCGGGGGGCCGGACGGCCCTCCCATCGAACCCGGTCCTGATCTACTATTATTCCAGAGTTCTTTAGAAGAATTGAAATCGACCCGGGGGCGTCATGAACGGCCGTCAGGTGAAGGACACGCTCTACGAGCAGTTCGCGCGCATCGGCAAAGCCGTGGCGAGCCCCAAGCGCATAGAGTTGCTGGACCTGCTCGGCCAAGGGGAGCGCACGGTCGAGGCGCTGGCGGAGGCGGCCTCGATGGGGATGACCAACACCTCCGCGCACTTGCAGGTGCTGCGCCGGGCGCGCCTGGTCGAGGTGCGCAAGGAAGGCACCAAGGTCTTCTGTCGCCTCGCCGACGACTCGGTCGCACGCTTTTTCGCCGCGCTGCGCGATCTGTCTCGCGCTCGCCTGACCGAGGTCGAGCAAACGGTGCGCGACTACTTCGTGGCCCGCGACGACATGGAGCCGGTAGGCCAGGCTGAGCTGGCGCGCCGGCTGCGCCGCGGCGACGTCGTCGTGCTCGACGTGCGGCCCGCCGAGGAGTACGCCGCTGGACACATCCCCGGCGCGCGATCGATCCCGCTGGACGAGCTCGGACGCCGCCTCAAAGACTTGCCCCGCAACGCGGAGGTCGTTGCCTACTGTCGCGGCCCGTACTGCGTGCTCGCGCCGGCGGCCCTTCAGATCCTGCGAAAGAAAGGCCTGCGCGCCCGCCGGCTCGCGGACGGTTTCCCCGAGTGGCGCCTGGCGGGTCTGCCGGTGGCGGTGGGAGAGGAGTGAGCGGCCATGAACGTGCTCGTCGTGCTCAACGACCCCCCCTACGGGAACGAGCGCTCCTACAACGGGCTTCGCCTTGCGCGATCCCTCGCGCACGCCGACGGGACCGAGGTTCGCATCTTCCTGCTCGGTGATGCCGTCGGCTGCGCGGTCGCGAACCAGAAAGTCCCCGAGGGTTACTACCACCTCGACCGCATGCTCGAATCCGCCGCCCGCCACAGCGCCGAGATCGGCTGCTGTGGAACGTGTATGGACGCGCGCGCGATCTCCGAAGAGCGTCTGGTCAAAGGCGCGCACCGGTCCTCGATGGAAGAACTCACCGAATGGGTCGGCTGGGCCGACAAAGTCGTGAACTTCTGAGGAGCAGGCGATGAGAGAGCGAACGGTTGCGGTGCTCGGCGGCGGGATCGGCGGCATCGTCGCCGCGCGCAGTCTGCGGCGTCGCCTCGACGGTCAAGCTCGGGTCGTGTTGATCGATCGCTCGCTGACGTTCAGTTTCGCACCCTCGTATCTGTGGGTGATGTCCGGCGCGCGGCAACCCGAGCGGATCACCGCCGATCGACGCCACGTCGAGAAAGCCGGGCTGCGAGACACGAGGGACGACAAGGACGTCGGCACGCTCGAAGAGCAGTACGGCCGAGACTAGCGTCGTCGTAGCCGCGTGCGTGGGCGATGAGCCTGCCGGGTGTGTGAGCGTGCGCATCACCGTGTCGATGTCGTTTCACGGTCCAGTTCCATTCAGCGCGGGCGGCGCAGACCTGCCAGGGTGACCGCAACGAGCCGGCGGACAGCGGCCTTGGACTGCATGTTCCTCGCCGCCGCGAGGGAGTGAAGGCAGTAGCTCGCAAGCTCGTCCGGCGCGATGTCGTCCCGCACGTCTCCGGAGGCTGCGGCTTCGGTTAACAACTCTCGGATCATGTTCCGGAGTTTCTTCTCCGCTCGGGGGACCTGTTCGTCGCGATGTAAGAACGCCGCGAGCTCTGTGTCGTGGTGTCCCCGTGACTCGTGAGCGATATTCGCGTAGGCGTGCAGGACGGCTTCGAGCCGCCCGCTGTCGTCGGCGGCTTGTTCTCGCATGTCGGCGAGATGTGCGAGGTGAGCATCGATCTGGCGTTCGTGCCAGGCGTGCAGGATCGCCTCGACGTCGGGGAAGTACTTGTAGAGCGTTGCTCGTCCGATGCCGGTTTCCGCGGCGATCCGCGACATCGTCACGGCGAGCAGACCATGCTCTGCGGCGAGAGCTGCGGTCGTGTTCAGGATCGCCTCTCGCACCTCGCGGCGGTGGGATTCGATCGTGTCGTTCCAGAGCTTCGGCACTCCCCGAGTATACATGGTGACAAGAGACGAGACATCTTGATTTGACACAGACACTCTGTATCGCTAACGTCGCAACGTGGTGCCGGTCTGGAGAGCGACGACGTGCCAGCGGAGGCGACGGAAGATGAATGACCATCCGCCTTCGCCTGAGGCGGGGGTCGAACCCGACCGCGGGGCGAAGCCCGGCATGCCGCGCTGGGTGAAGGTGTTCGTGATCATCGCGGTCGTCTTGATCGTGGTCGTCGTCATCGGACTTGTCACCGGCCAACTCGGTCCCGGAGGTCCTCACGGCCCTGGCCGCCATCTGGGCGCCCGGAGCAACGCCACATCCGCCCGCGTCGCGCTCGAGGTCGCCTGCCACCAGCAGGGTCACTACGAGGCAGGGATGCGCGGCCCGGTCACGGTCATTTGACTCAGGTTCTCAACCCCGAGGGATAGCGGGCTATGACCATGGCGCCAGGCCTCCGCAGGTTCGCGCTCGCCGTGCATCTCACGCTCTCGATCGGTTGGATCGGCGCGGTGGCCGCGTACATGGCACTCGACGTCGCCACTGCGACGAGCCATGACACTCAGCTCTTGCGTTCCGCCTACCTGGGGATGGACCTGATCGCGCGCACCGTCCTCGTCCCGCTGGCCTTCGCTTCGCTAATCACCGGGCTCGTCATGTCGCTGGGGACCAAGTGGGGGTTGTTCCGCCATTACTGGGTCCTCATCTCCCTGGTGATGACGATCGTCGCAACCGCCGTCCTGCTGGTGGAAAGGCGAACGATCAGCCACCTCGCCGGCGTCGCAGCAGACCCGACAACCTCGGCCGACGAGCTGCGAGCCCTGGGGAGCACGCTGGTCCACTCCGTCGGCGGCACCGTTGTGTTGGTGGTGATCTTGGTGCTCAATCTGTACAAGCCGCAAGGCATGACGCGGTACGGGTGGCGCAAGCAGCAAGAGGAACGAACGCAGCGCGGGGGTCGTACGGCTCCGTAGATTCAGCGATGCATGTTCGGCCGGGGCCATCGTCTCAGGAGTCCTAACAAACTCGTCTTGCACACGGTAACCCGCCACCGAACGAAGGACGTACCGATCCCTGCTTCCGCGAGTTCTTCGGGGTTCGGTCCGTGGTTGTCGCAGCAGGACACGATGCGTCCGTCCACGACGACCGTTGCAGTGTCTTGATCCCGTAGGCGGCTCACTGATCCGAAAGAGCCTTTCGGACTGCGCTCGATCTATTACCGCAGATCAGATGCCCTAGCGGAGGCGGAGAGAATCGAACTCACCCACCGGTGCAAAACACCGGTGCACCGGTTTTGAAGGGCATCCACGTTGGTCCCGTGTCATCCCGTCTGGCCCATCGAGACGCGTTTGGGCAGGTCACGTTCGGTGCGTCGTCCCACCTGGCCCAGCCAGTCTCGGTCTGTTCCGTTGCGTTTGGCCCCAACATGGCCCCAGGGCGGTCTATCGCTGCCTCGTCCAAAGGGGCACCTCAGGGCCATTCGGCCGGCCGCGACGGGACTCCTACAATATCGAAGCGCCACGCGAGGAGGTAAGTGAATTGGGGACGGGCTATCTCGATCATGCCATCCACGTCCTGTTGTCGAGGCACCCTTCCTGCGTAGGGTCGGTCCAACAGAACGCCGTCACGTACGACTCTGCACGATGGAGGTCGATCCTCAAGGCGGTCGGCGCCGACGTGGATTCTGCGCTGTTCAGCACCGACGCGATCTCGCGAGAGGATCTGTCCGAGAGGGCCCATCGTACTGATGCCACTGCCGTAGATCGGATCCGAGGAAGCGTACGGGGAGATGAAGCGTCGTGAGTGAAGTTCGCGAAGTCTTCTTGCTCGGCGCCGGGTTCTCCCATGTCGTCTCGAAGGAGATGCCGCTGACCAAGAAGCTCGGCGAGGCAATCAAGACTCGCGCGGAGGAACACTGCCTGACCTGGGCCATCGACGCCTCTTTGTACGGACCGGCATACTTGGGCTTCAGGAGGTCGAGATGACAGACAGAACACGCAGCTA